>Ga0315336_1000115_pt1 | contig 363481 bp, 278 predicted proteins | sample ASW5metaG_FD_204512 | JGI IMG/M metagenome (GOLD analysis project Ga0315336, IMG submission 204512) | Ammonia-oxidizing marine archaeal communities from Monterey Bay, California, United States - ASW #5 | ecosystem: Environmental > Aquatic > Marine > Intertidal zone | place: USA: California... | reverse complement strand
AGCAATACGGCCAGTGGTCGCGGCCGTCGGGGGAGTTGGTGTTGCCCGAAGTGCTGACGCCCATGCGCGGCGAGCGTCCGAACTCGCCTACCGCGAGCACCAGGGTTTCATCCAGCATGCCGCGCTGGTCCATATCTTCGAGCAAAGCCGAGAGACCGGCGTCGAGCTTGGAGATCTGGGGGAGATCTGGGACAGGTCCACAATCGGGCGGGCCCACGGTCTGGCGAGAAAGCGGACGGCGGCAGCGGCCTATCGATGAGAGCCCGAGGGCTGAAGCCTCGCGGCTCGGTTGAGGCTTGGGGTTGCTCGGTACAAAGGCAAAAGGGGGCGTATTGAATCGACGCCGCCAACTGGATTTCTGACGGCGGCGAGATTGGTCCGTGCGGGTTGTGCGGCGGCTGGCGTGCGCTGTGATAGCTTGGAGTTAGCTGCGGCTGTCCGCGTTTCCCGTCCCGTCCGATGGATCCCTCTCTCATCCGAAATTTCTCGATCATCGCCCATATCGATCATGGCAAGTCCACCCTGGCCGACCGCCTGATCGAGATGACCGGGACGTTGACGCATCGCGAGATGCAAGCTCAGGTGCTCGACTCGATGGACCTCGAGCGCGAGCGCGGAATCACCATCAAGGCGCAGACCGTGCGTCTCGCCTACAAGGCGCGCGACGGCAAGACTTATCAGCTCAATTTGATCGATACGCCCGGCCACGTCGATTTTTCTTACGAGGTTTCGCGGAGCCTGGCGGCTTGCGAGGGAGCCTTGCTGGTCGTCGACGCGGCGCAAGGCGTCGAGGCGCAGACGCTCGCGAACACCTACCTGGCGCTCGATCACGACCTCGAGATCATCCCGGTGCTCAACAAGGTGGACCTGCCGGCCGCCGAGCCGGAACGAGTCAAGGAACAGATTGAGGGAGCGATCGGGCTCGACTCCTCTGAAGCGCTTGAGATCAGCGCCAAGTCCGGCCTCGGCGTCGATGGAGTGCTCGAGGTGATCGTCGAGAAGGTGCCGCCTCCCAAGGGGGACCCCGAGAAGCCTCTGCGTGCGCTGCTGTTTGACTCTTGGTTCGACTCCTACCGCGGCGTGATCGTGCTGGTTCGCGTGATCGACGGCGTGCTGCGCGAAGGCATGAAGATGCGGATGCACTCGACCGGACGCGTGTATGAGGCCGAAGGGCTCGGCTACCGCACGCCGAAGAGCGTGCCCTGCAAAGAGCTGCACGCGGGCGAAGTCGGCTGGGTCATCGGCAACATCAAGAATGTCGTCGAGACCAAGATCGGCGATACGATCTGCGACGACGCGAACCTGCCCGAAGAGCCGCTTGCCGGCTTCGAAGAAAGCAAGCCGATGGTCTTCGCCGGGCTCTATCCGGTCGAATCGCACGCCCACGGCGAGTTGCGCGAGGCGCTCGAAAAGCTACAGCTCAACGATCGCTCGTTCCAGTTCGAGCCGGAGAGCTCGGCCGCGCTTGGTTTCGGGTTCCGCTGCGGCTTTCTTGGTTTGTTGCACCTGGAGATCGTGCAGGAGCGGCTGGAGCGCGAGTTCGATCTGGACTTGATCACCACCGCGCCCGGCGTACGCTACAACGTCTATCTCACCGACGGAGATATGCTCGAGGTCTACAATCCCAGCCGATGGCCTGATCCGCAACGCGTCGATCACGTCGACGAGCCGGTCTTCGAGGTCACCGTAATCACTCAGGACGAGTATCTCGGCGGAATCCTCAAGCTCTTCGAAGACAAACGCGGCAAACAGAAGAGCTTCGAGTACGTGGCGGGCAACCGCGTCTTGCTGACCTATCTGGTTCCCTTGAACGAGATCGTGCTCGACTTCTACGACCGGCTCAAGACCGCCTCGCGCGGCTACGCATCAGTCGACTACCATTTCTCGGGCTACCAGACCGCGCCGATGGTAAAGCTCGACATTCTGGTGGCCGGCGACCCAGTCGACGCGCTGTCGGTAATCGTCCACAAGGAACAGGCGCACAGCCGCGGCAAGGTGCTGATCTCGAAGTTCCGAAAGTTGATTCCGAGACAGATGTTCGAGGTGGCGTTGCAGGCGGCGATCGGCGCGAAGATCATGGCGCGCGAGAGCATCCCGGCGTTGCGCAAGAACGTCACCGCGAAGTGTTACGGCGGCGACATCAGCCGCAAGCGCAAGCTGCTCGAGAAGCAAAAAGAGGGCAAGAAACGGATGAAGCGTGTCGGCAAGGTCGACATCCCGCAAGAAGCGTTCTTGGCCGTATTGAGCGTCGGCGACGAATAGCCGCGGGGCTCCGGCTCGCGACCCATTCTTGTTCAACGCTGGGCTTTGCCGCTAGAACCGCGCTACAGTCCAATCTTTCCCCGATCCTAGTGGTCGGTAGCGGTTCAATCGCCTCTTTTCGCCCTGGGCCGCGACGAGTGCGAGACAGCACCCCTCAGAGCGTCGCATCACGGCGCTGGCGGGCTATGTGCACATGTTGTATGGCGTGCAAGCGCCCCTACAAGATCTAGTGCTCCTCCTGTAGTTTACAGGATCTAAAGGGCTTATCTTTCTTTTTCACTTGACAAGTTACCGCCCCGGGGTGCACTCTGTAGGGACTGAAGTGGTCAATTGTGGTAGCTATTTGATCGTCAGTGGCCGATTGTGGTCAGAGGGTCGCTGCGAACGCCCACTTCACGAGAACAACAAGAGTGTTTCGCGGATTGCAAACGGGTCGGGTAGACGACAAGCATCGGCTGAAGTTCTCGGCTCAGGTGCGCAAGAAGCTCGAAGAGAGCTATCAAGACGCCTCTGTCTTTATTACATCGCTCGACGGCCGAGAAGTAAAGGTTTTTCCGCTAGCGGAGTGGGAGCGCATCGAGAAGCGGCTCTCGGAGAAGTCGACCGAGGGCGCCGAGGGCGACGGTGCCGTGAAGAACAAGATCTTGTTCCAAGCCAATCGGTTTGGAGCGGAGGAATCCTTGGACAACCAGGGACGCATCCTCGTACCCGCGCCTTTGCGGGAGGGCGCGGGTATGAGGGGCGAAGTGAAGATTCTGTGGCAGGCCAATCACATGGTGGTGATGGGCGCCGAGCGTTTCTCGGAGAAGTCGGTGGAGCAGGCGCTCGGCGCCGCGGAACTGACTTACACCCAGAACCTGGGGCTGTAGCGGAGATGGGGCATTGCGGCACTACCCGGTTCTGCTCGGCGAAGTCGAAGAGCTATTGGCAATCCGGCCCGAGGGCGTCTATATCGACGCCACGGCGGGCGCCGGGGGCTACTCGGAGAGGATTGCAAGCCGCCTCGATACGGGGCGTTTGATTGTGATGGATCGCGACGCCGACGCTCTCAATGAGACGCGGCGTCGGTTGGAGCGGTTTGGAGAGAAAGTGAGCTTCTACGGCGGGGTCTACAGCGAGATCGAGCAGGCGGCGGGCGATGCTGCGCCGTTGCTAGGAATCGTCGCCGATCTGGGTCTCTCACGAATGCAGCTCGCCGACTCCGAACGCGGATTCAGCTTCCAGGCAGCCGGTCCGCTCGACATGCGCATGGACCGGCGGCAGGCGTTGACCGCCGAAGACGTGGTCAACCACTGGGATGAGGTCTCGCTAGCCGACGCAATCTGGCGTTGGGGCGATGAAAGGAGAAGCCGAAGAATAGCTAGAGCCATCGTTCGGGAGCGGCCGATTCGCGATACGGCGCATCTGGCGGCGGTCGTCGAAAAGGCCGTTCCTCGAACGAAGAAATCTCGTATTCACCCTGCGACGAAGACCTTCCAAGGCATTCGGGTGGCGGTGAACGATGAGATGGGAGAGCTTGATCGGTTTCTCGAGGTCGCCCCGGCCTTGCTTGCAAAAAGCGGGCGTATGGCGGCAGTCAGCTTTCAGTCGCACGAAGATCGCCGTGTGAAGCTGGCGTTCCGAGAGTTGGCCCGCACGGACAAGTTTGAGCTTCTGACGCGCCGCCCGGTGCGGCCGTCGGATCAGGAAGTCGGGGAAAACCCGGCGAGTCGCAGCGCCAAGTTGCGAGCAGTGGAAAGGACGGGATAATAATGGCGTCGCCGGCATTACAGTGGGTTCCCGAACTCTTCGGGCGGTCTGAAGACTCCAACGAGTCGCGGATCGAGTCGGCTAGCGTCAAGCATCCGACGGCAAGGAAGGATGCGTTGGGCAGCCCCGTTCCTCCCGGCCCGCGCGAGCCTCGTGCGCGTGGCTTCGTCTACGACGGAGTCCGCGTGGGGCGCGCCATGCGGGCCGGGCTTTCTCGCCGATCGGCTTCGAGTCGACCGCTCCCCATGGAAGATGTCAGTCTTTACGTCAAGCCGAGCAGCGCTTCGCAGTTGCGTAGACGTTGCGATCCTCGCGATGCAATCGTTTGGCGACGATTCGTGCTGGGCGGTTTTGCGGCGTTGTTGTTGACGCTGGTTTGCTTCGGTCCGCGCGCTTGGCTGCGGCAGTCGAGTCGGCGTTTGGCGGAGATGTCGGAGCAGCAGCAGGAACTGTTGGAGATTCAGCGCCATCTGGTCGTGCGTCAGGCGCAGTTAAGCGACCTGCGGCGGGTGGGGCGACTGGCGGCAAAGCGTGGACTCTCGGCGCCCCCTCCGGAGCGCTACACCTGGCAGGGCCGCAACTTGGAGTCGACGGATTCCTCGGGCGAGTTGGCCCGGAGCTTTGCCCGAGAGCGGCCCTGATCCCGGCGCTCTAGCGCGGGATGCGACGGCTCGGGCGGCCTCTGGCCGTGCGAGCCGTTTTGAGTTTGTGAGGAAGGACGAAAGAAGCCGACATGCTCTCAGCTCGAACACGCAGCGAGCGAGAGCCCGTCGATCCGAAGGATCGGCGGGCGGCGCGGCTCTACGCCTTCGGAGCGGTCGTCTGTGTTTGGATGGCGCTCATCGGGTTGCGCTTGTGGGATTTTCAGGTCCGCCAGGCTGACCGCTTTGAGAACCGCGCCGCGCGGCAGCATGAAGGGCTGATTGAAATCGAGGGCCGCCGCGGGACGATCTACGACCGGCGCGGCGCCGAACTGGCTATGAGTACGCCGGCGGAATCAATCGGCGTCTTCCCGCCTAAGATCAAAGAGCCCGAGCTGGTCGCCTCGTTGCTCTCGGAAGTGCTCGGCGTCAACGAGGGCGTGATCCTGAAGAAGCTCCGCAGCGAGCGCTTCCAGTGGGTCAAACGTTTGGCCGAGCCCGGCGAAGCCGAGCGCGTTCGTAATCTCAATCTCAGCGGTATTCAGTTTGAGCGCGAAAGTAAGCGCTACTACCCGAAGGGCACGGTAGCGGCTCACGTTATCGGCGCCGTCGGCGTCGATCACCACGGGCAGAGCGGGATCGAGCTGCGCTTCAACGAGATGCTGACCGGGCGCCCCGGCAGTCGCATGGTGCGGCGCGACGCGTTGCGCAAGGGCTATGAAAGCGAGATTGTTGAGGCGCCGATTCCGGGAGCCAGCCTGTACCTCACCGTCGACGAGAGCATCCAGTCGGCGGCTGAGCAGCAACTGGCCCAGGCCATCAAACGGACGGGTTCGCGAGCCGGCTCCGTCGTGGTGATGGACCCGGAAACAGGGGACGTTCTAGCGCTGGCGAACTGGCCGTTCTACGATCCAAACCAGCGGCCGCGCGGCTCGGCAGACCTCAAGCTGCGTCACAACTACGGACTCAGTCACCTTTACGAACCCGGCTCGACGTTCAAGGTCATCACTGTGGCCGCGGCCATCGAAGAGGGCTTGACGACGCCCGAAGAGCTGATTGACTGCCAAAACGGCGCGATCTATATCGGGCGACGACGAATCCGCGATCACAAGAAGTTCGGCGTGATTAGCGTGAGCGACGTGATCGCTCACTCAAGCAACGTCGGCGCCGTCAAGCTGGCGCAACGGCTCGGAGCTGAGCGGCTCCACGAATACGTCACGCGATTCGGCTTCGGGAAGAAGACCGGCATCGAGCTGCCCGGTGAGATCAACGGCTTGCTGCGGCCGGCGCGCACCTGGCGCGACGGTTCGACGGCCTCGATCGCGATCGGCCATGAGATCGGCGCCACGCCGCTGCAAGTCGCACAGGCTTTCTGTGTGATCGCCAATGGCGGATATTTCGTTCGTGCTCGGGTGGTGGACTCGATTCGAGATGCGTCGGGACGAATCCAGCGGATCGCTCCTGCAGAGAAGAAACGCGTAATCAGCGCCAAGACAGCGGCTGCGATGCGAGCGATGATGGAACAGGTCGTGCGCCGCGGTTCGGGCATGCTGGCGCAAACGTCGGGCTACCGCGTTGCCGGCAAAAGCGGAACGGCGCAGGTAGCCGATCCCGAGTTGGGCGGATACACGCCAGGCCGCTACATCGCGAGCTTCGGAGGATTTGGTCCGGTCAACAATCCTTCGGTCGTCGCTCTGGTCGTGCTCGACAGCCCTCGCGGCAAGAAGTACTACGGCGGGCAGATCGCCGCACCCGCGTTTCCCGAGCTGGTGAGCCAAGCGCTACGGCAGCGCGACGTACCGCCTACCGAGCCGCTCGAGTCGGCTGAGGAAAGCAGGCCGGTGCCGGACGAGATGCTCGCCGATCTCGCTCAGATCGAGGACGACGAGGAGCAAGAGCCGCTTCGGGTACCGCGTACGCCGCGGGGCGAGATCCTCGTCGCATCGTTGGGCGTACCGGATGCCGAGGAGCCTGCGCCTTTGCTCGCCGAAGGCGGGCGAGCCGCCGATCTTCGCCTGACCGACCGCATCACGCCTGACCTGAGCGGGCTGAACATGCGCCAAGCGCTGGCACAGGCTTCGCGGCTGGGGTTGCGAGTTGACTCGAGCGGAGCGGGAGTGGCGCTACGCCAGTCGCCTGCACCGGGCACGCCGCTGGCAAGAGGCTCTCTGATCGCCGTCGAATTCGGCCGTTCGCGGTCCGCAATGGAAGGGGGGCAATGAACTTGCGGGATCTACTCAGGCGCGCCGAGCCCCTGGGGGAGCCGCCTTCGGTCGAGATCACGGGCCTGGATTACGACTCGCGCAGAATTGGACCCGGCGATCTCTTTTTCCCGTTCGAAGGCGAGGTCGTCGACGGCCACCGCTTCACTGCCGCCGCGCGCCAAGCCGGCGCCGCCGCAGTCGCCAGTGAGCGGCCTCGACCCTCCGAGGACTCCGGCGTTTGGGTGCAAGTGGAGCATGGTAGGCGCGCGCTAGCAGCCGCCGCACTCGATTTCTACGAACGTCCCGACCGCAAGCTGGCGCTAACGGCCGTTACCGGAACGAACGGAAAGACCACCACGGTCTATCTGATCGATGCGATCTTTGGCGCCGCGGGACGGACGACTGGCTTGTTTGGAACAATCGAGCATCGCGTCGGCGAACGATCGATTCCGGCGCTCAATACCACGCCTGAGTCGCTCGACCTCGCCCGCTTCATGGCCGAGCTTCTCGGGATCGGCGGGACGCATGCTGCTCTAGAAGCTTCATCGCACGCGCTGGCGCTCTCTCGGCTGTGGGGCTTTGAGCTACAGGCGGCCGTCTTCACGAACCTCTCGCAGGATCATCTTGACTTCCACGGCGACATGGCGTCGTACGCGGCTGCCAAGAGGATGCTGTTCGAGGGAGCCGGCGTCCGCCCACCGCGTTGGGGAGTAGTTAATATTGACGATACGGTCGGCCGCGCCCTTCTTGAAATGGAGGGCTTTGAGAAGCTGAGCTTCGGACGCTCACAGCGGGCGCAGGTAAGAGCCGAAAATCTGAGGTCGGACTTCTCTGGTTTGCGCTTCACGGCGAAAACGCCGTTCGGCGACATTGCCGTTCGCTCGGGGTTGCTGGGCGACTTCAACGTCATGAACATCCTCGCGGCGGCGGGTGCGGCGCTGGCGAACGGGATCGAGATTGAAACGATAGAGCGCGGCGTTGCGCAATGCGCCGCCGTGCCGGGGCGCTTCGAAACCGTCGACGAGGGGCAAGCGTTCCTAGTCGTTGTCGACTACGCACACACCGACGACGCGCTGCGGAATCTAATCGCCTCGGCGCGTGCTCTACAGACGAAGCCAGGCCGCCTCATCACGCTGTTCGGCTGCGGTGGCGACCGCGACCGCGGCAAGCGCGCCGCCATGGGAGAGGTAGCCGGCCTGGGTTCCGACCACGTAATTCTTACATCCGATAATCCTCGTACCGAGGACCCGCTACGCATTCTCGCCGACGCCGAAGAGGGGCTCAGGCGCAGTGGAACGAACTATGAAATTGTCGCCGATCGGCGCGCGGCCATTCGCGAAGCCCTCTTTAAAGCAGGGGAAGGCGATATCGTTCTGATCGCCGGCAAGGGTCACGAGACGTATCAGGTCATTGGCCGCGAGCGGACTCACTTCGATGATCGCGAAACGGCCCGCAAGATGCTTCAAGAGCTGGGGTACCGGAGCGAAAGAGCGTGAAGATGTCCCCGCAAACCCTGGCGCAAGCAATGGACGCCGAGCTTTCAAGCGTGGTCGACGGAACGCCGGCGGGCTGGTCGATCGACTCTCGCACGCTGGAGTCCGGGGATGTGTTTTTCGCCGTCGCGGGGCCGAACCACGACGGGCACGACTACGTCGAAGCGGCGTTTGAGATGGGCGCGACGGCGGCCGTCGTTCAGCGCGAGTTTTCCGGCGCCGAAGGGCGGCCGCTTTTCCGCGTTGACGACCCAGCCGCGGCACTGGGCCGCGCGGCGAACGCTGCGCGGAGAAGCTGGGATGGCCGGGTCGTCGCGGTCACAGGCAGCAACGGCAAGACGACGGTAAAGGAAGCGACAGCGGCGTTGCTCGGCGCGAGCATGAAGGTCTCGAAGACCGCCGGCAACCTGAACAACGAGCTCGGCCTGCCGTTGACGTTGTTGCGCATCGGCGAGGAATCGCGCGCGGCGGTTGTCGAGATGGGCATGAATCACTCTGGCGAGATCCGCAAGCTGGCGCGCATCGCCGAGCCGGACATCGGAGTGGTAACGAACGTCAGCGCCGCGCACGTCGGGCATTTCGCGTCAGTCGACGAGATCGCCGCGGCGAAGCGCGAGCTTGTCGAAGAGCTTGGCGAGCAAGGCGTCGCCGTGTTGAACGCCGACGACGAGCGCGTGCGCGATTTCGCACGAGTCTGCCGCGGGCGCGTCAAGACGTTTTCCACGGATTGCGAAGCCGATGTACGGGCGGAGCAGATTGAGTCGCGAGGATTCGAGGGCTCCCGATTTCGGATCGGCGATTCCAATTTCCAGACCAAGCTCGTCGGCCGTCACAACGTATGCAATCTCTGCGCCGCAGTCGCCGTCGCTGAAGCTTTCGGCATCGAAGGCGCTGACCTGATCGAGCCGCTTGCCGCCCTCGTGCCTGTCGGCATGCGCGGCGTAATTCGGCGCGTCGGCGGTGCGATTGTGATCGACGACTGCTACAACTCGAACCCGGCGGCGGCTATGGCAATGCTCGCCCTCTTGGCGGAGTCGTCCGCCGAGCGGCGCATCGCCGTCTTGGGAGAGATGCGTGAGCTCGGCGAACGCTCGCCGGAACTCCATCGCGCGGTAGGGCAGCGGGTCGCGGAGTTGGGTATCGATCGGCTGGTTGCGGTCGGCGCGGACGCACGGTTCCTCGCCGAGGGCGCGATCGAAGCGGGAATGGAGGCGGCGGCTGTCGATCGTTTCGACGATGCCGCAGCAGCCGGCGAGGCGTTACGTGAGATGCTCCGCCCGGGCGACGCGGCGTTGTTCAAGGCTTCGCGCGGCGTCGGGCTTGAGAGCGCGCTGGGGCGCGTGCTCGCAACGGAGGAGCCGGTCGTCGGCTGAGAGAGATGCTCTACCACCTCTTCTACGAGCAGCTCTTTCCGCTCTTCAGCCCGTTCCGCGTCTTCAGCTACATCACGGTGCGAACGGCGTTGGCCAGCCTGACCGCGCTAGGTCTGGGTTTGGTGCTCGGTCCGTGGCTGATCTCACGACTACAGGAGTTTCAGATCGGCCAACACATTCGTGAAGAAGGGCCTCGATCGCACCAAACCAAAGCCGGGACGCCGACCATGGGCGGGTTGCTGATTAATGTTTCGATCCTAGTGCCGACGCTGCTCTGGGCGAATCTGCGAAATATCTACGTTTGGATTGCGCTGTTCGCGCTGTGCGGATTTGGCCTGATTGGATTCCTCGACGACTTCGCCAAATTGAGCAAGGGTCGCAACCTTGGAATCACGGCGCGACGCAAACTGCTGATGCAGGTCGCAATGACGGCGGCGATCGGGGCTGTGCTGGCGGCGCTCTACCTGCGGGGCGAGTACCAGCCCGTGCTGATGTTTCCGTTCTTCAAGAGCTTCACGCCGAGTCTTGTATTCGAGTCGCTGCTGAACGGGCCGCTCTCCTACGTGCCGGCGTTTTCGCTTTTCTTCGTCTTCTTGTTCATGGTTTTGGCGGGAGCGTCGAATGCAGTGAATTTGACCGATGGGCTCGACGGGCTGGCGGCTGGTCTGACGGTGATCTGCGGCGGCGCCCTGACGGTGTTGTGCTACATCGCCGGCCACGCCGAGATCGCTCGCTATCTCGACATTCTGCGGGTGCCGCAAGCGGCCGAGCTTACGGTGCTCTGCGGCGCTTTGGTCGGCGGGACCCTGGCGTTCCTTTGGTACAACGCCCACCCCGCAGAGCTGTTCATGGGCGACGTCGGCTCGCTCGCGCTGGGCGGCGTGATGGGGACGGTAGCCGTTCTGATCAAGCAAGAAATCTTGTTGCTCTTCGTGGGCGGCGTCTTCGTCGCCGAGGCGTTAAGCGTGATCTTGCAAGTGGGCAGCTACAAGCTGCGCCGCAAGCGCATCTTTCTGATGGCGCCGCTGCATCACCACTTCGAGCAACTTGGCTGGCCCGAGTCGAAGGTGATCACGCGGTTTTGGATCGCTGGTTTGGTGTGGGCGTTGGTCGCGCTCAGCACGCTGAAGCTGCGATGAAAGGAGAGTCTGAGCGAGTGTTGATCGTCGGTCTAGGAGAATCGGGACGAGCCGCGGCGCGGTTCTTCCTCGCTCGCGGCGCAAGCGTCGCGGCGACCGATCGACGAACGCCTGAGGAGCTCGGCGACGCGGCGGCGGAGATGAAGAAGATCGGCGTGGAATTGCACCTCGGTTCACATCCGCCTGCGTTGTTTGAGCAGCAGGACCTGATCGTGCCTTCGCCGGGCGTTCCCTGGAACTTGCCGGAGCTTGAGCGGGCGCGAAGCGCAGGCGTGCGTACGGCGGGCGAAGTGGAGATCGCGGCCTCCGAGCTGAAGGGCTTTTCGATCGGCGTCACGGGGACGAACGGAAAAACGACGGTCACGTCTTTGATCGCCCACATCCTCGAAACCGCCGGCCGGCCGGTTCGCGCAATCGGCAATATCGGTACGCCGCTGCTGGCTGCCGTCGAGGGCTCGCGCGACGAAGACTGCAACGTAATCGAGCTGTCGAGTTTCCAACTCGAGGCGATGAACAGATTCCGCTGCGCTGTCGCCGTGGTGCTCAATGTTACTCCCGACCACCTCGACCGGCATGGCGACTTAGCTCGCTACGCCGAGGTTAAGGCGCGCATTCTAGACCCGCAAACGAGCGACGACGCGGCGGTGCTCAACGCCGATGACGAGATCTGCAAGTCGCTCAGTTCACGCGCCAAGGGGCGAGTCGTTTGGTTCAGCCGGCGCAGCCGTCTCGCTCGCGGCGCTTGGGTTGAGAACGGATCGATCTTTCTAGACGGCAAGAAGATCGCCCCCTCGGAGTTGCCGATTCGCGGTTCGCACAATCTAGAGAACGCGCTTGCCGCCGTCGCGGCCGCCTCGCTCGCGGGAGTCGACGCCGAAACCGTTGTGCGCGGGTTGGCGACGTTCCGAGCGGTCGAGCATCGCCTTGAGCACGTTCGCACTCTCGACGGCGTCGACTACTACAACGACTCGAAGGCAACCAACGTCGACGCTGCGCTCAAAGCTGCGGAGTCTTTCTCGGGCGGGCTGTGGATCATCCTCGGCGGACGGGATAAGGGCGGCGATTTTGCGCCATTGGCGCGGCTGCTCGGAACGCGCGCGAAAGGGGCGTTGTTGATCGGCGAGGCCGCCGAGAAGATTCGAGTAGCAATCGCTCCGACGACGCCGTGCGTGCTGTGCGGCGACCTCGAGAATGCAGTAGCCGCCGCGCACGAAAAAGCTTCCGCGGGAGACACGGTCCTGCTGGCTCCGGCCTGCGCCAGCTTCGACCAGTTTCACAACTATGCCGATCGCGGCAGCGCCTTCAAGCGGCTCACGGAGGAGCTGAACTGATGCCGGCCTGCCTGCAATTCGACCGCACGCTGCTGGTAGTCGTCGTGGGTCTTACTCTGTTCGGCCTTCTGATGATTTTCTCGGTGACGACCGCCGACGCAGAGCCGACGTTTCGCTACGTCGTCAAGCAACTCATTGCCGTCTTGATTGGGCTGGCGGCGATGCGTTTCTTAATGTTCCGCAACTATCGCGACTGGCGCAATCAGCGGGCCGTGTTCGCGGCGTTGGGCACGGCAATGACATTGCTTGTGCTTGCCTGGGTGTTCGGCGTCGGCGCCAACACCAATCGCTTCCTGCGTTTCGGACAGATCTCCGTGCAGCCATCCGAGATTGCCAAGCTGTCGCTGATTCTCTTCCTCGCTTACTACCTCGACGGACGCGAAGAGAAGTTGCGCGACTGGCGTTCGCTTGGCGGCGGCGCGCTGGTGCTCGCCGCGTTCTGCTTGCTCGTGCTCGGCGGACGCGACCTTGGTACGGCGTTGTCTCTGGTCGTCATTGCAGGCGTCGTGCTTTGGACTGCGGGGATGCGTCTGAGGTATTTTTTGCTCGGCGGCGCGACGGTCGCGGTCGCATGCGCCGCGGCGGTTTTTCTCGAGCCGTATCGTATGCAACGGTTGATGACGTTTTTGCATCCGGAGGCCGACCCGCAGGGCGCGGGATTTCAGATCATTCAGTCGGAGATCGCGGTCGGGTCAGGAGGACTGTTCGGCCAGGGCCTAATGCTTGGGCGGCAGAAGATGCGCTTCCTGCCCGAGGCCCACACGGATTTCATCTTTGCCGTGATCGGCGAAGAGCTGGGGATGATAGGCGGATTGCTGGTGGTGCTCGCCTTCGGAGTGATCTTATGGCGCGGATTGTTGGCCGCGCAGCGCGCGCCGGACGCGTTCGGAAGCTATCTGGCGACGGGCGTTACGGCGATGATCGTCTGCCAAGCGATGCTCAATCTGGGCGTCGTGCTGGCGATGCTGCCGACCAAGGGAATGCCGCTGCCGTTCGTGAGCTACGGCGGCACGGCGATGATTACTTGCCTAGCGGGCGCGGGGTTGTTGTTGAATGTCAGCCAGCACGCTCGTTGACGCGCCGCCGCCTTCTCGGGCGGCGGCGATGGAGGAATGGAATACGGCGGCAATGGCGCGCGAACGCACATTCGTGATTGCGGCCGGGGGTACGGGAGGCCACGTTATCCCGGCCCTTGAGACGGCGCGGGAGCTGCGCCGCCGCGGCCACCGCTGCGTCTTCGTGGGCTCTTCGCGGGGCATGGAGAATCGGCTCGTTCCGGAAGCGGGCTTCGAGCTCGAGCGCGTTGAAATCGGAGCGCTCAACGCCGTTTCGCTGGCGCGCCGATTGACGACCCTGGCGCAGGCGCCGCGCAGCCTGTGGCAGGCCGCAGCGATTCTACGCAAGCACCGCCCAGATGCGGCGCTGAGTTTGGGCGGTTACGCATCCGGTCCGTTGTCGGCCGTCGCCCTGATGACCGGCGTGCCGCTCGCGGTGCTTGAGCCAAACGCCTATCCGGGGATGGCGAATCGCTGGGTCGGACGTTTTGCGAAGTACGCACTGCTGGGATTTGACGAAGCTTCGCGCTGGTTCCCGAAGGGGCGAGCGGAGACTTGCGGCGTTCCCGTACGGGCCGAGTTTTTCGACATCAAACCGCGTCGAGGCGGAAAGACGTTGAGCGTGCTGATTACCGGCGGGAGCCAAGGCTCACGGACTCTCAACCGCGCGGGCGTCGAAGCGGCCCGACTTTGGCATAGTACGAAAGTTCCAGTAGGCCTAAGGATTCTGCATCAGACAGGCGTAAAGGAATATAATATTGTGCAATCCGCTTACGAAGCGCTTGCTGGAAGCGCTCCGGAGATCGAGCTGAGAGCGACGCCGTTTATCGACGATATGCCCTCCGCCTTCGCGGAAGCGGACCTTGTCGTCTCTCGCGCTGGGGCCTCAGCCCTGGCCGAGGTTGCCGCAGCCGGCAGGGCGGCCTTGTTGATCCCTTTCCCCTACGCCGCCGATCAGCATCAGATGCGAAACGCGCGCGCCGCCGAAGCGGCCGGCGCCGGGCGCGTCGTGGCCGACGACGAGTGGACGGGCGAGCGCATGAAAAGCGAGATCGAGGCCGTGCTCGCCGAGCCGGAACGGCTGGCGGAGATGCAACACGCCGCGCGCGCGATGGCGCGTCCGGGGGCGGCCGGCGCCGTTGCGGATAGGCTAGAAGCCTTGGCGGTGCGGAGTTAAGAGGGCAGATAGGTTCTTCGATGTTTTTTGAGCAAGTAATTGTCAAGCACCGCCGGATCCACTTTGTGGGGATCGGCGGCATAGGCATGAGCGGGATCGCCGAGATTCTGCTGAACCTGGGCTACGAGATCAGCGGGTCGGATTTGCGTCGCTCGCCGATTACCGATCGACTGGAGCAGCTCGGCGCCACGGTATTTGAAGGCCACGTGGGCGAGAACATTCGCGGCGCGGACGCGGTTGTGGTGAGCTCAGCGATCTCGTCGGCGAATCCAGAATCGCTGGCGGCGCGTGAAGCGAAGATCCCGATCATCAAGCGCGGCGAGTTGCTTGCCGAGCTGATGCGACTCAAGTACGGCATCGCCGTGGGCGGCAGCCACGGTAAGACGACCACCACGTCGATCGCCGGCGCACTGCTGGCGCACGCTGGCAAGGACCCTACCGTCGTTGTCGGGGGACGCGTCGACTCCTTTGGCTCGAATGCGAGGCTGGGCAAGAGCGACATATTGCTGGTCGAGGCCGACGAGAGCGACGGCTCGTTCCTCAACCTTGCTCCCATTGTGGCGGTGATCACGAACGTTGATCGCGAGCACATGGACCACTACCACGATTTCGAGACCTTGGAGTCCGCCTTCGTCGCCTTCGCCGACAAGACGCCCTTCTACGGGGCGGCGATACTCTGCCTCGATGATCCGATCTTGAGAGGCTTGCTGCCGAAGGTTTCGCGCTCCGTACGCACCTACGGCAGCGAAGAGCGGTCGCCGGACGCGGATCTTATCGCCTGCGGCATCAAGCACAGCCATCTCAAGAGTAGCTTTCGGCTGCGCCGCCGCGGCGGCGAGGACCTGGGAGTCTTCGAGATCGCAGGCGCCGGACGACACAACGTGTTGAACGCTACGGCGGCCGTCTCGATTGGCCTTGAGCTCGAGATTGCTCCGGACGTTCTGCGCGAAGGCCTCAAGACTTTCAGCGGCGTCGATCGCCGCTTCCAGCTCAAAGGCGAGCGGGGAGGGGTGAGCGTCCTCGACGACTACGGCCACCACCCGAGCGAGATCGAGGCGACGTTGGCGGCGGCCCGCACCTGCGACTTCAACAAGGTGCATGTGATCTTCCAGCCCCACCGCTACAGCCGCACGCACCTCATGGAACAAGAGTTCGCAAACTGCTTCCGCGACTGCGACACGCTGCAAGTGCTCGACATTTACGCCGCGAGCGAGGATCCGATTCCCGGCGTGAACAGCGTGAATCTCACCGAGCGAATTCGCGCCGTGGGCGATGTCGATGCCCGCTACGCCGATTCGATCGCTTCGGCGATTGACGCGACAGTCGCGGCGGCGGCCTCCGGCGATGTCATCGTCACGCTTGGAGCGGGCAACGTGGGCCGAATCGGCGGACAAGTCTTGGAAGCTCTCGCGGGACAGGTTTCCGCCGGAACAACCCGCCATGCGGCGGATGGAGCGTAACGGCGACTATGGCTATACGCGGCAAAGACAAATCGGCCGAGACGACTGCCGGAGCCCCCTACCGGCGTCGTTCGCGGCCCGTGCCGGTGAGCGGCGGTCTGCTCGATTGGCGCAGTTTGCCGTGGCGGCGCATCTTGATCGGCGCGGCTACGACGGCGGCGGTGTTGGGCGTGCTGTGGAGCGGAAGCGTTTTTCTCTACAGCTCCGATCGCTTCATCTTGCAGGCGCGAGGCGTCGCGGCTTCGGGTCTGGAACGCCTTGATGAGGACAGCGTGACCAAGATCTTTGCGACGGACGTGGGCCGCAGTCTCTTCGCCGTTCCTCTAGCCGAGCGGCGCCGGGCTATCCTCGATCGACCTTGGGTGCGCTCGGCAAGTGTAGCTCGTGTGTGGCCCGATCAGCTCTGGATCGACGTAGAGGAGCGCGAGCCGGTCGCTTACGTGCGAACCGGACAGCGAAAGGCGGGCGTAGCGCGGCTGATCGACTCCGACGGAGTGCTGCTGGAGCCGCTCGATGGCTCGGCGTTTTCGCTGCCGGTGCTGGACGGCGTGGACCAGGACGAGCCCGTCGAGGAACGCCAACCACGGGTGCGGCTTTTCGAGGCGCTGATGGCTGATCTCGACTCGGCCGAACCGCGTTACGGCGAGCATGTTTCGCAAGTCGACGTGGCGGATCTAGAGAACGCCAAGGTCACAGTGGTGCATGAGGGAGACTCGATCGAACTCGAAATGGGCGACGAGCTGTTCCGTCACCGCTATGAGATTTTTCTGAAGTATGTCGCCGGCTGGAAGCGTCAGTTCGGCGCTCTGGGCCGCGTCGATCTGCGCTACGAAGACCAGGTCGTGGTCCTGCCGCTGAACGCCTCGGGCAAGCCGAGGAAGTAGGAAGAAAGTTAGGTGCCGGCGAAGCAACAGTATCTGACAGGAATCGATTTGGGCAGCTCGCGGGCGCGTTGCGTCGTTGCGATCGAAGAGGACTCGCGATTGCGCTTCATCAGCCACGGCTCGGCTGAGACGGACTCAGGCGCTTGGAAGCGCGGGCTGATCTCGGATCAGGATCCGGTGGTCGAATCGATTGAGCGGGCCGTTGACGAAGCCGAGCGTAACGGCGGCTTGCTGGTAGAGTCGGCGGTCGTCGGCGTGGGCGGCCCGCACGTGCGCAGCAACGTGTCGCACGCCTACATCAACCTCAGCCCCGATGACGACGAGATTGAAAAGCGTCACGTGGACGCCGCCGTTAAAGCGGCGGCGCAGGGGCCATTGAGCGAAGACCGAACCGTGCTGCAAGCGGTTCCTTTCGAGTTCTCGGTCGACCACCAAGCGGGGACGAGAAACCCGCTCGGAATGCGCGGCGGGAGGCTCGACGCGCATGTCCAAGTCATTTCCGATTTGGCCCAGCCGCACAACAACGTACGGGCGGCGGTCAATCGTGCCGGCGTCGTCGTAGAAGAGACGATCTCCGAAGGCTTCGCAGCGGGCTATGCAGCGCTCGAGGAGCAGGAGCGCGAGGTCGGCGTAGCGTTGGCCGACATGGGCGCCGGCTCCGTTGAGCTGATCGTCTATCACGAGAATGATCTGCGATTAGCGACCAGCGTGCCGATTGGCGGCGACCATTTCGCCGCCGACGTCGCGTCGGTGCTGCGCACGCCGCGCGACGCCGGGGCGCGGCTAATCGAGCAGTACGGCTGCGCATTGGCTGAGCAAACGCCCGACAACGTAGTCGTCGAAGCGCCCGGCCTTGTTGACGGCGAGCTTAGGACGCATTCGCGTCGACTCTTGAACGAAATCATCCAGGCGCGCGCCGAGGAGCTCTTCGAACTGATCGACGAAGAGTTTCATCGAGCGCGCTTGCGGGGCCGCGTCGTCGGCGGCCTTGTGCTTACCGGCGGGCTCTCTTGCCTCGTCGGAGCGTGCGACTTGGCCGAACAAACGCTCGGCGTTGACGCACGCATTGGACTCCCTCCCCGCCTCGAAGATCTGCCGGACGAGCTTGATCATCCGGGGTGGGCGACTTGTATTGGCCTCGTGCTTTACGCTCAGAGGCTACGGCTCCATAGAAAACGCCGGCGCGATCGGGTCACTGAGTGGCTGCGGGCGCTGCTGGATTAACACATGAGGATGGCATGAGCGATATCTACCCCGAAGATGGTCCAAGGCCGGAACCGGCGCCCATTTCCGACGCCGCGAAACGAAAGGAAGAAGCGCTGAAGTACAGCTTCGAGGACGATGCGCGCCCGAGCGCCCGCATCAAGGTGATCGGAGTCGGCGGCGGCGGCTGCAACGCCGTCAATCGCATGATCGAGGCCGGCCTCGAAGGGATTCAGTTCGCGGCGGTCAACACCGACGAGCAGGCTCTGCGCGTCTCGAGGGCGCAGATCAAGCTGCAAATCGGCGACAAGCTAACGGCCGGCCGCGGAGCCGGCTCAAACACTGAGATCGGCCGTAAGGCCGCGCTCGAGGATACTGAACGGCTGATCGAGCTGCTTAGCGAATCCGACATGGTCTTCGTCACCGCCGGTCTCGGCGGCGGCACTGGCACCGGCGCCGCGCCGATCGTCGCCTCGCTCGCCAAGGAGCTCGGCGCGCTGACGGTAGCCGTAGTCACCAAGCCCTTCGCCTTCGAGGGACAGACCCGTCAGGCCGCCGCCGAAGAAGGGCTCAAGGAACTGGCGGAAACGGTAGACACGGTTGTGACGATTCCCAACGAGCGGCTGCTTGACGTGGTGGAGCGCGGCACCAGCTTCTTCGAGTCGTTCCAGATCGCCGACGACATTCTCCGCCAAGCCGTACAGGGTATCGCCGACATCATTACGATTCCCGGCATTATCAATCGCGACTTCGCCGATGTGCGCACGATCATGCACGGCATGGGCTACGCCGTGATGGGGACGGCTGTTGCGACAGGCTCCTCGGCCGCTGTTGAAGCAGCCCGCAAGGCTGTTTCTTCGCCGCTGCTCGAGGACGCGTCGATCGAGGGCGCGCGCGGCATACTGATCAACATCACCGGCTCAACCGGACTCGGGCTTCATGAAGTTCACGAAGCTTCGACAATCATCCAGAAGGCCGCTGATCCCGACGCCAACATCATCTTCGGCGCCGTGCTCAACGAGTCGATGGGCGACGAGGTCAAGATCACGGTGATCGCCACCGGCTTCCGAGACGGATCCGTTGCGGGCCGCCGGCACGAGTCGGCGGCCGTCGGCGCTGCGCAGGGCAACATTCGGACGATGCCCTATCGTGAGGCGGCTGCGCGCCCTGCGCCGGCCGCGTTGCGCACAGGAGAAGAACGCTCGCAGGCGGTAAGAAGCGTGCTTCCGGAGCCGGCCACGGCGGGAGCTGATGAGCCGCAAGAAGTCGCGGCCGACCCGAACGACCTGGAGCAGCCGGCGATCTTGCGCCGCCGCTTCGAGCGCGATTAGCTCTGCGGCGACGAGATCCGCCAAGCCCCGACCGTACGGGGGCGATCTGGCCTCGCGCTCGGTCGCCCGTTGACGCCCGCCCCTTGCCCGCTATGATGGGCGTTATGAGAAGGGATGGGATTGCCTGCGCCTGCGCCCTCGCAGCGTTTCTTGCCGGTTGCGGAGGCGCGGCCGCCCCCCCGATCTCCGGCGTCGAGCTAGCCGGTTTTGACCAGAGCACTCGGCCGCAAGACGACTTCCATCGCTACGTAAACGGGGGTTGGATCGACAAGACGGAAATCCCCGCCGACAAGACCCGCTGGGGCAGCTTCAACATCCTGCGAGAGGACGCCGACAAACAACAACGCGAGATCATCGAAGGTCTCGCGAACACCAACGATTTCGCGCCTGGTTCAGAAGAACAGAAGATCGGCGAATTCTATTCGTCGCTGATGGATGCGGAGCGCGTTGACGCTCTCGGCGTGGAAGCGGCGGCTCCCTCCCTCGACCGCATCGACGATATTGCCGACGCCGCAGAGTTGGTGCGTTCTTTCGCCGAGCTTCGCGTCGACGGCGTCGATGTTCCCGTGGTGCAGTACATCGGCGTCGACTCCGCCAACTCCACGAAGTACGCCGTCTATTTAACCCAGTCAGGTCTCGGACTTCCTAATCGCAACTACTACCTCGGCGAGGGCGAGAAGTTCGATGAGATCCGCGCGCGCTATCCCGAGTACATCGCACAGCTATTCACACTCGCGGGCCTAGAGCGCTCCGCCGAACGAGCTCAGGCCGTCTATGAACTCGAGCTCAAGATCGCCGAGGCGCACTGGCCGCCGGAAGACAACCGCGACGCCGACAAGACGGACAACCGCTATGCGCTCTCCGAACTCCCCGGCGTGAGCGACAAGCTGGACTGGACGGCCTACCTCGGCGCGGGCCGGCTACGAGATCGCTCGGACCTCTTCATAAGGCAGCCGAGCTACGTCAAGACGCTGGGCGACTTACTGCAAATGGTTCCCCTCGACGACTGGAAAGACTATCTGCGCTTCCACGTCCTCAATGGGGCGGCGCCCTGGATGTCGACCGAATTCGTACAAGCGGAGTTTGAATTCTCGGGTAAGCTAATCAACGGCCAACAGGAGATGCTGCCGCGCTGGCAGCGCGCGGTGCAGGCGGTCAGCGGGGCCATGGAGGAGGCCATCGGCAAGATCTACGTCGAGCGTCACTTCCCGCCCGAAGCCAAGACTCGCATGGACGCCTTGGTAGCGAACTTGCTGCGGGCGTTCGAGGTTTCGATCGAAGACCTCGACTGGATGTCCGCAGAGACCAAGGCGAAGGCTCAGGAGAAACGCCGCAAGTTCGTCGCCAAGATCGGCTATCCGGATAGGTGGAAAGATTATTCGGCTCTCGAGATCCGTCGCGACGACGCGCTTGGGAATCTAGCGCGCGCCTCGGCCTGGGATTACGCGCGGCGCGTCGACCGGATCGATGAGTCGGTAGATCGTGGAGAGTGGTCAATGAGCCCTCAAACCGTCAACGCTTACCACAACTCCAGGATGAACGAGATTGTCTTTCCGGCCGCCATCTTGCAGCCGCCGTTCTTCAACCTGAAAGCCGACGATGCGGTGAACTACGGTGCGATCGGAGCGGTAATCGGCCACGAGATCGGCCATGCCTTCGATGATCAGGGTCGCAAGACCGACGGCGACGGAAATCTTAACGATTGGTGGGTCGACTCCGACGCTGAAGCGTTCACCGAGCGGGCGAAGAGGCTCGTTGGGCAGTACAATGACTTCGAAGCCCTGCCTGACCTCTTCGTTAACGGTCAATTGACGCTCGGCGAGAACATCGGCGACCTAACGGGCGCTTATATCGGCTACCTGGCCTACCAGATGGCGCTGGACGGCAGAGAGCCGCCGGTGATCGACGGCCTGACCGGCGATCAACGCTTCTTCATCGGCTTCGCCCAGCTATGGCGGCTCAAGTCGCGCGACGAGATGAAGCGCCGCCAGGTGCTGACCGATCCGCATTCGCCGGCGGAGTTCCGGACTAACGGCCCGTTGCGAAATTTCGACACCTTCTACGAGGCGTTCGACGTGCAGGAAGGCGACGGCATGTACCTGAAGCCGGAAGATCGCGTAAAGATCTGGTAACGCCTTCGTTGAGCTACCGTAGGGCCTCCGCCAACCGGCGCGCGCCCTCGCCAAAGATGGTCTCCGGGGGCAGCAAGCTCACCGCCAGATAGCCCTCTTGGGCGAAGTCGAAGAAGTGCCCGGGATGGACCGAGACTCCGGCCGTTTCGAGTAGGTAGATCGCCCACTCTTCGTCAGTGAGAGTCGCCGGCACCCGGAGAACCGCATACCAGCCGCCTTCGGCCCGCAAGCGGGTGACCGGCGAGCCGGGCCCCAGCGCCCTATCGAGCGTGGCAAGGTTGCGGGCGACCCGCTCGCGAATCTGCGGAGCGACCAGGCGACGCTGGTCGAGAAGCGTTTCGGCGGCGCGCTGTATCGGAGTCGAGACCGACAGATACGTGTCGGAAACGACTTCGAGCCGAGAGGAGGCCTCCGCGGCCAAGCCTTCGGGTCCGCGAACAACGATCCAACCCAGCTTCATCTGCGGCAGCGCCGCAATCTTCGAGAGCCCGCTTAGGGTTAGCGTCAAACAGATTCCTTTCCCTGTGAGCGTCTCCCGTTTTCTTTTTTCATCCCAAAGATAGTCGAGGAAGACCTCGTCGACGATCAGCGCAAGATCGTGCTTGGCGGCTAACCGAATCAGAATGTCCCTCTCCCTGGGGCTCAGCATCGATCCAGTCGGATTGTTGGGGTTGACCAGCAAGATCGCGCGGGTCGTGGGGCGAATCGCCTCACGCAATGCGTCCAAGTCGATTTGCCATCCTTCAGGGCCGTAAATGAGCGGGTACTTCCGGAGGCGAACGTGGTCGAGGCCGGCCAAGTAATCGAACAGAGGATAGCTCGGCGCTGGAGAGAGAATCTCTTCGCCGGGGTCGGCGAGGAGGCGGAAACAGTGCGAGTACGCTTCGCTGCTGGCGGTCGTAAGGAAGATGCGATCGACTGAAGCGGGTCGTCCTAGCTCTTCGTAGTAGTTGGCGACGTGGCGGCGCGTTTCGATGAGCCCGGGCGGGTTGGGTTCGTAGCTGAGACCGTTCACATCGGCAAGTGCGGCGGAAATGCATTCGTGGTCGTACGTGAAACCACAGCGTGTTGGGTTCGACTCTGTCAGGTCCAAGAGTTCGACGCCGTCGCGACGCAGTTGCGCCAAGCGCTGCGCAAGTCGATTCGGCTCAGTGGACCACGAGGTTCGGCGGCTGAACATGGCGGTTCGTAGCAGTGCGGAGACTGAGCCTCTCGGGAGCTACCGATTCTAGCAAGTTCCCAAAACTCGATTTCGCTCTCAGGCTGTTAGGCTGGATACGGCGGGAACGAATGGCAAAACGAGCAAACGCCCTCACTATGCGGGACATTGCGGCCGATCTCGGTCTATCGACCATGACGGTATCGAGAGCGCTTCGCAGCCATCCCGATACGAGCGAAGAGACGAGGCGGCGCGTCCTCGACTACGCCGAGAAATTGAATTTCCGGCCGAATCGTTGGGCGCAAAGCCTGGCGCGGAACAAATCCTACATCGTCGGCGTTGTCGTGCCGGAGATCTCGCACACGTACTTCGCCGAAATCGTGATGGGCGTCGAGACCGTGCTCGACTCTGCGGGCTACGACCTGCTGTTGTGCCACTCGCGGCGCGATCCGGTTCGCGAACGCCGTGAACTCGACATGCTGATCGAGACGCGCGTCGACGGCCTGATCATCGCATCGGCGGAGCCGATGGAAGCAGCCGGGAGTTTCGAGGATCTCGAAGAGAGCGGACCGCCGATCGTACTGATCGACCGCGTGTTCGAGGGCTCGTCGATGCCTGCTGTTCGGGTTGACGATTTGGCCGTCGGACGAATGTCCGCCGAGCACCTGATCGAGCTCGGCCATCGCCGGATCGGCTACGTTTGCTGGGGCGAGCTGAGCGTCTCGCAATTGCGTTTGCAGGGCTTCCGCGAAGCGTTAGACGAAGCGGGTATCGCGTTTGACGATCGCTGGTTGATTCGCGCCAGTCTCTCGGAAGCGGAGTGCATACCGGGAGTAAGGGAAATGCTGAGCGCTCGCGATCGGCCGACGGCCATCGGAACGACCACCGATCCCAGCGCCGTCGGTGTCGTGCGCGCCGCGCACGAGGCTGGGTTGCGCGTTCCCGAAGACCTTTCGGTCATGGGCGCGGGAGACATCGAGGGCGACCGCCAAGCTCTGCCCTTCTTGTCGACAATCGCTTGGTCAACCGACGAGATGGGGCGAAGCGCCGCAAGCAGTCTGCTTTCGATGGTCTCAGAGGGCATGAAGCGCCAGCCGCCCTCCGAGCTTCTGAAGCCCGAGCTCAAGGCGCGTTTGTCGGCCGGCCCTCCGCCGAAATGACGCGCCCGCAGACGGCCGAGTGACCTAGTACGGGGAAGAGATACAGCACTCTCGTCCCGAGCATCGACCTTTAGGGATCACCCACGTTACGCCGTCTGGCTCTCTGATCAGGCTCCGGCAGTTGCCTCGAAGCACGAAAGAACGATAGGCTCGGCCTATATGGCATATTTATTGAGAATTCCCCTAACGCTGCTGTGCTTTTCGTTTCTTGCGTTCGCTCCGCAACGTATCGCCGCTCAGGCTGCGGTAAACGCGGCGAGCTTCGCCAATCCGAACCTGCTGAGCGGGTCGCTGGCCCAGGGCGGAATGTTTAATGTTTTTGGAAGTGATCTGGGGCCGACGACGCTAACGAAGGTTGGAGCCTTTCCGCTGCCGACCACGCTTGCCGGCACGTCGATCTCCGTGACGGTCGGGGGGACCACCCTTGACTGCATCATGATCTTCACCTCGGCCGGACAGGTGGCGGCGATCTTGCCCTCGGCCACGCCCACGGGCGCGGGAACGATGCAGGTGACTTACAACGGGACGGCTACGGCGCCGTTCGCGGTGACGGTGGTTCCTCACTCATTCGGCACGTTCGCTATCAACAGCGCGGGCAGCGGGCCGAGCGTGCTCACGAGCCCGATAACGTCAGCGGTGAACACAATCGCCTCGTCGGCCGCTCCGGGCGAGCTATGGGACATCTGGGGGACCGGGCTGGGCGCGGCGCCGTTCCCCGATGACAACATCCCAATCGGGCAGGACCTGGGCTACAGCGTCCAGGTGTTCGTGGGCGGCCAGCAAGCACAGGTCGTCTATGCGGGCCGGTCGGGCTGCTGCGCGGGAGTGGACCAGATCCGCTTTGTGGTGCCGGCCGGGCTGAGCGGCTGCTACGTGCCGGTCTATGTAGTGGTGGACGGCGTGCCGTCGAATTTTACGTCGATGTCGATTGCCGCCGGCGGCGGGGCATGCTCGGACCCCGGCGGGATCACCGCAGGGTCGCTGAGCGACGGCGATCTGACTGTCGGGATCATAGCTCTCCAAAGGGTATCGAGTGAGTTCAGCATCCAGGGCTCACCAAGCGTGTCCCAGACGATGACGCAGGTTGGCGAAGCCGCCAGCGCCAGCTACCAGCGCTACGACGCACAGTTGGCGATCCGGGAGGGATTCAATGGTCAGCTATTCACGCAGGGAGCATGTACCGTGTTCTTTTTCCAGGGCGAATCGGGAAGGTTTAACAACCCGATCGAGCCGATCGGTCTCGACGCTGGACAGAACACTTCCATCGCGGGACCGCCCGGCGCACGAACGCTCGACAAGATCGATATCGGACAGTACGTCGTAACGCTGTCGAATTCGCAGAATCCGTTTGCGGCTCTGGCTGAGTCCACCAAGAATCTTGGCCTGCAGACTATGCGCGCGGCCCTGGGAGATGGCGTTGACCAGGGCGCAGCCCAGTTTTTCACGGGAGGGACTTATATCTACTCCGCGCCGGGCGGAGCGGACGTTGGACCGCATTCACAAGACATCACAATCCCAAACCCCCTCGATTGGACGAACAAGAATCAGATCAACCAAGTGACGCGCAGCCAAGGACAGACTGTGACGTGGACTCCTACAAGCGGCGAGGTCATGATCAGCGGCATCAGCTTCATGCGGCTCACGGGTCAGGACGCTGTGGGAGCCGGATTCTTCTGTCTCGCAAACGGTTCGACGGGATCGTTCAACATCGCGCCGGCGATCTTGCAGTCGCTGCCGGTGTCTGCCACATTCTCGTTTGGCGGACTCAGCGTCGAGACGGGGACGTTGCTCGTCGGGTCGAACAAGCGTGTCGACTGCCAAGCCAACGGCCTGGACGCCTGTGTGGTCACTTACTCGGACTTCGTGGCGAAGCAGGTGGGGTATAGGTAAGCAGGGATTGGAGGTTGGAAGGCCCGGCGGATAGGATCCGCCGGGCCTTCTCGGCAAGGAATTGACTTGAAGCGATGAGCTAAGACTTGCCGTCACCCGTAGACCTGTCCAGGATCTCCTCGGTGTGTGAATCGGGCGAAAGCAGAGCTAGGCCTCTAGCGGAGTACAGCAGAACCGGGTCGCCTTGAGTGCCGCTAGTCAGCCCTGACGACGTGGGGCGCACATTGCGAACGCTGCAAAGGCAGGTCTGCGATTCGTATCAAGCGTGCGGCGAATATTAGGACCCACAATGAGAGGGTTCCAGTTGCCAGGTGCTCAAACAGGCCGGGAGCATGTACAGGATTCCGACTCCACGACATCAGAAGAAGGAAGAGCAGCGCCAGGACGCCCGTGCCGACGGAGTACCAAATCATGCCTTGCGGCCAATCATGTCGGCGGAACGCGACGCCCCACGCGATTGCTGCCAGGATTCCCGACAGGAATCCGATCGTGGCAAACAGCCGGTGTAGGTCCTGGCTCGACGAGATTCCCCCGCATCCCGGATCGCATGCGAACACTCCCGCACCGATCCGCCCCAGTCCGTCGAGCAGAATCAGCCCTGCCGCCATTGTGGAAAACCATCCGTCTTGGAAGGTAGCCAGCAGAGCCGCGCCGAAACAGAGATACAGGAAACCCGTGAATCCGAATCCGCCGTACCGCATCAAGGTCTCGGTGGAACTCCCTCGTTCCCCAAGCTCGCTGATGTACTGCGTGATGTGACTGAACTCGGGTCGCATGGCCCCCGACAAGCCGATCAAGGACAGCCAGAGAAGCGGGGCTACGATCCCGGATAGTATACCAAGTCTTCGCACGCTCACACTCACGATAAGGGATGCTCCAGCCAACGGTGAACCTCTGCTTCTGTCCCTGGTCTTTGGGTCTCCACTGACGGAAGACGCTCAACCTTTGTGGTCGCCGGCTAGAACCGGCGTGCCGACTGCGCTGCTAAGACTGATGTCATTAGAATGGCCTACCTCAGACTGTCGATGCCCACTGGCCCCGTCTTCGTGTTGCCCTACCGGCTTTGGCTGCCCACGCAACAGCACTGCGGCTCGACACGCCCCCGCGCCGCTTCTACTGAGCTGAGCGAGGCGCGGATTCACCGCCAGGTCTCCGGTTATTTGCTCGACCTCCGGACAGGTGAAAGGGTCGAGACAGCCTCAGGCGATCGAGATGGGGCGTGCGTTGTGGAATTTTCTCGTGGCGGCGCTACTTGATGTAGCCGAGAGTGCGGAGTTGTTCAAGCGTCTCCTGGCCGACTTCCGCTTCGTCGCCAGTCACCCGCGGTGACGCGCCGGAGGCCAGCCCCTTGTCCAAGAGCGCCAGTTCCCGGAGCATCGCTCCGGCGATTCCCGCTACTCTCGATTGGGATTCTTGATTGGCCATGAGGTCTTGTTGCTCGGCGGGATCTCGCAAAAGGTCATACAGTTCCGCTCTTCCGGTGTGGGATTCGACTAACTTGTATCGCTGGCCTCGAAGCATCCTCCTCCACGGGAACGACGCAAACGTCGAGAGTTCCCGTTCCGACGACTGGTTTCGAATGACGCCGGTCAGACTCACGGCGTCAAGCTCAGAACCGCCGTCTACCTCGGCGAGTTCGAGAATAGTCGGCATCAAGTCAAAGTTTCGCACCGATTGATCCACGGTTCCGCCGGCGGCCCAGGGGACGTAGATTAAAAGGGGGACCCGGACGATCTCTTCATACAAGCCGCCTTTGTGGCCCGTGCGGCCGTGCTCGAAGAACTCTTCTCCGTGATCGGCGGTGACCACTACAATAGTGTTGTCGGCCTGACCCGCCTCTTCAACGGCCTCAAGGACTTGCCCGATGCAGTCGTCGATGAAGGCGATCGAACCGTCATAGACTGCGCGCATGTGTGCCGTTATTTCTTCAGCATCAGCATCGTCGGGCTTGAGCCCCGTATCGAATCTCTTGACCAACTCAGGGGTGTCGCCGAGGTCCTTGTCCGAGTCCAGGAACTTCGAGCGGAAGGGCTCGGGCGGCCTGTAAGGAGCATGCGCGTCCATGTAGTGGACGTATAGGAAGAACGGAAGGTCTTGGTTAGACTCAAGAAACTCGATCGCTTCCGCGGTAGCGTCTTCGCCGTGACCGTAAGGGACGCGGCCGTTCTTACGGAAAGTGTCGTCATACCGGTCGAACCCACGGTCGAAATGAAACCCTCGCTTGAGGTAAGCGTTGTTTATGTACCCTGCCGTCGTATAACCCGCCATACTCAGGCGCTCAGCCAGAGCCGGCGTCGCCGTTGGAATGCCCAACTCTTCATCGGAGCGATAGAATCGCTCCATGCCGAACCAAGCCCGCGGCGTCCATTGCTCAGCCGTCCAGTCCGGATCCATACGGTAGTGCGACCACCTTCCGGTCATGATGCCCGCCATGGCGGTTGGAGTATTGCCGCCGACTGAAACGGCCTGCGTGAAGACGTAGCTTTGTTCTGCGAGGCGATCCAGAGTAGGAGAAGTCTTGCGATCGTAGCCCGCGTAGGAGAGGCTGTCGGCCCGAACCGTGTCCATCACGACCAGCAAGACGTTGGGCTTTTTTCTTGGAGATCTGGTGGGCGCGGAGCCGCACGAGCATATTAGACAGGCGAAACCTAGAATGAGCGTCACGAGCGCGGACCAATGACCGGAATTACGCAACTGCCCTAGATGAGAGTGTTTCGTGACGCCGAACATTTCGAGCCAGTGTAACATAGGGTCCTTCGGGATTACACTACATCAAAATCATCCCGAAGTCTCGAATTCTTCCGGGAAGGTTTCCCCTCCCCTCCAGTTATCACTGCCGACAGGCTACACGTCAGAATACAAAAGGCTTTGGCCGATGCGCCCAGGCAAGACGCCACGCAATCGCTGCGACAGTTGGGATAGCAGGAGCGGGCGGCGGCGAAACGCCTCGAAGCACCCCATGTGCGTACTCACTGCCCTCTTACCGATCTCAAGAGCGACGCGCTCGGCCACGCTCCGTGCTTCGGCTCGAGCAACCCACTCAGCCTGATCGGATTGTCGTCGCGGACAAGGATGCCGGCCTCGAAACGCCTTCGCCCAGTGGCCGGCGCTCCTTGTGGACTGATCAACGTGATACGGTCGAGCCGTGTTCGTGAAGGCCCTGACACAACGGTTGGGTCAACAGGCAGAGAACAAAATCGACCGACATGATTTAACCGTTATTTCGAACCTGCGGCATCCCTAGTTGCTTCATTTCGCGGCGAGTACTAGCGCCGCTTGACGACGAACGAATGGCCTGGCCTCGTTTTGAGGCGACGAGCGGTAGTCTGGTAGACTGCTAGTTGCTCATTCCGGCGGTTTGGCGATCGTCGAACCGGCGCCACGTTGAAAGAAAAGGCTAATGTTCATTTATGGTTAATATTGCTGAATCCGGTCGAGCCCTGTTCGTCCTAGGAATGCACCGCAGCGGGACTTCAGCTACGGCGCGGACGTTGAGCTGCCTTGGGCCGAAACTTCCGGCGACACTCATGCCGCCGGATGACTACAATTCGACGGGCTATTGGGAATCTTCTCGTCTACGCGACTTCCACGATGAACTATTGCGCTCGGCGGGGTCAAGTTGGCATGACGTGCAGTTGTTCCCAACCGCGTGGTATGAATCGGCCGCTGGTACGGAGTTCTTTGAGCGAGCAGTATCCTTGGTGAGAGCCGAGTACGGCGACAGTAGTCTCTTTATAGTGAAGGACCCGCGTATATGCAGAATTCTACCGTTTTGGTTCAGGGTACTGAAGGCGATTAACGTTGGCCCCTCTTTTGCGCTTACGATAAGAAACCCCCTGGAAGTGGCTGCGTCGCTGGCGTCTCGGGACGGCTTGCCGCCGGGACATTCTTTCCTTCTGTGGTTGAGACACACGCTCGAAGCGGAGCGGCGCACGCGAGGATACGGGCGAACGTTGCTTTTCTACGAAGATCTCTTGAGCAAGCCTGGAGCGACTGTATCTAGGGTCGCTGAGCAACTCCATCTAGATATCTCCCCTGCGTTTGAGCAAGCTAACAAGGAGATCGAAGCGTTTGTGAGCGGGCAGCGTCGGCATCATGCCTACAGCGAAGACGAACTCGACGCCAGGCAGGACGTTCCAGCATGGTTGAAGCGAACCTATCTCCTCCTACGCAACGGAGACGGAGAGGAGACAAGGGCGGGCCTCGATGTTGTCTGGCAGGAATTGGAAGCCGCAGAACAGGCGTTCTCACCAGTCATGTCGTCGGTGCGCTCTGACTCACAAGTGGATTCGGTCACGTCGAGGCTTCAAGGTACTGACGACCAACGGGAACCGCGCGAGCTACAAGCAGCATTGACGGCAGAGATCGATCGGCGCGTGGCGTTGACGGCTCGCATAGAGCGGCTAGAAAGCAACGAGGAGAGGCGAACAGCGATCGCCAACGAACTGCAACGTGAAGTCCAGGAAGCCCGCTCTACCCCACGCGATCAACAAGAGTTCGAGGCGGTAAAGCAACGCCTTTCTGAGGCTGCGAACGAGTTGCAGTCAGCAAGGGCGGAATTGCATGAGCGGGAGAGTGCAATAGACAACCTGTCTAACCAGGCGGAAGCTCATCAGGAAGAGATGGCCGGTCGATTCGATGAGATAACTCACTTGCTTGGACAGTCGATGCTGATACGTGAGCAGTTCAGCGCAAGGCCGCAATCGTGGATTCAACTGACGCTTGGAGCCGCTGTCGGGCCGCTACTCGGCGGCGACGCAGAGTTCGACGCGCTGTTCTATGTTTCCCGATATCCGGACGTAGCTGAGAGCGGTCTTGACCCCAGGTGGCACTATTTCGTCTTTGGCCGCAAGGAAGGTCGGAGAGGAGCGCCTGAAAGTACTTCTTTTTCGCGGTATCAGGAACTGCGAATCATCGCCCAAAGCGATCTGTTCGATGAAGCCTACTACCGCAGAAACAACCCGGACGTCGTCATTTCCGGAAAGGATCCGCTGGAACACTTCGTCACGACCGGTGCGTGGGAGGGTCGAAAACCAAGCGAGCAGTTCGACCCGACCTACTACATGACTACCTATCTAGATGTTGGTCCAACCAACGTGAATCCTCTGGCGCACTACTTGTGGATAGGCCGGGTCAGCGGACGCGATCCGACACCTCCTCGGATACTTTCAGGGAAGGCTTTGGCCCGGGGAGACGCGACTGGTTCCGATCTCGCGGCTGAACCGGAAATACATCTCTCTTTGGGGGCCAGCGACATCAAGCTGATCGCTTTCTATCTCCCGCAATTTCATCCTATAGCGGAGAACGACAGGTTTTGGGGTAAAGGATTTACGGAGTGGACCAAAACCACCCAAGCCACGCCGCGGTTCATTGGTCACAATCAACCTCGGCATCCCGCGGAACTTGGGTTTTACGACCTCCGTCTTGCCGAAGTCCAGCAACGTCAGATTGAGTTAGCAAAGACCTTTGGGGTCTACGGCTTTTGCTACCACTACTATTGGTTCGACGGTAAACCCGTCATGAATCGTCCTTTGGCTCAAATCCTGGATAACCCGGATTTGGATATGCCGTTTTGCTTGCACTGGGCCAACGAGCCGTGGACGGCGAGTTGGGATGGCTGCGAGGAAAGCGGAGTTCTTCTTGATCAAAAGCATTCCGCGGACGATGATATCTCCTTTCTTCAAGGCATTGAACGGGTCTTGCTTGATCCGAGGTACATCAGCGTCGATGGCCGTCCATTGCTAGCCATCTACCGGCCGGGCCTATTCTCAGACATTCGAGCGACTGTGGATCGATGGCGCGAGCACTGTCTCAAAGCTGGAATTGGAGAACTGTTCCTGGTCGCCACACAGCAGCCCTTCGACGGCCCGGTAGATCCTCGGCAGTACGGCTTCGACGCTGCCGTAGAGTTTCCACCCCACAACTTCCCGGTTGTGGACGTTCGGGACGGCCTCGAGTTCGTCGATGCCGATTTCAATGGCTTCGTCGCCAGCTATGACGAAGTGAAGCGGGCGAGCTTAGCGAAGGAGCCACCCGGTTATAAACTCTTCCGAGGCATAATGCCCGGCTTTGACAACACGCCCCGGCGAAACAACGGCGCCGGCATCTACGTCGGCAACACCCCCGAGGCGTATCGTGGCTGGTTGGAGGCTTTGTGCCGATATTCGCGCGCCAACCTGCCTGCAGACGAACGTTTCATTTTTGTCAATGCATGGAACGAATGGGCCGAGGGTGCTTATCTTGAGCCGGACCGAACAAACGGATACGCGTTTCTCAACAACACGGCCAGGGCTATTAGAAAATTCTCGGTCGGCTCCAGCCGCCGAAAGGTAGTGTTTATCGGGCACGATGCCGCCCGAGCAGGCGCGCAGATGATGCTGTTGCATGTCATCAAGTGGGTCTCTGAGCGGACGTCCACTGATGTAGTCCTGTTATTGGGGAAGGGTGGAGAGTTGCTTAGCCGTTATGAAGAGATCGCTGATGTTTTTGTAATCGAAGATCAGATGTCGCCTGGCGTCGAGAGCCCGGAGCGGCTTCGGGAGTTTGTAGGTGAAGGAGTGGACCTCATCTACCTTAATACCGTAGTAGCAGCCAAGTACCTGCAGTTCGTTGACTACCTGGATGCACCCGTCGTTACTCACGTTCATGAATTGGAGAAGAGCATTCAGCGATTTGCTGATCCAGAAATCGTACGGAGTGCTGTCCGTCGCTCAGCCGGGTTCATAGCCGCTTCACCTCCGGTGGCCGACAATCTAGTGAACAACCATGAAGTCGACAGGGACCGAATAGAAACTGTCTACTCGTTTATACCTGGCCTGGAGAATCCCGGGGATCATACAAGACGTCGTGCAATGAGAGCGAAACTCAATCTCAAGCCAGAGACCGTCGCGGTGTTCGGGTGCGGGACGATAGACTGGCGGAAGGGGCCCGACATATTCGTCGACGTTGCCAAGCTAGTTGACAAGAAGAGAACAACGGATTTCAAGTTCTTCTGGATAGGTGATAAGATGCCGGGAGAGTACGAGGGGCTGGACGAGAACGGAGTTCCACGCCTGCTGTCGGAACATGTGACGTTCCTGGGGCCGAAGGACTCGCCTCTTGACTATTTCGAAGCGGGCGACATCTTTTTGCTGTCTTCTCGAGAGGATCCTTTCCCGCTGGTGTGCTTAGAGGCTGCGCAGTGCGGTCTTCCCATCGTGTGCTTTGCTGAGGCCGGCGGCATGCCGGATTTCGTCGAGGATGACGCCGGTTTTGTGGTGCAGCACGGAGATCTAGCTGCCATGGCCACGGCGGTCGCCGAACTGGTTAACAATCGCGGTGAACGAGAGCTGCGCGGCGCGGCGGCGAGGAAGAAACTTGATAAGAGACATGTAGCGGATGTGGCTATGCCCGAGATCTTCCATGTCATGCGAACCATGGCTGGGAGTCCGCCGGTCGTTAGCGTTGTTATACCAAGCTACAATTACGATCAGTATCTGGAAGGACGACTTGATTCCGTTCTTGGGCAAACGTTTCAGGATCTGGAAGTTGTTGTCGAGGACGATTGCTCTACGGATCAGACTATGGGGATACTGTCCCGTTACCAATCGAGGAGGAATGTGAAGGTTGAGGTGCATTCTAAGAACCTTGGAGTCTTCTCGATGTGGGAGGACGGCTGCAAGGCAGCCGCCGGCAGTATTATTTGGATCGCCGAGGAAGATGATCTTTGCGAGCTTGATTTTCTCGAGAAGATGGTGCCTAGTTTCGATGACGAGCGCGTTAAGCTGGCCTACTGTCAGTCTTCGATAATCGACGAGGCGGGCTCCGTCGAGGGAGACTATGCGCTGTGCTTCCCAGAGCTTTCTGAAACGAAGTGGTTAAGGCCGTACCTGATACCCGGAGGTCAGGAGGTTAAGCATGGACTGGGGATTAAGAACTTTATTCTAAATGCAAGCGGCGTCTTGTTCCGCAAAGCGGACTTAACCAGCGCGATGCCCTCGATCAAGGATTACAGGCTGTCAGGGGATTGGGCGCTCTATTTGCATCTGCTGAGGGACGGCTACATTGCTTACTGTCCCGAGCGATTGAATTATCATAGGCGTCACGATGCAAGTGTGATCGGACATGTGAAGGACACGAATCTGCCGATCTCGGAGGCGGCGCTGATTCATTCGTATGTAGCTGAAGCGTACCAAGTTGACGAAGCTTTCCGGAAACGGATGGTTGACTACGCCTACCAGTTGTGGCTTGAGAGGAACCCCTCGGCGCCGTCAGAGGAGTTCGGCAGAATCTATCCTTTTGGCGACCCTTCCGCGGAGGGGCGTGGGGGCGATGGGAGCGTAGTTGAGTCAAGCCCATGAACGGGTGACTGAGTGCTCGGTGTCTCGTTGCATGTTGAGTACAATATAGTGGTTGCTCGGTTGCGATTGCCTCTTCTGACTGAGGTCGAGATTCCCGATCGACAATTCGGTTAGCTCTCGAATCGATCACCGTCTAATGAGAGTCTGTCGGTTTCGCTAGATGGCCAGGAAGGGTCAGACGCCGGCGGGGCTCTACTCCCAGTTGCCGAATAGTTTGGACAGTTCGGCCGTACGACTCGCATCCCGCATGAAATCGATATTGTCTAGTAACTGGTGCTTCTTCGCGAATCGCGATCCGGGCCGTGTTGTCAGCGAGATGCAGTCATGACGTTCTATGTTGCCCCAGTTGATCAACTCTTGGGCGATGCAGTGCAAATCTACCGATTCGCAATATTCTCTCCAGAGGGCCGCCGTCATGACGTCGCAGCGTCCGTGGAGGTTTTCAATGTCCAACTGTCCCGACTCGCCGCGATGCTCGCCGAGGTTCGAGTGATGCATAAATGCGACACCGTCGTTCGAGAGTTTTTTCGCCAGTTCGCCGCAGTAACCTCGCAGCGTCTCTGCGTCGGCGTGCACTAGAGAGTCGAAGCTGAATACAAAGTCAGCCGTGCCATCCGCAACCATCGGTAGGTGGACCCCGTCGTTCTCATAGCAACGGATGTGCTCGAAGTCGGCGAAACGTTCTTGACAAGACTCAACACAGATGGGAGTAACGTCTACTAATGTCAATGAGGAACAGAGGTCCTTCAGGTATTGGCTCCAGCGGCCAAAGCCCGGGGCGATCTCGACGATATGCTCGGACGGGACGAACTGGTCGATTCGAGGCAGCAGCGTACGCAACCACATCATGCGCGTAGTGCCCCAGGTGGCCGACCATTCATTGCCGTCGGCCGACCAATCATACTCGCCCCAGATCTTCTTATTTTCTGATGGAGACGGCACAGGCCCTCTTAGTCGGAATGAATCTTGAACGTGCCCCGGCCTCGCAACTCTACCGGTATCAAGCGTTCCTTTGCTAGGAAACTAAGAGAGCAGCATGCGTGGCTAGGCGTACGTGATCAGAGTACTCTAGTTCGCGGCTCGGATGCAAGTTCTGGCGTCTAGTCCATCGATGGATGTCTAAAGTCGTCCGACAGGCGCCCGCGCTCTGCTGGACTCTTGTTGCATTCGCTACGAAGCGATGTCCGCTAGGGAAGCTCCCAGGTAATGGATGTCTTTGTTACATAGTCCGTACCTGACGCGATAGGAGGAGGCTTACTGTCGAAGTTGATTGTCTGGTTGATATTCCACCAGAGTCTTCTGTTCTTGATAAGGCGAACCCGGAGGTTGGCTGTCCAATCTAGCCGAAAACGACCCGCGTTTGAAAAACTGGGGAATGTTAGGAGCGTCGAGTCCACGCCCCACTCTCTGAAGTGGAAGAGAGATACTTGTACTCCAGCCAGTCCTTCCAGCCCGTTGTTGTCGGTGCTTGCGTCGGCTTCTTCACGATAGCGTTCGTTGTTCCAGACAGACCCTCCAAGGGCGCGCAACTCGATCGAGTTGGTCCGCAGGAAGTCGCGAGTTACGAGGCCCCCAACAATTGTTCGAAGTTCCAGCTCCTGCTCGTCACTCGTGAGGAAATCGCTCAGAACACCGACGCCCCATCGCCGAGGCAGCTTCTTAACGAAGGATGCTCGCACGTTCTGGCGATTCGTATTTGAGCCATTGGCTTGAGTCGTGAAGAGCGAATTGAGATAGGCGTTAGTTCGGTAGCCGGTCGTCTCATAGCTGGCGCTCGCGTCGGCCGTAAACTGCTTTTGGTCGTTCGATTTCGTGATTGCCAGACCGCCGCCTACGGTCACCGCGAGGAAGCCGCTCAGTCCAGAGACCGTTTGCGCCATCTTAACGATCTCGATTGGGTTCAGCGATTCCTGCGCGCCATCGACAAGAACGGAGATGCGGCCTTCCTGGGTCTCGACGTCGTCGTTAGCGACGCGGCCGAGAAACCTTCGCCCGGCTGATGTCTGAAACTGGAAGAGCCGGTCGCTTTCTACTCGCGCGATCTTATTCCAGTTAAGGTTCGAGTCGCCATCCAGTACCGGGGCCGACATGATGAGTACCCCGCGGTCGAGGCTCTTGATGGTCCCGCTGAGTCGGTCTCCGTTCGTGAAGATGACGACATCGTCGGCCCAGACCGGAGAGATAAATCCGAGACAGAGCAGCACGATGCTTGATTGAAACAGGGCAGAGCGCTGAACCCAAGATGGCTCTTGGCTTAGGTCGTTCATAACCGTCCAGCTTAGCGGGTTAGCAGTCCGGCGGGAGATCCGTGAGGCCTAGCCATCTCGCTCTCCTCCGAGCCTGTCCAACGCCTTCTGGGTTCTGGGATCGTATTGCTGGACTCGGGCGACTTCCACACCTTCCAACTCTCCAAGCACCTTGATTGCGCCAAGCAGCGCCCGAAATCTCTGGGAAGACATGCGTTTTTCCACCAAGGCTTCTTGATCCCAGCGTTCTAGCCAAAGGAAATGATTGGGAGCTCCGTGGTCCTCCCAAGCTACGATCGAAAGGCATCCTTTTGCTTGTCGTTCCTCAGATGAGAATGTTTCGAGCACCTGCAGGAGCTCGCGCCGCTTACTCGGCAGGACATGGATTGAGATTTCCAATCCGATCATGATGTCTCCTCAGGCTTGTCAAAATTCCGCGAGCGCGGTTGGCTTTCAGGCCCCTGACCCTTTGCCGCCGCGAGGGCAGCTTCGGCTCCGTCTCCCCAGCTCAATACTGCGGAAAGCGCTGCTCTTGCAGGGACATCAAGTATCTCGACGTGTTCTCGACTCATAATGTGCACGTATCCCAAGCTTGGAGCCGGTGCGATCGGCATGAAGATCGTATAGTCGCCGTTGGCGTGCTCTTCGACGACAAAAGCAATCGCGCGCATGTGGGGCCAGGTGGTGACCAACGCCGGATGAAAGGACGTTAATCCCTCGTCGCCGGACAAGCGCGAGGCTAAATTCCTCAGCATGGAATAAAGCGGGAGGCGACTCAGCACCGTCTCCTCCAACCAGCTTCCAAACCTCCGGCCGAATTGCGTGAGCGCGGCCAAGCCAGCCAGCACTATTAGAAGCAGCAGCAGCAGGGCGGCCGTCAACCGTCTGTTGGCAGAGAACCCCTCTAACACCAAGATATCGAGTATCGGAGTCGTCAAGGCCATCAGCATGTCAAGAAGTTGGCCTATAAGCAGGTAAATAAGCAGTACCGGCAAAAGAGCAAAGAATCCCGTTGTCAGTACTCTCATGATCGATTTCATTGTTACAACTCCTCTAGGCCGTCAAGCCCGCATCCGCACCGTCCGATTGGCGACTTGGGAATCTCGCAACAGCTCCATGAACAAACAGAGAACGGAGCTTGTCCCAGAAGGCGCCTCCCAGTGTCAGTAGGCTGAAGAGTAGCAGGATGTCGCCAGAGGCTGCGACCACAAATCGGTTGCGCTCGTATGCGGGGATGATGTCCTGTGCGTAGGGCAGCACCCAACCAAGCACCAACGGCACGGTGAACGCAACGAGCCCTACCCGGTAGCGAACGAGGCTTACTTCAGTCGGTGGGCTGACCCGTCGCAAGGCCGCCCACGCTCGCTCTTTGAAAAAGTCGAAACCTTCTTTACCCATCAGCGCAACGGCCGCCAAGGTAAATAGCTCCGGTACGCCAAAGAACAAGAAACCTGAAGCGGCCGTTTTCACTTCATCCGAAAGCCCTGACGAGACGACCAAGGGGATGAACAACGGACAGCAGAATCCGAAGACGAGCACAAACCCGCCGACCGCAATCCGCCCCCGTAGGGCTCGCTGGGGCTCTGGGTCGCCCGAAAACCGTTCCGTATCGCTAGTGCCACGCATTGCGTCCTCCCAAACCAGAAACCGTTCTTCCGTTGCGACCGGTCCCTCTTCCGGCACTATTGGCTCAGAACCTCCCAAGCCAAGATTCGCCAGTTGCCGTTTTCCTTGACCCACAGGCACGCCAACACGCCGCCTCGGCTGTTGCCCTTCTTGAACCGGAAGAGCGAACCGTAATATGTGCCGTACTTCAAATCACCGGCGAGCGCGGCGTTTTGGCCCTCTTCGGAACGGCTTTCACAACGGAAGTGAGCGGCGAACGAGTCGGGCGCTTCTACGATCGCAAAGTCGTTTTCAAACGGCTGCTGAATCACGCGAAATGCCTTGCGCCAAGGGATGATTGGGTCGACGGCTTGAGTCAAGTTGTCGAACGACCCCATTTCGTCTGAAAGCATCTTCATGATCTCCCGAAGGCGCCGCCTCGCTTCGGCATGACTCAGAGTGCGCGGATCAGTCCCGTCGTCCAGTTTGGTGCACGACAGCGAATCATTCGAGATCCACTCCATCGCCTCGTCAAGATCGCGGCGGACCAGCCAATCTGTGAGAAATTCCTGGGTAGCTTCATAGGCATTCGCCACCTGCGCCCCAGCCGGACGATTCGGGGGCAGAGGAGTAGCGGGCTCCACCGCCTCCTGTGCCGCCATAAGGTCTGTTTCGCTTACTTCCTCCTCCTTGACCGACCCAAATAACTCCTCCCACCAATTCACGAGACCGGCCCAACGCTTGTTGTGTTCTTCATAGTTCTTACCGGCCCTCACGTCTGAGTTGGCCGACGTTAGGTGTCCGTTGAACATCGCCTTAGGAATGCTGCTGTCTCGATAGTCAACATCAATGTCCGCGCGCAGCCCGTCTTCGGACAGAGAGAATTGCATATTGGGGACTTTGCCATCTTGTCGGTACGAGTACGGGTAGCCGACATGGTAAACCGTGTTCTCCTCTCCAAACGAAAACTCTTGGGCCCTTTCGAGGATCTCCCGCGTGTCCGGCCGGACCTCGCAGTACAATCGAAACTGCTCGTCGCCCTGCCGTCCGTAGTACTGCCCGGCGATCCGTTCTATGCCGGTCAAGAGATCTATGCCCTTGCCAAGAGATTTGCCGTCTGCATCAGTCAACTCGCTGCTGGCCAACGCATGGGTGATCGCGCCGAACGTGGATCGTTCAGAAAGCGACAACTCACTGTAAGCTTCCTCGGGAGTCACGCCAAATCCTGTCTTCTCGTTGTAACCCTCGACAAAGTCGTCAAAGAGCTCTCTCTGTCGCAGCGTCAACTCCGAGTAGGTATGGAGGTCCGCTCCCGTCGGCTCGGTCAGTTCCGCCAGAACTTTGCCTGGCCAGTTCCGGTCAAGACCGATGACTCTTAATCCCGCCGTCTCCTTTCGCAGGTAGACCGTTACATGCTGGTCTGCATCGTCGGCAAAGATCTTGGCCGAAAAGTAGGCTCCCTCCTCAGCGGCGGCCGCACGTTCGGGTATCTGGGGCGAGCTCGGCACTCGAATCGGAACGTGCTCCTGTTGAAAATTTCGAAACTCAGACCATTCGATTGTGTACTTGGACTCGGCCCCGAACCCATACCGAACCAGAAGGTTGTCAAACTGTAGAGCCTTGTTCTCAATGCGAAAGTTGTCGAGCGGCAAGACCGCATTCAGGAAGTGGCTCCCGATCTTGTTTCGGCGTTCAATCAGGCATGTCGCAATCCAAGCTTCGGTTTCCGGATCGCTATATTGTGCTGTCTTCACAATTGCGCGGATATCGTCATCGGTAAAAGACATGACCAGTTTGGCGGCCCAGTAGTCGTCGTCGGGCAAGTGGTTAGCGACAGCAGCCGTCTCAAAATTGGGTTGCCAACTCGCCGGGTCGAATGTCTCGTACTCGAACCGGCCGGCGCCAAGAGTTCGGGGGTAGTGGGCTCGCCGCCATTTGGGCACGAAGATCCCGAGGCCGATAAAGTTCTTGGCAGTCATGTCGAGGTCAAAATTGGGCTCGTTGCCCTCTCGTGCGTGCTTGATGTCTCGGAAACTTGACCCCAGTGTCGTAAGGAAGTCGACAAAGATATGCCGAATAAAGTGACCGCCGTCTTCCTCGATCAGAGCATCCATGGTTTGGACGGGACTTATCCAGTTATTGCCGATCCAGGCGGAGATGACGTGCTGCCCGCGCAGATCACGCCTCATCTCATGCGACACGATGTCGTTCGGATCGTCGCCTCGGGTTCCGTAGAACTGATACGGCCCGAGTAGCTTGGCCCCTTTCGGAGAGCGGAGCGCAACCGCCCGATAGCGCCCTTCAGAATCCTGCGGCACAGTCTTTAGGAAGAGGTCGATGTCTTCTTCCGTCAGCTCCGTGGAACGCCCCACTGCGTTGATATCCGTTCCCCCCTCTGCCGCGACGAGTTTCGAACGATCGAACAGGGCGATGTAATGGTCGGCGACCCAATAGCCCATGGCATGGTATATGCGTGAAGCGACCATCCCGGCCCCGGTCGACATTTCGAGGCGATCCGGCGGGTCAAATCGAAGCAGGTATACGTTCTGATTCGCATCTTGAATTAGCAATCCGGGCCGAGCCGTATACTTATTCACCGCGACAACTCGCCACGGGCCGCTGGGAGACGGCGGCGTCTCGTTTCCGGGGCCTTGAACCAGCTCGTCCGCGGTTAGGCGTTCCTTGGCATGCCGGTTTACAAACCACGGGCCGTCAGGGACATCGCCCAATGTGTTCACTCCTTGCGAGGGAATCACACCGCCCGGCGGATGCCGTTCGCCGGGCTGGCCGAACATGCTGGTGAACATCTCGTAGGCGTCGCTCAAAGCCCGATAGCCGGCTGTTTCAAGCGGCAACGGCGGAGGATCTTCAGTAAGCGGGTCGTCCGGGTAGAACTTCTGGCCCGGAGCAGAGGCTGCTAGACACAGCGCCAATCCAATGAGCGGTAGTGAATGGTTCTTGAATGTCATTGTCTTAGTCTCCGATTACCAGATGTTGTCAAATGTCCACATGAATCGGTAGCCTTCTCGGCTAACGGCATTGTCGATTCGCATAAAGACGGCGTCCCGGATCGTGAAGCGAAATCCAATGCCGCCGCTGTATTCGAGGTCGTGAAAGTTGAGCTGAGAGGCCTTTTGGGTGACCTTGCCCATCTCGAAAAACGCCGCCATATGTCCGCCCGAGAAGAGGTGCCAGCGATGTTCCACGGCCGCCAAGATCGCATTCTGGTCATAGAAACGGAATCGGTTGAATCCTCGCAGCCAGTAGTTGCCGCCAAGCGTCGGCTGGAGGTAGAACGGAACTGATTGCTGCCCCGCCTTCGTCCAAGTCGAGACTGCCGCAAGCCTAAGAGCGATGACGTTGGTCTTGTTCCAGTACGGGATGTATTGTTCAACCGCGGAGTCGAGCTGTGAGAACGTATGACGCCCCAGGCTCTGGTCCCAGTAGCGGGTGAACGTCGTATAGTAGTTCCCGCCCGAGCGGGGTCCGGTCTTGAGGTCACGGTAGTCGTACTGGATTGTTCCAGCAGCCCGCAAGAAGTCCGGCTGTGCGCCCAATCCCGGCGTCTCCGCGGGATCGTAGATCTCGTCGGTCGAGGGAAAGCCTTTGCGTTTTCCTGGACCCGTATTCGGAGCATAGACCCCTCCAGAGGCGCCCACATACAAGTTCCCGAAGAGGCGGTACTTGAGTCTCAGGTCGGCGCTCGTGTCTTCCAGCCGGAAGCTGCTTCGGCCGCTCTTGCTGGAATTCGGCCCTGCCCCGTAGTAGTCCATCAATGGAGAATTTTCGTGTTTGACGTATACAGTGATCTCACCGCGCTCGGTGGAAAATCTCGGGAAACCCACCTCGAAGTCGAACATGTAAGAGTTTGCCAGGGTGCCGCGCGCTGTCGCCCGGAACGCGATGCGCTCTCCCCAGAGGTCGACGCGGCGGTATCCGATGCCAAATGCGGCTCCGTTGCCTTGCCGCATCCCTCCTGGGACAAATTGCAGACCGTTGCTTCCCTTTCCGCTCTCGGCACCCTCGAGGAGTCCCCGCTCGGTGAACTTGCTCACCATCTCTGTGATCCCCGCGGTTCGTTCCGGCCAGATTCGAGCTCTCTTGTCGATGCGACGCTGGCGGATCTCCTCGGCCCTCGAGGTCGCCTGGGAGTGCAATGGAGGCGAGGCCGCCACTAGGCATGCGACCAGGACCAGCAGTCGCAGCCCGGCCTTTCGACAGACTTGTTTGCTATATCTCATCGTCCAACTCCTTTCCCGATCTTGGCCCGGCTGCAACTCCGAGCTAACACGGGTCTGAGGTTCTCCTCCGGGGCTGAATCCCGGGTGTGGTTACTAAAAGCCGCTCCTGTTGCGCGGCGAGACGACATTGAATACGCAAACTCGGGACCAAACACAACCCGGCCAGCGGCCCTCACTGTAAATCATTGAAAACGATTCTGTTACGGACGGAGATCGAGCCGTTGAGGAGCCGGCGCTCCGTGAGAAGCCTATGGAATGCAGTGAGATTCGCGAAATACCGCAAGCGAAATCGAGCTAGCGATTCCTCTGTCGCGGTGCGTCGGCGTGCGACCATCTGACGGGCCGGCGGAGTCTTGCGCGCCCCTTGGAATGGGACGCGGGTTTGGATCGAATCGACGCTTTCCAGTCGGTTCTAGCGAAGGCGCGGGGTCGAGCAGCCATGCTCAGTTTGGACGTGAGGTTGGGTCGCCTACCCCGCGCGGCGTTCTGCTAGCCCGCAGCAGTAGTTGAGACGATGAGACCTTCGGACTTTGGCGTCAGGCGTCAGGAATGAGAGGCCGAGCCTCCAGAGGCAGCTTTGCGCTCGATCTTCAACTTCTTGATTCGAGATCGCAGCGTACTGGCGTTAATGCCGAGCAGTCGGGCCGCGCCCTCGGGGCCGCTGATGCGCCATCTCGTCAGGTCGAGGATTCGCGCGATGTGATGCCTTTCGAGCTCTTCGAGCGGGACAATGTCGCCGTTCCCATCGCCCAGCTCGGCCAGCGCCTTATCCTTCTTCAATGGCTCAGGCAATCGCAGGACCGTGCCGCTCGAGGTGATCACGGCCCGCTCCAGAACGTTAATCAACTCGCGCACGTTGCCCGGCCAATGATACCGAGTCAGATCCCGCATGAAGTGGGCGGGCATTGTTTCGAACTGCTTTCTGTGCTTCGCGGAGAGTTCTTGGACGTAGTGGTTGACCAGTAGAGGTATGTCCCCCGGCCGGTCGCGCAAGGGCGGCACGGTGATGGGATAGACGCACAGGCGGTAGAAAAGATCCTGCCGGAAGCGACCTTCGCTGACCTCCTGTTCGAGGTTCCGGTTGGTAGCCGAGATGATTCGGACATCTACCTTGCGGGTTACCGAGCTGCCGACTCGCTCGAACTCGCCTTCCTGCACCGCTCGCAAGAGATTCGTCTGGATCTCGAGCGGCAACTCGCCAACCTCGTCGAGAAAAACGGTGCTGCCGTCAGCCAACTCGAAACGTCCTTTTCGAAGACGGTCGGCTCCAGTGAAGGCCCCGCGTTCATGGCCAAATAATTCAGATGCGACGAGGCTCGGCGGCAACGCTCCACAGTTCACGCTTACGAAAGGACGGCGGCTTCGGCTGCCGAGATCGTGGATAGCCCTCGCAACCAACTCTTTGCCCACGCCGGTTTCGCCTTCAATGAGTACGGTCGCCTCGGTGGGAGCCACCTGTTGAATCTTGTGAACCACATACTGGATCGGATCGCTCTTGCCGATGATCCGAGAGACCTCTCCTTTTCCTATGTGAAGTTCTTCCCTGAGGACGAAGTTCTCTTCCTCAAGCTGCTCTTTGAGCGCTTGGAGCTCGCGGAGCGCTTGACCTTTCGCTTCCTCGGCCGCATTCTGTTCGGTGATGTCGGCGCCGATGCGGAATAGACCGGATACAAAACCGTCACGGTCACGCAGTATGACGCTGAACCAATTGACTAGACGGGATTCGCCGTCCTTTGTGAGCGTGCGCAGATGTACGTCCTTATCGGTATCCAAGTCCGATAGACCCGCAATTCGGCCGCGGTCAGACGGATGGATCAGGTCGGAAAATTTTCGTCCAAGCAGCTCTTTATCGCTAAACCCCGTGACGCTGCAATAAGGATTCACATAATTGATCACGCGTTTACTATCTTGCCCGACAACCAACAGGGAGACCTGTTCCAGTAAGGCGCGCCACCGGCGCTCATTTTCTCTTATGTCTTTCGTCAGGATCGAAACGCGAACGACGTCACGGCCCAACTCGAAGTTCATCAGAAGTACGAACCCCAGGAAACCGAAGCTGTACAAGTACGGAGAATGGATCGAGCCGATGTCAATCAAGAATCCATGAACGATAGCCGCTAGCTCGAACGATAGAGCCAGCGTAAGTCTCCTCGCCTTGTCTCTGGCCCCGTTGCGCCAGAGGTATGAACAAACAGCGAGTGAGAAGACGATGATCACAATCCCCAGAACATGACCGAAAACTGCAGCCCATCCCGGCTCGCCGACCGGAAGCACAAATCGTTCACCCCAAGGGAGCGCATGCTCTTGCAACGCAGTGATCTCGACGTGGTGGATCAGGTCTGGGGACAACAGTAGAATGAGTTGATGAACGCAACAGACTGTTGTTATCAGCCACACCGCCTTGAGGTCTTTCACGCCTGCGTAACTTCGCACGAACCAGACCATCGAGAGACCCTGAGTGGCTTGAATGCCCATCAGCCATTTGTAAGCGTGCGTTAACTCTTCGATTGTGGCGGCGGAGTAGGCGGCTGGCGCCGCCAACGCCTCCAAACCAGACATGACCGCCACGAGCGCGAATGCAAGGTACGCTCGAGACTGGAGGCGCTGTACCCCTATTGTGAGGTGAACCAATCCTACGGCTATACAGACACCGCCGGTTACGAGTTGAGCTTCAGCAAACGAAAACATTTCCCGTGTCTATAAGGCTAGAATGATTGTCAGGTTCTTCGCCCGACATCTTGGCACTCCTGCCCAGAACTAGTATCGCATTTCCATAACATTCGCCACAAGAGCGCCGCCGGATCGTTTGACCGAGCGACATATTGAGCCGCGATAGTCTGAGCGTATCGAGACAATCAACTCCCTATCGGAATCGACCAGAGCAACAACAAAGACCGTTGAGCCGCAACCTGAATCTGTGATCGTCGGGACTTGCCCGTTTTCTACGGGATTTTCGGCCTCAGGCTTCGTCGGGCGGCGGCGTCTTGTGCCGCTGACTCACCAGTTGCGCTACCAATACAGCCAAGTAGAGTTGACCGCAGAGTGCTTCTAGGGCCGCCAAGTTACGGGCGGCTCGCGTCAACGGAGTGATGTCGCCATAGCCGAGCGTGCTCAAGGTAACGAAGCTGAAGTACCCGAATTGGGAGAGTTGCGTCCGGCGAGACGCGATTTCTTCACCTGTTGCTGAGACCATGGTGACGCCTGAAAACGACCCAGGAACCAGATTCTCGAGAACGGCAAAGGCATCCCCCCACATTGCACCGAACAGCAGATAGGCGCAAATGGCTGCCGCGATGGTTTCCCGGCTGATCTGCCGTGACCGAAAGACGTGGGACAGGAGAACGATGACGACCGCGGCCAGAAGCAGCAGGTCCAGGACGTTGGCCGCTACGAGAACCTCCATGGTCGGACTCCAACGCGCATACCAAATGGCCGTGATCGCCGATGCAGCCAAGAGGCCCAGGATGATCAGGAGTCCTTTTCGTTCGATCACCGTCGAGACGGCAACAGTCAACACCACGCTCGACATCACGTCGGAAACGAGTCTCGTCTCAAAAAACGGCGCTATCGCATAGAAACTTAGTAGCAGTACGAGCAGCGCCTGAAATCGCCAATTGTATGCAGTTGCTAGTTTCGTCGCCGCCATCGTTCGTTCTTCGCCGGGTTATCTGCCGGACGGCGTCTCTCTTTTGGCGCGCGCTGGAAAGCCACGCCCGGCAAGCCCGAATTGAGCGATCGTCGTCGACCTGATCGCCGCAAGATCCATTATCTATCATGTGAGTCGCGGGATCGCAAACGATCGATGCCGGAGTAGGATTGCTACGCGATCACGCGGACAAACCGCGTAGCCTAGGCGCCGCATTGGGGCGTGGGCAAAATGCGAACACGCCCAATACGGACCGTTGCCGCTTCACTGTTCGACGTTTCGCCGCAGTTTGGAAGGAGCAACTGGGGGACCAGTCATCGATGAAAACTGCGCGCCGGATCGCGTACGATCCGGCGCGCAGGCCGACTGCTAGCTGGAGCTGGTCATCGAGCGGTTACTTGTCGCCCGCGCCTTTGGTTATTGCTTCCATCACGCGGTCCAGGCTGAAGCTGCCGGGCTTCTGGCGCGGCGGAAACTCGCGAAAGCTCTGGAGCCATTCGCCGACAAAGGCGCCGGCGGGCGCGAACATGAACATATGCTCGAATTGCCATTGCGGGTAGCCGATGCCTTCATGGAAGGCGCGCTCGAACGGGTCCATGCGCAGATTCCCGATCATCGGCATACGCAGTTGCTCGTATGGCGCTTGCCAGACGTGCATTCCGTGGGCGTTCTGCCTCAGGAAGGTGATCTTCCAGTTGTTGTAGCGCAGGGCGGCGACATTGCCGTCGTCAGTCCAATAGAGGAACTCCTTGCGCGGCCATTCGGCCGCCTCCCCCTTGAATGAGGGCAGCAGGTTGTAGCCGTCAAGGTGGACCTTGTAGTTCATGTCGCCGACCCGCTTGCCCTTCAGCAGATCTTCTTTCACATTGGAGTCGCCCGCCGCCGCGAGCAGCGTGGGCAGCATGTCTTCGTGCGCGGCGACCTCGTTGCTGACGGTGCCGGGCTTGATGACGCCGGGCCAGCGAATCGCGGTCGGCACACGGAAGCCGCCCTCCCATTGCGTCGCCTTCTCGCCGGCGAACATCGTCGTACCGCCGTCGGGCCAGGTGAACACCTCGGCGCCGTTGTCGGTCGAATACATGACGATGGTGTTGTCTGCGATTCCGAGTTCGTCAAGCTTGGCGAGCAACTGGCCCACCATTGCATCGTGCTCGACCATGCCGTCGGCATAAACGCCGAGGCCGGTCTTGCCCTCGGACTCGGGTTTGAGGTGGGTCCAGACGTGCATGCGGGTGCTGTTCCACCAGACGAAGAACGGCTTGTCATCCTCGACGGCCTTATCGATGAAACCGAGCGCCGCGGTGGTGACCTCCTCGTCCACCGTCTCCATGCGTTTCTTGGTCAGTGGGCCGGTGTCTTCGATGCGGCCGTCGGCATACGAGTGGATGACGCCGCGCGGGCCGAACCTGCTCCTGAAGTCCTCGTCCTTCGGGTAGTCCGGAAGCTCCGGCTCCTCCTCCGCATTCAAGTGGTAGAGGTTGCCGAAGAACTCATCGAAGCCGTGATTGGTAGGCAGCATCTCGTCGCGGTCGCCGAGGTGGTTCTTGCCGAACTGGCCGGTCACATAACCACGTTCCTTGAGCAGCACGGCGATGGTCGGATCCTCTTTCTTCATTCCCTCCGCAGCGCCGGGCAGTCCGACCTTGGTCAGACCCGTACGCATGGGCGACTGGCCGGTGATGAAGGCGGCGCGGCCGGCGGTGCAACTCTGCTGACCGTACCAATCGGTGAACACAGCGCCTTCGCTGGCGATGCGGTCGATGTTGGGGGTCTTGTAGCCCATCATCCCCATGTTGTAGGCGGAGACGTTGAACTGTCCGATGTCATCACCCCAGATCACGAGGATGTTGGGTTTCTTCTGTGCATTTGCGGAACTAAAAGCAGCTAGAAGCAGTGCCAAAAGCACGAACGCCGCTCCTTTCTTCGTTGTGTGGATCTTCACTATTTCACTCTCCTAGGCATTTTTTGAGCAGCTCGGGCCGAAAGTCCACCCCGAACAAATCGCGGCAGCCCGCTAAGAGGCTGGCAAGGTTCTCCTCGCTAACGAGGTTGAATCTCGTTCCATTTCTTCTCCGTACTGACAAGATTTCGCTGTGTTGCGGTCGTGCCCAGCGTCGGAGGGGCGATCCGGAGTTCAACTTGCACAGAAGACCGCGCCATTCCGTCTTAGGCTTCAGAGTAGCAGCCGGCAACTTTTAACGTCTACGGGCACAGGCCGAGACCCTCTGCTAGGACAACGCGAACACGCCGAAGACGGACCGTTGCCGCTTCGCCGTTTGCTGTCTCGCCGTGGTTTGAGAGGAGCAATCGGGGCGCCAGTCACCGATTAAAACTGCTCAACGGATCGTATACGATTCAATTTGCAGGACATATGGGCGTGTTCCCAAGCTGCTCCGGACCTAGTGGTAGTCGCCCTGAATCAACCAGATTGAGCGAGATTCGCCAAATATCGCCAGATTCCACAGGCGTCGGCACCTCGACGGGCCCGCGGAATCGGACTTGGCTTCGTAGATCTGACGTAGCTGTGGACTGGGAATCATTCTTGCGCGGAAGAGTCTGGAGCAACCGCAAACCAACTAGGCTGCGGCAAGGCCCGCGGGGCTGTAATGGGGGCATGCCGCGCGACATTTCGCGAATTTCGCTTCGTGTCGAGCGCCGGCGCAGCCGCGTTTGGACCTTCCGTTTGACGCCCAGACACCGATAAGTCCCTCGGTTTCAGCAGTAGATCTGGTTCGGTGGGTGACTGGCAAGCTGCTTGCGTAGATCCCCTACGGGCGGGGATGATAGAGAGGTTGGCTCCGGCTGGGACCAGCCGCTCCCCGGACCTCGAAGCAAGTCTGAATGCCGAAGCCTACATCGTTCTCCAACGCTCCCTCCTTAGGGGGTAGGGACGGCCGCGCGAGCTGCCGTGGGCCTGCCACCCGTGCTAATGGGCAGTACCGGAGCCCAATCTGGCTATGGATGCTTCCCGACGGCGCCCGTGTTGGGCGTCGCGGCCCGCGTTGTGCACGGTACGAGGCTATCCGGCGCTCAGAGCAGTCGCTATGCCTGCGGACATCGACGGGGCGCAACAAGGGACGTCCGTGCGTCGGCTATGCCTTGAGCGGCTGCAGCGACGAAGGTTGGGAGCTAATAGAAAAATGCGACAATTGACTCAGTCAGTAGTCTTGAGTCTATTTGCGTGCCTCACCGCATCTGCGCAAGTCAACACGAAAGCCACGCCGGACAAGACGGAGAGCGGTTTCACTTTCGGCCAACAGCGGAGTTGGTTCTTTTGGAGCTTCCTTCCTGACGAAGACGGCGTGAAAGGCGACACCGCCGAGTCTCTCGGGCTCGAATTCGAGAATTATGCGAACGTCGGCGGCCTACACATCAAGAACATTACGTACTTTGAGGTCAATCTCTACCCGCGGCCGATCCCAGGGCAACCGCCTGGAAACCCGGGTTCCGGCACCGAAGCTCGGAACGGGATCAACGACATCCTGACCGGCTTCTGGGTGTCGAAACAGGGAGAACACCACGGCAAGCACCACTTCAGCTTTGGGCCGGCCTTCATGTTTCCCAGTGCGACTCACAGCAGCCTCGGGAGTGGTAAGTGGTCGGCCGGCCCCACTATCGACTACGAGTTCAGTTCAGGGCGTCTATTTGCAGGCACGATCGCGCTCAACGTTTGGTCATTCGCCGGCGACTCCAACCGCAAGGACGTCAACATGTTCATGGCAAAGCCTTTTGTAGTGTATAGCCTGGATAAGAATTGGGATCTTCTGTACATGCCTTATGGCATATCGATATATTGGAATAAGCCAAAAGGCGAGAAAGCGTACGTTCCCCTCGGAGGGGGCATTCAACGGCATCTTCGCGTCGGCGCCCTTCCTCTGAACGTATCGGCTCAACTTTTCAATAACGTAGTCCGGCCCACGAAGGGAACAAAGTGGGATTTGAGGTTCATGCTGGAAATCGTTTTGAATTGATCCGCCGAACGCGGTGGATCTGGGGGCGACTCGCGACGGTCAAGTTGCTGGGTCACACAGTTATAACAAGGAGAAATCAGTAATGATGGCAAGAGTTGTTTTGGGAATAGTTATTGCAGTTGTTTGCGCGATGCCCGCGTTCGCGCAAGGTAGGTTCGAAGTGCAGCCCTTTGTCGGCTACAAGTTCGGCGGAAGCGTGCCCGTCGGTTCGAACAGCCTCGACATCGCGAAGATCGGGTTTGACAGCAGCATGAACTACGGAGTATCGGCTACTTTCAATGCGACCGAAAGCCTCGGATTCGAGTTTGCCTGGAACCGCCAAGCGACTAACGCTGTCGGCAGACTCAACGGCGGAGGCGACCACCCGGAGAAGTTTGACGCCAACCTGGACCAGTATCACGGCAACTTCGTCCTCACTTTCAGCCCCGACGAGAAGTTGCGCCCATTCCTGTTGTTCGGAGCGGGTGTGAGTCGAGCCGCCGCCGGCGGGGATTCCAGGAGCAATTTTTCATTTGCCGTAGGCGGCGGGGTGAAGTACTTTTTCACCGACCACATGGGCGTGCGCCTACAAGCTCGCTACACGCCGACCTATCTTTTCACGACGCCGGGCGGGACGTGGTGCAACTGGTGGGGCGTCTGCTGGGTCATCCCGAACGACCACTACATGAGCCAGGGTGATGTGACCGCTGGTTGGATCCTTTCGTTCTAGCGGGTGAGCTGATCTCATGACTAGGTCAATGCTCCAGGATCTAGTCGCCGGCCGTGCGACGCGTGCCGGTGTATGGGCTCTGTTGGCAACGGCAACGGCTTCTTCCGAGGACGACGCGGCAGCGAGGGCTGCCGCCAATCCAATCGCCAAGAAGATCAGCCGTCCATGACACACCCCAGGCTCGAGCGTCGCCACTTGGCTACGGTGGTCTGCTGTCTCATGGCCGCGGCGGCGCTACCGCTCCACGCCGCTGCCGAAGAGCAGGACTCCGAGCCGGAAGAGCCCGCCGCTAAGCCGACCTACTTCATGCTCCCGATGGAGATCGACACCGACTCGGGCGCGGCCAACGGAGGGGCCGTGATCGGCAGGTTGCTCCCGTTCAATTCGATTCCCATCGGCCGGAACTGGCGGCTGCTGAACATCGCCATCGTCAACATCGCGAGCGCTCCGGGCGGGAGACCGGGCTCGCCGGGCAACCCGGAGCCTATGCCGGGAGAAAAAGTCTTCGGACTCGGCGACGTCTCCGACTCGGTTCTCTTCAGCAAGGCCGGCGCCTGGTGGGGCGCCGGCGTCATCCTCGGTCTTCCCACCGCCAGCTACGGCGCCCTGGGCAGCGGCAAGTGGTCGGCGGGGCCGGCGTTCCGCCTCGGCCATACGTCTGGGCCCTGGCTGCTGAGCCTGCTGGCCGGCAATCTGAAGTCCTATGCCGGCGAGAGCGGCCGTGCGGACGTCCACCAATTGCTGCTCCGCGTCACCGTGCGACGCACCTTCAAAGAGAAGTGGTTCTTCCTCTACTCGCCGATCATCACCGGAAACTGGAACGCGAAGTCGAGTCAACGGTGGTTGGTGCCGGTCGGTGGGGGCATCGGCCGCCACTTCGATCTACGCGGCACCCCGCTCAACGTCTCGCTGCAGGCCTACCGCAATGTGATCCGTCCCGACGGAGCGCCGCACAACGTCTTCCGCGTCGGCTTCACGATCCCCTTCCGCATTCCTGACAGACTCCGCTCTTCCAAGGGACCATGACGCCGACCGTCCGCCGAGGCTCGGTCCTCGACCTGCGGCTCGCCTAGCGCTCTTGAACTCCAGACCCAGGGTTTCCGAGTCTTCTTCGCCCTGGTGGCGTCGCCGTCGGGTCCGAAACCGAACTGCAACGTGCGCTGGCAGTACAGGGACTGTCCGCCCTCGCCACCGCTCATGCCGCGACCCTCATCTGCTTCGCCCTGCTCGAGACCGGGCCTGGCGGGCGCGAGCCAGTGCGCCCATGATGCTAGACTGCGGATCGCATGGGAAGAACACAGCGACTCAGCCTCCTCTTAACAGGCTCACTGGCGTCGGTTCTCTTAGTCGGCGCCCTCTTCGCGGCACAGCCGCCCCCGCCGCCGGAGGGCTGGACTGACAGTTTCATCATCGCGAACGGTATCCGCATCCACTACTGGAGAACGGGCGGCGAAAAGCCGGTCCTGATCATGTCGCACGGCTCGTCTGACGACGGGCTCTGCTGGACCAGTCTTGCTCGGGAGTTGACGGCCGATTACGACGTCATCCTGCCCGACGCGCGCGGTCATGGGCTTACCGACCCGCCCTCGCCCTCCGATCCGGCCGACGCTCAGGCCGAGGATATTGCTGCTCTGATTCGGGAGTTGAAGATCGACAAGCCGATCGTTATGGGGCATTCGATGGGAGCCTCCGCGGTTACATGGTTTGCCGCCAAGTACCCCGATGTCTCCCGAGCGGTGGTCCTCGAAGATCCTGGCCTCCTACCCCGGGCCGGAGCCACGCGGGGCAATCGGCAGGGCAATCAGGCGAGGGTCGAGCAGGCTCGGGCCCGAATCCTTCAGCGCAACCAAACCAGCTACGACGAACTGGTAAAGGGATGCGTCGAAGAATCACCCTCCTGGGGCATCGAGGAGTGCCGGATCTGGGCGCCCTCGAAGAGGCTCCATCACCCCAGCAACGCCTACCGCTATCGAGGATCCGGAGGACGTCCTGCCACGACGGAGCTATTCGGGAAGATCACGGTGCCCACGCTCATCCTCAAGGCCGACGCCGACGCCGACGTGCGCAAGGCAAACGAAGCGGCTGCCGGGGTTTTGAAGCACGGAAAGATCGTGCATATCGACGGTGCGGGCCACAACGTACGTCGCGAGCAGAAGGCGGCGTTGCTGAAGGCTTTGAAGGACTTCCTGGCGACGCTCTGAGGTTCAGCCGTATCTTCCGATCCGCCTGAACGGCTCTCAACTCCTCGTACGGCGGCCTTCTCTAGGGCGTCATCAGGAACAAACGCCCAACGCACGCCACCAAGGCCGAGGACTCCGTGTTGCTCGTCATCTCCGACGAGGTTGCTTGAACGAGGCGCGTGAACTATCCTCGGTCCCATGGACCGGACATCATCGCTTCTTCTGGCGTGCTTCGCTGGCAGTCTCGCCCTCACTCCCTCCGCTCTCGGCCAGTCGCCGAGCGCGCTGGACGCCCCACGTCCTATCGCTGCCGGAAAGAGCCTTTGGACCGAGGAGCTGACCTGGATGGAGGTGCGCGATGCAGTCAAAGCCGGTAAGACAACGGTACTCATCGGGACGGGCGGCGTCGAGCAAAACGGCCCGTACGTCGCCGGCGGCAAGCACAACTACGTTCTGCGGACCACGCTGCCCTACATCGCCCGGGCGATCGGAGACACGTTGATTGCCCCGATCGTGAAGTTCGTGCCCGAAGGGAAGATCGAGCCAGCGCCGACCGGGCATATGCGCTATCCCGGAACGATAAGCGTCGAAGAAGCGACGTTCGAGGCGCTCTTGACGGACATTTGTCGCAGCTACAAGACGCACGGTTTCAAGGACATCGTGTTCGTCGGCGAGAGCGGCGGCAACCAGTCCGGTATGGAGAAAGTGGCCAACACGCTCAACGATCAATGGAAGACTGAGGAGGCGCGCGTCCACTATCTCCGTGAGTATTACTCCGAAGACGAATGGAGCTATGAGTTTCTGAAGGCACGCGGAATCGTCCAGATCGACAAGACGCCGCCGCCCGGCGAGAAGCCAGACCGGCCGTCCCATACCAGGAACGGCATGCACGACGACGTCCACTACGAGGCAATGATTGCCGTCCAGGATCCTGAGCTCATACGGGCGAAAGAACGTCTGGAGGCGGGTCTGTTCACCCTACACGGAGTCGATCTGGCGCCAATCGAAGAGACCGTTGCTCTCGGACACAGCCTAGCGGAACATCGTGCAACCATCACCGCGCGTGCGTTCAAGCGCTCTGTTGCGAAACTCAGAGGCGGCGAGTAACTACCGCGGGACGAACTTCTGCACGCGGAGGATAGGGACTTCGGTCGTGTAAACGGTCCCGTCGAGAGTGACCGCTAGGTGGTGTGGGCCGAGACCGAGGCGGCCAGGCATCTCGCCCTCTTCGCCGTAGGCGCCGAGGTCGGGCCGAGCACACTCGCGTGGAACGGCGAGTTCACGACCCGTTGGGATCAATACTCGGCGCTGAGCAAGGCTCTGCAGCAAGCAATGGAAGCTACTTGTCTGTTTCCTCGCCCTTCCCGGCAGCTTGCTTCGTAGCTTGCGCCGTCTTCTTCGCTGCTTCCGCTAGCGCCTTGCCTGTCTGTTTGCCGGCTGCGCCGATGGACTTGCCAATCGTCTTTACGGACGGGTCCTCCTTTATCTCACTACCGGAACGCGAAAACGCCGTTCCAGATTCCTTGCCCGCGACGCCGAACGCCTTTCCGGTTTCCTTGCCTGCTTCGACGCCGGCCTTGGCGCCCTCCTTCACTACGGAGCCTCCCTCGGAGTCTCCGGTTCCAGCGTTCTCAGGCGCAGCGTCTGTCTCCTGCGTGGGAGGAGGAGCGGATTGAGTCTCTGGTTCCGTCGATGGAACGGAACTCGACTCCGCGTCATCCGCAGAGCCGCAGCCCGCGGCCAACCCGAGTAATACTGCTAGTCCCAATGTCAGAAATACACGTAGTCCCATCCCGTCGATCCTCCGATAGTTCCTTATTAGTCGGCACTTGAGCCAGCGTATCAATTTACTGCCCGAGGATGTCGAAAGTCGTTGTCCCTGCGACCCGTACTTTCTCGTAGGTCTTGACCCAGGCGTCGTGGGCCGGGTGTGTGGCGTACGCATGGAGGGCAGCTTCATCGGTCAGCTCCATGCAGGCTCCGTAGCGGCGCCCCAACTTGACCTGCTGTGATACGTCAGGCCGTTCTCGCAGTTTGCCGACCCAGACTCGGCGCAGACCATCAATCTTGTTTGGAAGTTCGTCCGTCGCCTTGTGAAATGCATCCCAATCGGCCTCGCTGGCCTCGGCGATCGGCGTAAAGAAGAAGCAGTGCATCAAGGATCTCTCGCCGGCTGAACCGATGCTAGTAAACAAAAGCACCGCCCCTAACAAGACCGTTTCACGTCCAAGTCGAAAACTCATGATTCTCAAGTCCTCCCTATTTCCTGGGCAACTCTCCGCGATTAGCACGGCGCCCGATTGCACGAGACCGCTGCTTCTGTCGGCGTAGGCATTCTTTGCCTCCGCCTCACTAGCGGGTCATCGGCGAGAGACGCTATCTGGCGCTTGATCGCGCGCCTTTCTCGATGAGGAAGTCTATCACGGCACGATATCCGAGCCGTTGCGCTAGATCGAGAGCTGTGCGGCCATCGAGGCTCGGGGCGTTGACGTCGACGCCGAGCTCTACCGCCAGCCTCACGGCCTCGAGCGTCAATTGCTCGCGGTCGCTCGCGGCGGGCTGAACCCAAGCCGACCCGCGTCCCATGCCCAATGCCGCCAACAGTGCGGTCGTCTTCTCCGTCCGGCGCTGCCAACCGCCGCCGCTCACATAGTCGGCGTGGTGAACAAACAGCGGGTCGGCGCCTCGCTCCGAAAGCAGGCGCATGACGCCCGGTTGTTTGAATCGCGCGGCCAGCCAGAACGGCGTCGCCCCAACCAGCGACGGCGGGAAATGCCGGTCCTTCGATGAGCGACGGGTGGGCGTCCAGGTCCGCAGCGGAGCGTTTGGGTCCGCATTGTGCAGCAACAGAGCGCGTACCATATCCTCATCCCGGCGCATGATCGCCACATGGAGCGCGCCGAAACCGGCCGCGGCCAGGTTGGGATCGGCGCCTTTCTCAAGCAGGAGCTCGACGAGTTCTCGATAGCCGGAGTGAGCGGCGAGAACTGTGGCGCTCACTCCCCACGCATCCGTATCGTTGACGTCGGCTCCCGCGGCAATCAGCAGCTTCGCCGAGACGAGATCGCCCGAGCGAGCCGCAAACATCAGCGCGGTGTTTCCGCCGTGTGGGATCTGGCGGTTGTACTCGGGATAGCCATGCGGAGGAACCGCCATCATTTCGCTCCAGACCTCCGAGCGAGCCTGGAGGTCGGCGCCGTTCTCCAATAAAGACTTCACGACATCCGGATGCTTTCTCGACGCGGCCCACATCAGCGCCGTCTGTCCTCGAGCGGAGCGGGCGTCGATATTCGCGCCTGCGGCGAGCAGTAGGTCGGCGATGTCGGCGTAACCGGCGCGCGCCGAGAGCATCAACGGGGTCTCGCCCCGCAGCAGCGCCGCGTTCGGCTCGGCGCCGGCTTCGAGCAGGGTTCGGACGAGGGCCGCGTTCCCGTTCTGGGTAGCTGACCACAGCGGCGTCGCGCCCAGATCAGTCGCCGCGTTCACATCGGCGCCGGCGCGAACGAGCAGTCGCGCGCTCTCAAGGTCATTTTGGTAGCACGCCCAGTGTAAGGCCGTAGAGCCGTCAGCATCGGCAGCGCTGACGTCGGAATCATCCTCGAGCAGGGTGCGGACCGAATCCCAGTCGGCTTGTTTGGCCGCATCGACCAGCGGAGGACGGGCAGCGGAGGAAGCTGCCATGAGTAGAGCCGCGAGCCCTGCTGCGATCGTCCAGTGCACCTCTTCGTGCTCTACCCTCTGCTACACGCCCGACAGGGCTTCCAACTCGAGCTTGCCGGTGCTGCCGCCGATGCGTTCAACCGGGACGTCCATCTTGTCCATCAGCGTTACCAGCAGGTTGGCCATCGAGGGCTCTCCGCGGTAGTGCAGGTGGCGACCCCCCTTGAGCCGTCCCGCGCCGCCGCCCACCAGCAGCAGCGGCAAGTTGTCAGGCGCATGCCGGGTGCTGTTGGAGATGCCCGAGCCGTAAAGAATCGTCATATGGTCGAGCAGCGAGCCGTCGCCGTCGGGCGTCGCGCGCAACTTCGCCAGATACTGCGAGAACAGTTGGGTGTGGTAGCGGTTGATCTTCGACATCTGCGCGACCAACTCGGGGATATTGTCGTGGTGCGAGAGCGGATGGTGGGCCTCCGGCACCCCGATCTGCGGGTAGGGACGAGCACTCTGTTCCTTGCTGAGCATGAAGCTGATGACGCGTGTGAGGTCGGACTGAAACGCCAACACTTGCAGGTCGAGCATCAGTGCCAGGTGATCTTCGAAGACGGGCGGCGCGCCTTGCGGCTGCTCCATCGCCGGCAGTTCGAGGTCGCGTTGCTCCTCGGCCTTCTGAATGCGGCGTTCGACGTCGCGAACCGCCTCGGCGTAGTCGTCGATCTTGCCCTGGTCCCGCGGCCCGAGGTCATTCTTGAGGGTCGCCAGCTTTTCTCCCACGGAGTCGAGAATGCTCTTGTGCTGCCGCAAGCGCGCCTCCCGGGCCGCGGGCTCTGTGCTGCCGCTGTCGCCGAAGAGCTTCTCGAAGACGGCCCGCGGGTTCCACTCCATCGGCAGCGGCTGGGTGGGCCCGCGCCACGAGAGCGTGTGGGTGTAGGCGCAACTCAGATTGCCCGTGCAGGCGCCCGCGTTCGCCGGGGTGTCCATCGAGATCTCGAGCGATGCCACCTGGGTTTCCTTGGCGAAGCGTCGAGCCAGAAGCTGGTCCATCGATACGTCGGCGACGACTTCCACCTCGTTCCGTCCGCCGTGGGTAACCCCGGTGAGGAACGAACCCGAAGCGCCGGCGTGGATGTAGTTCCAACTGGCCTTAATGCCTGAGAGCACGGTCATCTGGTCGCGGTAGGGGGCAAGCGGCTCCAGGATGGGCGTGAGCTCGAAGCCCCTGCCCTCGCCTTTGGGCGACCAGTACTCCATGGCCATCCCGTTCGGCACATAGAACGCCTGGAAGCGATGCGCGGGTTTCACCGCCGCCCGCGCCCTCTGTCCAAAAGCCGGAATCATGGCGTCGAGCAGCGGCAGCGCTAGGGTCGTTCCGATGCCCCTTAGGGCGGTCCGCCGAGACAGCGACTTGCCTAGGAGATTCATGTCGGTCGTCTCCTCATCTTAGTGCGAGGGCTCTCTTGCGCTCCCCATCAAAAACGTCGGGCTCTTGACGATGCCTACGATGATCGACGACCAACGGTACTGATCTGAGGCCGCTTGGCGAACGATTCGACGCACCGCCGGACGATCGTAAGCCTCAAGTCTGCGGCCGAGCGCGTAGGCCAATAACTTCTCCGTGACGGTACGCGGAAACTGATCCGGCTCCTCAAGCAGCAGCGCTCGCAGTCCGGAGAGCCCCTCGACTTTGGCGCCGCTCGACGTTGCGCCGCGCGCGTCTACGGGGTTGCCCAATTCATCCACCGTGCGCCACCCGCCGATCGCATCGAAGTGCTCCAGGGCGAAACCCAGAGGATCGATGGCTGAATGGCAACTGTTGCATGCGGGATCCTGGCGGTGTCTCTCCAGCCGCTTGCGGATCGAGGCGGTTCGATCGCCAGGCTCTTCCTTCAGGTTGGTGTCGAGCCCGGCAGGCGGCGGAGGCGTGGGCATGCCCAGAATATTGTTCAACAGCCACTTGCCGCGCAGCACAGGTGAGGTGCGGTCCGGGTAGGAGGTAGTGGCCAGCAAGGCGCCGTGCGCCAGCACCCCGCCACGCTGGTCGCTGTCGGGCAGCGCGACTCGCCGAAAGCGGCTGCCCGAAATCCCCGGGATGCCGTAGTGAGTCGCCAGTCGTTCGTTGACGAAGGTGTAGTCCGCGTTGAGCAGCTCGATCACGCTGCGATCCCGGCGCAGCGTGTCCGCGACAAGGAGCTCAGTTTCCCGCTCGAACGCCTGTAAGAGGCTTTCGTCATAGTTGGGATAACGCAGCGGATCGGCCACTACCTCTGATACGCGACGTAGGTTCAACCATTGCGCCGCGAAATCATCGACGATCGACTCGACGCCGCGCCGGTCCGCCAGCATTCGCCGCGCCTCGCGTTCCAGCACGTCGGGGTTGGTCAGCCGGCCGCTCTCGGCCAGATCGAGCAAGCGTTCGTCGGGAATGCTGCTCCATAGGAAGAACGACAGTCGTGAGGCCAACTCGAGGTCGCTGACGCGGTAGGCCTCCTCCGGCTCTGCATCCGGCGCACGGTGAACTCGTAGTAAGAAGTCCGGGTCGACGAGAAGGCGTTCAAGTGCAAACTGAATGCCGCTGTCAAAGTTGCCGCCGTCGCGCCGGCCACTCTCAAAGAACTCGAGCAGCGTTCGCAGATCTGCCTCAGCGACGGGCCGGCGATAGGCAAGCCGAGCGAGCCTTGAGAGGATCCTCGCGGCGCAGGGCTGCTCTTCAGAGGCATCCTCAGGACGGCAGATGAAGATCGCATGCCGACTGGGGGTGTCTTCGGCCGGTCGATGGACTTGATTGGGGCCGGCGATTTGCACCGAGTCCACCTTGGCGTAACCCATGTAGATCTGATCGTTGGTAATCACTCGGCCACGCTGTAGCGGTTGCGGCAGACCTTCGGGCTCCCACATCTCGCGCACGAACGAAGCGCCGACGATTCGTGGCCCGGCCAGGACCGAGACACGAACCTCCAACCCCGCGTCGCCGCCGGTCTGCATGTACTCTTCCCATTCCGGAGCGCCGGCGTAGCCCGGCTCGCCGTCGCCGGCGTAACTGGCCCCGGCCGGCCGGCCGGGGGCCGAGCCGCCGACCGTGAACCGCTTGAGCAGCTTGCCGTCGAGGCGCAGGTCCAGCAGTTGCGGCCAGCCCATGCCCTTGAGGTATTCCTGATACTGTCTCTGCAAACGAACTTTGATGAGATACTCGCCGTCGGCCGGAAAGTTGTAGCGCACGGCGACGCCGCCGCGAGTGCCGAGCGGCAGATCCTCGCTCTGCCGGGAGTCCTGCAGCACATGCAGCGGAATCTTGAATGTTTCGAGCTTCGGGCGTGCGGGAGGAATACCGGTTGCCAGCCGAGTGACCTGGCGAGCAACGGACAGATACCGTTCGATGTGGGCTGTCGAGATCGAGAGAACATCGGCGAAATTGTCAAAACTTCCGTCCGCAGTCTCATCTCCCGGCAGAAGTTGCTTTACGTCGAGGTCCAGCGAGAATAGGTCGCGAATTGCGTTGTTGTACTCGGTGCGGTTGAGGCGATGGACCGCGCTGATCGGGCCCGGTTTCGGATCGATCGCCCAGGCGCGGTCGATCTCGTCTTCCAGCAAACTCACTACGCCGCGGTAGGTCGCCGCATCGGGCCGCAGCGTATCCGGCGGCGGCATGGCGCCGGCCCGGAGCTGTGTGATCACTCGCTCCCAAAGCTCCGCATTTGCGCTCGGCTGGGCGGTATCTATGCGGTCGAGTGCCACTCCTGCTGTCTGAAGATTCTGGTTATGGCAGGCGACACAATACGTGTCCAAGAATGAGCGCGCATGCGTCTCCTGGGGAACGACTTGAGCCTCCGATTGAGCAGTTGAGCCTCCCCAGTCCCAGAGCAGGCAAGCGACAAACAGGATGCGCAGGACGCCCCGAGCGCGCTCTGACTCATACCCGCTCTCGATCCCTAATGACAATATCCCCGTCCCCGATCAGCCAAGACTCATGGCACGGCGTTCGACAAGCGCAGTATACACGGGGCGAGCTTGCCTACCATTGAGGGCGCCAGGATCGTCGTCGCCCCTTCTACCGTTGCGACGATTCGTGGCCTGCGATAGCTGTCAGCGTGAGTCAACCAGATGGTCCCAGTGTTTCGCGGCAGCTTTAAGGATATCCGGGACGTCCTCATCGAGAAGGTAACCTTCGTCGGCGAGTTGCACGGCGACCTCGGCTACCCGGCCCAGATAGTCGTTGCGCCCCGTGTAACGTTCCCCGATGGACGGCCGAGGGTCTCCCTTGGCCTTGCGTTCAGCGGCGGTTTCCGCGAAGGGGATGTAGGACCCTTGCATGCTGGAGATCTCGTTCGTCGGACCGGATTTGGCGTTGAAAAGATTCCAACCGGCGTAGGTCGCCAGAGGAACCGCCTGCTCAGGCAGGCGAATTCCCGCCGTCTCGTTTCCGTCGGCGTCCACGGCTGGAACGAGCATCGGGAAGGCCTCCCCGATCTTGGGCGGCTGGTTGTCGACGATCCCCTCACTGTAGAAGCGCGGTCCGTAGTCGGCCCGATAAGCCTTGTGGATGCGGGTCGAGTAGGTGACGCCGGGGAGTTTTGGCCACGGCAATTTTTCCGGCGCTACGAGAGTGCGGTCGGCTATTCGTCCGTAGCGGCTCGGCGGCGGTTCCTCGCCTGAGTCCGCCCAACGATTCAAGGCTCGCAGCAGAGCGCGCATTGGCCAACGGAAGTTCATCGGATTGCTCAACTGCTGACCGATCGACCGCGTCGGCGGAAACGAGGCGGGGCCGTGCTGCGAACCGGCGAAATGGTAGATGCGCACGTTGTCAGGGACATCGACGTCGCGCTTCCCATCGATAGTCGTGTGGATCAGCGAGGCAGCACGCCCCCAGTACTCGTAGGAAGAGTTCGTGTAGAAAACCTTCGGCCGCAACTCGGGCGTGTCTTGGTAGCGCGCCTGGATGCCTCCCTCCAAACCGCTCTCGGGGTCCTTCTGCACGGCGTCCGTGAAGGGAAAGATGTCGGTGGGGTAGAAGAAGTTCATGTAGGGGTGCGCGTCGCGTGAAGGCTGTGCAAAGCGGTGGTTGAAGCTGCCGCGCCCTCCTCCCGCCACGTGCGACATCACCGCGTCGAGTGCGCGACGTCCTTCTTCATCCCGGTTGTAGCCGTAGTAAAGGAACGTGCGCAGAAAGCGTCCGCTCTGGGAGCTTCCGAAGGCGATGGCCCGGCGAATCTCCCCGGCCCGGACGCCCACGTTATTCGCTTTCCCGTGCTTGAGGTAGGCTGCGAAGTCGCGCACCGATGCCGGACCCAAGCCGATGATCGGCGGGTTCTGCGCCAGGTAGACTACCTCGTAGATCTTTCCGGGCTCGAAACCGCCCTCGATCCAGACCTGCCCCGAATCGGCGATAGGGGCGCCTTGCTCCATCCGCGCAAAGCGCCATTTCTCGCGTGGAATGACCCGCCTAGGCGCTTCGACCGAATCCCGAACAGTCAGGACGTTCTTGTCTGACTCGAGGTCGGCGACAGCATAGGGGACGTGGTCGCGGTCCGCCAACGTATGCGCCGAGACGCGGTCGTTAACGACGAAATCCGCTCGCGCTAGGCCCTGTATCGGCACCTCGTTCGCCCCGGACGCGGTCGCTGGATACAACCTCATGCGGCCCTTGAGATGCGGCGGATCGGGCTGCCAGCCGACCCAGAGCAGCGTGTAGCCCTCCCGCAGCAGCCAGCCGTCTCCGAAGTGCTCGGCGGAAGATGGATCGAGGCTGCCTGCGGCGTGATTGAACATTCCAAGCACGCCCTTGCGCCCCCGATTATTGATTTCGCACAACACGGTGCCGTTGCCCCGACTCGCATCGACCGGCTCGATGATGTAAAAGTCGGCGGAGAATTCAACGAGTCCCGCCGAGTTCCGCGGAGCGTGGGCAATGTCGGTGATGATCGTATTGGCGGGCTTCGAAGGATCGACCTCGAAGCGAACCTTCCCGACCAACTTTTCGTAAGCCCCCGCCAGGCCGAATGCTTTGCCGTTCAATACTGGGGCGCGTGACTCAAGCTCGACCCGGACCACCCGGGCCCAAGATGCGGCGACGTTGAAGACGAGTAGGGTGGCGAGTGCGGCGGTGAAGCGCATGGCGAGCATTACAACCGAGAGACGCCGGATGGTCAAGTGGTCGGGCCGATCACTTTCCCCAATCCGGCTCTACTGACGACCGGCTTCGCTAGGGTTGCGGCTCTTCGATCCGAAGTCTGCGGTCAGGGCCCGCGGGAACGTTCTGGATTCGACCGTTCGGCCACACGATTTCGATCTTGTCGACAGCCTCCCTCGCTAGGCCGAAATGCAGAAGCTTCGAGCTCGATGAGAGATAGCTGCCGGCGCGGCTGACCATCGCAGTCTGTGTCTTGCCTGAGGCAGTCTTCACCATGACGCGTGCGCCGACAGCATCGCGATTCGAGGCCGCTCCCACCAGATCCAACGTCAGGCTCTCGCCGCCGTCGCTGCGATTTCGGAGTACGACGGCTGCAGCGTCGTTCACGTTGACGACCATGTCGACGCGGCCGTCGAGATCGAGGTCGCCGAAAGCGGCGCCCCGAGCAGCGTAGGGGCTTTCAAACGCTGGGCCTGCCACCTTCGACACATTCAGAAAGCGGCCGAACACGTTGCCTAGCAACAGAAAAGGCTCGCGATGGGCCAGCGCCGGATCGCTCTCGGCAATATCGTCCATCACGTGCCCTTGCGCCACGAACAGATCCCGCCAACCGTCGTTATCGAAGTCGATCAGACCGGCGCCCCACCCCGAACGGAGGGCGGAAGCGGCGGCCAAGCCCGTCTTCTTGGAGACCGGGTCGAACTGGCCGTCGTTTTTGCGATACAGCCAGTAGCCTTGGCGGCCCAGGGCGTTGACAAACAGGTCGGCGCTGCCGTCACGGTCAAAGTCGCTCCACCACGTGCCCATCCCAGCGTAGTCGCGGCCCTCCGCATCGTAGGCGACGCCGGCCGAAACGGCGACCTCCTCCAGCTTCTTGCCGTCGACATTTCGGAAGAGTTGCTGCGGAGCGGAGTCGTTCGCGACGAAGACGTCGACCCAGCCATCCTCGTCGTAGTCGCCGAGCGAGACGCCGAGGCCCTTGCCTGGGTACGACGACAGCCCGGACTGCTTCGAGATGTCAGCGAAGGCTCCGTCGCCCAGGTTGCGATAAAGGGCGTGCTGGGCCGAGCCGAATCGGCGCGGGTGACAGTACGAGCGGCGCTTCGGCAGAAATGGTCCGCAAGGAACGTTCTTCGAGAAATCCCAGTCCAAGTATTGAGCGACAAAAAGATCGAGAAAACCATCGCGGTCGAAATCAAGAAAAGCCGCGCCGGCGGACCAGCCTTGTCCTTCGATTCCGGCCTCGTTGCTGACGTCGCGGAACGTCCCGTCGCCGTCGTTGCGAAACAGGATGTCGCGGCCGAAGTTCGAGACGAACAGATCGGGGTCGCCGTCGTTGTCGTAGTCGCCTACAGCGGCGCCCATCCCGTAGCCGCGACCGGCGACTCCTGCCTGCACGGTGACGTCTTCAAACTTCCACGCCCCGAGGTTGCGATACAACCGGTTCCAGAAGCGAGGCTGCGATTTGTCGGGCTGCTCGTCGTCGGTTATCGTCGCGGCGAGCTTTGCCCCGTTGACGAAGTAGATGTCGAGTAGCCCGTCGGAGTCGTAGTCCAGCAGAGCAACACCGGCTCCCATGGCTTCGACCAGGTACTTTGCGGAGGTCTTGGAGGCGTCGTGCTTGAAGTCGACGCCGCTCGAGGGGGCGACCTCGACGAAGCGGTGCGCACCGTACGCCGCGCCGAGCATTGTCGCGTACACGGCCAGAACCCAGAGCGGCCGCAGTCTCGCCGCTAGTCGCCGGACGCCTTGATCGAGGTTGGTCTTGGGAATCAGAGGAGCCATTGTCGGGTAGAGGTCGTGCTCGACGCCCGCTTCCGGGCTGAAACCTCGATTCTACCGGCCGGCTGATCCTACGCGGTGCTTCGAAACGGCGCGAACTTTGGTAGGATCACGGCGGCGGGGGACCCGGGCGCCATCCTGTTCTGCCAAAAGGTGGTTCTTTGAGCACTGCCCGTTTCGTTCGAGCGACCTGGCTCTGGTGTCTGGCGACGTTTCTTGCCGCCGGGCTCCCGGCTGGCGACGTCTACGTCTCAGAGGGGTTTGTTGAGATCCCAGCCAGCGTTGAGCTGGGCGCGGTCTCTTCCGTGGCTCTCGACCAGCAGGGCGGCGTGTACGTCCTCCATCGCGGCGAGCCTCCCCTGCTTGCCTTCAACGGCGATGGCAAGTACACCCACGGCTGGGGGCAGGGAACCTTCGAAGTCGCTCACGGGTTACGTGTCGCGCCGGACGGCAATCTGTGGGCGACCGACAACAAGCTACACATACTCTGGAAGTTCAGCCCTAAGGGCGAGGTGCTGGCAACGATCGGCAAGAAGGGCGTCGCCGGGGCCGACGAGACGCATTTCCAATCGCCCGACGATCTTGTCTTCAGCTCCAGCGGTGAGATGTATGTTGCCGACGCCGGCAACGGGCGCATCGTACGTTTGTCCGGGGACGGCAAGTTCATCAGCCAGTGGGGCCGCAAAGGAAAAGCGGAGGGTGAGTTTGCGGCCGCGCACGGGATCGCTATCGACCCCAAAGACAGAGTCTACGTCGCGGACCGCGGCAACAACCGCGTCCAGGTATTTTCGCCGCAAGGCCGCTTTCTGGCCGCTTGGACGGGGTTCGGAAATCCATTCGGCGTCTTGGTCGTGGGCGACGAATTGCTCGTCAGCGACGGAGACGCGAACACGATCAGCCGGCTCCGGCTGACCGACGGCAAGCTATTATCACAGTGGGGCGACGGGGAAACGCTGCAATTGCCGCACTTGATGGACTATCGCAATGGCCGGCTCTACGTGACAGAGGTGACCGGGAAGCGTGTGCAGATCTTTCGGAGGACGGAATAGCCATGGGCGCTAAGGCTTGTAGGGGCGACATAGCGGTAGCCCCCATGCGGCTAATCCGCAGCCTTGCGGCCGCGGCTCTGTTGATTGGCTTCTCGGCTTCCGCGCAGGTTCTCACGCCGGAGGCCCGCGAGCGCGCCGAACGCGCCCACTCCTCGATTGAGCAACAGAGCGTCAAGGCCTCAGAGGTAGCCGAGAAGCTGACGTCTCAGGCCGCCGACGTACGTCCGGGAGAGACGATCCAGGAGCCCGTCGTCATGAAGAACTTCATCGACGAGCACATCTTCGGCCGCATCGACAAGGACGACATACCTCACGCCGGGCCGGCCTCCGACCGCGAGTTCTTGCGGCGGGCGTATCTCGATGCGACGGGGCGAATCCCTTCGCTCAACGAGCTGACCTCCTTCCTCGATGACCAAAGCCCCAACAAGCGCGACGAGCTGATCGACCGTCTTGTCGACAGCGAAGCATTCATCGACCGCTGGTCCTACTACTTTGAGGATCTTTTCCGCGCTGGCAATCGAATGGGCTTCGGCAAGAATCTGTTTCACTACTGGATCAAGGAGTGGCTGCGGCTCGATCGCTCCTATGCCGACGTCGTTACTGACCTGCTGGCCCAGGGCGGCAAGAGCAGCCACAGCTCGCCGGGGGCGCTCTATTTCGCGCGCGACTTCGTCAAAGCGAAAGACGATCCCGATGACGCGGACGCCCACGATTTGGTCAATCGCGCCGACTCCGTGGATGAGTTCACGATCACCTACAGCAAGGTCTTTTTGGGGCTCAACCTCGGCTGCATCTCGTGCCACGGCGGAGCGCACCATCTTGAGAAGGTCAATCTCTTTCTGACCGGCAAGACGCGGGAGGACTTCTTTCGCCAGGCGGCGTTTTACGGCAAGACGCGCATGCTGATGAACTGGGAGAACGGTTTCCAGGCAAACACCGAGTACACCGTCGACGACGTCGAGCCCGGTTATCCGACCAATGCCGAGAGCATCGTTCGTGTGCCGCGGACCGGGGGCTCCAACGAACCGCGTTTCATCTTGACGGGCGAGGCGGCGCGACCTGACCAGATGCCGCGCGACGAGCTGGCACGGTTGCTCACGGGGCACATCCAGTTCGCCCGCGCAACGACCAATCGCGTCTGGGCCGAGCTGATGGGCTTCGGCATCGTCGAGCCGGTCACCGATTTCGATCTGGCGCGCTACTACCCCGAGCAAGAGAAACCCGAGGGTTGGAACGTTCAGCCGTCGAATCCGCAACTCCTCGACGACTTGGCGAAGGACTTTCAGCAAAGCGACTACAGCTTCAAGCATCTAATGCGCACGATCATGAAATCGAGCGCCTATCAGCTCTCCTCGAAGTTTGAGGGCGAGTGGAAGCCCGAATACGCCGAATACTACCCCCGCAAGTTTGTCCGGATGCTCAGCGCCGTCGAGTTGCATGACGCGATTGCGCTGGCGACATCCCGCCCCGGTTCGTATAAGAGCGGAGCCGACGAAGTGCCCATGGCGGCTCAGTTGCTCGATCCGGCGCATGTGGATCGTGAGGTCGGCGAGCTGCTGCGCGCTTTCGGCCAGCAAAGTCGCGACGAGATGCCGGCGGAGGGTCCGGCTTCCTCGCTGCAGGCGATGCTGCTGATGAACTCGCAGTTCGTGCTCGACCGGGTCAAGGCCGAGGGAAACAGCCGCGTAGACCAACTGCTGGGTTCGCTTGACGAGGACCGCGTCGTTGTCGAGCACGCCTATCGTGCGGCCGCCGGAGAAGAGCCTTCTCCAGAGGTTGTCGAAGCGGCTGTCGACCGGGGGCTGGTGGATCGGCTTTATCTCGCCACGTTGTCGCGCCGGGCGCTGCCTGGGGAGATGAGAGTGGCTCAGGCGACGCTCGCCGAGGACCGCAAGAAGGGTCTTGAGAATCTGCAGTGGGCGCTGCTGAACAAGCCGGAGTTCCTGTTCAACTACTAGGGAGGCGGAAGATGAAGAAGGTCAGCGACATCCTACCCGCCAGACGTGACGTTCTGAAACTCGGAACGCTCAGCCTGATGGGCGCTTTCGTCGAGCCGGGCCTGTGGGCGCCCAAGCTGCGCGCGGCCGGGCGCACGAACGTCCGCGGCACGGCGCGCAACTGTATCGTCGTTGAGGCTGCCGGGGCAATCAGCCATATCGATACGTTCGACTTCAAAGAGGGCGAGGGCACGCAGCGAGATTTCGACCTTCGCCAAGTTCGCAACGACTTTTATCTCTCCCACCGCCTCTTTCCCGAACTGTCTGCCGAGATGGACAAGGTCGCTGTCGTTCGCACGTTCAACAGCCACGAGGTCGTTCACTTTCGCGGCGAGTATTACACGCGAGCCGGGCGGCCTCTCAATCCGGCGCAGGCGGCCGAGATTCCGCCGGTCGGCTCGGTTGTGGCCTACGAGCTGGAGTCGCAACGCCGCGAAAGCGATACGTTTCCCACATTCGTCACCTGCAACCTCGGGTCGCTGGCGTTGCCGAGCGGCTTCCTCCATCCCCGCTTTTCAGGGCTCGACATCAACGCATCAGCCGGCGCCGGAAGCGTAGCCGCCAAGGGCGAAGCGTTGGCATTGCTCGAAGAACGGGTCCGCTTGTTGAACGATCTTGAGCGCGTCGTCGCCGCGGACCGCAAGCAGCGCGGCCGTGAGCCAAGCTCGTTTCGTACGTTCCAAGACGAGGCCTATCGAATCTTGGGCGATTCGCGCTGGCCGGAAGCGTTGTCGTTGGGAGACACCGAACGAGAGCGATACGGCGAGAACGAGGTGGGGCTCGGCTGCTTGCTGGCCCGCAACTTGATCCGTTCCGACGCCGGCACGCGCTACATTCACGTCAAGCACTCGGGTTGGGATCATCACAAATCGATCTTCGATCACTCGAAGAAGTCGAATCACTACAACCACTGCAACAACCTTGATCGCGCCGTGGCCAACCTACTGCGCGACTTGGCTGACGCGCCGTCGAAGTACAGTCCCGGCAAGACGCTGCTCGATGAAACTCTGGTCGTCGTGCCGACCGAGTTCGGCCGCGTGCCGGGAGCGCTTAACGGCGTTTCCGGGCGGCATCACTACAACAAGACCTACATCGGTCTCTTCGCCGGCGGCGGCGTCAAGGGCGGGCAAATCATAGGCCGCACCGACGCCACAGGCGAGAACCCCATCGAGATCGGCTGGAAGTACGGCATGCAGCCGAAGACGGAAAACATCTACGCTTCGATCTTTTCGGCGCTCGGCATCGACTGGAGAAAAGAAATACTGAACACTCCGTCGAAGCGCGCTTATCGCTACGTCGACCATCTCGGCGCCACGGAGATGTGCATCGACGACGAAATCGCGGAGCTATTCGTGTAGTGAGACTTGCTTTTTCGCTCTTGGTCGTGGCAATGGCGAGCCTCTTGCTGCGGGCGGATGAGCTCAACGCTATCGATCCGCCCGAACACATGGCGCTCGTCCCGGCCGGCGAGTTCGCAATGGGTCGCACCAAGCTGACTGAGGACGACAAGACGGGCATGCGTCCGCTTGCGTTGCGCGACGATCGCCCGACGCACAAGGTTTCTCTCGATGCTTACTACATCGACGCGCACGAGGTGACGCAAGCGCGGTATGCGAGTTTCGTCGAATCGACAGGCCGTCGGCCGCCCTACCATTGGCTCGATGGTTCCCACCCTGAGGGCAAAGAAGAATTCCCCGTTCACAATGTGGACTGGAACGACGCCAGAGCCTTCTGCGAATGGAGCGGCAAGCGCCTGCCGACCGAAGCCGAGTGGGAGCGGGCCGCGCGCGGCGGTCTCGACGGCAAGGACTATCCCTGGGGGGACGACGCGCCCACGCCTCGATTCGCGCGCTACAACACCCCTGCCGGCCCTGGGCCGGTCGGACGCTTCGAGCCAAATGCTTTGGGCCTCCACGATATGGCAGGCGGAGTCTCCGAATGGTGCTCGGACTGGTTTGAGCGCACCTACTACCAGTCGAGCCCTTCCGAGAACCCACGCGGGCCCGCCGACGGCATGCATAAGATGATCCGAGGCGGCTCCTGGTCCGACGGACCGCGCCGCATCACCGTGTTCTTTCGCAATTGGGTACGTCCGAATCAGCGTACGCCGAACATAGGTTTTCGGTGCGTCCAGGACGCACCCTAGACAGCCCCGCAAATCACGGCGCCCAGCGAATTAGATCGTCGGCGTTTTCTGAAGACTAAGAGCCCTCGAGCTGCTGGAGTCGGTAGTCCGTGCCGGGCCGTAGTCGGTATACTGCAACCGTGCCGGTCCCAGATGCAGAATACCGGCCGGGACCTATCGCAATCTGGGTCGGCTTCGAGCAGAGGGTCATGGATTCCGAGCGGCCGGCGCCGACGAACAACGACGCGCCCAAGAAGCGTCAGTCGATAGTGGTGTTTCAGCGTCGCTGGAGGACTGTGAACGCATTGGTTTGTGGGATAGCTCAAAACCACCTGGGCCGGCATGGGCGGATGGGGAGAACCAGCGTTCGATGGGCGCTCATCGCCGGGTTTCTGACCGCTGCCCCCTTCTGGGTGTCGGCCCAGAATCAGGATGCAACCGCAGCGGAGACGGCGGGCCGCGAAGCCCTACTGAAGCAGTACTGTCTGGCCTGTCACAACCACAGCGCCAAAGCAGGAGGCTTGACGCTCGAAGACGCCTTCGCCGAGAGCCCTTCCGCTCACCCCGACATATGGGAAAACGTCGCGCGCAAGCTCTCATCCGGAGAGATGCCCCCAGCAGGGATGCCGCGCCCCGATGAAGCTGTCGTCAAGGCCTTCACCGCCGGGCTGATCGCCGATTTGGACAGCGCCGCCTGGAGCGTTCCGTATGCGGGTAGGCCGGTCATCCGGCGGTTGAATCGAACCGAGTACGGCAATGTGATTCGCGACCTTCTGGCTATTGAGCTTCCGTTGGCGGATCAGTTGCCGCCCGACGGACAGGCCGCTGGATTCGACAATATCGGCGACGCGCTGTCGATGTCGCCTCTCCTGCTTGAGAAATATCTAAAGGCGGCGCGCAGGGTGAGTCGGCTTGCGGTAGGAGTCAGCGATTCGTCGCCGGTTACGGAGATTTTCCAGGCCAACGGAACCCAGGCGACGTGGCAAGGCGCAGGGATGCCGTTCGGTACGCGCGGCGGCATACGTGTGAGCCACTACTTCCCCTATGACGGCGAATACGATCTGCGGGCATTTCTCGAAAAGCAGAGCTTGACCCCGACCGAAGGAGTCCGATTCTTCCGCACACGAGTCCAGGTGAAGGCCGGCCCGCACGTCGTCATCGTGACCTTCCCTGACGAATTCGCGGCTCGTGAGGGGCCGGTTTTGGATGTCGGCGGCCCAGGCGGTCGACGCCTGGGCGGACCGCTGGACTTGCTCGGAACCGCCATTCGGCCCACCATCGAGTTCCGAGTAGACGGCCGTCGAGCAAAGCTCTTCGAGATTTCAGGTATGACCGCCGGAGAGGCGGCTTTCGACGGCCGTCCCGGACCGCCCACGCTGGGAAGGATCGAGATTGCAGGGCCGCACAATGCGACAGGCGTCAGCGAGACGCCAAGTCACAAGCGGATTTTCATCTGTAAGCCTGAAAACGTGAAAAGCGAGCAGGCATGCGCTTCCAAGATTCTTTCCGTCGTGGCTAGGCGGGCCTTCCGGCGTGATGTAGGGGCGGCAGACGTCAGGCCCTTTCTGGCTACTTACTTCTCGGCACGGAAGAAGCAGGGGTTCGAGGGCTCGATCGCCGCCGCCTTGCGGGACGTGCTGATGGCGCCGGATTTCCTCTTCCGGCTGGAGTTCGATTCGTCGGACGCCGCCCCGGGCAGCGCACACTCGGTTTCCGATTTTGAGTTGGCCTCGCGCTTGTCGTTCTTCTTGTGGAGCAGCATACCCGACGACCAACTGCTCGACGTAGCCGGCGGCGGGGAGCTGCGCGATCCGGCGGTGTTGGATCGCCAAGTCCTACGCATGCTGGCCGATCCCCGGGCCGGAACTCTCGTAGACAACTTCGCGGCGCAGTGGCTTGGTCTGCGGGGTTTGGCCGAAATTCAGCCGGACCCTAAGATCTACCCCGAGTTCGATTCGGCGCTGGCGGCAGCGTTTGAACAAGAGACCAGTCTGTTCCTTCGCAGCGTGATTCGCGAAAACCGCAGCGTGCTCGATCTTCTGGGAGCCGACTACGCCTATCTCAACGAAAGGCTGGCCCGGAACTACGGGATCTCCGGCGTAGTTGGGCCTGGCTTTCGCCGCGTCTCGCTCGCCGACAACCCCGTGAGAGGCGGGCTGCTCGGCCAGGGCGGCATCCTGATGGCGACCTCCCATGCGGCACGGACGTCGCCGGTCTTGCGCGGCAAGTGGATCCTCGACAACCTGCTGAACTCACCTCCTCGGCCGCCCCCGGCAAACGTGCCCGCTCTCGACGAAAGCCCGTCGGACGGGAGAGAGCTGACGACCCGAGAACAAGTAGAACGACACCAGGCCGACCCTGGCTGCGCCTCCTGCCATTCCCGGATAGACCCCCTTGGGTTCGCGCTGGAGAACTTCGACGTCATAGGCAGATGGCGAACCGAGGACGGCGGCGGCGCGATCGACGCCTCGGGATCACTGAGTAACGGCGACACCTTGTCCGGTCCCGAGGGCCTTCGAGACCTACTGCTGAACAATCCCGACAGGTTCGTCGGAGCGACCGTCGAGCGATTGATGACCTACGCGCTGGGTCGCGAGTTGGATGCGCGGGACCAGCCGGCCGTTCGAAAGATCCTGCGCAACACAGAAGCGGATCGGTATCGATTCGCCGACCTGATCGTCGCCGTCATCAAGAGTGTGCCCTTTCAGATGCGCGAGACGCCAAGGAGTTAGACGCGCTGCCCATGATCGTCACCAAGAAACATCTCCACCGCCGCACCTTTCTTCGCGGCGCGGGTACGGTTCTGGCCCTTCCGCTGCTGGATGCGATGATCCCGGCGCTGTCGGCCGAGCGACGCACCGCCGCGGCGCCGGTCCGCCGTCTGGGTTTCATCTACTATCCACTGGGCGTTGATCGGCAAAGATGGCGGCCTATAGGTGAAGGCGCCGACTACGGCCTCAGCGAAGGGCTGAAACCGCTCGAGCCGCACAAGAAGAAGTTCGTAGTCTTGAGCGGGCTCTCTTCCGACCCGGACCGCTCCAAGGCAGGTTTCCATGACCGGGCGATGGCGTCATTCATGACCGGTTGCGAGCCGACCGAGGGCAAGGTCCACGTCGGCGTCTCGGTGGACCAACTGGCCGCGCAGGCGCTCGCCGAAGAGACCCAGTTCGCCTCACTTGAGCTCACGACGGAAGACACCGGGAATCTGCCTGGCCCGGTCTTCAAGAGCGCGACCAATCCTTTGCCGTTCGAGAAGAATCCGCGCTACGTCTTTGAACGGTTGTTCGGCGAGGGCGGCCGTATCGATCCCGTGGCTTCCGCCGAGCGAGACCTCGCCGACCGGAGCACGCTCGATGCCGTGACCGATCGGATCGCGGAGCTCAAGAAGAAACTCGGCGCCGGCGACCGCCGCAAGTTGGACGAGTACATCGAGTCGATTCGCGACGTCGAACGCCGGATTCACGTCGCGATGACGAAACGACCCGTCAACTTGCCCGAGGCGACGAGGCCTCCCGGAATCCCTGATTCCTGGCCTGATCACGTGAAGCTGATGTTCGACCTACAGGCGCTGGCCATTCAGGCGGACCTGACCCGAGTCTGGACTTTCCTCTTCGCTCGTGAGGCGTCGTCGATGAGCTTCCCGCATTTGGATATCTCGATGGGGCATCACGAAATCTCGCATCACAACTTCGAGAAAGAGAAGTTGGACGCGCTGGCGAAGATCAACGCGAACCAATCTGAGCTCTTCGCCTACTTCCTGGCCAAGCTCGATGCGTTGAAGGAAGGAGGCTCGACGCTGCTCGATCACTCGCTGATCATGTACGGCAGCAGCCTAAGCGTTCCGACCAGTCACAGCCAACGCGACCTGCCGATCATCCTAGCGGGCGGAGCCGCCGGGCGCGTTGCCGGCGGACGCCACGTCCGCTATCCGGGCGATACGACCCCGTTGACGAACCTCTACCTGACGATGCTCGACAAGGTGGGCGTACCGACGGAGAAGCTTGGCGACAGCACTGGCAAGTTGAACCGGCTGGAGGTGTAGAGCGATGATCGGGAGCCTCTGCGCCGTTTTGCGTTTCCTCGTCGTGTGCGTCATTGCTCTTCCCGTCGTCTTGAGCGCGGGTTTGGGCGAGGCGCTGATCGACGCCGCGCGGTCCGATGATCAGGCGGCTGCTGCGGCTTTGGTAGCCCAAGGAGCGGACGTGAACCTGCGCGAAGACGACGGCACGACGTCGCTGGCGTGGGCCGTGGTCAGGAGCAACGCCGAAATCGCTGAGCTGCTGCTAGACGCGGGCGCGAACCCGGACCTCGCCAACGAGCTTGGCATCGGTCCTCTTTCCTTGGCGATTCGGCACGGCTCGCAGGGGATCGTGCAGCTCCTGCTAGAGCACGGCGCCGATCCGAACGTCGCCAGAGAGAACGGCGAGACCCCCTTGATGACGGCGGCGCGCATGGGTCAGGTCGAAGCCATGAGGCTGCTGCTCGACCGCGGCGCCGACGTGAACGCGCGCGAAGAAAAATTCGGTCAGACCGCGCTGATGTGGTCAGCCGGCAATCCAGCCGCAGTGCGCCTTTTGCTGGAACGCGGAGCAGATATTAGGGTCTCCACGAAATCGTGGGACGTGAAGTACGTCATATACGCCCCGACCACGTTCACCCTGGGCAAAACCGGCATCCCGTGGAATACCAGCGGAGAGTACGTTACTAAGAGGGGCGCTCAGAACGCGCTATTCTTCGCGGTTCAGGAGCGCGACTTGGAGTCGGCTCGCATGCTTGCGGACGCCGGTCTCGACGTGCATTCCGCAGCGGCAGACGGGACCACGCCGCTGCTTGCGTCGTTGTACAAGTGGGTGGCGCCTGACGGCGAGTTCGTCCCCGGCAAGGGAGGTCCCGCCCTCGCTGGCAGCTCGCAGGTGTTCGGCGCGGACTTGGCCATGTCTCGGTTCTTGCTCGATCGCGGCGCGACGGCGACGGCTGCCGACGGCGCAGGCTACACGCCGCTCCACGGGGCGGCGCTGGCGGTCGCGAACGCGGAGAGAAGCGGCAGGAAAGGCGAAGGCGGCGAGTATCGACGAGCGGCTGCACTCCTTGCGCTCGGCCCGCCTAGAGACGCTTTGGGCTTCAGCCCAGACGAAGCGTTGGAGATCGCCCGACGGCTCCTCGAGTCCGGCGCCGACCCGAACCAGCAGACGATCTATCCGACTCCTGGCCCGCCGGGAGATGTGAGGATCAACCCCGCGCCGCCTGGGTCTTCCGCATTCCACATTGCCGCCGGCTCGGGCAGTACGGCGCTGGTCGAGATGCTTGCCGACGCGGGGGCTGATCCGAACCTGGTGCGAAAAGATGGGCACACGCCGTTTTCCGTAGCGGTCGTGGCGGGCGATTTGCCGATCGTGAAGGAATTGGTTGCGTACGGAGCCGATCTCTCGGCCCGATACGACCCCGACGACAAGATCCCGGACCCAGTTGAGGCCGTCACCTTGTCCCGCCAGGACCAGACCGTCATGCACATCGCCGCCGCGAGGCTCTCGCCCGGAATCGTCGAGTACCTCCATTCGAAAGGGGCTCCCATCGATTGGAAGAACCGGCAAGGTGAGACGCCGTTGGACCTCGCCGATCATCAGGAACGATTCCAGGAAGCCCTCAAGCGGCAAGGCGCCGAAGGGGACCCTACGCGACTAGCCAAGGTGGTGCGGCCGACCGAGACGACCGATGCGATTAAGAAGCTCCTTGCCCGGCCGGCGGATAAGACTGCCGGCAAGCGGCATCTGGACGGGCCGTAAGATATTGAAAAGAAGCTATCTAGCGTTGGAGGCGCGGGTGGGAATCGAACCCACGAATAAAGGTTTCGCAGACCTCTGCTTAGTTTGACGTAACTGCTTTCGAATGAGGTTAGATCTTGCCCTTCTAGGTGCCTCGTTCCAAAAGCGCGTTCGGTTGACGGCGCGGCATCCGATTGAGCAGCGCAGCTCCCTATGACTTCAGATCGCTTGCTAGCCCTCGGCAGCTTTCCTGATCCCTTCCGCCTGATGCGGCCTGGCGACTCGGTCATGGGTCGAGAGCCAAATGCGAGCCCTGGTGCGGCTGCACGCTCAGCCTGCTGGCCTACAACCTGGGCAACCTCCGGCGGCGGCTCGATCTACCGCAGCGCATCAAGAGCTGGTCGCTGACGAGCTTGCAGCACCGCTTGGATGAAAACTGGCGGGCGACTGGTGAAACACGCCTGCTACTACTGGCTGCTCCTCGCCGCAGGCCATCTCAACCGCAAGCTGTTCGGCGAGATGCTCCATCGGCTCGCTACCGTGCCGAGAGGCTGACGCGCCTGGCGCGGAGCAGCCGAAGTGGGCGTTGCCGAGAGGCGAGGTCGGAGCGGTGTCGCAACAGTGGCTCGGGTGAGCCCGAGGGCCGACTCTCGCCCGATATCGGCCTCCCGAAATGGCCGAATGGGCGGGGAAGGAGGACGGATCTGACAGGAAAGTAAGAAACCGTTGCGCGGGCGCCTCCACCCCGGCTACTATACCCGTGCCGGGAGGGCCATGACGGAAACTCCGGCTGAGAGAGAATCCGAAGAGTTCGGGCGGGAAGAAGGAGGCGGGTCAGAAGAAGCGCTATGAATCATTCAACTGTTCGCCTTTTCGCGTTGCTGGGCCTTTGCTCGGTGTTGCTCACCTGCCAGACGGCGTCGCCCCCGCCGCCCCCGAACGTGCTTTGGATCTATCTTGAGGACGTCAGCGGCTGGTTCTCGAGCTATGGCGACCAACTGATCGAGACGCCGAACATCGACTCGCTTGCCGCTCAGGGCGTGCGCTTTACTCGCTTCTACACTCCAGCCGGCGTTTGCTCCGCGACTCGCTCGGCCATCCTCACCGGGATGATGCAGACGAGCATCGGCGCACACAACCACCGCAGCGCCCGAGCCGACTTCCGCGGAAAGAGCATGGGTGAATACGACCGGAACGTCCTACCCGAGCACGTCAAACCGCTTCCCATCCGCTTCCGGGAAGCCGGCTATTGGACATTCAACGAGGGCGGCAAGGATGACTACAACTTCGAGTGGACCAAGGACGAGTTCTACGATTTCGAACGAAGCACAGGGGGCTGGGGGCCTCCATCGCTAGTAGCAGGCGATTGCTGGAGGGGCAAGAAGGAAGGACAGCCATTCTTCGGTCAGGTGCAGCTCGGAGGGGGAAAGCTGAGCTACAAGGTCGCGCCGGAGGCCATGGACCGCGCGACCGTGCCGGTCCCCCCGTACTACCCTGACATTCCCGAAGTGAGGGAGGAGATCGCTCACCACTACGACGCCCTTCTCAAGACCGACGAGCAGGTCGGGGACGTGATCGCCGCGCTGAAGCGGGACGGCCTGTACGAAAACACGATCGTTTTCCTCTTCAGCGACCACGGCATGAAGCTGCACCGCCACAAACAGTTCCTCTACGAGGGAGGGATTCAAATGCCATTAGTCGTCGCGGGACCGGGAGTCGAAGCGGGCCGCGTACGGGACGACTTGATCAGTGGCATCGACGTTTCGGCGGCTTCTCTTGCCGTGGCCGGAATCGCCGTTCCGCCCGAGATGGAAGGCCGCGATTTCTTGGCTCTCGACTACCAACCGCGCGACTACGTCGTGGCCGCCCGCGATCGCTGCGACTACACCATCGAAAAGATCCGCGCCGTCGTCACATCGCGCTTCAAATACCTTCGCAACTACCTCACCGACCGCCCCTTCATGCAGCCGAGCTACAAGGACCCGTGGCCCGTCTCCAAGAGGTTTCGCGAGATGATGGCCGGCGGCGAAATGAACGAAGCTCAGCTTGTCTTCTTCGGCGACCACAAACCGCCCGAGGAGCTGTACGACCTCGAGGCCGACCCGCATGAGATTCACAACCTAGCCGAAGACCCGGGCTATGTCGACGAACTCGGCCGACACCGCAAGATGCTCGCCGACTGGGTTACAGAGACCGAAGACCAGGGCCAACAGCCGGAGTCCGACATCGGTCTGCTGAGCGCGCTGAAACGCTGGGGGGACAAGTGTGTGAACCCGGAATACGACGAAGTGCGCCACCTCCTCGACGCGAAGAACTAGCCAGGTCGAGCGCTGAACGGAGCTTACAATCTCTCTGTGCTGTCGTTTCTGCGGTTGTGTCTTCTGTTTGTGGCCTGCGCCGGAGAGATATAGCGTTCGGAGCACCGCGCGACTATAATGCGGCAGTGCCAGGGCCATCCATATGCGGCTCAAAGGAGCCGTGCCTCCATCGACCAGGGTCTGTTAGCTGAGGTATGAGTTCAAGCTCGAACCGGATATGACTCGACAATGCCTCATTCCGCTTCTATTTCTGTTCTTCTGCTCCAGTTCCGAAGCGGGTGAGCTAAGAGGCGTCATCGTCGACAGCTCTGACGGGACTGCCCTCGCTGCCCGCCTTTACATTCAAGACAGCCGCGGCGAGTGGTTCTTCGCAGAATCCGCCGACCCGGCCGGGTCGGCTGTCGCTTACAGCAAAGAGCGATCCACTGAGAGCGTTGAGATCCACACGACGCTCTCTGCTCACCGTTTCAAGGCGCAGCTTCCCGGCGGCTCCTACACTCTCATCGTCGAGCGCGGTAAGGAGTATCTGCCCAGCACAAAGACGGTTTCCATCGGAGATGAACCAACGGACATCGAGATCAGGCTGAAGCGTTGGCTGAAGATGGCTGATCACGGCTGGTATTCCGGAGAAACACACGTCCATCGCAGCATGGAGGAACTGCCTAATCTTTTGCTCGCCGAAGACCTGAACGTTGCGCTGCCCCTCACCTACTGGGTAACCGCTGCGGAAACGCCGCCCAGCCAAGGCGACAAGAACTCGCCTGCTGTTCAGCCGCAGCTCGTCGAAGTCGATCCGCTTCACGTGATCTATCCCATGAACACCGAGTACGAGATCTTCACGGTTGGTGAAAAGCGTCACACACTCGGCGCAGTTTTCGCTCTCGGCCACCGTAGCGTCCTGTCTCAGGGCGCGCCGCCAGTGGGGCCGATCGCTGAACAAGTGCATCGCGAGGGAGGTCTCCTTGAGATGGACAAGCACAACTGGCCGTGGTCCATGATGCTGGCCCCGGTGATGAACGTGGATCTCTACGAGCTGACCAACAACCATATCTGGCGAACGCCTTTCCACGTTCGCAACTTCGGCGAACAGCCTGCGGAGTACATGAACGTTGATCGCGACGAGAACGGCTTCACCGAAGACGGTTGGATTGACTTCACTTTTGAGAACTACTACACGCTGCTGAACTGTGGTTTTCGTCTGCGTCCTACCGCTGGGACCGCTTCCGGGGTCCACCCTGTGCCGCTGGGTTTCGGTCGAGTATACGTTCACCTGGGCGCGGAGTTCTCGTACGAACGATGGATGGCAGGGCTGAACGCAGGCCGGAGCTTTGTTACGACGGGCCCAATGCTCGACGTGCGCCTCAACGATCAACTACCTGGATCCGCCTTTCCACAGGCATCAGGCGAAGAGGGGGCCTATCGTCTATCGGGTTGGGTTCGCAGCGCTCGTCCGCTCACGAAGATCGAGGTGGTCGCAGCAGGCAAAGTGATCAAGACGCTCGCGCTTTCGAATAGCGCCGATGACGCCGGAGGATATCTCAATTCGATTGACGAGCAGTTCTCTTTCGACGCCTCGATCTGGCTCGCCGTTCGCTGCTACGAGCTAGACGAGGACAGCCGTCCGCGCTTCGCTCACAGCGGCCCTTTTAACATCGACGTGGCCGGAAAGACGTTGCGGCCTAGGCAAGAGGAAGTCGACTATCTGGTTAGTCGGATGAAATCAGAGATCGAGAGGAATAGCGGTATCTTGCCCGACGCGGCAATTGAAGAGTACCGTAGGGCGATGGAAGTGTACAAGCGATTGGCGGTCGTTTCGGAATAGTCCTCCGTCTTAGAGAAGCTGCGTGAATAGGAGGATCGAACGTGAAAGCATTCTAACGTCGAGATCTGAAGCCCTCAGATATTTAGGCTGAGGATGATGCCGGGCCGACGAGCGCGTTCCAAGACTCGATCGCGTTGCCTTCGGGATAGTACTTGATTTCGATGCGAATCGAATCCTCCAATACTTCGTGTTGGTGCGAGACGCTGATCGGGTGACGATAACTGTCGCCTTCTTCGACGATGCAGGTCTCCTTGCCGATTTGCATCCGCACCCGGCCTTGCTTCTGGTAGCCAATCGATTCATGGTCGGGATGCGAGTGCATGCGATCGATCGCGCCTTTCGGCCGTGACGCCTCGAAGACAATTAGATGGGATGTCGCCATCAGCACCTTAACGCTGTCAACTCCGTCTTCATCGCGTGAATACTCAGGAACAAGCGTCACCCGCTCCCGCTTCGAACTCCGTACAAATAGCTTCCTCACATCGTCTGGATGCATGAATGCCACCGGAGCGGCGATTGAAACTTGGTTATTCACTTTGCTCTTCTCCCGGTAGAATGGCTGCGCTCTCGCGCTTCTCCGAACTCATGTTCTTGATTTCTTTGATGCTCGACATTTGCGTTAGGAACGAGTGTCAACGATTGTGATCCGCAGGGATCGCTGAGAAAATGCCGTCCTTGTTCCACCTGACCTATGACAGAGTGTAGCCCAATCTCGTTTCAAGTCCTGCAACCCGGATTTCCGATTTAGCGCCTGAGCGCTAACCAGCCCGGTGCTGTCGACGCCCCTTTGGATGCGGGTATGAGCGCATCGCATGGGCCGTGGAGGGCGACCCGAGTGGGTGACAAGGATCGCAAGCCGTTTCAATCTGTCGTTCAACGGGTATTTAAAGGTCGATATCCAAGGCTCGCGGATCACCTCGGACGATGGCACGACAGCCGCGTCCAGTGCGTAGCGTACTTGCCTTCCTTGATCCACTGCTCCGCCGTGTTGCGCTTGTTGCAGAAGTGCAACAGCAAGCGGCTCGGCGGCACCAAGGTTGGTTGCGAGGAAGCCTCGCGCGCATTCAACCTGAAAGCGGTGTAAAGACTGTTGCCGAGCAGCTGCAACTTGGCTATGCTGACCGTGCCCGGGATGGCCAAACGGAAATCCTGGACAAGACCGTACGGGAGTCGAAGAGGAGGCGGAAAGATGCCAGCGCGCCCTCGCGCAGTATTTCTTACTTTGTTCGCGTTGCTCGCCTGGCAGCTTTGGTCGCAGACCCGTCAAGACGAAGCTTGGAGCCCGCGCCTCATCCTTGAAATCCTCGACGCGGCTACGGGCCAGCCCACGGCCGCACGTTTCACCGTCACTGCCAAGGGCCAGGAGCACGAGCCTCGCTGGGTCGGAACGCACGGCCTGCGGTACGTATCCGTTCATGTTTCGAAGAAGCAGACCTACATCGTCACTGCCGCCCGCGGGACGGGGCCGGTTGAGGTTCCGCTACCGCCCGGCGCCGAACGCGTCCGCATCGACATCGCGAAGGGATTCGACTACTTTCCACTATCGCTGCAAGCCAAAGTAGAGGGCGATCCCGTCCGTCTCACCGCCCGCCTCAAACGTTGGAACCGGCTGCACGAAGACGGCTGGCGCGCCGCCGACGCCCACCTGCACTACGATCGCCCTAGCCCGGAAGCTGACCGTGACTGGTTTCATCTGATGGCCGCGGACGGCCTCGACTTCGCCCAATTCATGCTGCTCAAAGGGGGCATGGTTCCGGGGGTTTGGGCGCGGCAGTACGCCTACGGCCGTCACGGCGAGCACTCCAACAGGAGGCAGACGATCATCCCGGGGATGGAGTACCGAGACCGCTTGCAGGGACACGTCCTCTTGTTTGGCTCAAGCGAAGTGATACCGCCGATCATGGCGGGAACGCCCGAAGCGCCGCATAACTGGCCGACCTTCTTCGACGTGCTGGAGCGCGCCCGCCGGGGCGGCGCTCTCGTCGGTCCAGCTCACGGCGGTACGCTCAGCCGCAGCCCGACCGCCGTCGCCGACGCGCTGCTCGGTGCGGTCGACTTCTGGGAGATCGGCAACGCACATCTCTGGGAGCTCGAGGACTGGTACAAGTTGATGAACATCGGCGTGATCCTGCCGCCGATGGCCGGAACCGACCTCCCCAACAACCCCTACCGCGATCCGTGGCAGCCGTTCCTCGGAAGTATGCGCACCTACACGCGTACAGGCGTAGCGACCGGCTCTGATGTGTGGAATGACATCGTTCGCCGGGGCGAGGTCTTCGTCACCAGCGGACCTTTGATCGAGTTGTCCGTTAACGGTGAAGGTCCGGGAGGGACGGTGCGGCTGCCATCGGGGGGCGGGGAGGTCACGGTTAAAGCACGGCTAGAAAGCCCACGCTCGCTCGACAACCTCGAAATCATCCGCAATGACGAGGCCCCCGAAGTTGCCGAGGGCTCCAAGAAAGGAGCCGAGGTCAACCAAATTGTCATCGAACGAAAGCTGCAATTCCAGAAGAGCGGCTGGATCGCCGCTCGCGGCCGAGGCGGCCCGATCGAGGCAATCTCGCAGCACGAAGTCGCTCATACGGCTGCGGTCCGCGTGCTGGTCGGCGACGAGCCGATCCGTTCGGAACAAACCGTCTCGGAGCTGCTCAGCCGACTCCATCACCAGAAACAGTTCTACGCATCCAACGGCTCCTATCCCGACCCCGCCGCGCGAGCCAAGATGCTCGAAATCTTCGACCGAGCAGCAGAGCGTCTGCAGTCTGCTCAAGCGCCGTGAACCATGTAGGCACAAACGTGAACTGCGGGGATCGTCCCCTGCACACCCATTTGCTATTCAACAAATCAACGGGTCACGGACTAAGACCTCCGCCGCCGGATCCCTCCCCCGTACCCCGGTCCAATCCGCATTCCGATAATCGTCCGTTAGCAAACCACAAGGGACGATCCGTAGGGACAGACACTGCATGCTCGGGGAACGTCTGCCCTGGTGCGTCAGGGACCTCCGCAGAGCAATAGAGGGATTGGGGTGCTAGTTGCTCCAGTGCGGGCCGTCAGGCGCATTCGTCGACGACACAGCCGCGCCCGTCATCGCCCGGAACACCGCGCGGAATCCTCCACGCCTGACGCCCACGAGGCGCTGGTGCGACAGCGGGAAGCCTCCATCGAGAAGTTCGGTCGCGTTACAATCAACCGCGACGATGGTCGGCCGAACGATCAGCCACTACAAGATCCTCGAGAAGCTGGCCGAGGGCGGCATGGGCGTGGTCCGCGTGGCGGAGGAAGCCGAGCTCGAACACGTCGTAGCTCGCAAGACGCCCTCCGCTCGTCTGCCCAAGGTGAGGCTGGGCACGATGCGGATATGTTGGGCAATCGGCGTTCTTCTCTTGCTTCCGTCTGCCTCGACCTTGGCCGCTTCGGAAGCGCCGCCTGTGCTCGCCGATACGTCGCCGCTAGAATGGCACGACGACATCGACGTCCGGCTCATGGACGGAGCGCATCGCTTCGTTGGACGGAAGATCAACGAGTCGCTCGAGGCGCGCGGTGCGCGTTGGAGCCGTGAGTTCACAGCTCCAGCCGCTTATGAGAAGTCGATCGCCCCGAACCGCGAACGTTTCCGGAAGTACATCGGGCTGGTCGACGACCGTTTGCCGGCTCGCCTCGAAAGGTTTGGTGACGACGATTCCCCAGCTCTCGTTGCTGCGACCGATGGCTATGCCGTGTATCAAGTTCGCTGGGACGTTCTCGACGGCGTTCATGGCGAGGGCTTGTTGTTGCGTCCCAAATCAGCTCCAGTCGGCTTTGTCGTCGCTCTCTCGGACGCGGACCAGACGCCTGAGCAGATTGCCGGTTTGGCTCCCGGGGCGGCAGTCGAATCTCAGTTCGCGCGAAAGCTCGTTGAACGCGGTTTTGAAGTTCTCGTTCCAACTCTAGTGGACCGCGGCTCTCAATGGGCCGGCCACGCAGAGTTCCGCAAGACGGACCAGACGCATCGGGAGTGGATCTATCGACAAGCCTTCCAGATGGGGAGACACATCATCGGATACGAGGTGCAGAAGGCTCTTGCAGGCGTCGACTGGTTCTCAAAGAGGAACCCCGACAACGCCAACATCGGCGTCGCGGGCTACGGCGAAGGCGGGTTGATAGCGTTCTACGCCGCTGCGGTCGACACGCGCATCCATGCGGCCCTCGTCAGCGGCTACTTCTCTTCGCGACAGAGTGTCTGGCAGGAGCCGATCTACCGCAATGTCTGGGCTTTGCTTCAGGAATTCGGGGACGCGGAAATTGCTTCGCTGGCGGCGCCTCGCGGCCTGGTCGTTGAACACTCTGAAGCGCCTCAGATAACGGGTCACAAGGGCGCGGTCGGCACTCCCAAATTCGCGACGGCAAGAGACGAATTCGATCGGATTGACGGTCTTACGGGATCCCTCAGTCAACCCAAGCGGTTTATCGCCGGACCGGGGAGCGAGGCAGTCGCCTTTGGCTCGCATGACGCCATCGAGGCGTTCGCAAGAATGCTGGGAGGGAGCGCAGACTTGGGGGCCACAGCCTCACCGCCTCCAGACCGCCGGAAGGAGTTCGATGCGAGCGCTCGCCAGAGGAGGCAGGTACGAGAAATCGAAGGCCACGTCCAGAAACTTATCCGCCAGTCCGAGCATGTCCGCGACCGGCGATTCCTTCACAAACTCGCCCCCGCACTCGCGGACCGCACCTGGACTAAGCGGCTACGGCATGACACCGTCTCACCCGAAGCTTTCGTCGCCGGCGCTGAGGAACAGCGGCAATACTTCCGGGACGAGGTGATCGGGAGTTTCGACGATCCCCTCCTGCCGCCGAACGCGCGCACGCGAAAGATCTACGACAACGACAAGTTCGCTGGGTACGATGTCGTTCTCGACGTCTGGCCGGACGTCATAGCGTGGGGCATTCTGCTCGTCCCCAAAGACATTCAGCCCGGCGAGAGGCGACCGGTGGTTGTGTGCCAACACGGCCGTCAAGGTGTTCCGAGAGAAACGGTCGAGGGCGATACGGACTATTACCACGACTTCGCGGCACGTCTGGCGGAGCGCGGATTCATCACCTTCTCGCCGCACAATCTCTACCGTGGCGAGGACCGCTACCGCTGGCTCGACCGCAAGGCGAACAGCGTGAAGGCTTCGATGTTCTCGTTCATCGTCGCCCAGCACGAGCAAATTCTCAATTGGCTCGGGACGCTGCCCTTCGTCGACGCCGACCGGATCGCCTTCTACGGGCTCAGCTACGGCGGTGAGACTGCCGTGCGGGTGCCGACCATTCTGGAAGGGTACGCGCTTTCTATCTGTTCGGGCGACTTCAATAACTGGACTCGGAAGGTAGCCGCCACGGACCAGGTGTTCAGTTTCATGTACACGATCGAATGGGAGATGCCCTACTTCGATATGGGCTCAACGTTCGACTACGCCGAGATGGCCTACCTGATGGTTCCTCGGCCATTCATGGTCGAGCGGGGACATCATGACCGGGTGGGCCGTGACCGCTGGGTCGCCCACGAATACGCCAAAGTGCGCTTGTTGTATGACCACCTCGGCATCGGCGACCACACCGAAATCGAATACTTCAACGGCGGTCACACAATCTGGGGCCGAGCGGCTTTTGATTTTCTCCACAAACACCTGAACTGGCCGAAGCGCTAGCCCAGGACAAGCGCTAAGCTCTGCCTCAGCCGATCTTGTACCTGCGGATCCTATCTGCTCGCCGCTCATCGCCCATACCGGGAGACTCCGGCGCGAGTATCTCGCCGTCTTCCATTTGTAGGGGCTCGAGGGATGCGTTCTCGCCGCGGAGGCTGCCGGTCTCCATGTAGATGGCGTTAGGCATCGCCAGCAGCATGTTGAGGTTCGTTGGGCCTCCTCCGTGGCTTGCCATGTGAACTCCTCCAACGTATCGGTGCCATGGGTGATGACAATTCCATCCAAGTCTTGATCATCTCGATAAAGCGTGTTGACTCTGTGTGAGAGACCGAGCCAGTGAGCAGGAGTCATCTGAGATGAGCCGATGCGGGCGAATTCTTCTACGGTGATGGCCGCGTGGTCAAGCACCTTCGGGACGGCCTGAACCAGCGCGGGTCCCTCCACCATGGCGCTGCCAGAGCGGCTGGCAATGGTGCCCCCCATAGTCAGGATGAGCACTCTAGGCTTCTCAAGATCTTGAGCAGTGAAGCGCGCAGGGCTGCAGAAGAACGCTGCTGCCAGGCTCAACATCGCGGCCGTTGAACTCCGCATCGTCTTCCCCAGTCGGTTGACTATCATCTCGTAGGTTTGACCCTTCGTGTCCCGGCCAGCCGCTCCTCGACGAACGGCGTACTCGGTAGCCCGAATGACAGGAGGAAGTCCGCTCAAGGGCTTTCGCGAGGCCGCCGGAATCCTAGTGTTGAGAGACGACCTCGACAACGAATGCGTTCCGAATCCGCTGCCACGCAGCGAAGCGGGATTCGTTAGGCATTCAACTCGAATTCTCTCTCTAGGCAGGCGTTGTGTTCGCCGATGTGCGGGGCTCCTACTGGGCTGGTCAACCGCGCGCCGTCAATACTCATCGGGCAACGCGTAGTCAACAACCGGGCTCCGTTTGAACGGCTGACCTGTTGAATCATTCCGAGCGCCTTGAACCCATCGTGCTCTAGCAGTCGTCGCCAATCGAACACATCCGAACACCAGACGTCAGCCGGTTCGAGGATATCAAGCCAGTGTTGAGTGGGTCTCGTTGCCAGACATCGGGCAATCTCGGCCTTGATCTCGTCCCGGTGGGTGAACCACGTTTTCGGGTCCGAGTATTGTCCCAGAGGCGGCAAGTCAAGCAGCTTGCCCAGCGTCGGAATATCACCCATTGCCAACGCCAGGTGACCATCCGCGGTCGAATAGACGCCGTAGGGCGCTCCGAGGTAGGGGTGAGCGCTGCCGATGGCGCTTCTCACCGGCGGCTGTCCCCCGTCATTCAGGTGCGTCGTGATCACCTCGAACTGGTAATCCATCATAGCTTCGAGCAGGTTTGTCTCGACGCGCCCGCCCGCGCCAGTGACACCACGCCTGACCAGACAGGCCAGGATACCCTGCGTGAGATAGTGGCCGGTGAGCATGTCTGCAATCGACAGACCGACCGGCGTCGGCGGTTGGTCCTGGTTGCCGTTCAGCCACATTGAGCCTGACAGCGCTTGGGCCAACAGGTCCTGCCCGGGTTTGTCACGCCACGGCCCTGTCGCGCCATACCCGCTGACGCTGCCATAGACGATGCGAGGGTTGACCGCCCTAACGCTTTCGTAATCTAGGCCCAACCGCTCGATCACTCCCGGTCGGAAGTTCTGAATCATTACGTCCGCTCTTTCGACTAGCCGCAGCACCGTCGCGCGGTCCTTCTCGCTCTTCAGGTTCGCGCTGAAGCTCTGCTTATTGCGGTTGATCGAATGGAACAGAGTGCTGTCGCCGTCAAGCTCCAAGTTGGATATGTAGAGTTGGCGGCAGGCGTCGCCGCCGTCGGGCCGTTCCACCTTGATGACTCGCGCCCCGAGGTCTGCGAGCCGCAAGGCCGCCAGTGGACCGGCCAGGAACTGGCTGAAGTCAAGGACGGTCAGCCCCTGGAGCGGAAGGTCGATTGGATTGGGTTGTTCTTTCATCTCGAAGGCTCCAAGCGCGGCCCCTTGGCACGCGGTCGCCGCTTTCTGGTTCACTGGCCTGATTCAAACGCGACTCTCGATGTAGGCCGCCTGCAATTTCCGCAAAGTTTCAGCGGGTCCAGACTCTCCGCCCAGAAAGGTGTTGACCAACTCGCCGCCCACGTCTTGGAAACGCAAGTAGGCGGCGTAGCGGGGTCGCAACCACGCCTGCTCGAGTGTGGCGCGGGTATTGGAAAAGAAGTCGTGCGAAGCGTGGTTCAGCGCCGGATCAGACCACGCTTCCGCGTTGCCCGGCTGCCCGCCGGATTCGAAATACAAACTCCGTTGGCACTCCGCGCCCGCAATCCAGAAGGCGAAGTCGATCGCCGCATCAGAGGCCTGGCAGTACGACGAAACAGCGATCCCTGTACCGCCTAGCGCCGACCCTCGAGGGCCCTCATCGCCAACCGCCGCTATGTCGGCAAACTTTACCAGGTGGGGGCGGAAGCCGCTCCGCGAGTAGTTCGTATAGCCGTATAGAAGCGGACAGTACGCGCAGAACCCGTCCCTGCTGAGCAGCTCCAAGACCTCGATTGGGTTCATATTCAAACACTCTCGGGGTACGTTGACCGCCAGCGCCCGCAGCGCATCCAGCACTGCCAAGCCATCAAAGGTCTCGATCAGCAGATCGTCTCGCTCTGCGCAGGGCGTGCCGCGGTTGGCGGCCAAGGTGTAAAAGCCCATCAACGCGTCAACCGGCTTGATGGGCCACAGCACACGGCCCTGCCGGCCGAGCTCAACCACCTGGGACCAGCGGGTCGGCGGCTCGGGCAGCAAATCAGGACGATAGGCCGCCACCTGGGCGGCAGCGTCGATGGCCAGCGCCCACTGGCGACCCTCGGACTCGTAGCTGACATGCGACTGTCCCACGGTCTGGGCGGCTAATAGCGCCAGTTCGCGATCCCGTCCTACCCCATCGAGCGGCGCCAGGCAGCCCTGCTTGGCGACAGCGCCCACATGCGGATGATCGATCACGATCAGATCGTATTTGCGAGCCAGATCTTCGAGCGGGTAGTCGGCGAAGTCCTGGAGAGAACGCTGCTCCCAGGCAATACGAACGTCCGGATGCGTCTCGCCGTATGCCCGCGAAGTGGCGATCATCGGGTCGTACCCGCGGGGATGGTTCCAGGTCATGCCCTTGAGCTCGATCATGGTTTACTCAGGAATCGGGACGGCGCCGGAGGCATCAGACTGATAACAAGCCTCCACCAGCGCCATCGTTTTGTACGCGTCTTCGACCGAAGTCGGGAGTTCCTCGTCCTCGCCGGCTGCAAAGCGCTGTAGGTTCGCCATCGTGCCGATGAAGGCGTCAGGAAACCAACGTCCCTGCAAGGGAACCGCGGTCCATTCCCCTCCCGCCGGCAGAACCTCCAATTCATCCGGCTCGCCCTCGGGATAGTTCAGCAACAAGCCCAACTTGATCGCCGCGGCTCCTTCGGTGCCGACAAGGGTGATGGCGGCCTCTTGATGTCGGCGCTGGGATGGGAAATTGTGATTCAAGGACAAACAGCAACGGACGTCGTCGGTGTAGTCGAGAATCGCGCTCGTGCGGCTGCTCTTCAGCTCAGGATTGTCCGGGTGCCGAACCGTGCGCGCGTAAACGCCTTTCGGATCGCCGAGAATCGATCGAATCCAATCCAGATAGTGCACTGAGTGCACCAGAATTTCGACTCGCTCGAGGTTCTTCAACGCTGGGAACATCTCCCAAGGGGTCTTGATTGCCAGCCGCACTTCCAGGTCGACGACACGGCCGATCAGCCCGCCCTCGATCGCCGCACGGAGGGCCAGCATCATAGGGCTGAAACGGAGTTGGAAGTTCACTGCTGCGCAGAGGCCCTTCGCGCGGCACCGCTGAAGAATCGAGCGAGCGTCTTCGAGATCCTTGCCCATTGGCTTTTGCAACAGCACTACCGAGGCGTCTCGAATCGACTCCAGCACGGCGCTGGTCTTTTCGGCGGGCACAGCCACGTCGAAGACGACGTTCTCGGCCGCGAACGCTTCTTCGAGCGATCCGAAGACCTTCGAAATTCCGAAGCGTTCGGCCGTCGCTCGGCTGCGCGCGGGATCGACGTCGTAGATGCCCGCCACGTGAAAACCAGCTTTTCGGTAGGCGGGTAGGTGGGCGTCATTAACGATGCCGCCGGCTCCGATCACTACGATCGGCTTTGGATTTGACGGTCGCCGCCAACTCTGCGGCAAGTCGGCGATACTTAGTTCCTGCATCACATGGGTCCTACTTTGCAGCGAACGGCTCAGCGAAGCAGTTGTTGAGCCTGCTTCTGTGCCGCCGAAGTCAACTCACCGCTGGAAACGTCGCTCTCCAGCGCTGTCGTGACCATGCGGTCGATGATTGCTCCCAGATCGGGAAACCGCGAGTCGACAGGCATCTGCCGCGCGTGGGCGTGCAGCCGGTCTAGCTCGTTGTAGAACGGAATCACACGGTTCACTTCTGGGTCGTTCCAGGTTGAGCGGCGGCAACCAATCGCCCCCTCCAATGCGGCCAGTCGGTCCATTTCCGGTCTCATTGCGTGGCGCAGGAAGTCCCAGGCCAGCTCCGGGTGGCGCGACCCGGCGGCAATCGACAGCACCCAGTAAACGTTGAGCGAAACGCTGCTCCCGCCCACGCCGGCGGGCAGCGGAGCTACGTCGACCTTGCCCTTTACCTTGGAATTCGCAGTGGTCTCGCCCAGGGCGGCGAAGCCGAACCAGTTGCTCATCATCGCTATGCGCCCTTCGCAAAACAACAATCCCGACTTCACCGAGTCGATCTGCTCCGGGTCGGGATGGGCTGCGGCATCTTTGGCCAACGAGCGATAGAAGTCCAGCGCCTCGACCGCTGCCGGCGAGGCCAGCGTAGGCGAGCCCGCTGCGTCCATCAGTTCTCCGCCTCTCGTCCACAACTGAATGCAGAAGTCGTAGACCGTGTTGTGGCCATCGGGAAACGCCGCCAGAACTGTGCCGTACAAGCCCTCGGCAGGCTGTGCCAAGAAGCGCGCTGTCCGCAAGAACTGCTCCCATGTCGTCGGTACGCTCAACTCTTCGCCAAGCCGCTCACGGTAGGCGGACCGCCGCTGAGGGTCTTCGAACAGGTCCTTGCGATAGATCAGGCACTCCGGACCGTCATGGTACGGCAGTCCGTACACTCCCCCGTCGATCTGCTGCAGCTCGGTCAATGAGGGCGTCCAAGCAGCGGGATAGTCCTCGATGGGGGACGCGGCAAGAAAGGGCGATAGGTCTGCGATCGCCCCGCGCTGCTGCGCCATGGCGAGCCAATCGGTGTTCAGGAACGCCAGGTCCCAGCGACCCTCTTGGAGGCCGTTTCCTTCGAACATCCCCTGATGCAGCGGATTCAGGTCGAGCGCTTCGATTTCGATCTCAGCGTCGGCGTTGCTGACGCGTTTGAAATCGGCGAACTGTTTCGCCAGCGCGCTTTCAAATGGGTCGAACTTGCGAACCACGACACGCAACTTGGTTGTTGACATTAGCTTTGTCCTTTGTCCGTTAGACCGCCGCAACTGGGCGGCTAGCGACCCCGATCACCGCGATCCCAATGATCAGCAGCAGAACGCCGATCGTCATCCAGCGTTTCGCTGAACGCGGCGCCCCTTTCCACTCACCGGTAATCGCACCCCAGCCGCCGCCCGTCAGCACCATCGAGCTCATCATGATCGGCCAGCCCAGCACCACTCCCAAAGGCCCCAACTGCTGGCTGCCGTATCCGTACAGGAAGTAGCCGCCAATCCACAGCAGCCCCATGAACACAGCCCATCCCAGGTTGGCGGCCGGTCGAACCCGGACGAACTTGTCCCAGTGCGCGTTCTTCGACAATTGATACCAGCAGTACCCGCCGTTGGCCAGGAATCCCGAACCGAACAGCAGCGGCCAGATCGCGTTGACGGCGTCCACCTTCGCGGCCCCCATCCTCTCCGCGGCGGCGACAATGTCGGCGCCGTACGCTAGACCGACATTGAGCATCGGAGCCATGAGCCCGCTGACAAGGCAAATCAGCAAGCCTACGGTCATCGACCCCTTCTTGTCGGCTGCATCATACTGCTCCCGGCGTCGCCCCGCGGCCGCGCAGGCGATCACCCCGAGAGTCTGTAGGAAGACGCCGGCCAAGGTCAGCAAACCCGTGCGCGTCAGCAACTCCTCCGAGTGGAGGGAGAACAGCGGGATCAGCGACCCCAGGGCCGAAGACATCCCAAGGATGATGCCGAAGGTGAGCGCCAGGCCGACTCGCGCTACGCCCTGCCCGAACATTACGCCGCTGATGCCCCACACGAAACCGAAAACGGCTACCAGCACGATCAACCGCGGCGACGTCTGAGCGTAGACCTCCCAGAAGTCCGGGATAGACACGAACGCCATCCCAAGCGGCGCCGCGATCAGCGCCGTCACCGACCAGACCAGCCAGGTGTGTTCCCAGGCCCAGCCGGTGGTGCGCTTCATCGGCGTCGCGAAGCTGCCCTGCATGATTCCAGCCGCTATGACCAGCAATAGGCCTGGGGGCATCGATCACTCCTTGACGAGACTTGCGTCAACGGCAACGCCTCTGCTTGCAGGCTTCGTCAAAGCTCTCCGGCCACGCCGCGTTCGAAAATTAGAAGTTTCATTGACAAAAACTGATTTCTAATATAAAACAACGGTAGACGATGGTCAAGCCAAAAACGCAGACGTCGCCTCGCTACAGCGCACCGGCTCTCGAAAAGGGTCTCGACATCCTGGAGATGCTGGCCGACCAGCCAAACGGGCTCACCCAGGGCGAGCTCGCCGGCCGCTTGGGGCGATCCGCCAGTGAGATTTTTCGCATGCTCGCCTCACTGGAGCGGCGCGGCTACATCCGCCGGGCGAAGCCGGACGAGTTGTACTTTCTCACCCTGCGTCTATTTGATCTCGCCCACCGGCACCCTCCCGCGAAGCGCTTGCTTGCGGCGGCGTTGCCTATCATGCAGTCGCTCGCCGCAGAGGCGGAACAATCCTGCCATTTGGCAGTGCCCTACGACGAACAGGTGCTGATCGTCGCCCAACTCGACAGCCCCGCGCCGCTTGGCCTAACCGTCCGACTCGGCGCGCAGTTTCCAATGGCCACGACCGCATCCGGCCTGGTGCTGCTGGCCTATCAGGAGCCGTCCTTGTCGGCGGACAGTGAGCAGTTGTCGCAGCGCCTCGAGCGCATCCGCAACCGTGGCTACGAGCAGTGCGCCAGCCTCCAAACTCACGGCGTCACTGACTTGAGCAGCCCGATCTTCGATCACGCTGGAACGGTCGTGGCAGCGCTGACGGTTCCTTGCCTGCTCGAGCCCGGACGGCGATCTCGCCTGAAGAACGTACGCGAGAGGGTGACTGCCGCCGCCGGGCTGGTCTCCGAAGCCCTCGGGGGAGGGGCCAAATCACAAATCGCAAGGATTCTCTATGAGTAACCACATCTATTTTGAGGACTATGAAATTGGCTCCGTCCGCGAAACCTCAGGGCGTACGATCACCGAGACCGATATCGTCGTCCACGCCGGACAAACGGGTGATTTCTATCCGCACCATATGGATGCCGAGTTCGCCAAGCAGAGCGCCTTTGGGCAGCGCGTGGCGCACGGTACGCTGACCTTTTCCATCGCCATCGGATTGACGGCCGGCGAAGTTAATCCGGCGGCTTTCAGTTACGGCTATGACCGGCTGCGCTTCATCAAGCCGGTCTTCATCGGAGATACGATTCACACGCGGGTAACAATCGCTGGCAAGCAGGACGACCCGAAGCGCCCCGACCAAGGTCGAGTGAGCGAGAAGTGCGAGGCGGTCAACCAACGCGGTGAGGTCGTGCTTGCCTGCGAGCACATTCTGCTGGCCGAACGGCGTACGGAGTAATCGCCGGTCGCCGGCTTACTTCAGGTCCCGCGCCTTAGGAGGAAAAGGGAGGAGCAAGCATGTTTGATTCTAATCGTCGTCAATTCGTTTCGAGTCTGGCGGCAGGTCTCGCGGCCGCACCGGTAAGCGCCGCCGCCGGCAACGCGTCGGCCTCCGGCCTGGCCCCGTCCGCAGGCGTGGCCGGGAAACTGTGGATTGATCCCGCGCTAGGAAACCTGCCGACCAAACCATGGAGGAAGATCCACCAGGACTTCCACAACTCCCAACATATCTACCGGATTGGCGACGGCTTCGACGCGGACGAATTCGGTGATCGCCTGGTCGAAGCGAACGTGGACGGAATCGTCGTTTTCGCGAAGGACATGCACGGCTATTTCTACTACCCAAGCAAGTACGGGCCCGTCCATCCCGGCTTGCAGTTCGACCTGCTGGGAGCGCAGGTAAAGGCCTGTCGCGAGAGGGGCATCAAGGTTTACGCCTACTACTGCGCGACCTGGGATCACCACCTGGCCGAGAACCACCAGGAGTGGCTCGCAATCAAACGCGACCGCACGACCTACCTGCCGAAGTTCGACGAAGCCCCGGGTTGGACGGCGCTGTGCCTTGCGCGCGAAGACTTTGTCCAACTGATGCTCGACCATACCGAAGAATTCGTCTCCCGCTATGAGATCGACGGCGCCTGGATCGACATGCCCGCCCCGCGCGATGGGGAATGCTTCTGCGACGAGTGCCTGCGCCAGTTGAGAGAGAAAGACCTCGATCCGCTCGAGAGGCGCGTGCAGCACGAGCACAAGCAAGAATTGCTGCAGTCTTACGTCGAAAGAACATACAAGACGGTTAAGGCGGCTCGTCCGGCATGCGACGTGGAGTTCAACGCCGCCCAAGGAGGGTACGGCCTTGCCGAGCGCATCCCGTTCATGGACAACCTCGATATTGAGGCGCTCCCGACAGCCTCATGGGGCTACTACTACTTCCCTCTAATGACGCGCTACATGCGGACGCTCGGCACGACGACCTACGGCCAGACAGGGCGATTCCAGTACGCCTGGGCTGACTTCGGCGGGCTGAAGCTCCCGGCGCAGCTCCACTTGGAGCTTGCCGGCATCGTTGCTAACGGGGCGCATTGCGCGATCGGCGACCAGCCTCCGCCAAACGCTCGCCTCGACCCGGCTGTCTACCATGTGATCGGCAAAGCCTACGAGCGGATCAAGACTCTCGAGCCGTATCTCGAACGGGCCGTGCCGGTCACCGAAGCCGCCATCGTCACCGGAGGGATGCCGATGGAGAAGCCGTCCACTCCAGCCAATTTCGGCCTACTCAAGCTGATGCTTGAATCGCGAGTTCAGTTCGACGTCGTCGAACCGGACCCGATCCCGCTGACCGACGTCACCGTACGGTTGAACCTCCCTCTTGGCGACGTCGCCGCACGGGCCGTCGAGGCGGGCCTGCCGCTGGAGGCGCGACATAGCGCGGACGGGGCGGCCGAAGTCACCGTCCCACGCGTGCCGGTCAGCGAGATCGTGAGTTTCGAGATGGCCTGAATACGGACCTCTCCCATGGAGACTAAAGATCCATGCTGACTGCGAAGGGTTGATCTTGTTCCGCCGGGGCGGGCCGCTGCATGTCGCTGTCAACGACCGTCTCGAATGGGCTCGGACGGCGATGAACGGCGGTTCGGCGCGCTGTGCGCAAAGGTTTGATTTAGCAGATACTACGCCTGGTTTCCGGGGATTCTTGAATGGAGGCGCGGGTGGGAATCGAACCCTGCCACCGTGTTGAGAACATGTAAGTTATTGATTTCATTAACCCACAGTTCCAATAGAACCCATGGAAACGGGGATCGAGGGTACAATCCAGGGACAATTTCGGAGCCTGGGAGTTGCGGGACTCTATAATGATTCGGAGGGTGTGAATCTGATGCATGCGCACTTGGCTAACGGCTGTGTGTAGTCAAAACCGGATCGCAAGCTAGCGAGACCCATCCTGCCAAGCGGGGACTGGCCGACTTTGGAGGCCGAGTCGATCCTCCGAGTTCTCGAATGGTTGTGGCCCGGGCGAGCGTCAGGTTCGACGAGGATTTGGAGCCTGCGGTGACTTGGGACGCGCCGGTATGCGGGCTCTCCGGATAGACCTATCGTCCGGCCATCATTGCTTCCAAATGTTCTTGCTGGCCGTGCCGGCAACGAAGGCGACGTGCGAACGTTCTACGCCGCTTCGCGCCACGAGTAGCGATGATGTAAACCGCCCAAGCGTGGGCTGGAGATTACCGTCGCCTCAGGGCACGGCTTCTTCTCGACTGGCTGGCGCTGCGGGGTGTCTTTGTCGAGCGCGTCGTGAATGCGGTCTTGCTCAAAGTAGGCGACGTATTCCCGCACCAGCCGCCGCAAGTGCCCTTCGTTGAGCGGGATCACGTGGTCCAGCAGTTCGCGCCGACAACTTCCCACCCAGCGTTCGGCGATGCCATTTTGCCAGGGCGATGCGATGCTCGTCCGCGTGGGTTTCAGACCCGTCGCCTTGAGGAAGTCGACGACATCGGCATTGAACTTTGCGTCGCGATCCAAGATGACGTACCGGTAGGGGCCCGCTTCGGGAAACGTTTCGCGCAGTTGTTGGACGACCCACTCCGCATGCGGCTGAGCGGTGACGTTGTAATGCAGAATCTTGCGGCGGTCGTGCTCGATGACGAAGAAGCAGTAGAGCAGTTGAAAGCTCACCGTCGGCACGGTGAAGAAGTCGAATGCTACGAGCGCCTCGCGGTGATTCGTCAGGAAGGTCAGCCAACTCTGGCCTGAACCGCCGCGGCGTCGGATGCAGCGCAGGTAGCGAGCCACGGTTCGTTCGGAGATGACGAAGCCCAGCTTCTGGAGTTCGCCGTGGATCCTCGGTGCGCCCCAGCTAGGATTCTCCTGTGCCAGACGGCGGATCAGCGCACGGATTTCAGCAGTCGTTTTCGGTCTGCCGCCGCGCGCTCGCGACCGCCACCTCCAGAGGAGCCGGAATCCTGCCCGGTGCCAGCCGACTACGGTCTCGGGTTTCACAACGACGAGGACCTCGGCCCAACGGGGCCAGACACGGCGCAAGCCAGTCCAGAACAACCGGTCCAGTGAATTCAAGCGAGGGCGCGGCCGTTTTCGCTTGAGCACGGCGAGCTGTTGCCGCAGGGCCAGGATCTCGATTGCGTTGTCCTGTCGAGTGCGGAAGAAGACCCGCACGGCGGCAAGGGGAACCAGGATGAATTCAAGCACGGAACCCTACGTTCTACCATGCCCAACAGCCCCAGGGCCCGGCAGGCCAAGTTGTTGATTCTACGCATCGATGAAGTTTTGGCTACACACACCTGCTAAGACAGCGGGAAGCCTTCATCGAGAAGTTCGGCCGCGAACCGGGTCCTGACGATCTTCTTCGATCCCGACGCCGGCGAGCCGCGCGAACTGGATCTGGAGAGCTACGAGAAGGACTTGGCCGAGGCGATGGCCAACGCGGGAATCGATCCGCGTCTGATCTACGCCTCGCGCAAGACCGGCTTGCTGGTCACAGAAGAGAATCTCGACAAGTTGCCCGAGGAAGCGTTGGAGGAGTGGAACGCGGCGTTGGAGGAGAGTACGATGAGTTGATTCGTCGCGATCCTCTTAAGGCATAACTGTGGGCGTCGAGGATGCCAGAATGGGAGTTTTGGTCCAGATCAACAAAGTCCTAAAGGTTGTTGCCATGAGTCTGGCCGCATCGGGGGCCAATCTCACTGTCGCGGCGCGGTTGTACCTGATCGACTTCGAGCCTCCGGCCGATACGATTGGACTCCCTCCAGCAGTCGGTGCTGGCAATGGCGCCCTGTCCAGTATCATTCTCGGAGATCCCCTTGTTGTGCCTGAGACTGCACGCTTACGTTGGTTGGCCTGGGGCTGCTGATGATCTTGAATCAATCGAGGATACATGGCTCGTAAGAAGAGAACCCAAAAGAAACCTGTTACCGCCGCCGACGTGATGAGCAGGGATGTCGTCACGGCGCCCGCTGACATGGACCTCCGCAACTTGGCCAAGCTGTTCGTCGAGCAGGGAATCACGGGTGCCCCCGTGGTCGACGTGATGGGCGATCTGGTCGGCGTCGTTTCCGAAACCGACCTTGTTCGCTACAGCCTGACCCGAGACGACGAGCTCGTGATGGACTCGACGTTCTATCACACCGCACGCATCGAAGCCCAACGTGTCCCACAAGGCTTTCAGATCGAGGACGCCAACACCGGAGAGGTCGCCGACGTGATGACGCCGGTGATTCACTCGGTCACGGAGCGCGCGACGCTGCCGTCCATCGCGAAGATGATGAAGAAGAACCACATCCACCGAGTGATCGTCCGCCGCGGCAAGAAGCCTATTGGGATTATCTCGGCCCTTGACGTGCTCGGGGAATTGGCGAGGGCCTAGGTGTTCGTCTCGCTAGGGTCGTTCGGGATGCCATGGCCAATCGTCCGACGAATCGAATTCGCAAACCCATCTCGACAATCGAAGTTGACGGCGAGCTCAAGATCGTTCATTCCGGCTTAGGGCGCAGAGCATTCCAAGCCAGGCGCCGGAACGTCATCCCCGGATTTTTCAGCCAATCCACCCGGTCTTCGGAAGTCAAATGTCGCCAGTTCGGGGCAACGCCCTCGCCGAGCTTTTCGAGGATCTTGTAGTGGCTGATCGTCCGGCCGACCACGACAGGCCAATTCTAGCGCCTAACGGATTCTTGGTGAAAACAAACGATCGCATGAACTGCGCACAGCGACGTCGCCAGAGCCCCGCGCAGAGCGCTCCTACGCCCTCCAGAAGGCTGTTTGAGCCTCGTACGGCGCCTCATCGTGCAGCGGTAATCTGTTTTTCAACATCTACGCCGCGGACGGCGGATTCGCTGCTGCGCGGCACATTCAATCAGCGTTCCGCTTTGCTGGATGATCCGTGCAACTCTGCACGTGGCGAGTTCGGCTTGCCGTCGTCGCGCGGCGGTAAGGACTTACGAGGTAGATCTGTTCGCTCGGCTCGATCTGATTGGCGCCGGATCATCGCGACGCGTCTCCCCCGCGTGGCTCCCATACGCGATCGCGGTTCACACCTCCGCCCCGGGCAAGTTCTTGAGACAACCGTTTGGGGTTCCCTAAGAAGAGACTCCTTTTTTCCATCCGCACACAACAATTCGCCCCCCCCTCCGGGGAAGGCGGTCCGCTTCAAGCCCGGCAAGGATCTGCGACCGGTCTGAGGTAAGCAGCCTCGGATCAGGCTCGGGCGCGTTACGATCAACCGCGACGATGGTCGGCCGCTCCGCTTGCCATCGAGCGCATCGCGAACACCCGCTCGCCCTCCAACTCGCCCCAGGCCTCGTACCAATCGACCTGCGTCTCCTCGGCCTAGTCGTAGCTTTGCGGCACGCACTTCTCGTGCTTCTCAAGTCCCGATTCGCGCTTGCGTTCTTGGACGTATTGCCGCGCCGTGCGCTCGGCCACCTCGCAACTGCCTTCCTCGCGCACCCGCCGCCAGATGCGGTGCGCGGTGTGACGCTGCTTGCGCGGTGCCGAAAGGGGCCAATTCAGAATGCCAAACTCAGACACAGACACCCGACGGGATCGGATCGGCAGGAAGGACCCAACGGTAGCTCTTCATCCGGCTCGGAGCTGTTTAACTCCCACGTACTCAACAAGCGCGAGCAGCACGTTCGGTTCAACCGTGAGCTTGACAAACTTCCCCACGGCCGTTCGCTTCTTGAACCGAAGCTTCAGCTCCGCACTCCGACGAAAGTCGTGTTCGAGTTGGAAGTCTCGGATCAGCGCGCGAGGAACCGTGAGCTTCGTCGTTGGCCCCAGCAGCGAGAGGTACTTGAAGCTCAGCCTCAGAACGGCTTTTTCAGAGTAGTCGCGCGGCGGCTCGCTGCCCTTAGGGCGCCGACGCCAGACCAAGACCTGCCCTTCATACGGCTCCGGGCGCACGGCGCGGGAAGCGAGCGCTGTAAGCAAGGATTGCTCGGGCACGACTTCGCTACGAAGTACGACTCCGCTGGTACTGAAATCAACGAATAGGTTCCGCGTGCCCCAGAACCGTCGCTTATCGTGAGCGCCCTGTTGATGGGGTTCTAACGGCTCAAACATCACGCCGCCCAACCAGCGGGACTGGGACCAGCGCCCCCAGAAGAACCGGCTCACACCGACCTTCATGTCCGCCCATTCGAGCCTGCGTTCGACTTCTTCCCGGGTCGTGACTCCCCGTTGGATGAACTTCAGCTCTAGTTTCTGGTCAAGACCGCCTCCGCCTGGGTAGGTCGTTACACGCTGCCGGACCGGGACCGCATACGGGATGATGCAACCGACGGCGAAGCCCCAAAGGCTAAAAACAACCAGCGACCGGCTCAAAAGCCCCACGTCGCCTCCTTCGTCGCCCTTCTACCCTGATTGGTGCACGCGCAATGCCGTTGGGCTCTCCTGGTTGAAGCCTCGACGCGCGGTTTGCAGTTGGGACGCGACCTCATGAGGTAAGGGCCTGCCGAGCCCATCCAAGGGGCGGAAGTAAGGCTGTCTACTGAGGCGCAGATGGCGCATCCCCCCTCGCCAGCTCGGCTCGCGCTTGTTGCAACCCCTTGCTCTGCCTCGCGGGAGCAGCCCGGGCAGAGTTCCTGCTGACCGCATAGCTTTCGCGACAAGCTGCTTCGTAGGCGCTTCGGTGGCATCAGACATGCATCTGCAGTACATGGAGAAAGGGGGCGTCGAATGTATTACTCGACCTGGGTGTCGGCATTGGCAGCCGCCTTGCTCTTTTCGTCGTGTGACGCGCCCGTCCAATCCCTCTACTCGTTGAACTACCAAGGGCATGGTGTTGTTGTCCCCGGGCTTGAGGGCGTCTGGGAGCCGGTGGAGCGAGAGGAGGAAGGAAGCTTTACAGTCTTCGTCTCAAGGTCAGAGACGGCTTACACAATTGAGCTTTGGGGGGTGGAAGGAGCGGAAATTTCCTGAGGCTTAAGAGCCGACTCTTCGCGGATGCGTACCAGACCGGGCTGTCGGACTCGGACTGTTTGCCATGCTTGCCCACCCACACCATCTGGTCGTTGGAGCTAAACGGAGATTGTCTTCGGGTCGCCTACCTTCGCGAGGCCTACGTCAGCAGCACGCTGAGCGAAAGACAACTCAAGCTGCCCTACCAGCGGTTGAAAGGCGACGTCCTTCTAACGGCGTCGCCGCGGGCGTTACAGGAAATGCTAGACAACCACGGCGACAAAGAAAGGGCGTTCTCGGATCCCATCGAGTTTCGGCGGTCCAGCCCGCTGACGGGCTTGGATGCAGAGCTACTCGAAGTCGCCCATGAAGGTAGGGTTTCGGAAGTCGCGGAACTTGTAGCTCGCGGTGCAGATCCGAATGCGGCAGGTAGGCAGTGCAAGCCGGTCCTGACGGTAGCGGCGGAGGGCGGCCACGCCGAGACCCTTGAGGCTCTCCTCGCGAACCGCGCTGACATTGACAACAAAGACCACTACGGTGCGACCGCTCTAATGCGCGCTGCGGAACAGGGCCATACCGCCGCTGTGGCCCTCTTGCTTGACAGAGGTGCAGAAGTCAATGTGAGAGACAGAAGCGGTCGAAACGTTTCATTTGCGGCTGCCCGAAGCGCCGGTTCTGGCGTGATTCGAGCCTTGTTAGACAATGGCGCCGACCCCGAAGTCGCTTCTGAAAACGGGACGACGTCACTTGCGGTTGCGGCCGAGAACGGGAACAGAGAGGCTGTTGAGATTCTGCTCGAGCGTCGAGCGGACCCGAATACGCGAGATGAGCAAGGCCGTACTGCCTTGATGGCCGCGTCCTCTGAGGGGCATCCCGACGTTGTGAGCGTTCTGCTTGAGCACGGTGCGCATCTACATGCCAAGTCCGACGACGGACAGAACGCGCTCATGTACGCCGCAACGGAAGGTCGTGCTGGAGTGATCAGAGCCTTGCTGGCAAGCGGTATCAACCTTCGAGAGCAATCGGACGGTGTCGGCACGGCATTGATGAGGGCGGCCGCAAGAGGCCAACTGGCAGCAGTCGAAATGCTACTCGCGGCGGGCTCCGAAGTGGACGCGAAAAATAACAACGGCATGACCGCCTTGAGCTTGGCGGCCCGAGAGGGCTACGTCGAAGTATTTCGGGCTTTGCTGGCCAAAGGGGCCGACCCGAAAGCCAGGGCGCAGGATGGTGACACCGCTCTGATGTGGGCGGCTGAGGGAGGGCACATGGAGATGATCGATCTCCTGCTTGCCTTAGGAAGTGACGTAACGGCCAGGACCGTAAGGGGCGGGAGCCTCCGCTACCTCTTTGGCCAGAGCATCCAGTCGGGTGAAAGCCCCTTGATGTGGGCGGCGAGGTCGGGAAGCGTCCGGGCCGTCGAGGCCTTGATCGGAGCGGGTGCCGAGGTAGATGCAACTTCGGGCACAGGGCGAACAGCTTTGATGAACAGCGCAGAACACGGAGGAGGTGGCGTGACAGAGGTTCTGTTGGCTTCCGGCGCCGAAGTCAACGCGAAGGCGGCGTCCGGCGAGACCGCATTGATGATCGCCGCATCCTCGGGCGAGTTGGCGACCATGGAGGCTCTGATCCGTGCGGGAGCCGACGTCAACTCCCAAGACTCCGTCGGCGAGAGCGCTTTGATGAAAGTGGCGAACAAAGACGATATCCGCTTCATCGAGGCTCTGATTGCAGCGGGAGCCGATATAAACGCGCAGGGCTCAACCGGCGAAACCGCTCTGATGAAGGCCGTGTTCTGGAGAGAACTTGATGCAATCCAGGCGCTGATCGCTGGTGGCGCTGACACGGAGCTTCGTGATAACTCCGGAAAAACGGCGTTGGATAGAGCTCGGCAACGGGCAAACTGGCGAATGGTTCGGCTGCTGAGAGATGCAGCGACCAGGCATTAGGGCAGAATCGGGCGTCTGGACGAAGATCACGGGAGTTCAGAAGACAATCTTCAAGGGGACGAGATTTTATGAAAAACGCTAGGTTCATACCAACGGTAGCCATTTGCCTGCTTACATCTGCATGCTCACAGCCGCCCCCCGACGTCGCTGACGCCGTCTACCGCAACGGCAAAATCTACACCGTCAATGAAGCTCAGCCTTGGGTTGAGGCCGTAGCGATCAAAGACGGCAGGTTCATAGTCGTCGGATCGAACGCCGACATCGAGGCGGTGACCGGCGACGGAACCGAGACAGTAGATCTGAACGGGCAATTTGTCATGCCCGGATTGATTGACACGCACACACACCCGTTCTCAAGCGCAATTCAAGTACTGGATCAACTCGTGCTCGACGATCCGAAAGACCTTGAGGACATTCAGCGACAGGTTTTGGCGTACGCGAAAGCAAATCCGGACAAAGAATGGATTGAAGGGCTTGCCTGGCCCAAAGGAATGTTTAAAGGGGAAAACGCAATGCGGGAATGGCTGGACGAAGTCGTAACAGATCGTCCTGTCTCACTGATGGACCAGGGTGGGCATGCTCGGTGGGTCAACACCAAGACGTTAGAAGTTACGGGAATTATGGACCCGGATTTCGTCGTTCCAAAATACGGTGTCGTCGAACGTGATGAGAACGGCGTGTCGTCCGGAACCGTGCGGGAAACCATGACCGGCTACCTGGCGACGTTTGCGCCAGCACCTGGTCCGGAGCTGTACGCCGACGCGTTGGTATATGTACAGAAACTCTTCAACGAGAATGGCATTACCGCCCACCGGACTGCTCAGGGCGCCGAAGATGGGCTGCGTGCTCTCGACAACGCAGCCAAGACCGGCGACCTCAGCCTTCACTGGGCGGTATCACTCGACGTCAACCTCGGCGAGTCGCGTTTTCCGTACGAGGAGCGCATGCGACAGATCGATAATCGCTCTCAGTATGCATCCGAGTATGTATCTGTCAATTTCGCAAAGATTTTTGTTGATGCCGACCCGAATGGATTCGGTATCAAAATGAAAGAGCCTTTTGAAGGCGCAAGCGACGAGTACGGCTCGATGACCATTGAACCGGAAGAGCTGACCCGGCTCGTGATAATGCTGGATGGAAAAGGTCTCAGCGTGCACTTTCACGCTATCGGCGATCAGACAATTGAACACGTCCTGGACGCCCTGCAAGCGGCGGCCGACGCCAATGGCGGCAAACCGAAAATGCGACACTATCCGGACCACATGGGCTTTATCAGACCGGAGCAAATTGACCGCATGGTTGAGCTAACCGGCATAATCGGATTCGCACCTTACTTTTCGTTCACGTTCCCGGGTATTCACGAATCCTATTTACAGTTTGTGGGCAAGGAGCGTCTGGCTCGTATGCAACCAGCCCGCACCGCATTGGATGCCGGCGCAATTATCGCGACTGGAACTGACTACTCCAGCCTCCCGCAGGACCCCTGGCCGTTGATTGAGGGGATGGTGCACCGCCGGAACCCGTGGCTGCCCGAAGGAGAGTCCGAGGCCAACAACTCGGCCGAGGCCATCACACTTGAAGAGGCCATATATGCCTACACCATGGGTGGTGCGCACGCGATGCTCGCCGAAGACCGCCTCGGTTCCATCGAGCAGGGCAAGTTTGCGGACTTCCTCATTCTCGATCGCAATCTGTTCGAGATCCCGGTGGACGACGTTAATGAGACCGACGTGCTCAAGACCGTATTCAGTGGCCGTGTCGTCTACGAAAATTGAACCGAAGAAGAAATCGAACGCGACGATGACGCGCCTGGCAGCCCGCGCAAAGATAGTGAAAGTGTGGACAGCGCTCCTAGCCGCATGACCCGCTGACGGTTTCCGATAGCGCGCCGGGTAGGGTCCGGAGGTCGGAGCCAAGAATCAAGATGTTGGACTAGCTAGTTAAGGAATTACGTAATGCAAAGAATCTTCCTCTACATCCTCTTGACGTTTACGACGGTCGTCGCGGCCCTCGCCCAGGACGAGTACCTCTTCGTCTTCCAGAAGGGGGAGACATCGAGCGTCTACGACCCTCTTACACTCGAGCTGCTCGCTCAACCGGCGCTTGGACCCGATGCCATGGAGGCGGTCGGCGTTCCGGATCCCGATGACCCGACTCGCTTCTCGAAAATCTATGCGGTTCGCAGCGACTCCGTCCTCGTTCTCGACCCGGCTCCGCCATTTGCCGTGCGCGCCAGCTTTCCGTTGCGCGGTCCCGTGCTGGTTTTCGAGAATGCTGTGCGGCTCAGCCCCGACGGCACGCGCCTGATCGTGCTGGGCGGCGAATTTGCACACGTCTTCGACACGGCCAGCGACACGAAGCCGCCTACAGCCATCAAGCTGTCTGGCCTGCCCGTGGGCGTCACGGTGCTGTCAAACTCGGCGAGAGCCTACGTCGCGGTGTGGCAATCGAGCGACATTACAATCCTTTCGCTCAAGTCGGATCCGCCGTCACGGCTCGGGGGGCCCATCCAGCTTCCTGAAGAACCGACGGCTCTCGCGGTTTCTCCCAATGTACAAGCGCTTTACGCCGCGGCAACCTCGCGGTTCTACGAAATCGACTTCGTCACGAACAAGGTCAGACACACTTTTTCCGGGCCCCCTTCCTTGCCCTTCGGCGTCGCTTTCGACCCGGACCCGACGGTTGACTTCAGCTTCGTGCCCAACGGTCGGCAGGTCAGCGTGTTCGACCTGCAGAGCGGGAAGACCAGCAGGAGCTTTGTCGTCGGCGAAGAGATCGTCGAGGCCGTGTCGCCCGGAGGAAACCAAGTCTACTTCGCTTCCGAGCAGCCCGGCGGGATCTTCCGAGGCTTCGTCGGAACGGGCTTAGCGCGTCGCTTGACCGACCCGCGGACCGGGCTGCCCTATTCCTCCGCTGCCGTCGACATGGACCTCGACGACGCCGGAGAGAGCTTGTATCTGGCGTTTGACCGCAACGACGGCGAGGTCGTAAGAGTCGATGCTCAGACCGGAGAGATGGCCGATGCGGTCCGGCTCCGACGCAAGCCGACCTTTACGTCGATCATTCAGACGCCGGGCGTGCGAACCTCCACAGTGGAACTTTACGGTGGAGACGGACAAGTCATTTTTCAGTCCGGACAGTTGCCCCGGCCGATTTCTGTCCGGGCGCTCGCAGCCGACGGCCTCGGCGTCGCCGATCGCGTTGTGCGCTTCAGCAGCAGTACTTCGGGCGTCAGCTTCGACCCGACAGAGTCCGTGACCGACCGGTTCGGGGTCGGCTTCACGCGCGTGGCGGCCCCCGCCACCGATCCTTTTGAAGTGCTGGCGACGGTGGACGGCCAGACCGTGCGTTTCGAGTTCAACAAGAGTGACGGCGGCGGAGGTCCGTCCTCCGGGCTGTCCGTCCTTTCCGGCGACCATCAACTCACGGTGGGAGGGACTGGCTTGCCGCGGCCGATCGTGATCGAGGCGACAGCCTCAGGGGCGCCCGCCCCCAGAATCGATCTCTTCATCTCGCCGTCTTTCGGGGCTCTGGACTGCCCGTCCTCTGTGAGGACCGACTCTACAGGAGTGGCCGCATTCACGTGTGACTCAGAGCCGACGGCGTTCGACGCCAATGTCAGCATCGACGTCGTAGATGAGTTTGGGCGCAAGCTGCGTAATCCGATCAGCATCAAGCTCGTAGGCGGAGAGGACCGTCTCGCGGACACGCCGCGTGTGCTCTCGTCCCGTCCGATCGTCGCGGAAGCGGGTTCCACTGTGATGAACGCCGTCCGGCTCTTTGCGAGTGAGCTCGGCAGCGGCTTTCCGATTCGCTTCCTTGGAGCGGAATTCGAAGCTCCGGAAGGGGTGTCTGTGGAGCCTGCAACAGCCGCTACGGACATCTCGGGAGTGGTAAGCGCCGATGTCACTTTCGGCTGTCGCGTGAGAAGCGGGAGCATCCAGGCTTCTCTGAGCTCAACCGGCTTGCCGGATGTGTCCATTCCGTTCACGATCGTTTCCGGCGGCGCGACTCGCATAATCAGGGTCCAAGGCAATCTCCAAACCGGAAGTCCGGGAGAGCGCTTGCCTCTGGCGCTCAAAGCGCTGATCGCCGATCCGTGCGGCAATGGCGTTCCAAACGAGCCAGTGTTCTGGGGCGTCAACCCGCCAAACGCAGCCCGGCTGGAGAACGTCCTTACACAATCAAACGGCCTAGGCGAGGTTTCCGCTTCGGTGAGGCTCGTCGATCCCGTGGGTAAGTTCACTGTCTCCGTCACCCTGCTTAGCGGTGAGACCGCAAGCTTTCTCCTGGCTTCGGAAGGGTCGGCTGGTCAACCCCGCCTGATCCCGGTCGCAGGGGACGGCCAGCAGGTCTCGGTCGGACAAGAAGCTCCTACGCCCTTAGTGGTTCGCTTCGAGGACGCGACAGGTTTTCCGATTTCAGGCCAGGAGGTCCGCTTCGACATGATTGAAGGCAGCGGGTCTGTTGCCGAGCCGATAGCGATTACCGACTTCTCCGGACGAGCGTCGACAATGGTGACCGCCGGCTCGGAGCGGGGGCCGCTCGAAATCCGAGCGTCCGCGGCGGGGTTGGCTGTGCTCTTCAGGCTGACGGTTGTCGGCAGGCCGCCGTCGGTAAACCCGCAAGCGTTTGTGAATGCCGCCAGCCTGCAAGCCGGCTGGACCCCGGGATCAACGGGCACCGTATTTGGGACCGGGCTTGTTGAGGGTATTAGCGGGACGGTCGAAGCACAATGGCCCTTCCCGACGACATTCAAAGGCGTGCGGGTGATCGTCAACGGCGTTCCGGCGCCGATTCTTGCTCTAGCGAGCAACAACGGCATCGATCAGATCAACGTGCAGGTTCCGTTTGAGGTCGAACCGCTGGGCGGCAAGTTCGTCGTCGAGATCGTCAACAACGGAGCGCGCGCGATCTTCTATGACGTCGACGCTCGAGCGACCCTGCCGGGGGTCTACGAATGGACCTTCCTCAACGACAAGATCGCAGTAGCACAGCACGAGGACGGTTCCTTAATTGATCCGACGAATCCTGCCCGCCCGGGAGAGATCGTCAGTATGTTCTGGACGGGAGGCGGATCCGTCTTTCCCGTCGTTGGTACGAATCAGCTCGGACCGACTCCTCCAGCAGCGACGATACAGACGCCGATCCTGCTGATCAACGGCCAAACGTTTGGAGTAGTCGGCAGTTGGTACGCACCGGGCTTTGTGTCGGTTTACCGCGTCGATTTCATCGTACCCAGCGACTTCAGCGGGCCGTTCCTTAATTTGCAGATGGTGATGGGCGGCGCGGGGAGCACGCAGACGAAACTGCCGTTCCAGCAGTGAGGACAGCGCCACAGCAACTTGGAAGGATCTAGTGAAACATTCAAATCTAGCGACTATCGTTGCCCTTGGGGTGATGGCTTGGAACTGCTCACAGCAGCCTCCCGACGCTGCTGACGTCGTCTACACCAACGGCAAGATTTACACCGTCAGCGAGGCCCAGCCGTGGGCCGAAGCCGTCGCGATCAAGGACGGCAAATTCCTGGCTGTCGGCTCGAACGCCGATGTCAAGGCCACTGCCGAGGAGTCGACGCGGGTCGTCGACCTCGGGGGCAAGTTCGTCATGCCTGGAATCGTCGACATGCACGCCCACCCGTTCACGGGTGTGGACATGGGCATCGGGGGCATCAATTTCACTAAGCCGGGCGACCCCGAAGCGATGCTGGCTGCAGTCGAACGGTTCGTCGCTGAGAGTCCCGACAGGGACGTCTTTCTCGGAGGCAATTGGAACGTCGGAGGCATTTTACAGAACGACAGCCCCGACAAGAAGCTGCTGGACGAGATCGTAACCCGATGTACCAGTCTTCCTCCTGAGCCAGAGCGGCCACTCGGCCTGGGTGAACTCAAAGGCTCTCGAGTTGGCGGGCATCGATGAGACTTTTGAAAACGAGGGGGCCTATATCTTCGATCGCTATGAGGGCACGAACGAGCCCTCCGGCACCGTGCGCGAGAGCGGCATGGTTAAGATCATGAACGCGCTGCACTACCTCGCACCGGACGAGTTTGCGCCTTTCTTCGAGGAGGAAGTGGCTCGGTACAACAGGTACGGCGTGACCGCCATCCAGCCGGCCGAGGGAAGCACGAGTTGGCTGCTTGGAGCTGCGCTGCTGGAGAATGAAGGCCGGCTGAACGTCCGGCTTTTTCCGGCGCTCGATTGGCTGACGTCTCAGCTCAGGGCGCTCGACGACAAGGCGACGCTGGAGTTCATCGATGACTGGAAGAGCTACCAAACCAATCTGATCAGGCCCCACTACGTTAAGATCTTCGGAGACGGCGGCGCCGATTCCCACACCACGCTGATGAAGGAGCCCTTCTCCGATTCTCCCGGGAACTTCGGATCGATGTACCTGCCTTTCGAGGACTACCGAGCGGCCATACTCGACTACCACTCCAAGGGAATCACCGTTCACGTCCACGTTCTGGGAGATGCTTCGGCCGCCAAGATCATTGACATCTTCGAGGAGGCCGAGGCGACCTATCCCGATTCCGGGGCCGTCCTCCATCTCGCCCACAACCAACTGATCGACGATGAAGATCTGGACCGCCTCGCGGCCTTGACCAAGGCAACCATGAACTTCTCGCCCATGCTGGCGGTGGGGCATCCGCAGATGGACTTGTTCCTTAAGACCCCTCTGGGTGAAGAGCGTCATCAGCGCGTCTTCCCAGCCAGGGCCGCGATCGAGAAAGGCCTCACGGTCGGTTTTGGCAGCGATTTCCCGTCGAGCCTGGTCCCCGAGCCGAATTCGTTCTTCTACATGGAGGGCTGGGTGACCCGACAGCTTCCTGGCACCGCCGAGTACGGAACCGTCAACGCCGACCAGGCGATCAGCGTGGCGCAGGCCATTCGAGGCTTCACACTGGGCGGCGCCGAAGCGCTGGGCGCAGACTACTCCGGGCAGTTCGGGTCGATCGAGACCGGCAAGTCTGCCGATATGGTCGTCCTAGATCAGAATCTCACAGAGATCCTGGAGACCGAGATCCACAAGACGGAAGTTCAGCAAACGATTTTCAGAGGGAAGGTAGTCTATGACCAACCCTAGGTTTAACGCCGCAGTTGTTATATGCCTGCTTACGGCTGGCTGCTCACAGCAGTCTCCCGATGCCGCCGACGTCGTCTACCGCAACGGCAAGATCTATACCGTCAACGAAGCTCAGCCGTGGGCCGAAGCCGTGGCGATCAAGGACGGCAAGTTCCTGAAGGTCGGCTCGAACGCCGATGTCGAAGCAGTGAGCGGCGACGGGACCGAGGTGGTCGATCTCGACGGCGCCTTTGCGATGCCCGGCTTGATCGATATCCACACTCACCCGTCGATGTCGATGAATTTCCGCGTTTTCTGTGAGCTTCCCGGCACGTTCTACAGCCCTACAAATGAGATGACGGTTGAGGCGTTGAAGAAGTGCGTCGAGGATTATCCGGAAGACCAAGACTGGTTCTTCGCCGAGGGCTATTCGTCGCCGGCGATGTCCAAGGAGACCCTGACCAAGGAGTTTCTCGATGAGCTGATCCCCGACCGACCTGCCTACGTCAAAGACGAGTCGGGCCATTTCGCTTGGGGCAATTCCAAAGCCTTCGAACTGGCGGGCATTGACGAGAACACTCCAGACAAGCCCGAGGGTTTCTTCAGCCGCACCGCCGACGGCAAGCCGGCCGGTCAGATCTTTGAGGCGGCGATGAATCCGTTCGAGGACGCCATCCTGCCGCTCGCGCCTGAGATTTCGCAGTTGGCAAAGACGAAGCTGCTCGAACAAGCGAGCGAACAGGGCATCACGGCGACGGGCGACGCCTACGTCTTCGAGCGCGACCTTGAAGATTGGCAGACCCTCAAGAGGGCCGGCAAGATCAAGGCCCATCTGAAGCTGTACATGGCTGGGAACTTCGGCACGGCGGAACTCACTCCGGTCAGTGAGATTCTGCGTTACTACGAGGAGTACGATTTGGTCGGGGAGCCGGGCGTGAAGATGTCGATGGGCGGGGCTCTGGAGTCTCGCACCGAGGTCATGCTCGATAGCGGCTACAGGGACGGATCGTCGCCCGAAACCCTCATCCCGGCTCGGGAGTTCGCCGCCTACGTCCAGGAGCTCGACCAGGCGGGGGTCCAGATCAAGGTGCACGCGATAGGCGACGGGACTGTAAGAGCTGTGCTGGACGGGTACGAGCAGACCATTCGCGAACGCGGTGAAAACACCCTTCGTCACCACATCGACCACTGTAGCTACGTCCATCCCGACGACGTGCTACGGATGGCTGAGCTTGACGTGGGTTGCTCGGCATGGCCGATGCTGGGCGCTCCGGTTGGATTCATCATGAATCAGGCCGATATCGTGACTGAGGAGAAGTTCGCTGAAATCGCCCCGCATGCCGACCTGCTCAAGGCGGGCGTACGGATGGCAAATCACTCTGACGCGCCGCAGGCGAATCTCTGGCCTTGGTGGGGAATGGAAGCCACGGTCACGCGGGGCTTCCCTGGTGAACCTGAGGTTCCGCGGCTTCCTGAGCATCAGGCGTTGACTCTCGAAGAGACGCTGAGAGTCCATACCATCAATGGCGCCTGGATCCTAAAGCTAGACGAGGAGACTGGCTCCGTTGAGGAAGGGAAATCGGCCGACATGATCGTGCTCAACCACAACCTGTTCGAGATCGCGGCGACCGAGATCCACAAGACGGAAGTCCAGAAGACAATTTTCGAGGGGACGATAGTCTACGAAAAACGCTAGCTTCATACCAGCGGTAGCCGAGTGTGCGCCGAGCCCAACCCCAATCTGACGGAGGTCCATGGAGGGGCGGCCTCCGGGTCGCAGCGGAGATCTCCGCGCTGAGCTCAACCTGACCGCTGCATTGGATCAAAGCCAGATCTTCACCCACAGGAACGACTCGGCCGGATAATAGGCCAGCGCCAGCGAGCGCAGCAGCCCGCCCTGCCAGCCGTCGGTTAGCCCACCGCTTGCATCGACTCGACCGGGTCAAGGGCCGCAGCGATCGGGGCGAGGGCGCCCATGGCCCCAGGGCTAGCAATCCCACCACCCCGGTGCTGGGCCGGGGCCGCAGCAACCTTTGCCGGGCTATTGCTGCGATTGCCGGTCGCTGACCGGCTCTACTTCGACCGTGATGACGAGAACACCGTTGAACCAAGGCCCGGCCCGCCTGGCGAGCCTCCCGTGGGACCCAAAACACCTCCGGAACACTCGCGGACCACATCAGCAGTCTGGCTTTCCGGCGGCCTCCGGCCCCTTCAAACCGCCGCTATGTGGTGTAGTCTTGCAGTGCGGTTCTCGGCTGGTATCGTGAAAGTAGTGCGAATAACCTCGCAGTGCAACCGTGGACCAACGACGGTACCACTAACGGGATGGCCAAAACGGAAGTCCTGGCTTAACTCTCGGATACTCGCTCTTCTCAATCTTTCTGGCCCGATAGCGCTCCTCGCCCTGGCCTGTCTCAGTCTCGCTTTAGTCGAAGATCCCCTCGTCGCATCTCCCAACGAAGCCCAAGCGCGAGTCGCTTCTTCCTTTGGCAAGCTGCCGCCCTTCTTCATCGAGAACCAGGGGCAGCTTGATCCAAACGTGGCCTACTACCTGAGGGGGCATGAGAGGGCCGTCTACTTCCACGCCAACGGCCTCTCCTACGTACTCGACGCCGCCTCCGCCGAAGCGCAGCATGCGCCGCGAACGGTGGGCCTCGACTTCATCGGCGCCCGGCCGGACGTTCACGTGAGAGGAGAGGATCGCTCGCCCGCGACCCTCAACTATTTCATAGGGAGTACGCAGCATCATCGAACCGACGTCCCAACCTACGGCAAGATCATCTATGAGGAACTCTGGCCTGGCATCGACGTTGTCTACACCGCGGCGGCTGAGCATTTGAAGTGTGAGTACTTGGTTCGCCCCGGCGCGGACCCTAAGCAGATCCGCTTCGTCTATCGCCGAGCGGCTGCGGCGATCAACGACACGGGCGACTTAGAAATATCGACGCCGATAGGGTCCTTCCGGGACAACGCGCCGTATGTTTACCAGGAGCCAAACGGCCGACGCGCGGAGATCTCCGCAAGCTATGAGCTTACCGAAAAAGGCGACGGCCCACCTATCTTCGGATTCAATCTCGGCGCCTATGACTCGAGCGAGCCTTTGGTCATTGATCCGGCCGTTTTGATCTACGCCGGCTACATCGGCGGCGCTGGATTTGACGAAGTCACAGGGGTTGCAGCGGACCCCGAGGGCTACGTCTACATCACTGGAAGAACCAGTTCGGCCGAGGACACTTTTCCAGTTCGCACCGGGCCTGAGCTTATTTACAACCCCAGCCATACGGACGCCTTCGTAGCCAAGTTAAGCCCCGACGGGGCAGAACTGATCTGGGCGGGCTATATCGGCGGCGCTAGCCAGGACCGTGCACATGACATTGCCGTCGACGGCGAGGGAAACGTCTATGTGACGGGCGAAACTTTCTCCACGGCGAACCCCGGCTTCCCGGGCCTGCGAGGTTTTCCCGCAACCGTAGGTCCTGACCTCACCTACAACGGAGGCGATGCGGACGTGTTCGTCGCCAAGGTCAATGCCGACGGAACAGGTCTGCTGTACGCCGGGTTCATAGGCGGAGTCGCGACCGACCGCGGCTTCGGCGTCGCCGTGGACGCCGAGGGAAGCGCCTACGTCACGGGCACCACGGAATCGTTCGCAGCGAGTTTTCCGGTGAGGGTTGGTCCTGACTTGACCTTCAATGGATCGGATTTTACCGTCGATTCGTTCGTAGCCAAGGTTGCCCCGGATGGAGCGTCTCTGCTCTACGCCGGATACATCGGCGGCTCCGGATTCGACAAGGGTCACGATATAGCTGTGGACGCGGAAGGCCACGCCTACGTCGCCGGGTCCACATCTTCTTCTGAAGCGACATTCCCAGTGAGGCTCGGTCCCGACCTGACCTGGAATGGCTCGCTCGACGGGTTTATTGCCAAGGTCGCGCCCGACGGCGCCTCGCTGGCCTACGCCGGCTACCTGGGGGGCTCCAGCGTTGACTCCGTCGACGCCATCGTCCTCGGCGGCGAAGGCAGCGTCTACTTGGCTGGCCAAACCCGTTCAACGGAAGCATCTTTTCCAGTGAGCGTCGGGCCTGACCTCACGTACAACGGAAGCGACAGAAGAACAGAGGGGGACGCCTTCGTAGCCAAGCTCAACGACCAAGACCTAGAGCTGGACTACGCCGGGTACCTTGGCGGTTCGGGCGGCGACGCAGCCCTAGGGATCGCGGTCGACGATGCGGGCAACGCTTACGTTGCTGGAATTACGACCTCCACGGAAGACACTTTTTCAATGGTCAACGGTCCCGATGACAGCTTCAACGGCGGCATATCGGATTCTTTCGTCGCGACGTTGGCGGCAAGCGGCGACCGGGTGATTCAGCTTGGCTATCTAGGCGGGACGGGCGACGAAGAAGCTACGGCTATTGCGGTTGACCGTGTCGGCAACGTCTACATCGCGGGAACGACGACCTCGACCGAGGCGAGCTTCCCCGTTGAGACGGGCCCATACCTAAGCTATGCCGGAGGCGAATCGGACGGCTTCATCGCCAAGCTGCAAGTCGTCGAGGTTCCCCGGGTATCTCCCGGTGGAATCGTGAACTCGGCCGGGTACGCGCCGGCTGGGTTGTTCGCACCGGAATCCTGGGTCGCCGTTTTCGGAGAGAGGTTGGCCTCGCAGCTCGCGGTCGCGAACTTTGTCCCGTTCCCCGCTTCACTGGGCGGAACTTCGGTTGTCGTCATTGACAGCGATGGCGTCCAACATTCCGCTCCTCTGCAGTTTGTCAGCTCGGACCAAATCAACTTCCTTGCTCCGGCCGATGCCTCTCTCGGGGCGGCGACCGTGCGGGTCATCCGCGAAGACGGCGGCGCGACCTCCGCCGGCGTCCGCATCGAGAAGGTCGCGCCCGGACTGTTCTCCATGAATGCCTCGGGCTCCGGTGTCGCGGCGGGGTTCGCCGTCCGTGTCAAGGCCGACGGGTCGCAGTTGTCTGAACCTCTCTTTCGTTTCGATGAAGCCGGCGGAAGGTTCGAAGCAGCTCCGATTGAATTCGGTCCTGAGGAAGAGTCCCTCTTCCTAGTTCTGTTCGGAACGGGACTCCGAGGGCATAGTGGCTTGAATCTAGCGTTAACGCTGAACGGGCAGCCCATGCCGATCTCGTTCGCGGGTCCCCAGTCGGAATTCGCCGGACTCGACCAACTCAACGCCGGGCCGCTCCCCACAACCCTGGCGGGCACGGGCATCATTCAGGTACGTCTATCCGCCGGAGACAGCATTTCGAATACCGTCGAATTCCAGACCCGCTGAAAAGGCCAGGGCATCCGCCGCGCTGCTGGCGTCTCTAGGTTGTTGTGCTCGAAGCACGTGTTCAAGCCCCCTAGCAGAAGCCCAGCAGCTCGTGGTTCTTCTAATCCGGACGGCGCAACAGCGTGGAGACGCTGAATGCGCGACAAACGTTGGTCTACTTAATCTTTGCGCCAAGCTTGTAGTAGCTCGGGCCGATGGGCTCGTTGTGAACCACGTTCGAGAAGGCCACTTCCCACTCCGACACGGTCGATCCCGGGCCGCCTCCTTGGTTCGAGCGGTCGTACTGGATTTTCCAGTTCGCCGGCAGGGTGAGGCCGTCGACCGGCTGGAAGTTCCAGAACGTCTCCGTGACGGCAACATAGGTTGGCTGGATTCCCACCGATGCGTCCGGGTTATCTCCGATCCCGCCGGGGACCCGATAACGGTAGCTTGTCTGCACGTGCCGATAGGTATCGGGTTCGAAAAACATCTGGATACGAACGCTGCCGGCGCCCTTGCGGACCTTGTAGTCGAGGCGATGCAGCTCGCGATCATCGACTTTCTTGAGCCCCGCGTACTTCAACTTCGGTCGGCGCGCCTCAAGGGCGAGCAGCGGCCAGGCGGCGGAGGTCACCCCGCCCAGCAAGCCCTCACGAAGAAGCGGCTTATTGACCCGGAAGAACTCACCAAGGTCAGACCACCCGTTCTGAAACCCTTGGAAGATGTGGGCGGTCTTGCCGTCGAAGATCAGATGCTCGCCCCAGTAGCTGGGATTGTCTTGCGTGTCGAAGCGAAAGTTAGAGCTCGAGGCGTCAGACGCATAGAACACCGCAGCCAGCACTTGTCCTTTGCCTCCGACCAAAACGCGCCGAATGCCCGACCCGCGGAAGACGCGAGACTTGGCGTTCGCCCGCGCTTCGGCCGGACCGATGGCGTCAAGGTGCAGGCTGACCAGCTTCTCGGGCTTCAGCTTCTCTTTCGCCGGGAGAGCCGCCGGCAGTAAGGCCAGCGCCAGGAGCGCTGAAGTGAAACCGCGGCATCTGCGGAATGCCCCGACTTGGTTAGCCATAGTGACCCCTTTGAGCAAGCGTCTACCGGATTCTGACCGGGTGTCTTAGGGTTTGTCAATAGTGCTCAACTAGATCTCTGCTAGAACATCCAAGTTTGACTCATCGTTCGGCGTCGAACAATGAGGTGCGACTGATCGCGTAAAATGGACGTGGCCGAGCCGCAGAGATTTCTCGATGATCGCTCTCGTTCGTTCAGGCGACGGGATGGCGACGGCGGCATCCGGCCTCAACATCGGCGTGACTATCGAGCAACGCCGGACCTTACAGTAGTTTCAGGTGAATAGAATGGCGCGAAAGAAGGACAAGCAGGTTAGACCGCAGGTCGCCCACGCGCCACAAGCGCACCAGACTGCCGCCGTCGCGTCCGCACCCGCGTCTCAGTGGGTACTGAACCCGTTTGCGGACATCGTGCTGTTCATCGGCGCCCCGCTGGTCGTGATGGGGGCCTTCCTGCCGCTGCGGTCTTGGTTCACTTCGCAGCAGATCGCGGTTTTCTTGCTGGCGTTCTTCACTTTCGGCCACCATTTCCCTGGCTTCTTGCGCGCCTACGGCGACAAAGAGCTCTTCGCACGGTATCGCTGGCGCTTCTTGATTGCTCCTCCGCTGATCTTCGCCGCCGCGCTTTGGTTCGATGCTCGGCAACTACACGGCCTGCTGATCTTCGTGGCGATGTGGGATATCTGGCACGTCCTCATGCAGCACTACGGCTTCATGCGGATCTATGACTCAAAGGCGGGAGCGGTCAGTCCGGTCACGTCTTGGATGGACTGGGCGCTTTCTATTTCGTGGTACCTGGCGCTGATCGTCGTTAGTCCGCACTACAGCCACAACCTGCTGAGCCGTGCGGCGCAGGTCGGGTTGCCATTGATGTCCCCGGAGTTCTTGCAGGGATTGCGTACGGGCATGACGGCGCTCTCGGCGCTCCTGACTTTGACCTACGTCGGCTACCACCTGTGGCTGTGGAAACAAGGGCGCCCCGTTAGCTTCCGTAAATTGGCCCTACTTGGGATCTTTCTCGGAGCGACTTGGTATCTCTACGTCGGCCTCGACGACTTCTTGGTCGGGTTCACGGTTTGGTCGGGCTTCCACTGCATCCAGTACTACGGCATCGTTTGGGTATACAACCGAAACCGGGTCGCCAAGGGCAGTCCGCTCACTTCGTTCATCCGCTTTCTCTTCCGTCCCAGTCCCGCGCTGGTGGTTCTCTATTCCGCGTTGATCATGGCCTATGGCAGCATCAACTACTGGGCTGGCGGCGTCCCCGACGAAACGCTCCGGAAGTTGCTGTTGGCGTTCATCACAACATCAAACGCGCTGCATTACTACTTTGACGGCTTCATCTGGAAGATGCGCGACTCGAAGACGCGCCAAGACCTGGAGATCGCCGATGCCGAGCGCGTGCCGATCAGCGCCATGGGGTGGCTGAAGCAGGTCGTGAGGCGCATCGCGCCAGTGGAGCACGGCGGCTGGCAAGCAGCTTATCTGGCGGGCATCCTACTTTTGCTGGTAGGGGTAGAGACTGTGCGGCCCCACGACGAACTGAAAGCTCAGGAATCTCTAGCGGCGCTGGCCCCTGACAGCGGCGAAGCTCAATACAACTACGGCACGGCCTTATTGAACGCCCGGCGTGTCGACGAAGCGATCGACGTCTTTCGCGACGCGGCTCGGTTGATGCCCGACTCGTCCAAGGTCTGGAACAACCTCGGCGGCGCGCTCTACGACAAAGGTGAGCTCGACGAGTCGATTGCCAGCCTTGAAAAAGCGCTCGCGCTCTATCGGCCCGGTGAAGAGCAGGAGGCCGTGAGGTCAAGCTCGCCTCTGTTGCCTGGAGCGGCCGCCAGCACCGCCGCACGCCCGGATGTAGTGCGCGCCAACCTCGCAGATGCCTTGGCGCGGAGCGGGCGTAATGAGGAGGCGATGAACAACTACCGTCAAGCGATCGCGCTGAATCCTCTGTCCGTGAAGGCCCACGCCGGCCTAGGAGCGACGCTGACTGACGTTGAAAGCTACGACGAAGCCCGCGCTGAACTGGAACGCGCAGTGACGCTCGATCCCGACTACGCCGCCGCGCGCATCAACCTAGCCTCGTTGCTAGCCTATCTCGGCGAGACGGAGGAGGCGCTCGGTCACTATCGCGTGGCGTTGGCGAGCGGCGACGAGCGGGCGCGGCAAGCTGCTGCGGCGGCGATTGCGCAACTGGAATCCCAGCCCTAGGATGCAATGGGGGCCGATGAGGGGCGATAAGATCCGACGGCGACGTTTTCTCGCTCTAGCGGCTTGCGGCGCCGGCGCGGCGCCGTCGACGTTTGCCGAAGACGGCAACCCGCGCTGGGATTTTCTTCAGACGAATCTTCAGGTCTTCCCCGGCACAGAGAAGCTGTTTGAGCCCGACCCGATCCTTTTCTGGAAGCTGAGGGCGAATCTTCGACGCGTCAAAGCCGAGGAAAGATTGCCGCAGTCGTCTCACAAGTTTCGGGTCTCGACGGACCGAGCGGGACGACGGGTGACGAAGTCCGTGGACGGTGCAAACCGCACGGTGCTCTTTCTCGGGGACTCCTGCACGTTCGGCATTCCAGTCAACGACGACGAGGCCTTCCCTGAGCAGGTGCAAAGCTCGCTGGACGGCGTGCGTTGCGTGAACGCCGGGGTCCCCGGCTACTCCGCATTCCAGGGCCGGATTCAGCTCGAGCAGGTCCTGAAGGTGGACAAACCCGATGTGGCCGTAGTGACGTTCTGGCCGAACGGCCGCACCGTCTGGGATCACCTCAGCGACGCCGAGCATCTGGAGTTGCTCGAGGCCGAGCGCAATGACGAATTCAGCCGCCATCGACTCTCCCGCCTGCTGCGCCGAGCGATGCCCGGTGAAAGACAACGGCTCAACGATGAGGAGTTCGAGGCCGAGATCCGCCGGATGATCGAGTTGTGCCGTCAAGCTGGAACGACTCCAATCCTGCAGGTCTGGCCGGCGCAAGCGCAGATGACGAAAGAGCTCGCGGTCGGTCGACAGAGCATCCTCCGCCGCGTCGGCCGGGAGACTGAAGTACGTGTCGTTGACCAGGTGGAACCTTTTCGCCGAGCGGGCGGCGAGAAGCTATTCGTCGACCCCGTCCATGCCACGGCGGAGGGCTACCGCGTGGCGGCGGACGGACTGACTCCTTCGATCGTGGAGGCGCTCGGAGCATGAGGCTTCGCCTTGCCGCGCTAACCCTGGGCGTGCAGGCGGCATTCGCGGCGCCGCCTGGGTACGTCGATTCCGCCGTCTGCCGCAACTGCCACGAGGAAATCTACGACAGTTATGAGCAAACCTCGATGGGGCGCTCCCTCTCCTTGCCTGCCGAAGCCCCACAGATCGAGGAGTGGAACGCGAGCTACTACCACGAGGCGTCCGACCGTCACTACGAAATGCTGAGCCGCAAGGACGGTCTCTACATAGGGCGCTACCAACTCGACTCCCTAGGAAGCCGGATTCACGAGATCGAGCGCAAGGTGACCCACATCATGGGCTCGGGCGACCGTGCGCGGAGTTATCTGCACCAGTATCCCGACGGCCGCATGATCGAGCTGCCTGTCTCCTGGTATTCACAGGAGAAAGCCTGGGCGATGTCGCCGGGCTATGATCGGCCCGGCCACACGGGATTCACGCGGCAGGTAAATCACAAGTGCATGTTTTGCCACAACGCCTACCCTGACGTGCCGCCCGAACAGGCGCGAACTGGGTTCGACGCGGACGTGCGCTTCCAGAAGGAACTGCCGTTAGGAATCGGCTGCCAGCGCTGCCACGGGCCGGGAGCAGATCATTCCAGCACCGCCAAGCCCGAAGAGATCGTCAACCCCGGAAAGCTCTCCCCGGCCCGTCAGCTCGACGTTTGCATGCAGTGCCATCTTGAAACCACGACCTTCCGCCTTCCGGACTCCTATCGCCGCTTCGGGCGCTCGTTCTATTCCTTTGAGCCTGGCGAGCCCCTGGGCGACTACGTCGTTCACTTCGATCACGCGCGCGGCAAGCAAGACGACAAGTTTGAGATCGTCAGCGCAGCGTACCGATTGCGGCAATCGCCGTGCTTCCTGGCGAGCAGCGGCGAGATGACCTGCACGAGTTGCCACGACCCGCATCGATCGGCCCCGGCCAAAAAAAAGGCCACATACTATCGTGACCGCTGCATCGCCTGCCACGAGAAAACAGGGCACGTCGCGGAATTCGTCGAGCAAGATTGCACCGCCTGCCACATGCCCAAACGTCGTACCGAGGACGTGGTCCACGTAGTGATGACCGACCACAAAGTGCAGCGCAACCCGCCAAGGAGAGACCTGCGGGCCCCTCTAGCCGAGAAGACAGACGAGCAACAGACCTACCGAGGACAAGTAGTCTGGCACTTCCCCCCGGGAGCTGAAAGCGATCCTTTGAGAGATGTCTACCTCGGGATCGCGCAGGTGAAGCACGGGGCGAATCCGAAGGGCCTGAAGGCGTTCTCCAGAGCGCTTGAAAAAAGCGGAACGAATCATCCAGAGCCCTATTTCGAGCTGGCGGAGGTCCTGGCTGAGCGAGGCCAAGTCAAGCCCGCCGAAAGGATCTACCGCGAGGCAATAGCAAAGGACCCGGCCTTCGTGCAGGCCCACCACAACCTCGCCAAGCTGTTGGCGGACAACGGTCGGTCAAAGGAGGCCGTCGCCGGCTTTCAACGGACCCTGGAGCTGGATGCCGGCTCGGCGGATACTTACGTCAACCTGGGCTTGACTTTGTTGGACTTGAGCGATTTGGAAGGCGCGCGGAGCGCCTTCCAAAAGGCGGTCGAGACCGATCCGAACTACGTCGAGGGTCGCTTTAACTACGGCTCTCTGCTACTGGCGCAAGGACAAGTTGGGGAAGCCTATCCCGAGTTATTAGCCGCGGCCTCGCTTGAGCCGGCCCATGCAAGAACGCAGTTCAACCTAGGGTTGTTGCTGCGGGCTGTTGGGAAGCCGCGGGAGGCTCGCGAGAGGTTTGGGTTAGCCGTGAAGTACGGCGACGAGGACTTGGTGCGAGCGGCAAGACAGCAGATTGGCAAGACGCACTAGTTGGACTGTCCGCGAGAAAACGTGACCACACGCGAGCCGGCGCGGCTCGGTCAGGACTGGCGCGCCCCTATGCTAATCCTTTCCCTCAAACAGCCCACTAGTAGTTGGCCCCACGACTAGCCAAAAGAAAAGGCCCGGCCGCGAAATGCGGCCGGGCCCAGGGTAAGGGTTAGGGGTTGGGGGTTAGAACATCAGTTTCAGCCCGAACTGGATAATCCGCATCGAGCCGTTCAGGCTGCGGATCTCACCGTTGCGCGAGCCGTCCGGAGTGATCTGATCGTTGGACGAATAGCTCAATCCGCCGGGCTGGCCGAAGTAGGGCGTGTTGAACGCGTTATAGAACTCCGATCGGAACTGCATTCGGAGATCTTCGGTAATATCGAAGTTCTTGTAGAACGACAGGTCGAAGTTCGTCTGACCCGGCGCGTCGAGGACGTTGTAGCCGAAGTTGCCGTAGTGGCAAAGGTCCTGGCGCTCCGCGATGTCGCAAGTCACCCTCTGGAAAGCACCGGGGTTAAACCAGAGCTTTCGGTTCGGGTTCGACGGCCGCGGATCGCCGACGATGTCCGGCCGAGGTGTAAGGTCGCTCACGTTTAGGTCTCCGTTGTTACCCGTGATGCGGTTTTCCACCGGGAAGCCGGAGCGCAACGAAACGATCCCGTTGACCTGCCAGCCGCCGATAACATGCCTCAAGGCGCTGTCAATGTTGGCGCCCGGCAGCTCATAGAGGAAGTTGCCGACGAGGTTATGCCGCTGATCGAAGCGGTGCCGTCCGCGTGCACGGCCCCTGTCGCGGCGCGGGTCTTGAGCGCGTTGGTGCTCGTTGCCGCCTTGCTCGCCGTCCCCGTGGGACTTGCTGTAGGTATAAGCGAGGCCGAAGGCTAGGCCGTTGCTGTAGCGCTTGTCGAGCTTCATTTGCAGCCCGTGGTAGAAGCTGTTGCCGTAGCTGTTGAGGTAGCGAATAACGGCCAGCCCCTGCACGCCTTTCTCCGGCGAGGCCACGTCAAAGAACCTCGGGAAAGGCCGCCTTGACTGGATGTCGGAATCGGGCGAAGGATCGGGACTGTTCCAGTTGCGGTTGCTGTTTGCAACATGGCTGCCCTTGCTGCCCACGTAGCCGACCTGGAAGAGGATGTCTTGCGGCAACTGACGCTGGATGTCGAAGCTCCACTTCCAGACGTCGCCGTCCCTATAGTCGGGCTTCACGTGCAACGTATTGACGGGTCGTACTGTGCCGCCTCCCGACGCGTTGGCTAGGAACGGATCGTTAAGAGAGAGCACCGGACTGCCGGGACGGAACATTCGAGTGGTGACGTTATACGTGTTGCCGTCGGCTCCCTGAACTGGAATCGACTGAGCCGTGTCGATCACGCTGTCGAACTGAGTGCTGCCTGACTTCGGCGGGTTCAGGTTCAGGATCGTGAAGTTGTTCTGGTGCATGATGTTGTCGAAGTATCCAGCGCCAGCACGAAGAACCGTTTTTTCACTAAGACGATAGGCCAAGCCCAGTCGCGGCAAGATGAACTTTCTCTGCTTCCAGAGCTTTACGCCGTTCTGCCCGAACTCGGGGCCCATGGTTGGGATCATTGTTCCCGTATCCGGATCGACGAAGTTGTCCACTCCGCGACCCTCGCCGACGAAGTCGATCGTTCTCCACAGATCCTCGACGTCCCTTGGGTTGCCGTTATAGTCGAAACGAATACCCATGTTGACCGTGAGCTTTGAGGTCGCCTTCCAGTCGTCTTGGATGTAGTAACCCTGCCGGCCGGCCCTGGGGACGGTACGCGGCAGGCCCTCGGCGGTTTCACTCCGATTATTCAGGCCTAGTAGATAGCTGCTCCAGGCGTGGCCGGATTGGCGAGAGTTGAAACGGATGCGTCCGCGAGCCAGGTTGGCCGCGGCTCGCTCCATGGTTACGAAATAAAACTCGCCGCCGACCTTGATGTTGTGTTTGCCCTTGATGATGGTCAGCGAGTTCCTAAACTGGACCGAATCCATGAAGTCGAAGCCGTTGCCGCCTGTCGTCTCGCGGATTTGGCCGGAACCGGAGATGCCGGTGTCAACCAGATCCGGTACGCCGTGCTCCCGCGCCGAGAGCGGACGGTTGCCGTCGCCTTCCACTCGGAACTCGCCCACGCCGAGAGCGTCCATATCGAAGCTCTCGTCGTTGGACCGCGGATGGGTTGTGTCGTCGTTGGCGATGTTGAACCCGAAATGGAATTCGTTGATCATCGTCGGACTGAAAGTGTGCACCCAGGCGCTGGCGAAGTTGTAGACCTTAGAGTCCAGGAACGTCGGGAAGTTGGGGTTGATGCTGAATCTGTTGAAGCTTGAGCGATCGAGCGCGATGCGGCCGAAGATCCGGTCCTTGTCGCTGAAGTGGTGGTCGACCTTGCCGAAATAGTTATTCGTGTCGATGGGTTGGTCCACCGCGGCCCGGTTGGTGAAGTCCAACGGATCCGGTTGGCGGAAGTCCGCTTGAGGAACAAACTGCTGCATGACGTTCTGCGAGCCAGGATGCTGCACGGAAGCCGGGAGGATATTGTTTGGGTAGGGGTCACCCGTAAATGCGTCATAGACCAGAATCGGATCGCGGAACAAATTGCCGTTGTCCGGGTTGATCGTCCCGGTCAAAAGCTCGGAAAAGTCGCCCGAACGAAATGCGCTGTTCGGGAACCAACTCGTCTGTACCACGCCTCTCCGTTCGCGGCGGCCTTCGTAGTTGAAAGACCAGAACGTCTTGTTCTTGATAATGGGGCCGCCGATGAAGCCGCCGAACTGGTTGCGGCGCAACTTGTCTTTCGGAGATCTTTCGGTGCCCGCCGGGTTCTCGAAGTTCAGGAAGTAGTTCTCCGCGTCGATCTTGTCGTTGCGTATGAACCAGAACGCCGTTCCGTGAAGATCGTTGGTGCCGCTCTTCATCGTCATGTTGACGACCGCGCCTGCGCCGAAACCGACTTCCGCGTCGTAGGCGTTCGTCTGGATCTTGAATTCCTCCAGCGCTTCTACCGAGGGAACGAAGTTGGTGATATGGATGCGCGGATCCTTGGCGTCAACGCCGTCCAGCGACACCACCTGTCCGATTTCGCGTTGGCCGTTGGCGCTGACCGAGAAGGATTGGCCCGGAATCGGGAAGCCGCCTAGGCCGTCCCCCTTGCCGGTGCGGTTCCCAAATTGTACGCCGGGCGTCATCACCGCCAAATTGACCACGTTGCGGCCGTTGAGAGGAAGCTCGATGATGCGCTTGTTCTCTACAATGCCGCCGACGATCGCGTTTTCCGTATCGAGTTGCTGCGCCAACGCAGAAACTTCGACAGTCTCGGTAACCGCACCGACCTCGAGAACGAAGTCTTGGCGCGCCTGGTCACCGGTCGAGACGCGTAGGCCAGTGACGCTGCCGGTCTTGAATCCCGTGCTCTCGCAGATGATGGCGTAGTCGCCGACCTCAACGAGCGGAAGGCTGTAGTTGCCGGTTGAGTTGGACTCAGTCGTCCGCTCAACGCCGGTAGCTAGGTTGCTGATTGTGATTTTCGCGCCCGGAACTACCCCTCCGGACGAATCTGTAACCAGGCCTTGGATAGCCTGCGTACTCTGCGCCTGCACGGCCGGCGCTATCATCAGCGCAGCCAGCAACGTAAGAACTGCTGTGAACCGAGCGAGGCTCGAAGCCGGCCCGGTAACGTTTTGATTGACCCCTGACATAAGCTAGATCTCCGAACAAACTCCTCTGGAAAATCGAGATGCCGGATGGCCTGCGCCTCCGGGTTGGGGTTGTTGGCAGCCGTGAGGTGTGAGCAACGTCTCAACCTGCCGGTGAACGGCAGGCAGGCCTCGCCGGTCGCCCCTAGGACAAGCGGAGTGTCCGCTGGTCGCTACAGACAACAGGCCCCCTATTTGCTCAGTCGTCAACCGATCTTCCTCACAAGCGCGACAACATGGAGGCCGCCGGCAGCGATCGACAGTCCTGGCTCCATGTTTCAATTGAGAATCTAAAGTTTTCGCTCCTCAGTCAAGGTAGGTTGTACCCTTTTTTGGGTGGCAGCGTCAACCCTCTTGGTTGTGAATTCTCGTCCCGGCCGGCTGGCCGCGGATTGCCGGCGCCCCTGCCGTCGCTTCTGACTGCCGATGCATCGTCCCGATCACCGCGAACGCGGAAGGTGGTAAAGTGCATCAGTTGCGACCGACGCCGTTGGTCAGGAGCGGCACATCTTGAACTCAAAACGCCCAGTTGAGAAAGACGAACCGAAACAGAGGTATCTGGTTCCCGTGGTCAGCAGCACCTTCCGGGTGCTCGAGGAGCTATCCGTAGCGGGCGGCTTGACCCTCAACGAGGTCATCAAGCGCACCGGGATACCCAAGGCGACGGCTTTCCGAATCCTGACCACGCTATGCTACCTCGGCTACACGGCGCGAGATGACGCCAAACGCTACTACTCCGGCCAGCGGCTGGCGAGTCTCGTGAGCGAGACGGCGCTCGACGAGGGACTTAGACAGGTGAGCCTGCCCTACATGACTCGACTCCGTGACCAGTACGGGGAAACGGTGAACTTGGGACGCAGGCACCAGGAGCGCGTGCGCTATGTCGAGGTAGTCCCCAGCGAGTTCGCGTTGCGGCTCCACGAAACGCCGGGCGCAACCGTCCCTCTGCATGCAAGCAGCCTGGGTAAGGCGATCCTGGCCTTTTCCCCTCGGGAGGTCGCGGAAAATCTGCTCCGAGGCCACGAACTAGAAGCGCTCACTCGTCACACCGTCACCGATGTCGACAAGCTTATTGTCGCGTTTGAACAGATCCAAGGCCGCGGCTACGCCCGCGACGAGGGCGAAATCGCGTCGCTCGCCACTTGCGTTGCCGCGCCTATTCTGGACTCCGACGACCACGCCATCGCCGCGATAAGCATCTCCGGACCCTCATCGCGGTTCAATCCGCCAGACAGCGCGTCCGTGATCGAGGATCTCGTGCGCGCGACCACGGAGATCTCCAGGCGCCTGGGCCAACAGCGGTCCGCCGCGGCAATCACGGCGACGCCCTCACCTTCCGCCTGAGGAAGAGCGTGAGGCTGGGTTTTCCAGTTGAAACTGTCAAGTGCGATATGGACTCTCATTGACAGCTGACCCTGCATCGCTCTAAAGTCGTACTGGCTTGTCCGATCGGCCGAGCCGAGCCCTCCGTCGAGTGATGGTAACTAGAGACAGGTGGAGCCGGTCTCGAGCGATGCTCGAACGCGCTAGAGGCTCGCTTCCGGACGGCGTCAGCAGCCCCTTCCGGGCGAAGCTGCCCGTACCGCTCTATTTCGCAGACGCTGAGGGAGCGCGTCTGACGGACGTCGACGGAAACGAGTACATCGACTTCGCATTGGCCTGGGGGCCGCTGATCCTCGGTCACAAGCATCCCCGCATTGTCGAAGCATTGGTCGAAGCCGCCGTGCGGCCGCACGACTACGGCGCACAGCACGAACTGGAGCCGGAGGTTGGCGAACGAATTCAGGCGATGGTTCCGTGCGCCGAACGAGTCGCCCTCACCTCCAGCGGCAGCGAGGCATTGCAGCTGGCCTTTCGACTGGCAAGAGCGCACACCGGTCGGCCGAAGATCCTTAGGTTCGAGGGCCACTATCACGGCTGGATGGACTCAGCGTTACTGAGCTACAAGGTGGCCGCCGATTCGGTTGGCCCGCGGGAGTCTCCCAACATAGTCCTTGGGTCATCGGGACAAGTGGAGAATGCAGTCGAAAATACGGCCGTTGCGGTTTGGAACGACGTCGAAAACCTCGAAACCATTCTCGCCCGCCATGAGGGAGAGATTGCTGCGGTCGTCATGGAGCCGGTGCTGTGTAACAGCGGCTGCTTGATGCCGAAAGAGAGATACATCGAGGCCGTGCGAGAGGCCTGCACGCGGTCTGGAGCCCTACTGATGTTCGACGAGGTCATCACCGGATTTCGCATGGCCCCGGGCGGAGCGCAAGAGGCATTCGGGGTAACGCCTGACATCGCGACGCTCGGAAAAGCGTTGGGCGGCGGTGTGACGATCAGTGCGGTCGTGGGCACGGCGGAGATTATGAACCTGATCGCAAGCGGCGAGGTGAAGTTCGGCGGAACCTTTAACGGGAACCCGTTGTCGCTGGCAGCGACCGCGGCATGCCTAGAAGAGATCGCGCGGAATGACGGAGCCGCTCTGAAGCGAGCCAATGGCGCCGGCGATCGCTTGATGGAAGGTTTGCGGCAGTCAGCCGCTCGGCATGGCGTCGATCTGCGAGTGACGGGCTTTGGCGCCGCCTTCGCGATCCATTTCACACGGCGGTCAGAACTGTGGGACTACCGCGACCTTTTCGACGACGACCAGAATCGGCTCGCCGAGTTTCTTAGGCGTGCGCTTGACGAAGGGCTTTACTTGCTGCCCGACGGCCGCTTCTACGTCTCTGCAGTTCATTCCGAAGCTGACATTGACCAATCCATCGCCGCCATTGACCGGGTTCTCGACCAGATGGCCTAGTGGAGCTGACACGACCCAACGGAGGAATATTTCATGCGCGAGTTGACTCTCCGATCCCATGGAGTTGCGGCGGGCAGGCTGCTTGTTGTCGCTCTGGCGCTGGCCGCTGCTGCCGCTGCCTACGAGTTCCCAACCTCTCCGCCTCCAAGTAACGATATTCGAATCGAGAACCGTGTCGCCGTGCCAATGCGCGACGGCGTCAACCTTTACGCCGACGTGTACCGCCCGGCGAAGGAAGGCAAGTATCCAGTCATCGTTTCGCGCACCCCGTACTCGACCGAACGCTACCCCAGCTCCTACGCCAGCGCGGTCTTTTTCTCTCGCCGAGGCTACGTCTTCGTCTTCCAAGACGTACGCGGACGCCATGAGTCGGAGGGCAAGTGGGAGCCCTTCCGCGACGACGTCGAAGACGGCTACGACACCATAGAGTGGGCCGCGAAGCAGCCTTGGTCAAACGGCAAGGTGGGCATGGAAGGCGGTTCTTATCTTGGTCAGGTGCAGTGGCGCGCCGCGCAAGCGACGCCTCCCCACCTTGTAACGATATTTCCGCGGGTAGCCTCGACGAGCATCTACCACGACTGGATCACCGTGAACGGCGGTTGGCGGCTGGCATTCAACTTCGGCTGGGGCCCGGTGCGTCAAGAATCGCGCATTATGCAGAATACGGGCCCGCACTCGATGGCGGGAGGACCGGAGGGCGTCAGCTACGACAAGGTCGTCTGGCATCTGCCGCTGAATGAGATGCAGGGGCTGGTTGGTCGCAACGCGCAGTTCTACAAGGACTGGCTCGCTCATCCCGACTACGACGACTACTGGCGCAAGGTCAACGTCGAAGAGCACTTCGACAAAATCAACGTGCCGGTGCACACCATTGGCGGATTCTTCGATATCTTCGCCCAGGGCACCTTGCGCGGCTACGTCGGCGTCAGCAAAAAGGGCGCTACCGAGAAGGCGCGGCAAGGCAGCCACATGGTGATCGGACCTTGGGAGCACGGCATTTCACAGAAAGTAGGCGACATGGACTGGGGAGAGGCCGCCCGCGTCGACGGAAGCGCCCTCGCGCTTCGTTGGTTCGACTACTGGCTCAAGGGGATCGACAACGGAGTGAAAGACGAGCCGCCGGTGAAGGTTTTCGTGATGGGCCGCAACGAGTGGCGCTACGAAAACGAGTACCCGCTCGCCCGCACCAAGTACACGCCGCTCTACCTACGTAGCGACGGAAAAGCGAATGGCTCGCAAGGCGACGGCGGCTTGTCTTGGTCGAAGTCCTCAGGCGGCGCCGCTTCGGATCAATACAATTACGACCCTGGCAACCCGGTCCCCAGCCTCGGCGGAGCGAACTGCTGCGGCGTCGGAACAAGCTCAGGCGCCCGCGATCAGCGTGCCATCGAGCATCGTTCCGACGTTCTGGTCTACACGACGGAAGTGCTTCGAGAGGGGGTGGAGGTAGTCGGGCCGGTTAAGCTCGTTCTGAACGCTTCCTCGAGCGCGGTCGACACCGACTTCGTCGCGAAGCTTGTAGACGTCTATCCCGACGGCCGCTCGGTCAATGTGGCGGAAGGGATCTTGCGCGCCCGACATCGCAACGGCATCACCAAGCAGGAGCTGATGGAACCCGGCAAGGCATACGAGATGGAGGTCGACATGATCGGTACGGCGAACCTCTTCCAGAAAGGTCACCGAATCCGGGTTCACGTCACGAGTAGCCACTTTCCGCAGTTCGCACGGAACCTGAACAACGGCGAGCCGTACGGAACGAGCGCCGTCATGAAAGTGGCGGAGCAGACGATCTACCACTCGGCGGATAAGCCGTCCCACATCCTCTTGCCGGTGATTGAAGACTGAGCCCTGGGCATCGCGGTCGTCGGCGGGAACGAAAAGATCGCGGCGACCCGCGGGGCGTTGCGCGGCGGCTGGATCAACGGATTGATTACCGACTGACGGCTGAGGCTCTTGTTCGCTCGTCCGAATAGACGGAGCGTTCCGTGCGATGCTCGAGATCTCGAGATGAAGTGGACTCGCCGACAACTGCTCAGCCTCGCCGCTGCGCCCCTGGCGGCGCAGGGGCCCGGGGTTCGCAACGTCAGGCCGCAGCCCTGCGGCAAGCCGTCGGGCATCCTCTTTGACGCGCGTCTTATGGACGTGGCCGAGGAAGCTGGCCAGTTTCGTCGGTCGTTCTGTCGGACGCGGATCGCGGCCTTGGCTTTCGCCGCGACCCTACTCTTCTGCGCTGCTGCCGACGCAGAAGTAGACTTTGCACGTCAGGTCCACCCGATCTTCGTCAAGAAGTGTTTCGCCTGCCATAGCTCGGCGGTCAAGCAGGGCGGCCTCTCGGTCGAGACTATCGAGAGCTTGCTGGAGGGAGGCGTACATGGGCCTTCGTTAGAGCCTGGGGCGGCCGAGGAAAGCCTGCTCTATCGCCGCGTGGCGGGGATCGACGAGCCTCGCATGCCGATGGGGATGTCGGCGCTGGCCGACAGCGAGGTCGCGATCTTGCGCGACTGGATCAACGAAGGCGCCCGTTGGGAAGAGTCTCCGGAGGGTCCCCTACGGGCCACCGCGCCGCTCGCGCCCCGCGAAGTCGCCGTGCCCGACGGTCCGGATGCCAATCCGATCGACCGCTTCGTCGCCCGCTATCGCCGCGAGAAGAATTTGGATGAACCGGACCTCGTCGCGGACCGCGATTTCCTGCGACGCGCTTACCTCGATCTTTGGGGATTCGTCCCTCCGCCGGAAGCGCTCGACTCCTTCCTCAGGGGCTCCTCGAACGATCGCCGCGATCACGTCGTCGACCGTCTGCTCGAAGCCGACGATCTCTACGCCGAGCACTGGATCAGTTTCTACAACGACCTGCTGCGCAACGACGAGGGCGTCGTCTACCACGGCGGCCGCGAGTCGATCACCGATTGGCTATTGTCCTCGTTGCGCGAGAACATGCCCTATGACCGAATGGTGCGCGAGCTGCTTAGCCCCGAAGGTGAAGGCGCGCCCGAAGGCTTCCTGATTGGCGTCAACTGGCGCGGCACTGTCAACGCCAGCCAGACGCCGCCCATGCAGGCGGCCCAGAACAGCGCCCAGGTCTTCCTGGGCGTGAATTTGAAATGCGGCTCGTGTCACGACAGTTTCGTCAACCAGTGGAAGCTCGCTGACTCGTACGGTTTGGCTGCGTTCTTTGCGGAAGGGCCGCTCGAACTCGTGCGCTGCGACGCCCCGACGGGCCAGCGCACCGCGATCAAGTTCCTCTTCCCCAGCCTGGGCGAAGCTGATCCTTTCTCATCTCTGGCTGAGCGGCGTGCGACGGCAGCGCGGCTGTTCACCGCAAGCGAGAACGGCCGATTTGCGCGCACGCTCGTCAACCGATACTGGAAGGAGCTGACGGGGCGAGGCCTTGTCGAGCCCGCCGACGACATGGATCAGACGCCGTGGGAGCCGGATCTGCTCGACTGGCTGGCCGCCGACTTCGCCGGCCACGGCTACGATCTCAAGCACCTGCTCCGCCGCATCATGACGTCGCGGGCGTACCAAACAGCGGCGGTCAGCGAATTGTCGGATTCCGATTCCGAGTACGTCTTCCGCGGCCCGCTCGAGCGCCGCATGAGCGCCGAGCAGTTCGCCGACTCGCTCTCGTCGATCACCGGCGAATGGTCGATCCGCGAGACGAACGAGGCTGCGTTGTGGGCTCGCGACTGGCGGCTCAAAGCTACTCCGCTCGGGCGCGCGATGGGGCGTCCGGTGCGCGATCAAGTTTTCACCGAACGCATCGAAAGAGCCACAACGCTCCAGGCGCTCGAGCTGCTCAGCGGCGAGACCCTGACCCAACGCTTACGGCGCGGCGCCCAACGTCTGCTCGGGCGACTGCCCGAAGCTCCGGCGCCGCTGTGGGACAGCGGCATTACGCGCGCCGGCCAACTCCGTGATTTCGACCTCGACGTCGGCGCCGCAAAGAACCTTTACCTACTGATCCGCGACGCCGACTCATACGACCCCACTCGGGTCATAGCGGGTTGGGCAGAGGCGCGCCTCGTCAAGAACAGGGAAGAGCGCGAACTACTGGGTCGAAGCTCGCCGTGGCGGAGAGGGTTGGAGTTGGAAGGCATCAAGGATCCGAGTGCGATTGCCGGGCCAATTCCGATGCAGCTCGCGATCCCCACGAAAGACGCATCGCGCTTTCGCGGCAAGGCCGGGGTTGACGAAAGCAGCCGGCTAAGCGACATCAACGCCCGTGTGCGCTTTTTCATTTTCGATGAAGAGCCGCACCTAGACCGGCTCATTATCCCGCGCGGGCCTTCGCCGATCTCATACGTGCCGTCGCCGTTGTCCGAAGACCCGGAAGCGGCGGTCGATCAGCTCTATCTACATGCGCTCGGACGCGCCTCGACTGCGGAAGAAAAGCCCGCGGCGCTGGCTCTGTTGAGGGCCGATGACGGCGAGATCCCGACCGAAGGTCTGGCCGATCTGTTGTGGAGCTTGGTCCTACTGCCTGAGTTTCAAGTCCTACGATAAGGAACCAGGCCATCATGCGCGAGAACCCCGCTCAAGAGCTTTGCCGCGGACTTAGCCGCCGCCGTTTCTTACAGTCCTCGGCGGGAGCGCTCACCGCGCTCGGCGCCGGCGCCCCAAGTCTGCTGCCCGGGCAGCAGAAACCCGAGGCTTCCGCCGACACGTTGATCCTGCTGTGGATGGACGACGGCATGGCACAAACCGAGACCTTCGATCCCAAGGCCTACACGCCGTTTGAGAAGGGGCTCGAAGCAAGACGCGTGCTGAGTACCTTTCCGGCGATCGACACCGCCGTCGACGACATCAAACTCTCGCAAGGCTTGGAACGGCTGGCGAGCGTGATGGACCGCGGAACGCTCGTACGAGGCTATCGCGCCGGCGACCTCGGCTTCATCCTGCACTCGCGCCACCAGTTCCATTGGCACACCGGCTACGCACCGCCGCTTTCGGTCGCCGCCCCGCACATCGGAGCCTGGATCTCCTCCGTACTCGGTCCAAACAATCCGGACATGCCTGCGTTTATCGACGTTGGCCAGAACCTTGAGATCGGCGCCGAGAGCGACTCGCTGAAGGCGTTCCATACGGCCGGCTTTTTGGGCAGCGAGCACGGGCCGTTTTTCATCACCGATCCTCAGGACGCGGCAGCGAGCGTTCGCCCCCCGGGGGGCGTCTCGCCCGAACGCGCCTCCGAGCGTTGGGAACGGTTTCGCAAGCTGGCTGAGATGAGCCCAATGGCGCGCTACGGATCCAGCTACCAGCGAGAGTCGATGCTGCGCTCCTACGACAACGCCCACCGCCTGCTGAGCTCGTCGTCGGCCAAGGCGTTCGACCTCTCGCGCGAGCCCGAGGACAATCGCGCCAAGTACGGGGACAGCCGCTTTGGCGACAGTTGTCTGCTGGCGCGACGCCTCACCGAGGCCGGCGCTCGGTTTGTCGAAGTCACGACCGAGTACATTCCGTTTCGCTACTGGGACAGTCACGAGAACGGTCACACCCGCGCCCGCGACATGAAAGCGACGATCGACGGCCCGGTTTCGCAGCTCATCCTCGATCTGGAGGAACGCGGATTGCTCGACCGTACGGTGATCGTTCTCGCGAGCGAGTTCGGGAGAGACATGATTACGGAGGGGCGCCCCGGCGTCACCGTCAAGGAGCAGATCAAACAGCCCGACATCATCCAGGAGCTCAAACACTACGGCATGCACCGGCACTTCACGGAGGCATCGAGCGTGCTGCTCTTCGGCGGTGGATTTAAGCGCGGCTTCGTCTACGGCAAGACCGCCGATGAACGTCCCTGTTCTACCGTTGAAGGGCGCATCGATATTACCGACTTGCACGCCACGCTCTATCACGCCATGGGCATCGCGCCCGACCACAGGGCCGTGATCGAAGAACGTCCTTTTTACGTCACGAAAGACGGCAGAGGAAAGGTGCGTAAAGATCTGCTCGCCTAACTAGCCGCCCCCTGGGCGTTCATGAATTGCGATGGTTGCACCGCCAGGATTGTGAGGCCGTGCCGACCGTCGTGTAAGCTGAAGTTACGGCTGGCCAGACGGTGTATCCAGTGGAAGGCAAACGGTCATGCGGAATGTGGGGCGCCGTGCTCAAACCGAACGTGCAACAACAACGCGGAGCTGGGCTGCGATGGTACAATTGCATTCGTCGCTGCGGGCAGCGCGGTTCGAGGATCCTTGTATTCATCCGCTCCAGCTATTAGACAGCTAGCTCGGTGCAGCGTGGCGGCAGTGATGCTGTTGCCGGCGCTCTGGGTTTCGCTCGCGGTCAACCCGGCAACGCCGGCGCGGCGTCCGCGCCCGAACGGTGTTCGTTCCCGAGTGAGCCGTAATATCACCTGGGTCGGCCAGGCGCACGAAGCGATTGATCTCTTTGTGAGCGTGGTCGATGAGAACAGTCTCTTCGTTCCGGCGTCGGACACGGGAGCGCTGGGTCATCCGCCCTCCCCGCCTCGGGATTTTTCGCCCGACGCGGAATGCCGCGTCGCTGCGCTTTCCTCTCGTCTTGATCGGTTCAGTTTTCTCCTCCCCGTTTCCGCTCGGGGCCCGCCCCTAGTCAATAGCCAATTCTTGCTCTAGCCTTCCGGGACGGCGCTGCCGAAATTGTCGGGCCACCCGCGGCGGCTAGCTCTCATGGCGAGCCAATCGATGCTCATCGAGTAGATTGGCGTGTCGACTTCACTCAAGACCATTTACTAGCGGGGACCTATGTTGGTACATTTTCATCTCGTTGAACGCCCCTCCCTTGATGGCGTCTCCAAGGGCATCAAGCAGAGGCGGCGGACTGTCACTTTCCGTGATTTCGCGGACGGCGCGATCCGGGTCCTCGCGGCCCCATCCCTGGCGACGTTTCTTGTTGTCGCGGACGTTGTACTTCATCGGTCATGAGCACGCAAGAAGCAACACCAAGGGGAACGCTCGCGGGATTCCGTGACTACTGGAAGTCGGACCTGCTTTCCGGGTTTCTTGTCTTTCTGATCGCGTTGCCGCTTTGCCTCGGAATCGCCCTGGCGTGCGGATACCCGGCCATCTCAGGTGTCTTTACAGCCATCATCGGCGGGCTGCTCGCTACCATCTTCAGCAATTCGGAGCTCACCATCAAAGGCCCGGCTGCCGGATTGATCGTCATCGCGATTGGCTGTGTTACCGATTTTGGATTTACAGCCGGCCGGGACCCCGCCGCTGACTTCCACGCATATCAGCTCGCCCTGGGCGTGGGCGTCGCGGCGGGGGCGATTCAGATTCTTTTCGGTCTCTTTCGGGCGGGGATACTCGTGGAGTTCTTTCCGACCGCCGCCGTTCACGGCCTGCTGGCTAGTATAGGCGTGATTATCATGGCCAAGCAGTTTCCGATCACGCTCGGATTGGGGTCAGAGGGAGCGCCACTCGAGCTGATCGCGAAAATCCCGTCATTCATCGCTAACATGAACCCCGTCGTGGCTTTGATCGGAGGCATAAGTCTCGTTGTGATGTTTGGGTTCCCGCTGATCAAGAACCCCCGCCTGAAGGTCGTTCCCGCTCCGATGGTCGTCCTGTTGATTACGGTTCCGCTCGGGATCTATTTCGAGTTGGGCCGCGAGCATACATATTCCTTTGGAGGATCTGACTATGCCGTCGGTCCCGCTTTCCTGGTCAATGTCCCACAGAACATGTTTAGTGCGCTGGCCTTTCCGGACTTCTCGGGCGTCGCCACAAGTATCGGGCTGAAATACATCGTTCTTTTCTCAATGATCGGTAGTTTGGAATCTCTCCTGAGTGCAAAGGCGGTCGATACGATTGATCCCTGGCGCCGGAAGACCAACTATGACCGCGACTTACTCGCTATCGGCGTCGGCAATACGGCTGCGGCCTTCGTGGGGGGGCTTCCGATGATTTCCGAAATTGTGAGGAGCAGGGCGAATATCGACAATGGGGCGAAGACCCGTTTTGCGAACATGTATCACGGTTGTTTCCTTCTCGTGTCCGTCGCGCTCATTCCGGGTCTCATCAACCAGATCCCGCTGGCCGCGCTCGGAGCTATGTTGGTCTTCACCGGATTCCGTTTGGCGTCTCCGACCGAATTCATGCATATGTACAAGATCGGTCGCGAGCAGCTGATCATTTTTGTCTCGACCATCGTGGGCGTGCTTGCCACCGACCTCTTGATGGGCATTGCCATCGGGATTGCTGTAAAAGCGGTGATCCACCTCGTGAACGGGGCGCCGATCATCTCTCTGTTGCGGCCTAAAATAGACGTTGATAGTGCGGGAGCCAACGGAGTCACCGTCCGGGTAAAGGAATCCGCCGTATTCAGCACCTGGATCAGTCTGAAAAAGCGTCTGGAAAGTTTGCGTGGTAGTTCCCCGGTCGTGCTGGATTTGTCGGAGACTGTCCTTGTGGACCATACGGTGATGGAGAACCTACGAGAGATGAAGACGGAGTTTCAGGAACAAGGAGCTTCGCTTACAATCCAGGGGTTGGACCGCCACCGAAAGGTGTCCGACTATCCGACGGCAGCTCATATCCGACGGGCGTAAGACGCCATCCATTAAGGTTAGGGAGAGCGCCGCTCGCGGAGCGGTTTAGCGAGAGAATGGTATCGATGACATCAGGATCGACCAGAAACGGACAACACGCGTTGTCCGATGAAGAGCGGGAGAGCCTGCGGCTGAGTGTAGTGGAGGCCTGCGAGCCGGTTTCTCCGGTATGGCCTCTGAAGACGTTCGCGTACCGCAGCCCTGTGCGCGGATTGGAGTATTTGCCTTTCGATCAGGCCGTGAGGGCGGGGAAGCGGTTGTTGGGCGGGAACGGTTATCTGGCTGTTGAGGAATATCGCCAGTTCTATCGGCAGGGTCGGATCACCGATGAGAGCGTTCGCCGCGCCCTGGCGCGGGTCGGCCCTCGCTCGGACTCAGAGGCTGTCAGCTTAGGGCCTCGCAAGATCGAACGCTCCGAAGTCTGCCGCCTCCACTTGCTCTACGGGATCAACGAGTTGGAGTCCTCGCTGTTGACCTGGACATTGAGCGCGAAAGAGACCCTCGATCGGTTGCGGGACGATCTTCCGAGCGAATCGAGAGAACGCATCTTGCCGACGAGCCGCTCGGCAGAAAAGACAGATCCGAAAGACCCGGAGAGATCGTACGTCAATCGACTGTGGGATTGCGTGTTGGCGAAGCTGAACATCGCAGAGTCCGGTGCGGATGACGGCCCGCACGAGGACCCCGAGACGTCGCGCCATCCCGAAGCGGAGCCAGTGTTGCCTGCACAGCGGACCATGAGCGACTGGCTGGATGGGCTCAGCGGGGCGGCGATTGTAGAGAAAGTCAACGATCAGATGATGAAGTGGACGGCGGCCTTCCTCGACGAGGGTTTGGCTGGTTGGGAGATGCCGTCCCGCAAGGGAGGATTCTATCGAGGCTGGCGAGATCTCGCGACGCGCGACATTTCATGCCGTTTCCTCGGCATCAAGCACTTCGCGCGGAAAGTTCGTGAACTTCCGGATTCGCCGGAAGCGGCGATCGCCCTGTGCATGCGGCGATTGGAAATACCGACCGAACGATGGGAGGATTATCAATCGCGACTCTTCGCCCAACTGCCTGGTTGGACCGGGTTTGTCCGCTGGCTCAGTGAGAATCCGGAGTATCCGGGACACCAGAAGCACCCGATTGACCTTGTGGAGTACCTTGCCGTCCGTTTGTTCTATGAGGTTGAGTTCGTTGATGCGACATGCGTTAAAGAGTGGGCTGTTCCGGGCGCCCTGCCTGCCGTCACGGCCTATTGGCGAGAGCATGCGGATGAATATCGAGAACTCGTCGCATCGGATTCTCACCCTCGAGACCCGTGGACGCGGGCCGTGTGCGGACAAGCTTGGCCGCTGTTTCATCTGGCGCAGTTTCTAGAGTCGACACCCGAAGAGGTTGAAGCGCTATCCGCCGTCGATGCCGAGACCCTCATAGAGTGGCTAGAGGCATTCCCGGAAGATGACCACGGCCCCATATGGCTGGAAGCCTATGAAGACAGTTATCGAGAGGACCTCGTCGCGAGACTCTCAGCGCACCGCCCCGTGGACTCTCCCTCCGGTGTCCGTCCTCGGGCGCAGCTGATTTTCTGTATCGACGCCCGATCTGAGCCGTATCGGCGCCACATCGAGGAGCAGGGCGCGTACGAGACCTTCGGGTACGCCGGCTTCTTCGGGATACCAATGAGCCATCAAGCTTTTGACTCGACGCAGCGACTGGCTCTGTGCCCCGTCCTGTTGAAGCCCTCCTACGAGGTGGAGGAGAGCGCAGAGAGCGGAGTAGCCGACCCGCTGCAACGCTATGCGTCCGGGAGCCGTTGGCGTCAGCTCGGCGATGAGATGTTTCACGACATCAAAGCAAACCCGATCGGTGCGTTCATGCTGGTTGATGTTCTGGGATTCTTCTTCTCCGTTGGCTTGGCGGGAAAAACCGTGGTGATGGGTCCGTATTCGGCGCTGAAGAGCCGAATCAAACGATGGTTTTCCAATTCCGTGGCAACACGGATACCGATTGAGCGCGGCGAACCCGGCCGGGTTGAACCCGATTCGGAAGAAGTAACCCATTCGACCCCAGCCCTGCCGCGAGGGTTCACTGTCAACGAGCAGGCGGCCTTCGTTGGAAACGGGCTGCGAATCATCGGTCTAACCAAGAACTTCGGCCGCTTTGTCGTTGTCGGCGCCCATGGAAGTACGTCTGAGAACAATCCTTACGCCGCCGCTTATGACTGTGGCGCCTGTGGCGGCAGTCACGGCGACCCGAACTCACGTGTGTTCGCAGCTATGGCCAACAGCCCCGAGGTCCGGCTCGCTCTTGCCGAGACCGGATTGGATATTCCGGAAGATACGTGGTTTCTCGCAGGCAAACATGATACGACGACCGATCGATTGGCTTTCTACGACTTGGCCGATCTCCCGTCGAGCCATTCTGACGACCTACGACTTTTACACGAGGCACTGGAAAAGGCTGGCGCCGAGCAGGCTCTTGAGAGATGCGGCCGGCTCCCCCGGACCTCGAGCGGCATGTCGCCCGCGAAGGCATATCAGCATGTAGCTGAGCGGGGCGACGACTGGGCAAACGCCCGGCCAGAGTGGGGTTTGTCGAGCAACGTCGGCTTCATTATCGGCCGACGCAGCTTGACCAAGGGGCTTTCACTTGAGGGACGAGTCTTTCTGCACTCCTACGATCCGGACGACGATGACGACGGCGCATTGCTCGAGAAGATCATGACCGCGCCGCTCATCGTGGGCGAGTGGATCAACATGGAATACTACTACTCCGCCGTTGATCCCTGGGTCTACGGAAGCGGCAGCAAGGTTATTCACAACGTTGTGGCGGGTGTCGGAGTGATGCTGGGAAGCCAAAGCGATCTTCAAAGCGGGCTTCCGCTACAGAGCGTGAATGACGGACCGCTCCACTACCATGAACCGATGAGGCTGCTCTCGATCATAGAAGCGCCCATGGATCGCATAGCAACCATCATCGGTCGCCATGAGATTCTTCAGAAATTGTTCCACAACGGCTGGATTAACCTCTTGGCGCTCGACCCTCAGAACAAGACGCTACACCGTTACAACACAGATTCATCCTGGGAGCCGCTGCGCTCTTCACAAGCCGCCTAGATCCCTGACGTTTTCCTACCGAACTATGGACCAACGATTCGACAGACGCCTCGTTTACAAGACCTTGGCGCTTTTTGTGATTTGGCTTCTCTTGACGGAAAGCTACAGCCTAGTGCATCTCTCTCTGGGTCTTGTCGCGTCCTTGGGCGTGGCTCTGCTGAATACGGGCCCCGTTCAACCTACGATCGTGACGATTCGCTGGCTACGGGTACTGACATTCCTTCCCTGGCTGTTTGGACGCATCCTCATGAGCGGCCTCCATCTGTCATATTTGATTCTTCACCCGAAACTGCCGATCGCTCCGGTCTTGATTCGCTATTCGACGGAAATCGGCTACGAAGCGGGAGTCGTTCTCCTCGGAAATTCAGTTACGCTGACGCCCGGTACGGTCACAGCGGAAGCGAACAAGGAAGGCCTAGTCGTGCATGCCATGGACCGCTACTCTCTTGAGGATCTGAATAGCCTGCGGCTGGAGCGCGAAGTGGAGAAAGTTTTCGACGTCAGGAAGATCGCCGTATGACAATCTTCTTTCTTTATGTTTTAGACATTCTTGCGGTCATGATCATTATCTACCTGTATCGGGTCGTCAGGGGTCCAACGGTGTATGATCGAGTTTTAGGCCTGAACGGTATTTCTACGAAGGCAATCATCATGCTTGTTGTGATTGGCACGGTCTACGACCGGGTAGAAATGTTTGTGGATATTTCCACCGGGTACGCTCTCCTCAACTTGGTGGGCGCTCTCGCGATCGCGAAATACCTTGAGCAACGGGGGGCTCCCTCATGACCGCGGTAAGCGTAGTCTTGATCGTAGTCGGCCTGTTCTTTCTTATTGTCGCCGCGGTCGGCATGGTGCGTTTCCCCGATGTCTATACTCGTTCGCACGCGGTCGCGTTGACGGATTCTCTAGGAGCATTTTTTCTGCTAACCGGTTTGGCGCTCTACCAGGGATTCACCGTAAATCTGATTCGAATCCTGGTCGTCTTGGGGTTGTTGTATCTGCTGAATCCCGTCATTAGTCACGCGACTGTCCGGGCGGCGCTTCGTTCCGGCGTCAAGCCGTGGGGCGAGGATCGTAGATGACTTATTCGTTTGAACTGCCCTTACTGGTGCTGCTGATCCTGACCGCCGGCGGGGCGATCCTGGTCAAGGATCTGTTGAGCGCGGTTCTGATCCTTGGATCGTATAGTTTTTTCTTGGCGCTTGTCTGGGCCTGGCTAGGGGCCGTGGATGTCGCTTTCGTTGAGGCGGTCGTTGGAGCGGGATTGGCGACGGTGTTCTTCTTGTTGACCCTCTTCGGGACCGATCCTCAGGACACGCTGATTCGGCGAACGCCGCCGCCGTTGGCGGCGTTGGTTGGCCTGCCTATCCTTGGAGTGCTGCTGCTATATGCGGCGAACGACCTGCCCGCGTTCGGTGATCCTGCGTCGCCGGCCAGCACGTATGTCTCGCCGTTCTATATCGAGCGCAGTCTTGCGGACACACAAACCCCGAATATCGTGACAGCCATCCTCATGGACTATCGTGCTCTTGACACGCTGATGGAGACGGCCGTAATCTTCACCGCTGGTCTCGCATGCTGGCTGTTGCTTAGGAGGGATACCGCGTGATCGAGCCACATGACAGTATGATCGTGCGGCGATTGAGCCGCAGTCTCATCCCCCTCGTACAGATTTTCGCACTCTATATCCTCTTCTTTGGGCAGTATGGGCCTGGCGGAGGCTTCGTAGGCGGCGTCATGCTGGGGACGAGTCTTATTCTCGGAATCCTGGTCTTTGGCCCCGTTGACCGGACGACGCTGGCGGCTAGAAAAATTACGAAAGCCGACGGCGTGGGCTTGTTGATCTTCGTAGGGGTGGGGGGATTGTGTTTAATTGGCGGCGGGGAGTTCCTGAACTACGCGGAGTTGGAGGTGCCTGGCCTGTCGACGTCTGGGAGACGCTATCTGGGGATCGTGCTGGCGCAGATCGGCGTGGCGGTAGATATTGCCGTAACTGCCGTCTCGATCGTCTTCAGTTTGTCGCTGTTCAGCCGTGAGGGGAACTCTCATGTTTGAACTGAGTCAAGCTTGGCTACAGCGGCCGAATTTCATTGCCTTTGTCATACTGTTTCTGTGGGGCATCTACATCACTGTGACGCACCATAATTTGGTGAAGAAACTGATTGGGCTCTACTTGGTTCAGACGAGTGTGATCTTTTTCCTCGTGACTACGAGTGCTAAGGACGGGGCGACCGTTCCCATCATTGCGACTGGTGAAACGATGATTCAGCCTGAGGAGTATGTCAATCCTCTGCCGCACGTCCTCACCTTGACCGCGATTGTGGTTCAGGTGGCCACGCTTGGGGTTTCACTCGCGCTTGTGGCCGGCATCTACAAGCGATACGGCAGCCTTGATGAGGAAGAAATTCTAAAGGTGTTGGAATGACCGGTCACCTTCCCATACTGGTGTTCCTTATTCCTTTTCTGGCCGCGATTTGCACTCCGCTCGTCGGCTCGAAGGATCGAGGCCGCTGCCGTACCCTGGCCCTATCCGCTCTTCTTTCCATGGCGGCAATGGCCGGTCTTACGCTGTGGGTGATCTTGACAAAGGGCGAGATACGGTACACGTTTAGCGGATGGGCGGCTCCGGCCGGTATCGAATGGGTGGCCGACGAAATCGCAGGGATTATGGTATTGGTGGTGAGCCTGCTCGCCTTCTTTTCCCTGCTGCACGTCCGTCATGAGGAGCGCGCCGAATTGGGAAGCCGCACGGTTCCCTACTATGCGATCCTCTTGACGTTGGTATCCGGTCTAACCGGCATCATCTATGCCGCGGACCTATTCAACGTCTTTGTCTTTCTCGAGATCGCAGCGCTATCCGGATACGCCCTGGTAGGGGTTCCCGGAGGAAGAGCGCTTGTGTCCGCGTTTCGCTATCTCATCATGGGTACCCTCGGCGCTTCGTTTTATTTGCTAGGCGTGAGTTATTTCTATGCGGCGACCGGCACATTGAATATGGCCGACTTGGCGTTGCGACTGCCCGATCTGTTGGCCTCCAAGGCGGTTATTGGCGGGCTCAGCTTCATGTTTATCGGACTGGGTATCAAAATGGCGTTGATGCCGCTTCACGGATGGTTGCCTGACGCCTACTCGGAGGCTCCGGAAGCGGCATCGCCGCTCCTGGCGGCGCTGGTAACGAAGGTCGCAATGCTGGCTTGGATTCGGATTGTCTATTGGGTATTGGCGGCGAATAGCGAAAACGGGTCACTCGAGATATTTCAACTGCTCTGGGTACTGGGCGCGCTCGCCTCGGTTGGGGGCTCGATTCTCGCTCTCACGCAGCAGGACTTGAAACGAAGGTTCGCCTACGGCGGGCTGGCCCATATCGGCTTGGTGCTTGTGGGCATCGGGCAGGGCACTGAAACGGGTGTTACGGCCGGGCTGTTCTATCTGATCAATGACGCTGTGATGCAGTGCCTGCTTTTCATCCTGGCCGGCGCGATTGCCTGGCGGTACGGGGTTCAGACGCTCGACGATCTGGAACGCACGCGGGTGCGTACGCCATGGGTCATCGCCGGATTCGTCGTCGTGGCGATATCGATGATCGGTCTGCCGCCCACAGGAGGGTTTTTTGGGAAATGGTATATCGTGTTGAGCGCCATTGAGGAACAGAACTACGTTGCGGTGGCGGCTGTGTTGATGACTACGCTCTTGACGATGGCGTACTTCATACAAGTCCTCGAACGCATGCTGCGGGACGGCCGAGAAGCCCCGTCGCTCACCGAAGCAGAGACGCCTTTTCCCTTGCGACTCAGCGTCGGGGTCTTGTCGGCGGCCATTGTGGGGCTCGGCCTTTGGAGCGATCAGATCGTGCAGGTGCTTGCGCAAACCACAAGCCGGTTGGAGCTGTGAGCACAGCGTAACGGATGTGACTGGATAGCATGTCAATCTATATCCTCATCCCTTTGTTGCCCCTGGCTGCGTTTCTAACGCTGGCCCTGAGCGCACGCCGCTTCGGTGAGGCAAGTCACCGCATCGCAATTCCCGCTATCGGTCTTTCTTTTGCCCTTTCCGTATCGGCGCTGGTGAGCGTGATCAGCAGCGGTCCGATCTCGATTCCGCTATATCGCTTAATGGATTCGGGAAGTCTGATTGTTGACCTTGACCTGTATATCGACCAACTTACGGTATTGCTGCTTCTCTTGGTCGCCGGCGTCAGCCTCGTCATTCATATCTATTCATCGCGGTATATGATTGGCGATCCGCGGTACCGGCGCTTCTTTGCCGTCACGACGTTGTTTACCTTCGCCATGTTGATGCTCGTGATGAGCAACAATTTGCTTATGACCTACATGCTCTGGGAGATCATGGGAATCTGTTCCTATCTGTTGATCTCTCATTGGGCTGAACGGCCGGCGGCGGGCAGCGCCGCCACGAAGGCGTTCCTAACGAATTCCGTCGCTGATGTCGGCTTCGGATTCGGGGTGGTCTTGACGTTCGCTACGTACGGCACTCTGGATATTCAGGAGATTCTCGCGGCGGCTCCGAGCATGAGCGGTCAGACCTTCAATCTTCTGGGTTGGCTGGGCTCGGAACTTCTCGTGGAAGCCAATACCGCGATTACGCTGCTTCTGTTCATTGGCGGCGTGGGGAAGTCCGCGCAGGTGCCGCTGCATGTCTGGCTGCCCTTCGCCATGGAGGCCCCGACTCCCGTGTCCGCGTTGATCCACGCCGCCACTATGGTGAACGCAGGACCGTTTCTACTTGTCCGAATAAGCCCGCTGCTGGTGCTTGCCCCGTCGACAATGATTGTCATTGCCGTTGTTGGCGGGACCACGGCGCTCTTCGGCGCACTTGTGTCATTGACGCAGACGGACATAAAGAAGCTCCTTGCTTACTCAACGATCAGCCAGATCGGTTTCATGATCTTTGCATGTGGCGTGGGGGCTTTCGTCGCGGCTATCTTTCACATGCTGGCGCATGGATTCCTGAAGGGATTCCTCTTCCTTTCGACAGGCGGCGCGCTCCACGCCGCGGCGGCCCATGAACACGAAGACCATGCCCCTGGCTCGCAAAGCCTTCGCCTTCTGTCGTCCCTGTCTCTCGGTGCTCTGCTTCTAGCCTGCATTCCACCGTTGGTCCTTTTTGCCGGCCCTTATGAACGGCTGTGGACCACCCATGACTTACCCTCAGCCACGTTTGCTTTTCGGCTCATTGGATCCGCAACCGTCTTTTTCACGGCTATGTACGTCTTCCGCGGGGTGGTCTCGCTCTTCCACCAACGCTTCTCTGTTCGGGACAATGATACTCTCGCATTGAGGACCATCCGTCCGCGCTTGTTCTCAGCGTCACATCTGCCGGGATTGGCGGCGGTAATGCTCATTGCCGGGGCTTTGCTGATGGGACTGTGGTCCTGGCTTGGCGGCTTTCTGACGCCGGCGCTCGTCGCCGCACCCCTCGCCGCCGGAGAGGCGGGACGTGAGAGCGCTCCGTCGCTGTGGCTGATCGCGCCGTTCGCAGCGGCCGTCGGCGGATGGGGCATGGCCTACTTTCTCCACATGGGATCGGGCTTTGCCTCCATTGCGTCGTCGGAATGGATGAAAACGCTGTATGTCTTGTTTCTTAACAAGCTCTACTTCGATGAGATCTACGACACGTATATTGTTCAGCCGCTATTGCGCACGGTGAGATGGCTGTGGCGGGTGGTGGACTTGAAGGGCATCAATGGCGCCGTGCACGCACTCGCCGCGTCAGCGCTCTGGGTCTCACGGTGGAGTCGAAGTACTGTAGAGATTCGCGGTGTCGATCGGGGAGTGACCGGCGTAGGGCGGTTGACTCTCGGTGTTTCACGCTGGCTGCTCGGGACCGTCGAGGTCCAGGGCGTAGACCGCATGGTTGAGGGTAGCGCCGCTTCGTCGCTACGACTTTCGCACTGGTTGTGGAGGGTGATCGACCGTCGAGGAACGGGCGACACCGTCGAAGGGCTTGGCCGGCTTGCGGGCAGCACGGGCCAAGCGCTCCAGAAGATTGAACCGCGGACGTTGCAGCATCATCTACTTGTGGTTGTCTTTTGGCTGGTTCTCGCCATCGGACTGTCTTATTGGTTCTTGTAATGAGAGAGCAGCAGCGATACGTCAACGATTCCACTGAGGCGTCAAACGTCGCGAGAAGGTATCCTCTATGAGCTCAATCTTTACCGATCACCTTATTAGTTGGATGATTGCTGTACCGTTCCTTACCATTGCGGTTCTTGTCTTTGCGAGAAGCGATGAATGGGTGCGGCGGATCGCGTTTGCCGGCACTTTGCTCAACTTGGGCCTGACGTGCGTTCTCTGGTCGGGCTTTGACCTGTCCGAAAAGGGGATGCAGTTCGTTGAACGCTCAGAGTGGATGACGACATTCAATATCGAGTATGCGGTGGGAGTGGATGGCATAAGCCTACTGCTCCTCGTGCTAACCACGCTGCTTTCGCCTCTGTGTATCCTGGCGTCTTGGAGATCGATCGACACTAAGGTTAAAGCGTTCATGGGGCTGGTCCTTCTCGTGGAAGGGGCCATGATCGTTGTCTTTACGGCCTTAGACATGTTTCTGTTCTTCATGTTGTGGGAAGTCACTATGATTCCCATGTACTTCATAATTATTCTCTGGGGCGGCCCTGGTCGCGTCGCGGCGGGGATCAAGTTTGTTCTTTACAGCCTGACGGGAAGCCTCCTGCTCCTTGTGGGCATTCTGGGGTTGTATCTCCAAGGCGGACAGAGCTTCGATATTCTCCACCTCGCACAACAGAGTTACCCTCCCGACACTCAGTTCTGGATCTTCCTGGCCTTTCTGCTCGCCTTTGCGGTCAAGCTGCCGATGGTCCCGTTTCATTCCTGGCTGCCCGACGCCCATTCGGAAGCGCCGACAGCGGGCAGTGTGATTCTGGCAGGCGTGCTGTTGAAGATGGGGGGTTACGGATTCTTGCGTTTCTGTCTTCCCATTCTGCCGGATGCATCCGCGGCTTTTGCCCCGCTGATCTCGTGGCTTTCGATCCTGGCGATTCTCTATGGAGGGTGTTTGGCGCTCGCTCAGTCCGACATTAAGAAACTCGTCGCCTACTCTTCGATCTCTCACATGGGTTTTGTGACGCTTGGCATCTTTGCGTTCAACAGCCAAGGGGTACAGGGAGCGGTGCTGCAAATGTTTAATCACGGCATTACCACGGGGGCGCTCTTCCTGGCGGTCGGGCAATTGTATGACCGGACGCACAGTCGTATGATTTCCGACTATGGCGGACTGCACAAACCGATGCCTCGCTTCGTCGTTTTCTTGTCGATATTCTCGGTCGCTTCCTTTGGTTTGCCCGGAGCCTCAAACTTCATCGGTGAGTTCCTGGTGTTGATCGGCACATCGTATACGAGCTTTGTAAAGGTGTTGCTGGCTATGGGCGGAATCGTCCTCGCCGCTGCGTACATGCTGTGGATGCTGCAACGGGTTGTTCTCGGGCAGGCATCGTCGCGTGCGGTTTCACTCCTTCCGGACCTCAGCGCCCGTGAGACGGCGACTCTGGCGCCGCTTGTCGTCATGGTATTCCTTGCCGGATTATATCCAGGGCCGCTCATGAAGCTACTGGATGCTAGCGTTACCAACCTGCTGGAACAATCGAGGGTGGCGATTCTGGTTCCATAGATTGAACTGCCGATCAACAGCAGCACAATGATCAGGCCGCCGATCGGCAGCTTGCCAGTGATCGACTCGTTGGCCTTGACCGAGGACTCGATCTCGCGGCCCAAATCCCAAAAGTAACCCAGGGCTTTCGCCTACGAGCTACAATTCGGCAATGCTCGGCCAAGCGTTTCGACTCGTGTCGGCCAGCCTCGCGCTGGTGATCAGTTGGTCCTGCTCATCCGCGGAACCGCCGAATATTGTCTTCATCTTCATCGACGACCTGGGGTACGGCGATCTCGGCGTCACCGGCAACCAAGATGTTGCGACGCCGAACATCGACCGCCTGGCCGCCGATGGCATTCGTTTTACCCAGTTCTATGTCGCGTCGCCAATCTGCTCGCCTTCTCGAGTAGGAATCACGACCGGGCAATACCCGGCGAGACTTCTGATCCATTCTTATCTCAATAGCCGAGAGCGCAATCGTGTGCGCGGTATGAGGGACTTCCTCGATCCCGAAGCTCCCGCTATCGCTCGCTCCTTTCAGAGGGCGGGGTACGCAACGGCGCACTTCGGCAAGTGGCACATGGGCGGCGGTCGGGATGTGGACGACGCCCCGTTGCCCTCAGCCTACGGATTCGACGAGTCGCTGACCTCTTTCGAGGGACTCGGCGACCGTCTCCTGGTCAAGGACCACGGGCTTTCCGAGCAGAGCGCCGCCCTAGGCCGCGGAGAGATCCGGTGGGTTCAAAAGCACCAGCAGACCGAAATCAATGTCGATCGTTCCATCGACTTCATCCGCCGCAACAAGGATCGTCGCTTCTATCTGCATCTGTGGCTGAACGACGTCCATGATCGCCATGCGCCGAGCGAGGAGCAGCTGGCCAAGTTCAAGCGTTTCAGCGCTAATCCCTATGTGCAGCGGTTTTACGCCGTGCTCGACGAGATGGACCGGCAGATCGGACGCCTCATTGAGGAGATCGACAAGCTCGGGCTCGCGGAGCGCACGTTGATCGTGTTGACGAGCGACAACGGGCCCACCGCATGGCCGCGCTATTACGAAGAAGGCTTCGATCCCCCGGGAAGCACGGCCGGCTTTCGGGGACGCAAGTGGAGCTTATACGAGGGCGGCATCCGAATGCCGCTGATCGCCCGCTGGCCTGGGAAGATCGCGGCCGGCGCCGTCGATGAAACCAGCGTGATTGCCGCCGTCGACCTGTTACCTACCTTCTGCCGGCTTGCGGGAATCGACCCGCCGAGGGCGGACCTCGACGGCGAAGACATGAGCCAGGCGCTGCTGGGGGCGCCCAAGACGCGGACGCGACCTATCATTTGGGAGTACGGCCGGGACGAAACCTATCTGCGGCCCGCCTTCGAGGACGACGAAAGTCCAAACCTCGCTATTCGCGAAGGGCGTTGGAAGCTGCTCGTCGACGACGATGGCTCGCGCCTCGAGCTTTACGACCTCGGCGCATCGACCCAAGAGCGAGAGAACGTCGCCGAGCAGCACCCGGAGGTCGCCGACCGCCTATCGAACCATCTCCTCGATTGGAGAAAGAACCTTCCGACGCTCAATTGAACGGGCTCTGGGTCCGCTGCTCGGCTCGGGAAATCCCGCGAAGGAGCTGCAACCTGTAATGGTGCGGACTGGTCCAGGATTGACAGACGTCGCTTCTCTTCGCAGCGAGTTGTCGTCTCTGAGACGGTTAGAATCCTCCAACCGCACGGGTAGGCCACGCCGCCAGGCAGCCTCGACTTCTACGAAGGCATCTGGACTGTGTTTGACGCACGCCGTTTGCTTCCTGTCGAGATCAGGCAAAGAACAAGGACTCTGCGGTTCCCGTCAGGATCCAGCGGCGGGCCTCTTCCGACAAAAACTCAGCGTGGTCTTGGATCAGGGCGACCGACGCTGCATAGCTGTGAGGAGGCTGCACCTGGAACGGACAATCAGACTCCCACATGCAGCGCTTCATGCCAAACGCAGAAACGACCCGTTGAACGAGCGGCAAAAGGTCCAAGTAGGGAGGTCCGCCCGCGCTCAGGGCGTAGAAGGCGCCAACCTTGACGAAGACTCGAGGGCGATCAGCGAGACGGATCAAAGCCTCCGTGTCCTCCTGGAACGTCTCGCTACTTGGACGAATCCGAGCCAGGTGATCGATGATGATCGGAGTCTCAGGGAACTGCCCGCAAAGTCGTTCAACTTCGGCCAAGTCCACTGGGTTGACCAGGAAGCTGAGAATCAAATTACGCTCAGCCGCGAGCCGGTAAAGCTCCGAGTAGTTGGGATGGTCCATCCACTCCGCGCCTTGGGCGGCGGATCGTCCCACCAGTCGAAACGCTCGCACGCCTTGGTCGGCAAGTTGGCGCATTCGTTCCGCGGGTCGCGCCCCTTCGGAGACTATGTCCGGGAGGAGACCGGTGCCCGCGAACGTCTCCGGATAGCGGGCGATGGCGTCGAGCATGTAGCTGTGGTCGTCCTGGTAGAAAGACATTTGGATCAAGTTGATCCGGTCGACTCCGAGCGGACGGCACTGCTTGAAGAGCTCTTCCGGCGTGAAGCTTGGCGGCTTCATGTCAGCTTCTCGGCGCGTGGACGAGATTGGGTAAGTTGCCGTATCGGCGGTCCAGACGTGGACGTGCGCGTCGATGACGCCGTTTTTGGCCGAGCCGTCGGGTTCGGAGGATTCCGCGGAGTCCGGCACTGCCGTCGGGGAGCTGCAGGCAGCCAACGAGGCAGCGGCGGCGGCCAGCCATCGCCGTCGGCTCAAGGCGTCGCGGCGGCTGGCCTGATTCGCACTCTGAAGGTTTTTCATGTCGTCCTTGAAGATATGATCGAGGGAAAGCGTAGCACCTATTCCGTGCCTATTCCAATCAGAAACGATAGCGCAGCTCAAACTCGGGCGAGGAAGTCCCAAGCGTGAGGGCCTAAGCCGGCGCCCCCGGTTTGGTGGTCAAAGGTACTAGAATTATCATGTCTGGAGTCAGCACGTAGGCTACGCCTAAAGGTACGAAGCGGCGACGCCAAAGCATCATGTTTATCGGTCCGGCTAGATCTTTCGCTGTGTTGGTTGCTGTGCTCCTAGGACTCGCCCCATGCGTCGGCCTGGCCGCGGATGCCGGGCAGGAGCTTTTCGAGAACAGCATCCGGCCGCTTCTCGTCGAAAAGTGCCAAACCTGTCACGGCAGCACGCAGCAGATGGGTGGGCTGAATCTGGAAACCGCCGCGGGATTCAAGAAAGGTGCGGCTAGCGGGCCCATTGTCTCTAGCGAGGCGCCGGACCAGAGCCGCCTGCTGGCTGTGCTGAGCTATCTGCGACCCATAAAGATGCCGCCGACGGGCAAGCTCTCGGACGCGCAGCTAGCCGCAATCGAAGAGTGGGTAGGGCTCGGCGCACCCTGGCCGGACGAGAAGGCCGCGCCTGCCGCCGCCGGTTCGGTCTTCTGGTCGTTCCAGCCCGTCGAGACGCCTGCGCTGCCGCACGTCCGTCAGGCTGAGTGGGTCCGCAACGAGGTCGACCGCTTCATCTTGGCGAAGCTCGAAGAAGCCGGCGTGCAGCCTGCGCCGCCGGCCGAAGAACTGACATGGCTCCGGCGCGCCACGTTCGATCTGACCGGCCTGCCGCCGAATGGCGCTGAGATCGACGGGTTTCTCGCCGACGATTCCGACGCCGCCTACGAAACAGCGGTTGACCGCTTGCTCGAGTCGCCCCGCTACGGCGAGCGTTGGGGTCGGCACTGGCTCGACGTCGCGCGCTACGCCGACTCGACCGGCGCCGACGAAGACCACCGCTATCCCTATGCGTGGCGTTATCGGGATTACGTCATTAGCTCTTTCAACCAGGACAAGCCATACGATCGCTTTGTCCAGGAGCAGATTGCCGGCGACCTGCTGCCGCCCGACGATCCCAACGCCCGCGTCAACGTGGAAGGGATCGTTGCAACAGGTTTTCTAGCCCTCGGCCCCAAACTGATCGCTGAGATCGACAAGCCCAAGCTCTTCTACGACGTCGTGGACGAGCAGGTCGACACTACCTCGAAGGCTTTCCTTGGCGTCACACTGGCCTGCGCCCGCTGCCACGACCACAAGTTCGATCCCTTCCCGACGACCGACTACTACGCCATGGCGTCGATCTTCGCCAGTACCAAGCAGTTTGAAGCTCTGACCGGCGCCGTGGTCTCAAAGCTCTATTTCCGCCCGCTGGCGCCGGAAGACGAGGTCGCCCGCTTCGAGGAGTCGAAAAAGAACATCGCGAGCAAGAAGGCGGAAATCGCTAAGGTCGAGGGCAATGAAGCCAAGCGGTACCGCGACCAGCACGCCCCTCGCTTGGCCGATCAGATGCTCGCCTCCTACGAGGTCTACGCCGGAGGCAAGACGGCCGCTGAGGTCGCCGAGCGCGACGGTCTCGAGCTCGACGTGCTCGAACGCATGGCGGAATACCTCAAGCCCGGCCGCGAACGCCGCCCGCAGCTCGAAGCCTGGTACGGCGCGACCGACGCCACGCGCGCTGACATAGGACAGCGATACCAGGAGCAGTTCTTCGCCACGATCCAGCTCCGCGAGGACGCCGAGGATAGGTGGGAGAAGGCCGCCGAAGAGGCGCGTGCCAAAGGCGCGCCTGAGCCAGAGAAGCCAAAGTTCTTCGCCGGCGACGACCGTTTCTTTACTGGCGTCAGCGCGGCGAAAGGGCCGTTCGGTCTGCCGAAAGAGAACCGCGATTCCTTCTACTCCGCGGAGTCCAAACAGGCGCTTGAAGGGCTTCGGATGGAGCTGAAGATTCTCGAAGAGGCGGCGCCTAATCCTCCGATGGCGTGTGCTGTCAATGAAGGCGAGAGGATCGACCAGAAGGTGCTGGTGCGCGGCAACGTGAACGACCCGGGCGAGGCCGTACCGAAGCGCTTCCCCATTGTGCTCGGCGGGCTAGACCAGGAACCGATTACAAGCGGCAGCGGCCGTCTCGAGCTCGCCCGCTGGATTGGTTCCGCCGACAATCCGCTGACTGCGCGTGTGATGGTCAACCGAATCTGGCAGTGGCACTTCGGCGAAGGCCTTGTTCGGACGCCGAACAATTTCGGCAAGATCGGCGAAAGGTCCACGCATCCCGAGTTGCTCGACTACCTAGCTGGCCAGTTCGTAAGAAGCGGCTGGTCGGTCAAGGACATGCATCGGCTCATCATGCTTTCGAGCGCGTATCGAATGAGTGCTGTCCATTCCCCGGAACAGATCCGCAAGGACCCGGAGAATCGCCTTTGGTCGCGCTTCGAGCCGCGGCGCCTGCAAGTCGAAGAGATCCGCGACACGCTCCTGGCGCTCGACTCCTCGATCGACCTCACTATCGGGGGCGCCATGATGGAAGGCAAGGGAACAGACAAGGAGTTCAGCGACGACCGTAAGAGCCTGCACCCAGACAGCACCAAGCGGCGCACCGTCTACTTGCCGGTGCGGCGCTCCAACCTGCCGACCCTTTTCAGCCTGTTCGATTTCGGCGATGCCGCCGTCAGCAACGAGCAGCGTGCGCAAACAAACGTCGCGCCCCAAGCGCTCTACATGATGAACAGCGCGTTCGTAGCGGAACGGGCCGGGGCGTTCGCCTCCAAGCTGCTGGCTGACTCAACCCTCGACGACGCTGCGCGCGTCCGCCGGGCGCACGTCGTCATATTGAATCGTCCAGCCGTCCCGGAGCGTGTGGACGCGTTGCTGAGCTACATTGCCGGCTTCCCAGGCGAGGATCTGGACGATTCCCGCCTACTGACCTGGACGAGCTTCTGCCGAACTCTGATCGCCTCAAACGACTTTCTGTTTGTGAATTGAGTTCCCTATGCGAGAACCCGCGCACCACCGCCGCCTCCATCCGTCGATCCGCTCTAGGCGCGAGTTCTTGCAGCGATCCGCCGCCGGCTTTGGCTCGCTGGCGCTTGCCTCGATCCTGGGCGGAGAGGCTGCCCTCCGCGCTGAGACCCAGACGGGCCGGCCCCTGGCGCCGAAGAAACCGCACTTCGCGGCCACCGCCAAGCGCGTCATCTTCATGTTCATGCACGGCGGGCCCTCGCACATCGACACCTTTGATCCCAAGCCGCAGCTCGACAAGTCCCACGGCAAGCCGCTGCCCTTCGATCGCCCGCTCACCTTCGCCGAAGGCAGCACGGGCGCGCTCATGCGCTCGCCGTGGAAGTTCAATCAGTACGGGCAAAGCGGCATCCCAGTTAGCGAGCTGTTCCCAAATGTCGCCCAACACGTTGACGATCTCTGCATCATTCGGTCCATGGTGGGCGACAGCGTGGCGCATGGCGGTGCGGTATTACAGCTCAACACGGGCTCGAACACGTTCACGCGTCCCAGCATGGGTTCGTGGGCCATCTACGGCCTTGGCACGGAAAACCAGAACCTTCCGGCCTTCCTGACGCTCAAGCCCGGGCTCTCCCACGGCGGCGCGAAGAACTGGAGCTCGGGCTTCTTGCCTGGCATCTACCAGGGCACGCCCGTGGGACATGGCGGCCTCAGCGTGGAAGCGCTGATGAAGGAGCCGATCGAGCATCTGCACAACAGCCGGCTCACCCTGGAGCAGCAGCGTTATGAACTGGACATGATCCAGAAGATGAACCGCGCGGCGCTGGGCGGCCAGGATTCCGACCCCGACCTCGAAGCTCGAATTGAGGCATTCGAACTCGCCTTCCGCATGCAGACCGAGGCGCCCGAGGCCTTCGACATCAGCAAGGAAACAGAAGCGACAAAGAAGATCTACGGCCTCGAAGACGACTACACGCGTGATTTCGGTTGGCAGTGCCTGATGGCCCGGCGCTTGGCTGAGAGAGGCGTCCGCTTCATTCAGATCTCGCACGAGTACGGGCCCGGCAACGAGGTCGGCTGGGACGCCCACTCCGAGCTCATTCGTCTGCACACGCGCACGGCGCTAATGGTCGACAAGCCCATCTCCGGCTTGCTCACCGACCTCAAATCGCATGGCCTGCTCGAAGATACGCTGGTGGTCTGGGGCGGAGAGTTCGGCCGCACGCCCATCTCCCAGGCTGGAGACGGCCGCGATCACAACCCCTACGGCTACACCATGTGGATGGCCGGCGGCGGCGTGAAGGGCGGCATGACCTACGGTGCGACCGACGAGTTCGGCTACTACGCTGTTGAAGACCGCATGCACATCCATGACCTGCACGCGACCATACTCCATGCGCTCGGGCTCGACCACGAGAAGCTGACTTACTTTTACAGCGGCCGAAACTTCCGGCTCACCGATGTCGGAGGCGTTGTGGCGAAAAGAGTCTTCGCGTAGGCGCCGCGCTGCAAGCAGTCGGCGCCGCTTCGGCTTGCCCTGCTCCGTGAAGCTAGTCGGCTGGCTGCCCATGTCCACGCCGGTAAACGGGTGAGCGTGCATGTCGACGATCGGGGGCATGACGTCTGTCACAGGTTGGCCGGGTCCTAGCGGCAGACGCTTCGCGAGCGGGGATTTCGGAGCGGTAGCGCGTAGCGGAGCGTCTAGGCTGGGATGCTCAGGAAGTGTCGATGCTTCGAATCGATTGACCTCCCTGGTCCAGGCCTGCAAAAGACCGACGCGATCGCCTAAAATGCCCTCACCATGCGCGCCATTGCCTTGCTTGTCTTCGCCGCCTGTACCCTCACGGCCCAAGATGCCGTTCAACCCGGAAAGTTCCATGTAGAACGCCCCACATTGCTCAACCTCGGCTTCGAATGGGCCATAGACGGGGATGCTAACCGAAACGCCGTCGTCGAGGTTCGCTTTCGCAAGACAGGGACTGCTGACTGGCGCCCCGCGTTGCCCCTGCTGCGCATTGGCGGCGAACGCGTGTACCGAGACCAGTATCAGATGTCCTATACCGTGCCCGAAGGTTTTGCGGGCAGCATCCTGAACCTAGAGCCCGCCACAAGCTACGAATGCGAATTTACGCTCAGCGACCCGGACGGCGTGAGCGGCCAGGCCCAACAGCGCGTCACCGTAGCGACGCGGGCCGAACCGAAGGCCTACGCGGGCGGTAGAGTCCTGCACGTCTATCCCAACGACCATGAAGGCCCCCGCGAGGAACCGAGCTTTATCGGTCTAAAACACGCCTACTACGGCCCCGGACGCGGCGACTGGACCTCGGTCCGCACGGTTAAAGCCCAGCCCGGCGACACGATTCTCGTCCACGCCGGCCTTTACCGTCCTGAGCGTTTCAACTACGTCGACCCGTTGAGCGCGCCGTTTACCGGTTCCTGGTCCCTTTCATTGAAAGGCACTGCGGAGAAGCCCATCACCATCAAAGCAGCCGGCGACGGCGAAGCGATATTCGATGGCGCGGGGAACCACCGGCTCTTCGACGTAATGGCCACCGAGCACCACATCTTCGAGGGACTGACCTTCCGCAATACCGAGGTCGCTTTGTTTGCGGGTGAGAAGGAAGTGTTGGGCGCAGTAGCCCTCACGGTCCGCAACTGCCGTTTCGAGGACGTCGGCGTCGGCGTTTGGACCGAAAACGCGGGTTCCCATGACTTTCTCATCTCCGATAATCTCTTCCTCGGCCGCGAAGACCGGATGCGCCTCATCGGTTGGAATCAGGCCGGCCGCCGTACTGCTGGGATCTACCCTTCGCATCAGCTGCGCAGTTTCTTTGCTGTTAAAGTGTACGGCCCCGGACACGTCATCGCCCACAACGCCATCGCCTACTTTCATGACGGGATCTGCGTTTCCACCTATGGTCCGCCGGAGGCTGATCTCGAGCGCCAGGCTTCGTCCATCGATATTTACAACAACGACATTCACCTATCGAACGACGACTTCATCGAGTCTGACGGGGGCGTGCACAACATTCGCGTCTTTCAGAATCGGGGCGTGAACGCCGCCCACAACGGCTACAGCGCTCAGCCGATGTTTGGCGGGCCGGTCTACTTCTACCGCAATCTGCTGTATCATGTTCCCGCTGGCAACGCCTTCAAGTTCAGCGCTATTCCCGCCGGCATCCTCGCATACCACAACACTATGATCACGGAGCAGAACGCTTCTGGTCCCTACTCGAACGTCCACTTTCGCAATAACCTGTTTCTCAGCCGCAATACACCGAACCGCGGCGTGATGACCTGGGGTAACGCCACGGCCGACTACAGCAGCGACTATAACGGCTTCCGCCCTAATCCTGGCGTCGATCAACAATACAAGTGGATCGCGCCCGCGCCCGGTAAGACGGCGTACGAGCGGGAAAGTTCCGACTGGCGAAGCTTTGCCACGCTCGCTGAGTTTCAGAAGGCGACCGGTCAGGAGGCCCACGGCATCGAGCTCGATTTCGAAATTTTCGAGAACCTAGCGCCGCCTGATATCGCCCGACGCCATCACGTTTACCATTCGATGGATCTCAGCTTTCAACTCAAGGCGGGTTCCAAAGCCATTGACGCCGGGCTGGTCCTGCCCACCATCAACGACGGCTTTTCGGGCGATGCCCCTGACCTCGGCGCGCTTGAGCTCAACCAAAAGGAACCGCACTATGGTCCGCGCTGGGTCACCTGGAAGCCGTTCTACCGTTAAGGCTGAAGAGCGCGGGAGCCTACGCGCTGACCGTTACTCGAACAACCCAAACGCAAAGATTCCCGCTTTGGAGACAATCGCTACGTACTGCTTTCCAGCGGCAGCGTAGGCCATCGGCGAAGCGCGGATATTGCCTCCGGTGTTGAACGTCCACAACAGCTCTCCCGTCTTGGCGTCGGCGGCCATGAAGTTGCCTTCGCGGCTCGAAAAGAAGACGACCCCGCCCGAGGTCGTCATCGCTCCGGCATGGTTGATCTCCTGGCTCTCGTCGCCCAGGAACGGAATCTCCCAGCGTATCTTACCCGTCTGGATGTCGAGCGCCCGCAGGGACTGCTGCGCCTCGCCAAGCTCGTAGTCGATGCTGGCGCCTGTCTGGTAATAGCGCCCGCAGCCGTCGCGCGCGATCAGATAGAACAGGCCGGTCGACGGATTGTATGCCGGAGATTGCCAGTTGGTTCCTCCATGGATGTCCGGACACACGAGAGGGCCTTTGCGCGCCGGCGCCGCCTCGGGGATTTCGATCGGACGACCCTCGGCGGTCAGCTCTTTCGCCCATGTCTGCTTGGCGAAAGGCGAGCCGTGCAAGAATTCGCCGGTCTCGCGGTCGAGCACATAGAAGAACCCGTTGCGGTCGGCGTGCAATAGGAGCTTGCGAGGCTTCCCACGCCACTCAGCGTCCACCAGCACCGGCGTTTCGTTGGCGTCCCAGTCGTGCTCATCGTGCGGCGTGAACTGAAAATGCCACACGAGCTTGCCGGTCCCTGGCCGAATTGCCAGTACCGAAGCTGTGTAGAGGTTGTCGCCCGGACGGTCGCGGCCGTCGAAGTCCTTCGGGCCGGGATTGCCGGTGGGCCAATACAGCAGGTCGAGATCAGGATCGTAGGTGCCGGTGGTCCAGGTAGCGCCACCTCCTCCCTTCCAGGACTCATTGTCGCCCCAAGTCTCCGAGCCTTCCTCGCCGGGCTTGGGCACGGTATAGAGCCGCCAAGCCCGCTTGCCGGTTTCGGCGTCGAAGGCGTCGACGAAGCCGCGCACCAGTCCCGAGTCGCCGCCGCTGTTGCCTACCAGTACCAGGTTCCTCACGACCAATGGCGCTGCTGTCAAGCCCAGGCAAGGCCCTGCGATGTTTACCTTCGAGCGCCATAGAAGGGCGCCGTTCCGGCGATCGAGCGCGATGAGATGACAATCGCTTGCCGCCAGAAAGAGCCGGTTGCCTGACAGCGCCAACCCGCGATTCCAGTCGCGCGTGCCGCTGCTCTCGTCGCGGCCGAAAGGATAGTCATAGCGCCACAGCGTCCGGCCGCTGCGGCCGTCGATCGCGTAGGCCGTTGCGCCGCCGCCGCTGACGTAGACCACGCCGTCTTGCGCCAGCGGCGTCGCCAACGCCCGCGACAACGCCGGTTGGAACTGAAACACCCACTGCACCGCAAGCTTTCTCGCGTTCGCCGGCGTGATCTCGTCAAGCTCGCGATAGCGCCGTCCCGTGTTGTCGCCGTCATACGCGGCCCAGTTCTCCGCCGCTTCGTAGCGGGGCTCGACCGTCTGGGCGGCCGCGTGAGTCACGAGCAACGCCAGAGCTGCTAAACCGGACAGATACGCGGAGGAGGGCACTAGTAGTTCTCGAAGCCTCGATCGAAGGGAACGAAAGGGTCGCGCTGGCGGTCCAGGAACGCTAACAAGTCTTGGACCTGCTCGGCGGTTAATCCAGTCGGGGCAGGCATGATGGAACTCGTTGGTCTCTCGACGTTCTCGATTTCGGACCGGCGAAATAGCGCGAACGAGCCGTCCGCCGCGAGCGCCTGTACCGACACGGTGTCTTCATTCTTGAGGAGGCCTTCGACCTGGCGGCCGTCCTTGGTTCGAACGGTGATGCGACGATAACCGTCCGCGACGTTCGCGCTCGGATTGAGAATGGCGACTCGGATCTCCTCAGTCGTCATTCGTGTCGCGATCGAGTCTAGACCGGGACCCAGGAAGCCGCCGCCGCCGTCTACAACGTGGCACCCGAAGCAGCCCCGATCGCGAAACAGCTTGGCCCCTGCGGTAACATCGCCTTCCACGGGCGGTTGCTCGCCCGGCCTTGCCAAGTTATGAAGAAAGCTTACGAGCTGCCAGAGGGCCTCGTCGGACAAACTGCTCTGCGGCGGCATCGCCGTTCCCGGCAGACCCTTGCGGATCACGTCGAACAAGGCGTCGTCTTCCCCTCGGACAACGATTGGCGCGCGGACCAAGTTGGCGGCCTGTCCGCCCTTAGCGTCCTGGCCGTGGCAGACTGCGCATCGCTCGAGGAAACGCGCGCCGCCGGCCGCGACGGCCGCCGAATCGCGGGCGAGTGGATTCCCTGCCGCCTGAATCGTAGTCACCGCCAAGCAGAGTAATAGGATGCGCATCAATCAGCCCGAGGATACCGCCCTCTGGAACGTCGTCGCAAGGTGCTGCGCCGCTCGCACTTCTGTGAGGCTTCTAATACGGGAGCTGTTCCACAGCGGTTGCATTCGTGGGCTGATTGACGCCCCCATCTCGGGCGTCGCGCCCTGGTCGTGATCCGCTATGCGCCTTGGTACGCCGCAGCCGCCGCAGCCGTATCCAAGAATTCCTGGAACATCCCGACCTTGCCGTCTGCCATGTGGAAAGCGTGGGCGAAATCGGAGGCGAACTTGCGACCGGTCGCTTTCACCCGCCAGGCGTAGCGCCCGAGGACGACTACGGCGTCGCCCTGTGCAACAACCGTGTTCAATTCCATCACGTCGACATCCTGCATCTCAGCGACGCCCACGAAGAATTCTCGGACGGCGGCATGCCCTTGGCGCCTGCCCGAAAACGGCACTCCGGCGATTTCCGGAAGTTGCCACTCGACATCCTCGGTCATGCCCCCGAGCATTGCGTCGATATCCCCTTCCCTAAAGTTCTCGTACAGCCCTCGGACGATTTCGATGTTTCCCTGTTCCGCCATAGTCTCCTCCCAGCCGGATTCTCGTTCTGCCTCGCTCAGCTTGAACAGCATAGTCGAGCGGCGGCTGCCAAGCAACCTTCTTCGACTCGTGTGTCAAGACTGGATAGAAATGTCCCCTCTCTTGGCTCGATGGAAGCGTCCCCCAGGAATCGTCGTCGGGGCTGTGGGAATGTGGGAATCGTCGCAGGCTTCTCCAGGAGGCGTGAGAAGCCGACTAGGCGCTTAGCGTGTAGCGGACCGCCTCGCGGCCTAGCGTTTGCAGCAGCGCCGTGTGGAGCGCCTTGTCGTTGCCGGTGTCGGGCGATTCCTTGACCAGCTTCAACGCAAACCGTCCGATGTTAATACCGTCACGGGCTGAGAACCGCTCGTCGGCGGCGTGCGCGGACTGTAAGAAATCGACTACGTAGTCGAGAATCTCGTCATCGGCGAACGGCAGGTTCTCCTTCAGGATCGCAAGCTCGTCGTCGCGATCCGGAAAGTCTACAAAGATCTGAGGCTGCAGACGGGAGTGAATGTACTCAGGAAGCTCGAACGTCGAGGCGTCGTCGTTCATCGTAACCGCCATCCTGAAATCCGGATGGGCGTGGATCTTGATGCCTGCCACGATCGACTCGACGTAGCGCCGGTCGTCGAGCAGCGGCGCCAAGGAGGCCCAGCTTTTCTCGCTCATGCGATTACCTTCGTCGAGAATCGCGACGCCCCCTCGCAGAACCGCCGTCGCCAGCGGCGAGGCGACGTAGCGCAGCCTGCCTTCGCCCTCGACGACCGGAGTGATGAGCAGATCCTCGGGACGGGTATCAAGCGTCGCCTGCATGATGTAAACATCGCGCCCGAGGGACTTGGCCGCTGCGTAGGCCAGGGTCGTCTTGCCCACGCCCGGCTTGCCGAGCAGCCGCGGCGTCATGGGTCGGTCGTTTTCGTGGACGATTAGCCAAGCGGCCAGAAGTTGGCGCATCAGGTCGTGCTGACCCACCCAACTGACGGAAAGATCGTCAGGGTGTGCGAGGTGGACGGTGACGCCTTCAATATTGACCGTGCGGTCGACGTCTGAAAGGGCTCCGCTCATGGGCTCCATTGTAGCCCGCGGGAGCGAACCTAGCCTACCGCGTTGCGCGGTGGAAAGCGCGCGTCAAGCCGCTCGGCCGGCAAACTCAGTCGCCTGCGTGATGCACACGAACCAAAGCCGGCGCACCATCACTTTCGCCGGTAAGGTTTCCGACGTGGCCCTGCAGCTTTTCGATCGATGCGATTTCCACCCGGCGTCGCCGAATCCGAACGCAGCCGTCACGCTGCAAGCGGTTGAGCGCACTGGAAGTCGTCTCGCGGGTGGCGCCGACAAGGCCGGCGAGGTCCTTCTGGGAAAGCTCGATCTCAACTCCGTCGGCAGACGCCCAGCGCAAAAAGAGTCGAGCGATCCGCTGCTCTACCTCAAGGAAGCTTACCCACTGGAGTTGCTCCTCAAGGTTCCGCATCCGTTTCTGCAACAGGGGTGCGAAGCTGAGCCAAAATTCAGGGTGGCGCTTCGCCCAAGCAAGCACCGACTTGGCCGGCGCCATCGTCACCGAAACCGGATCGAGCACTTCCGCCGACGCGTTCCGATGTTTCTCCCCGAGCAGCGCCGCTTCGCCGAATAGCTCTCCCGGTTCGACGATATGAAACAGGCAGTTCTTGCCGCCTGGACCGGAGACGGAGATCTTGACTCTCCCGCGAGCGAGAAGGAATAGTCGATCTGAAGGGTCTCCGGGGGCGTAGAGCTGCGTGCCTCGTCCGAGGTTCGCCAGGGCCACCGCCCCGTCGAGCTTCGCCAAATCAATCCCCAGCTCCGCATCCGGGGTGCGGGGTGCGATCGTCATTGTTGCCACGGCGTTCTCCGTCAAACTGGAGTCAGCATACCAAAGAAACTCGATCTAGGGCACACACCGTTCAAGTTTCGCGCAATTGTTTACGAAATCTTTCGCCTTCTTCGAAACGTTTCTCCAAGGTTTCGTTGTCGAATTTTGCGCGTAATCCGCTCAAAACATCCATGTATCGATCAAGGCTGTGCAAGATCGCGGCTCTGTTGGTGGAAAACACGCCTTTCCACACCGCAAAAGGGCTTTCCGCGAGACGGGTCATGTCACGCAAGCCGCCGCCCGCAAGGCTCAGCTCCCGTTCTGACGGTATCTCTGCGCTGATCGCCGAGGCAAGAACGCTCGCTAGTAATTGCGGCAGATGAGAAGTCCAGGCGGCAATCTCGTCGTGCCGTTGTGCGTTAAACACCTCAGGACGCGCCCCAATTTCACCTACCCAATTCACGAATTCGGTGACGATGGGAGTCGAAGGAAGTGTCGAGTCACCGGGCGTTAGCGCGTAAACGGCGTTCTGAAACAAGCTTGGATCAGAGTTCTCGACGCCCCGGCCTTCCTTGCCCGCCATTGGATGTCCGCCGAGAAACCTCTGAGGCGGATCGAAGACTTCTTGGGCCAACGCTACGATGGCGGCCTTGGTGCTGCCTGCGTCGGTGACCAGCGCCTCTGGTCTCGCCAAACGGGCGACCTCAGGCAATTGTTCCAAAATGCCCAAAACCGGTTGAGCGAGATAGACCAAGTCCGCTGCCGCTAGGGCTTGCTCGAGCGGCGCCGCATCGTCAATCGCTCCTGCTGCGAGAGCCTTCTCGATGGTCTTAGGCGAACTGACGCCGAGGATGCGCCCGGTGAAACCTGCTTTCTTCAGCGCCAGCGCAAAAGAGCCGCCGATCAGCCCGACGCCGACGACCGCGACCGTCTCGATCACCGACCCTGGACGGCTCATCCAGCGGTTGGCTCGCGCTGCTGGAGCCGCCTCATCGCCGCCATGACCGCGTCAAAGATCTCCGAGACGACCTCGTCGGCTAGGGGACCGCCGTTTTGGGCGTGGAGATTGCGGTGTACGTTCTGCTCGCGGTCAGGATCAGTGACGTCGATGTGCATCTGGCGCTTGAGCGGAGCAAGCTGAAGCACGCACTCGGCGCGCCGATTGAGCAACCGCAATATCTCCTTGTCGAGATCGTCGATTTCATTGCGCCATTCGGAGAGATCCTTCATACGCGACTCCCGGCGGGCGTCTTCAACCCGCCCTTCAACTCCGCGGCCTGCGCCTCCAAACGCTTGCCGAGGTCGGAGGCGCCCTGATGCTCTTCTATCGTTCGCATGAACGCACTGCCTACGACCGCTGCGTCGGCGTAGGGCGCGATCGCCTCCATATGCTTCGGCTTCGAAAGCCCAAACCCGATCGCCAACGGCAAATCGGTGGCTGCGCGCGCTCTTTGAAGCAGCGGCACAGCTTGCTCGGAGACGGAGTCGCGCATTCCTGTGACGCCCGCCGCGGATACCAAGTATAGAAAGCCTCCAGAGCGCTCCGCCACCCGCCTCAAGCGATCCTCGCCCGTAGTCTGAGAAACAAGAAACACAGTGTGGAGGCCGCGCCGACTCATTTCGTCGCAGTAGGGTCCGGCGGCCTCGATGTTGAGGTCGGTCAGCAGCGCTCCGTCGGCTCCGGCTGCTGCGGCATCTTCGGCGAAGCGCTTGAAGCCGTATCTCAACACCGGATTGAGGTAGCTGAACAGAATGACAGGTGTGCTCGATTGCTCGCGGAACTCGCGTAGGATTTCCAGCACGCGCGGCAGTGTTGTCCCCGCCTTCAACGCTCGCTCGCTGGCGCGTTGAATCACCGGTCCATCGGCGGTAGGGTCGGAGAACGGCACTCCGAGCTCGATCAGGTCGCCGCCGCCGGCGTCGAGCGCGTGCATCAGCTCGACAGTTCGATCGGGTGAGGGGTCGCCCGCGGTCAGATAGACCACCAAGCCACGATTGCCTTCCTGGCGCAGTTGGGCGAATGTTTCGGCGATACGATCAACAGCCATGCTTCGCTATGCGGGCTCCTTCGCGCGTCGAGCCGTGGGGCGCGGCGCAGGAACCCCCCTACTCCAAGTCGGGCATATTCTCCCGAAAGATGCCGACGTCTTTATCGCCCCGTCCTGAGAGGTTGACGATGAACGTCTCTCCCTTGGCTTGCGGCGCGCGGCGGATTGCCTCGGCGACGGCGTGAGCGGACTCGAGCGCCGGAATAATCCCTTCCAGCCGCGATAGCAACTGCACGGCCTCGAGCGCCTCCCCGTCTCGGCACGAAACGTATTCGGCCCTTCTCTCGTCGTGCAGCCAGGCGTGCTCGGGACCGACCGAGGCGTAGTCGAGACCGGCCGAGACCGAATGTGTCAACGAGATCTGCCCGTCGTCGTCTTGTAGAACGTAGCTGTGCGTTCCTTGCAGCACTCCCGGAGCGCCGCCCTCGAAGCGCGCCGCGTGCTCGCCGAGCGCTGTGCCCCGGCCTCCCGCTTCCACGCCGACCATGCGGACTTCCTGGTCGCTGAGAAACGGATGGAACAGCCCGATTGAGTTGCTGCCGCCGCCGACGCAGGCGATCAGCAGGTCAGGCAAGCGGCCTTCTTCCGCTTCTTGGAACTGCCGCCGCGCCTCCTTCCCAATAACGGACTGGAAGTCGCGAACCATCTCCGGATAGGGGTGCGGGCCGAGCGCCGATCCAAGCAGGTAATGCGTCGTCTCGAAGCTCGCCGACCAATCGCGCATCGCCTCGCTGATGGCGTCTTTGAGCGTGCGGCTGCCGCCGGACACTCCGACGACCTTCGTGCCGAGCAAGCGCATGCGGAAGACGTTGAGCTCCTGGCGCCGCATGTCCTCTTCGCCCATGTAGACGACGCATTCGAAGCCGAACAGCGCCGCGACCGTGGCGCTCGCTACGCCGTGCTGGCCCGCGCCGGTTTCGGCAATGATGCGCTTCTTCCCGATCTGCCGGGCGAGCAACGCCTGGCCGAGGCAGTTGTTGATCTTGTGTGCGCCGGTGTGCAGCAGGTCCTCGCGCTTGAGATAGATCTTGGCCCCGCCAAGATGCTGGCTGAGCCTCCGCGCGTGGTAAAGCGGAGTCTCGCGGCCGGCGTATTCTCGGTTGAGCCGGTCGAGTTCGGCTGCAAACGCAGAGTCTCGTCGAGCCTGGCGGTAGGCGGCCTCGATCTCGTCCAGCGGAGCGATCAGGATCTCCGGCATGTAACGGCCGCCGTAGGGACCGAAACGCCCCTCCTCATCGGGCAAGACCGGGGCTTGAGCCGTCGCCATCCCTCTACTTTACCGACTTTGCGGCTTCGAGATAGCTGCGCACCTTGGCCGCGTCCTTGACGCCGGGCGAGGACTCAAGCTTTGAGTTGGAGTCGACTCCCCAAGGCCGAGCGGCGCGGATCGCCTCTGCGACGTTCGAGCCCTCTAGGCCGCCCGCGACGATGATCTTCTTGTAGGCGCCGGCCGCGGCGGCGATCTCCCAGGGGAAAGTCGTACCCGCGCCGCCGTAGGCAGCCCCTGCGTCGGCGTCGAGCAGTACCGCCTCGACTGGATAAAGCTGCACTTCCTCGGGCCGAAAATCCTCGCCGACGCGCAGCGCTCGCCAGAGCCGCAAGCCGTCGAGGGCGAGGCAATCCTTTGGCGTTTCGTCGCCGTGGAGTTGGACGATGTCTAGCCCGACAGCGGCGACGATCTCGCGAATCCGGCCGGATGGCTCATTGACGAAGACGCCGACCTTAACCGCGCCGTCTCCAATCGCCTCCGCGACGGCGGACGCCTGTTCGACGGTGACGGCGCGGGGGCTCTTCGGATAGAAGATCATCCCAACGGCCGAGGCGCCGGCGTTGACCGATGTGCGAGCGTCCTCTGGGCGCGTGAGCCCGCAGACTTTGAGGATTGGCGGTGTCATGCCTCTGCTCGTAGTTTCCCACGGCAGGGGTGATCGACCGTCTCTACTCGGCGCGCATCAGGATGGAGACAAGCTCCTGGCCGCCAAAGGCGGTCGTCGACACGGTTAGGCCCATGAGCTCGAACCCCTCTTGACCGGCGTGGTTGAGTTCCTTGTCCATCGTCTTGGTGCGCTTGGTGGCCTTGAGCAGATAGACATAGCGCTTCCGCTGCTGGTCGAGGGCGCGAGAGAGGAGCGAGATGACCTCGTTGCCCCCGAAGGCGGTCTCGGCCACGGACTGGCCGCGGTAGACGAAACCTTCCGAACCCGCTTGATTCAGCTCTTTCAGCATGGTCGAGGTCTTGCTCGTGGCCAGCAGCTTGTACTCGTAGCGCTGCTCCGAGCCAACGCCCTCGCGCCTGACCATCACCGTGACAACCTCGTCGCCGCCAAGCGTCTCTCCGCCCATCATGTCGTCAAACTCGAAGCCGTCTTCGGCGGCCTCGTTCATCTCCTTCTCCAAAGTGCTGGTCCTACTGGTCGCAAGCACTCGGTAAGCGATAGGGCCGTCGGAGGACTTGTCAGTCTTCAGCGGCTCCACAGCCGAGGATGAGGCCGCGAGCAGCAGGGAGACAAGTGCGAAGAGAGTGAAGCGAGCGGCGTTGAGCATGGCGGGTTCCTTCAGTACTCTTCGACCGAACAACTCGGTGTTCTCGTTACAACAATCTCGCCCCTACTCGGCGATGCCGCCTTCGGTCATTTTGCGCGGATCAAGCAGACGATCGAGTTCCTCGGCGGTCAAGTCCGTTTCCTCGAGCGCGACATCTTTGAGCTTGCGGCCTTCTTTGTAGGACTTCTTCGCCACGGCGGCGCCCTTCTCGTAGCCGATCACCGGGTTGAGCGCCGTCACTAGAATCGGGTTCTTCTCGACTAGGTCGGCGACGCGCTCGCGGTTCGGCTCGAAACCGGCAATCGCCTTGTCGGCCAGCACGCGCGCCGCAGCCGCCAACAGTCGCGCTGATTCCAGTAGGTTGTGCGCCGCGACCGGCAACATCACGTTCAATTGGAAATTGCCTGACTGCCCGGCGATCGTCACAGTGAGGTCGTTGCCGATTACCTGCGCGCAAACCATTGCCGCCGCCTCGGGGATGACCGGATTGATCTTTCCGGGCATGATCGACGAGCCGGGCTGCAACGCCGGCAGTGCGATGTCGGCTATCCCCGCCTGCGGTCCGGAGTTCATCCAGCGCAGATCGTTGGCGATCTTCATCATGCTCACTGCGACAGTCTTCATCTGGCCCGAGAGCTCCACGGCGGCGTCCTGGGTCGCGAGGCTTACAAAGAAGTTCGGACTGGCGACGAACGGCAACCCCGTGCGCTCCGCCAGACGCGCCGCGATGCGGGCACCGAACTCGGGATGGGCGTTGACGCCGGTTCCGATCGCGGTGCCGCCTTGGGCAAGCTGCGCGATGCGCGGCAACGCGGCCTCGATGCGCTCGACCCCTTGCCCGAGTTGGGCGGCCCAGCCGCCGAGCTCCTGGCTTAGTCGAATGGGCAGCGCATCCATCAAATGGGTACGGCCCGTCTTGACGACATCGTCGACCGTGGCCGCCTTCTTCTCGATCGTCGCCTTGAGATAGCGCAGCGCCGGCAGTAGATTCTCCGCCGCTTGGAGATAGGCCGCTACGTGAATCGCGGTCGGAATCACGTCGTTCGAGCTCTGACCCATATTGACGTGGTCGTTGGGGTGGACTTTTGAGCCGAGCTTCTTGGTGGCCAGCGCGGAGATGACCTCGTTGGCGTTCATGTTCGAAGAAGTGCCTGAGCCCGTCTGGAAGATGTCGACCGGAAAGTGCTCGTCGTGGAGACCGTCTTCAACCTCTTTGGCGGCGGCCTCGATCGCAGCGGCCATATCGGCTTCCATCAACCCAAGCTGATGGTTGACGTGTGCGGCGGAGCCCTTGACGAGCCCAAGCGCGCGCAGCAGGGTGCGCGGGAAGCGCAGGCCGCTGATCGGGAAGTTGTCCACAGCGCGCTGGGTTTGGGCGGCGTAGAGTGCGTCGGCGGGCACCTTTATTTCGCCCATGGAGTCGCGTTCGATACGGTAGTTTTCTTCGGACATCGCCTCTAGCGTAGCAAGGCTTTTTGCGGTGCGGGCAGCTACAATAGCCGCTATGAAACGGCTCGCGCTTTCGCTCTCCTTTGTCTTCCTTTTCGGTCTCACTGCCTGGGTGACCCTCGGTGAGGCCCAATCGGGCGGTATCCAGGAGATTGCCGACGGCGTTTGGTTCCGCTCCGGCGAGCGCTCCCAAGGCCACTGCAACAACGTGTTGATCGAAATGGCCGACGGGCTCTTGGTGGTTGATGCAAACTTCCCAAGCGGCGCGGAACTGGTGATGCGGGACGCCAAACGGCTCTCCTCGAAGCCGGTCAAGTGGGTCTTCGACACCCACCACCACGGCGACCACGCCTACGCCAACTCTGTTTGGACTAAGGCGGGCGCCAAGACGTTCGCCTACATCGGCGTAGCGGAGGAGATCCGGCGCTACGAGCCGACCCGTTGGTTGCAGGCGTCGAAGGACCGTGAGGACGTTCGGGCGCTCGGGCTCAAGACCTTGGAGCCGCCGCAGGAGACGTTCTCCAAATCACCGTACGTAATGGAAGACGCCACCCGGCGCGTCGAGTTCCACCATTTCGGTTGGGCGCATACGCGCGGCGACTCATTCGCCTACCTGCCCAAGGAAAAGATTCTCTGTAGCGGAGACGCTGTCGTCAACGGGCCGTTCAATTACACCGGCGACGGCAACACCGGCAACTGGCCGAGCGTGATGCGCGCGCTGAGGGCGAAGCTCGACGTAGAGCGCGTGCTGCCGGGTCACGGCGGGCCGGGCGGAGTGGAGCTGATCGACGGGCAAATGGCTTTCTTCGAGGCGATCAGCGGCGAAGTGGAAGCGGCCCGCAAGGCCGGCAAGAAGCTGGAAGACATCGTCACCTTAAAGGAAGGCGCCGGAACCGCCACGACGATCAAGCTGCCGGAGGCCGTCCAGAACTGGGTCGGCGACAGCTTTGCCGAACAGGTGCGGGTGCGCTGGGCCGAGTTGGCCGAGGGCAAACCGCACGGCGAAATCCTGGGCGGCAAGTAGAGCCACCGACGATGGCGTTCGATTTTAAAGATCGCGTGATTGCCGTCACCGGCGGCGGGGGCGACATCGGCGGCGCCATCGCGCAACGGCTCGACGCCGACGGAGCCGTCGTGATCTTGCTCGACGCCGACCAAGAGGGCGGCCAAGCGCGGCGCGCCCAATTGCGCCACGCGGCCGCCGAGTTTCTGAAGCTCGACGTCTCCGACTCCGCGGCGGTCACTGCCGCGTTCGACGGCGTCGAACAGCGGCACGGACGCCTCGACGGACTCGTCAATGCGGCCGGTATCGCCCCGAGTGCGCCTTGCCTCGATACCGACGACGAAACCTGGCGCCGAACGATCGATATCAATCTCTCGGGTGTTCACTACTGTAGCCGCCAAGCGGCTCAGGCGATGGTGCGGCTAGGGCGCGGCGCGATCGTCAACATTTCATCGACGAACGGTCTAGTCGGTGAAGAAGGCCTAGTTGCCTACAACGCCTCGAAGTTCGGCGTGATGGGAGTCACCAAGACGATGGCCGCCGAGTTGGGCGAAAAAGGCGTCCGTGTGAACGCGGTCAACCCGGGTTTCATTGAGACGCGCCTCACCGCGGAACTGCGCGAAGACCCGAAATTCGTGCGCGACTACCATGCGAATATTCCGCTGCGGCGATTCGGGAAACCCGAGGAGGTGGCCAACTGCGTCGCCTTCCTGCTCTCCGACGAAGCGGCTTTCGTCACAGGGATCGCTTTAGTCGTCGACGGCGGCCAGATCTGTCACTGAATCGGATCAAACGGCGTTCTATGCCCCGTGCGCCGCAACGAAAACGGTTGATTCATCAGCCCAGCATTTCTTCGATGAAGTGAGTGTCGTAGGTTCCCGCAACGAACGCCTCTTCGAGCAAGATACGCTTGTGCAGTGGAATCGAGGTATAGATGCCTTCCACAGTGAACATGTCGAGCGCGCGGCGCATGCGGCGCAGGGCGTGGTCGCGGTCATCTCCGTGCGCGATCAACTTCGCCACCAGCGAGTCGTAGTAGGGAGGAACCGTCCAACCTGCATAGGCTGCCGTGTCGACGCGGATGCCGACGCCGCTCGGAGGAACGAACTGAGTGATCTTGCCAGCCGATGGAGTAAACGTGGTCGGGTTCTCGGCATTGATGCGGCACTCGATCGCATGGCCCCGAATGTCGATCTTCTCGGGCAAGACGGCTGAGAGATGCTCGCCGTCGGCCAGGCGGATCTGCGCCGTGACGAGGTCGACGCCCGTGACGGCCTCGGTTACCGGGTGCTCGACCTGGATGCGGGCGTTGAGCTCGATGAAGTAAAGCTCGCCTGCCTCGTCCATGAGGAACTCGACCGTGCCGGCATTCGAATAGCCGATCTCGGAGAGCGCGCTGCCGAGCAAGTCGCACATCTTTGCCCGCAAGGCAGGGTCGAGTCCCGAGGCCGGCGCTTCCTCAAGCAGCTTCTGGTGGCGGCGTTGGATGGAGCATTCGCGTTCGCCGAGAGCGACGACTCGTCCGTGCTTGTCCCCCAGCACTTGAAACTCAATGTGGCGGGGCCGCTCGATGAACTTCTCGAGATAAACGTCGGACGACTGGAAGCTGACCGCCGCTTCGTGCTGCGCCTGCTGGAAGGCGTTGGCTAGTTCCTCGGGATGACGGACGATGCGCATGCCGCGGCCGCCGCCGCCCGCCGCCGCCTTGATAATGACCGGGCAGCCGATCTTATCGACCCATTTCTTTGCTTCGTCGACTGAGGCCAACGGCTCCTCAGTCCCCGGCAAGATCGGAATCCCTACCTTCTTAATCGCCTTGCGCGCCTGCACCTTGTCGCCCATCAGGCGAATGGCGTCGGCGCTCGGTCCGATGAACTCCACTTCAGACATCTCGCAGACTTCGGCAAACCCGGCGTCTTCGGCGAGGAAGCCGTAGCCGGGATGGACCGCGTCGACATCGGTGATTTCGGCGGCGCTGATGACGGCCGGAACGTTGAGGTAGCTCTCGCCGCTGCGCGGCGGGCCGATGCAGACCGCCTCGTCGGCATGGCGGACATGCAGCGCCGCGGCGTCGGCCTGAGAGTAGACAGCGACGGTTTCGACGCCGAGGTCCTTGCAGGCTGCGATGATGCGCAATGCGATCTCGCTGCGATTGGCGATCAGGAGCTTGCGAAACATTGCGGGGCTATTCAGGGCGCAAAGCGAAGAGCGCTTCGCCATACTCAACGGGCTGAGCGTTTGAGACGAAACGCTTGACGACGACGCCGGAGGCTTCAGCCTCGATCTCGTTCATCAGCTTCATCGCCTCAATGATGCAGAGGACTTGTCCCGAGGCAACCTTATCGCCGATCTGAATGAAGGCCGGCGCGTCGGGCGACGGCGCCTCGTAGAAGGTGCCGACGATGGGAGAGACGACCATCACGAGATCCTCGTCCTCCTCGGCGGGCGCGGCGGCGGGCGAAGTCGAAGCCGCATTGACCGCCGCAGGGGGAACCTGTGGAGCAGCGACCTGCCCAGCTGGTGGGGGCGCGCTGGGGAGCGGTGAAGACATCACGACGAAAGGAGGCTGGCCTTCTTGCCCGCCGGGTTCGGTTCCTCGCACGATGCGGATTTTCTCATCGCCGCTTTCGTACTCCAGTTCAGTGACGTCGGTCTTCGTGACCGTTCGGATCAGGGCCTTGATTTCGTCGAGATTCATGGTCGGGGACTAGGTTCGGCGGCGATTTAGTTGAGAATGCGCAACGCTTTGCTTGGAGCAGTGAGGATGCGGCAACCGGTCGAAGTTACTACCACGGTGTCTTCGATGCGAGCGCCGCCCAAGCCTTCGATGTATACGCCGGGCTCGATGGTGACCGTCATTCCCTCACGGAGCCGAGTGCGCTCCCGAGGGCCGATGCGAGGCAACTCGTGGATCTCGAGGCCGAGGCCGTGGCCCGTCGAGTGTGAAAAATACTGATCGAGGCCGTGTTGTTTCAATGTTCGGCGTGCCCGGCGATCCACGCTGCGGCTCTCCACTCCCGCCTTAACGATGTCGAGGGCCGCAGCCTGCGCTTCTCTCACGGCTTTCACGATTCGCCGCAATTCGACATCCGGAGCGCCGAAGGCCGCCATGCGCGTCATATCGCTAGCGTAACCGTCGAGTATAGCACCGTGGTCGAGGACGATTAGGCCGTCGCCGACCAGTCGCCGCCGGCGCGGTTGGGCGTGCGGCAGAGCGGAATGAGCGCCCGAGGCGACGATCGAGTTGAAGGCCGGTCGTTCGGCCCCGAGCAGACGCATGGTGTGGTCCAACTCGGCGGCGAGGCGTGTTTCGGTCCAACTGGGACGAGCTCGGCGCAGGGTTCGTTCGGCGGCTTCGGCGTTGAGAGCGCAGGAACTCGCGATTGCCTCGATTTCGTCGGCGTCCTTAACAGCGCGGAGCCTCTCAACCACCCCCTCGATTCCGATCAGCTCGCGACGCCGTGCGCGGAGCATCTCCCAAGCGGCGTGGGAGACACGGTTGCGCTCGAAGCCCAGCCTACGGATGCGCCGTCTCGCGAGATCGGCTAGCAGTCCGTGTTCGGCGCCGTGCTCGAAAACGACGACCTCAACGCCGTCGGTCTGCTGGGCGGCTTGGGTTTTATAGCGCCCGTCGACGAAGAGCACGGCATTGTCGGGCGTGACGAGCAGCGCGCCGGCGCTGCCGCGGAAGCCCGTCAGATAGCGAATGTTCGGCAACGCCGAGACGTACATACAGTCCACTTTGGATCGTCGTATCTTGCGGCGAAGCGCCTCGATCCTCGAGACCGAAGGGCTCATGGCTGAGCTGCCGGCGAGAGGCGCAGAGTCAGGCCGTCCTCGCGCAAAACCGGCATCACGAGAGGAAACTCCGATACCTCCAGCACCATGCGTACACGTGGCGGGTCGGGCCGGTTGAGGGCTATACGTAGGCGCTTTAACAGAGGATGATCAACCTGCTGATCCCACATCTGCCGAGGCAGGTCGAGCCCGAGACCGTTGAGATCGATCACGACCCGGTTCGGATTGTCGAGCCGGAAGGTCGAGTACTCCTGCCGACTGCCGGTTCGGAGCGAGATCTCAATGGAGCCGTCGCGCGGCTCAATGCGGAGGCCAGTGACGGAAGGCGCGCTTGAGGGGACGGCTGCTGCGGCCCGCGGGCGCGGCGCAGGAGTATCGGCGCGCGGCGGCGCCGTTGCCGGACGAGCCGGAGGCGGTGTGCTTGCGCGCGGCGGTTGCGTTGGGGTCGCCGGGGGAGGTTCGACAGCGGTCTCGGGAGCCGCCGCAGGTCCGGGTTCAGGTTCGGGCGCAGGCCCAGGCGTAGCTTGGACTGCTGGTCGGGCCGCTGTCCGCGGCATCCCCGCTTGGTCGGACGGAGGCCGGCTCAAGAGAACATCGGGCGAGTCGGGAGCGCCGGCGATCTCCGTAGTGGCTCCCTCGTCGGGTGATTGATCGAGGCGCAGTTGCGTTGCCAGAATAACGCCGCCCAAAACGACGAAAAGCGCGGCGAGGACTATCTCGCGTTTTGAGATAAATGCGGAGGGACCGCCCGGGTTCAGCACGGCCTGAATGCGCTCACCGGGGCCCCCGCTAGCCTTCAGCAGGTTGACGCGAATCATAGGTCCTCGAAGCTTCGCAGCGCCAATCCGACGGCGATCGCCAGTGCTGGGCCATGCTCGCCCACAATGCGCCCCGCCGCCGAGCCCGGCGAGTAACTGATGCGATGGAACGGATCCAGCTCGTCGGCATGCAGCCCAGTGCGCTCTTGCAAAGCCTCCAGTAGCCCTGAGGCGCGGGCGGCGCCGCCGGAGACGTAGAGCTTCTCAAGCGGTTGCGGATCTGCCCGCTCATGAAGCGCGTCCCAATGACTGTCGAGGCCTCGCAGCACGCGGGCTAGCAGTTCGTCGGAACCAGGCGAAAGCCAATCCTTCGCGATGACGTGCTCGCGGGCGTACGAGATCGCCCAGCCGCGCATCAGCGCGATCGTGAGGTCCCGGGCCCCGACGTTCACCAACAGCGCCGTATCGCTCGACTTCGGCTGATAACTGAACGAATAGGCGTTCGCCAGAGCGCAAGCTTGCGGGTCGACGACCGCTGGCGCCTTGCCCGCTAGGAATACCGCTTCGCGAACCCAGTCGACTTGTTCGGCTGAGCAACAAGCCCAAAATACCGAGCCTTCAATGGCGGACTCGACCGGTTGAAAATCACACAAGATCGACTCCGCTGAAAGGCCGGAAACCGAGTCGGCGCGGCCCTGAACGAATGCTTCCAGGTCGCTGGAGCTAGAGGTCGTCCGGTCCGACTGGCACCACACCTTCTCGCCCCCGACCGCGGTCGCCACCCGGCGCTCAGAGATCCCGTAGTCGCTGAACAGCGACTTGAGGGCGCGTGCGACGGTGATGCCGTCCGTAAGAGCGCCTTCGGTCAGCACGCCGGCCGGCGTACCCGCCAGGGCAGCGTGTTTGAGGGCGATGCGGCCATGGCGCCTCTGGAGCACGACGGCCTTGATCATGCTTGATCCGACATCGAGTCCAATCAGGGGCCGCTTGCGGGCGAAAAGCCTGGACAGCGAAAAGCCGCGCCCAGGGGAAGGAGTCCGCGATGTCTGACCGGAGTCGGCTTCATCTCGGATGGAAAGGCTCATCGCGGTCGGTTGGCCATCTGATCTCGAGGTTAGCGGCCGCTGCTCGCCAAATCTTCCGCCAAGACTCGCGCGCGTACCGCGAGGTTCTTGGCCAGCGCCAGGTCTTGATCCCGAGATTCCTGGGCTTGCCGGATGAACGCTCGAATCCGTTTGATGGCGGCCCGCTGGTCCTCGGCAAGGCCTCGCGCGGGCAATGTGTTCAACAGTTGCCGAGTAGTCTCGATGCCGACGTCGATCTCCTGGTTAAAGTCTCGACGTTGTTCGGCGGAAAGAATAGAGCCAAGCTGCGGCAGTTCCGCCGCGTCTGCCGGAGGAGGGCTCGGTTCCTCGACCGAGGCCTGGCGGACTGGCCTGGGGCGCGGTACAGGCTCGCTCACCGTCGGTTCGGGGGGATTGCCGGCCGGGACGCCTGCAAATGGCCCGGCGGGTTCCGCCGCCGCGCCTTCAGGGATCGGCTGAGCAGGCGGCAGCTCGGTTCGAGTCTGCGGAGTAGAAATGGGACCGCTGGGCCTCGGCGGGGGCTGCGGCGCCGCGGTTGCCGTCGGAGCCGCAGCGGTGGGGGCCGCGACGACACGCTTGCCGGCGCAAGAGCCGACAAGCAAGGGGATCGCCAAACAGACCGCCGCGGCGGCGGTCCTCGAAAGCGTAGTCGATCGCTCGGCTGAGGATACCATCCGGTCAATGGCCCCGCGCCGCTATCATCCGGCCGGGCGCTGTTCGGCGGCAGGTTCTTTCGAGTGCGGAGCTTGTTGCTCGGCCGGCAAATGGATCCGAAATTCCGTACCCTTGCCGACCTCGCTTTCAAACTCAATTGTACCACCGTGTAACTGCACGACCTGGAAGGTCATGGCGAGACCAATGCCCGACCCCTTCTGTTTGGTGGTGAAGTAGAGCTGATAGACTTTTTCGCGCTGCTCGGAGGTAATTCCGGCCCCTTGATCGCGCACGCGCAACAGCCACGTGCCGTCTTCGGATTCGATCGCAGCGTCGAGCGCGCCCCCGGCGGGCATAGCCTCGACGGCGTTGGCGAAGACGTTCAGCAAAGCCTGCTTAATAAGGTCGCGATCACCGCGCACCCAGGCGTGCTCCGTGGGTTCGACAAGTTGAGCGACGATTCCCCTTTGCTCGGCCTCGGGCCGGATCAACTCCACGAGTTCGCGGCCAAGCTCGCGGAAATCGAAGGCGGCCATGTCTAGCTCGACCGGACGTGTGAAATCCAGAAACGACTTCACGACACGGTCTAGCCGCGTGATCTCTCTCGTGATGACCTCGATCTCCTCCGCGCCGGATTCGGGTTCGCCCAGTTTGGATTTGAGAATCTCCAGATGCAAAGCGATGGAGTTTAGCGGATTCTTGATCTCGTGGGCGGCGCCGCTGGTGAGGCGGCTGATGGCGGCCAACCGGCTAGAGACGTCGAGGCGGCTCTCGATTTGTCGCCGCGGATCAGCCTCGCGCAACATCACCATCGTTCCAATGCGGTCGCGCGTGGGGAACTCCTCCATCACCTCGGCGGTCAGCAGTAACCGCATGGGATCTCCCCCGGACGGGCGAAACTCGACCGCTTGGTCCTTGACCGAACGACGAAACTCGACCGCGCTGCGCAACAAGGCGCCGATCGGAGCGTCGGAAGGGAAGAGCTCTTCAATGCTGCGCCCGATCAGCTCCCAACGAGGGCCAAGCAGCCGTTCTGCGGAACCGCCCGCCATGGTAAGCCGATCGTCAGGTCCGAAGAGCAACACCGCTTCCTCAAGCCGGGTCAACAACTGATCGATGTTGTCGCGGAGGCTGTCGGCGTCATCTCGCGCGCCGCGAAATCGCTCGCCGAGCAGACTAAGTTTGGTCTGGACCGCTGCGACCTCGCTAGCGTCGGCGGGTTCAGTGTCCTCGACGGCGTCTCCTTGAGCGATTCGGTCGATCATGCCCCCGATGCGCTCTAGCGGCCGCACGGCAATGCTCGAGACTACGACCGCTGCGAGCAAAGACGTCAGCAACGCAACAGTCGAGGCGATTGCCAGACGCTCGATCTGGGGCTGCACTTCCGTACGCAGCAACACCGTCGAAAGCACCATGCGGACGGTGAACACCGTCTGCTGACCGACCCCAAGCTCGCGGACCACCTCGTAGTCTTGATTGCCCGAGAAGGCCTCGGCGAGCTTGGCCCACCAGCTCCTGCCCTCGAACTCGCTGAAGCTTGGAAGCGGCGTATGGCGCTGGCCGCGCTTGGTCCCAATCGAGGCGGCTAGGATGCGATCATCGGGCCCGGTGACCAAGCTCTCGACGATCACCGGCGAGTTGCCCATCAGGTTTTCAAGCAGCAAGCCGAGCTCAACGTCTTGCTCGACGATCTCAATCCAGAAATCAGTGGCCCCTTCCAGATCTCCTGTGGCCGGAGCCCTTTCGGCGCTCTCGGTCCCGATCACGCCAAGAATGAAGCTGTGCACCTGCTGAGCATTGATCGAGGCGATCTCGCGCGCGTCGGCGAGCCGGTTCTCAACGACCGATCGCAGGTACACGCCCGAGAGGACGATTACGATGCCGGCGACGAGAGCGAGGATGGCGATCTGCAGCCGGGTGCGCAGCGACATCTACTTCCTCAATCGGCGTCTTTCTGCGCGCCGTACTCCTTGAGCTTGTTGTGCAGCGTCTTGAGGCTGACTTCGAGAATGCGAGCGGCGCGCGTCTTGTTGTTGCCGGTGTGTTCGAGCGTCTTTAGTATCAGCGCCTTCTCGGCTTCTCTCACCGTGGCGCCTACGCGCAAGCTGACAAGATTCGGATCGTCGGAGACCGGCGGCCGGCTCGCTGCCGCCGCGGGATCTTCCAGGGCGCCGTGAAGGTGGGCCGAACGCAGCGGGCCTTCTCCGGCCACTATGACGGCACGTTCGAGTGCGTTGCGCAACTCGCGAACATTGCCGGGCCAGTCGTAGCGTTCGAAGCGCTGACGCACTTCTGGATGAAGCTCCGTTACGCGGCAGCCGTGCTTCTCATTGAGCGAGGCGATTAACGCTTCTGAGATCGGCGGAATGTCGTCCCTGCGCTCGCGCAGCGGCGGCAGGTGAATGTGAAAAACGTTCAACCGATAGTAGAGGTCCTCACGCAGCGCGCCCTCGGCCACAGCCTCGTCGACCTTCCTGTTGGTGGCGGCAATAATGCGAGCGTCGACGCTTAGTTCCGTGGAGCCGCCAAGGCGGCGCACTTTCGAGTCCTCGAGCACCCGCAAGAGTTTGGCCTGCGTGGCGGCCGGCATCTCGCCGATTTCGTCGAGCAACAGAGTGCCGCCGTCGGCCAGCTCGAAGCATCCGGCACGGCGCTGCAAAGCTCCGGTGAACGCGCCTTTCTCGTGGCCGAAGAGCTCGCTCTCCATCAGCGACTCCGGCATGGCGGCGCAGTTCACTGGGATGAAGGGCCCGGCGGCGCGGGGGCTGAGCTTGTGGATCGCACGCGCGACGAGCTCCTTGCCGGTTCCGCTCTCGCCGGTGACGAGGACGGCCGCGTTGCTCGGCGCCGTTTGGCGAATCACCGAAAAGATCTGCTGCATGGCGGCCGAGCGTCCCACCAAGTCCTCGAGCACGCCGCGGTAGCTGAGCTCGCGATGCAACAGATCGCTCTCTTCTCTGAGCCGGCCCTGCCCGGCGGCGCGCTCGAGCAAGACCTTGAGCGCGCCGGTTTGAATCGGCTTCTCGAGGAACCAAAACGCGCCGAGGTCGTGGACGGTTCGAATCGCATTGTCGATCGAGCCGAACGCGGTGAGCACGATGGTGACTGGCGCCCGTCCCTGGGTTGAAAGCGTCTCGAGCAGTTGAAAGCCGTCCATGCGCGGCATGTTCAGGTCGCTCACCATCACGTGAGCCGAAAAGTTCTGCAACTTCTCGAGAGCGTCCTGACCGTCACGAGCGGTCGCGACCTCAAAACCCCAGGACGAGACGAGACTTGAGAGACCGCGCCGTTGATCGTCTTCGTCGTCGACGATCAGGACCCGTGTCGGCGTCGAGTGAGCAATCTTCTCCATCGACCTCTCATTCTACGCCGGTACTCCGGCTGGAACCGACTCTACCAGAGAGGAATCTTGAGCAACCGGGCCAGCTCGTTGAGCGGGGGATTGCCGTAGTAGCGGTCCTCGATTCGTATCGTGGGTACGCTGCGGCGGCCATCGTTCTGGCTCATTACCAACGCGGCGGCCTCTTCGTTTTCTTCGATGTCGATTTCTTCGTACTCGACCGTGTGCTCGGCAAGAAATCGTTTGGCGCGGCGGCAGTCGCCGCACCAAGTCGTTGTGTAGACGGTAATGGACATTACTTGTCAGATGCTCGGAATGTCGCGAACGATGCAGGGAACCCTTTCGCGAGCGTCGTCGGCGGGCGGCATATGAAACAATGGACAGCCTGAGGGTTTTTCCGAGCTGCGCCCATGCCCAAGCACGAAGAACGACTCGTTGTGGACCGGCTCTCGAAGAGCTATCCGACGCCGGCAGAGCCGCTCGAGGTGGTACGAGAGGCGTCTTTCGAGCTAGCCGCCGGCGAATCTCTGGCCGTAACGGGTCCATCGGGATCCGGCAAGAGCACGCTGCTCTACATGGTCGGGACGCTTGAGCGGCCCAGCTCGGGCTCGCTGCGGCTCGGCGAGGTAGACCCGTTTGGGCTTTTGCCGAACGAGCTGTCGACGTTTCGCGGCGAGAAGATCGGATTCATCTTTCAAGACCACCACTTGCTGCCGCAGTGCTCGGCGCTTGAGAACGTGCTCGTCCCGGCGATGACGACCGACGTCGATCCGCAAGCGATCGAACAACGAGCTCGCGAGTTGCTCGATCGCGTCGGGTTGAGCCGTCGTTTGGAGCATCGGCCCGCTGAGCTCTCTGGCGGAGAGCGTCAACGCACCGCGATCGCTCGTGCGCTGATCAATCGGCCCTCGCTGATTTTGGCCGACGAGCCGACCGGTAACCTCGATCGTCGCTCGGCCGAGGGCGTCGCCGAGTTGCTCGCCGAGCTGCCGAACGAGGGAGAGGCTGCCATGATCGTAGTGACTCATAGTGAAGACCTTGCCGCCCGCTTCGAACGCCGAACCGAGCTGATCGATGGGAAGCTGCAAGACTAGGACGGAGCGAAATGCCAATGCAACAAGTTCGCGCTCTTGGAATCATTCTCGCCGGCGGCAAGGGAGCCAGGCTATCGCCGCTGACGCGTGAGCGCAGCAAGCCGGCCGTTCCTTTCGGAGGCAAATATCGCATCGTCGATTTCGTGCTCAGTAATTTCGTCAATTCGGGGATCTATTCGATCTACATTCTGACGCAGTTCAAGAGTCAATCGCTGCTACAGCACTTGCGCGAGGCTTGGCAGTTCTCAGACCTGCTCAAAGATCAGTTCATCATTCCCGTGCCTGCCCAGATGCGCAAGGGAGAGCGCTGGTACCAAGGCACTTCCGACGCGATCCATCAGAACATCCATCTGATCGAGCTCTCGCAACCCGAGATCGTGGCCGTCTTCGGCGCCGACCACATCTATCGCATGGACATCTCGCAGATGATCTCCTATCACGTGCGAAACGGAGCGAAAGGCGTCGTAGCGGCGCTGCCGATTCCCGTGGACCAGGCGGCGCAGTTCGGGACGATGCGAGTCGACGAGAACTGGCGAATTCTCGAGTTTCTAGAGAAGGTCGAGAATCCGCCCGAGATTCCGGGTCGGCCCGGGTGGACGTTGGCCTCGATGGGCAATTACACCTTCGACACAGACACCCTGGTGACCGAATTGCGAGGCGACGCGGCGAACCCGAACAGCGATCACGATTTCGGGCACAACATCCTCCCCGGGATGGTGAACGAGTATCCGATCTACGCATACGATTTCTTCTCCAACGTCGTCCCAGGCGAACTGCCCGAGAATCGCGGCTACTGGCGCGACGTAGGGACCATCGAGGCCTACTACGAGGCCAACATGGATCTCAAGTCGGTGAAGCCGGCGCTGAACCTATACAACTATCAGTGGCCGTTGCGAACCGCCGAATACCCTCAGGGGCCGTCCAAGTTCACTTTCAACGAAGATGGCCGACGCGGGCAGGCGATTAACTCGATTCTCTCGGAAGGCTGCATCGTCGCCGGCGCGATGGTGAGGGATTCGGTGCTCGGCCGGCGGGTGTTTTGCGACAACGGCGCTGTGATCGAAGACTCAATCGTAATGGACAACTGTCATATAGGTGCGGGCGCCCACGTCCGACGGGCGATCGTCGACAAGAACGCCCGGGTCGAAGCCGGCGCTCGGATCGGCTTCTTTCCCGACCACGATGCGGCCCACCACCACGTCTCGGATACGGGAATCGTCGTGGTGGAGGGTCGCCGTTCGGCGATTCCGGTGTCACCAACCCCGGTCTAGCCGGTGTGGCTCGGTCCCCGCATCTGCCCCGTTGGCTGGATTGAGAAGAGCGGACGAAAATTTCGCCATGCTGCCGGCGGAGCAGCCCGGCTCCTATCCTGAGGCGGCGTCCGCTCGGCCCGCCGCGGGAGCAGGTTCAAAGTGAAACAACGCTTCATCTACGGTCAGCCCGCGGACGTCGATGCGGGAAAGGTCCGTCGTTCCCACTCCGTGCCCTTCGGCCAAAAGCAAATGGTTGTCGCAGTTTCGGAAAGGAATCGTCCCCCTCTCGGCTCGAGGGTCATAGCCCATCACGGCCGTCGCGACCGCATCGGTGCACACTGGATTGAGTCCGGCGATCAGCAACTCGGGCTTGCCCGTCCTCAGGTTGCCCCCGCGCACCCAGGGTCCTTCCCCTCCGATCATCGTCTCGATGCCGTCGATGATCTGAATGTCGATTGGCCTGGCGGCAGCAAGGTCGGCGACAATGCGGGGGACTCGGTAGCCGCTGTCGCGCGGCGTGGAAGGATCGATCTCGGGCGGAGCGATTTTCGAGGGCTGGCGGCTGCCGTCATGGAGCGGGCCCCGGCCTTTGGCAGGAGACTCGTTCGGCTCATCCACGCCGGCGTCTCCGCCGTAGATCGAAGCCGGGGTGATTCCAAAGCTGTTCTTGAGCGCTAGTGTGACGCCGCAGGTAGCGTGATTCTTGAGCTTGGCGATCGTCATGAAGACGTCAGTATCTTTGTAGGCCTGATTCAACCGGAAGGAGGGAAACACGTAACCGCCGCCGGTAACCTTCAACTCCGCATAGCGCTTGCCCGTGCCCAGCGCGTTTGTGTTCTCCATCTCGAGCAGCTTCGCCGCCCTCTTGAGCGATCGCACGCTCCATCCCGCATTCAGCATGTATTCTTCAAGCGGTCCGCCGGTCGCCCAAGCGCTCTCGACGAGCCGAACACGCTTCGCGCCAGCCTTATCCAGCAGGCTGCACACGACGCCGACCAAGTTCGGATGCGTGTAGTGAGTCAAACCCAACGGCCTGCCTTGAAGTTTCAGGCCCGGGCTTCCGGTTAAGTTCAGCTTGATCGTGACGGTCTTGCCCGCAACCAGGCGTTCGACGCCGCCAAGCTGATCAAACAACGTTGCGACCTTCTCTCGCAGCTCGGCTGGTTGATACTCCCGGCAGCGTGCCATAGCCACCGCAGAGGCAGGCGCATCTGCCGCGGCTTCCGCACCGCCGATGCCGGCCGAGGCTGCCGCCAGTACGCCTGCCGAGCTTTTCAGCCAATCACGGCGAGTCCATAGCCCGCCGCAGGGACGGCGGCAAAGACGACTTTGCGGATTGTTAGAAGTCATGACTTCCACCTCTCGACCCAGCCGCCGGCATGAGCCCGAGAAATCCGATTCAGAGGCCGGGCGCGGCTCTACTCTTGTTCTTGCGGCGGTTGCACGTCGATGACCACCGCGCAATAAGAGGGTACGCGAGGAACGTCAATCTCGCTTCCGCCCTCCTCGCCCGGGTAGATTTCGAGGTCCGCGGGAGGCTCTCCGGGGACATGCATGCGGGCCTTCTTGACGATCCGCGGAAATCGTACCGTGATGTTTTCCGACGGGTAATCTCCGTATTCAGTCATCTGCAGCAACGCACGGCCGCTGTCGGGGTCGACGCTGTAATGAGAAATGATGGAGCCGACGTTGTATAGCTTCGGCGCTCCATGCTTCCCGTCCACGACGCTGCGGACCTCTCGCGAGAACCGGCCCGAGTCGACCTCTTCGGCTGGGTAGCCCCGGATGCTGCCGGCGCCGGCAATGACTCTCTTGAATTCCGAGTCCTCTCGATGCTGAGCCTTCGACCAGCGAGGACCAGTCATCAGCGTCCCGCCTCCGCTCGTAAACGACTGTAGTGCACGGTGCTCCGGCTCGTCGGGCGGGGCAAAGTCGTAGGCGACAACTTTCGTTTCGGCCGGGACCACGTCGGGAGAAAAATCCGACCGCAACACAACCCGGTGAGGAACATGTCGCACAGCAAGCATATTGAGTATGTCGAAAGTATCGAACGAGCTCGGATGCTTAGGATCGTGGACGACAACGACGCTGGGCCATACCTTGAAGCTTTTCCACTCCTTTTGGGCCTCGAAGAAGCGCACGTGCTCAGCCAGCTCTCGCCATTGCTTGATCGCCTCCTTATCCCCGCCGTAGAGACCCGGACGCCAATCGTCGCACAACGCCACGACCAATCTTGCTCCCGCCATGCCGCTGTCGGCGACGGCCCGCATATAGTCCTTGAGCTCCAACGGTTGCGGTTGGTGTCGCGTTGGACGGTGGCCCATCCAAATGGGCCGGCCGGAGCCGTCTGCCCGCAGCACCCCGATTTGCCATCCGTTCGAAACAAGCCACGGGTTGCTGGTCGGACCCGCCCGCCAACCTTCTGCTTCCGACGCAGTCAGCAGTCCGGGCCAGTTTCCTTCCCGGCTGCCTATGATGGGGAGCCGAGTGCTCCAGTTCACATTCTTCCAAGAGCCCATCGGAATGACGACTGCATCGGGGTGGCTCGCCTTCAGCGCATCGAGCGCCCAATCGGCGGCTCCTTCCGGAAACTCGCCGTCAAGAACGACGCCGTCTAGTACGGCCGCGGCGGCCTCGACCGCCGACTGCCAGTCGGGCCCGAACGCAACCACTCCCAGCGTCACAAGCCCCTTCTCTCGAGCTTGGCGGGCGTAGCCCGTCACGAGTTTCCATTGCTCGGCGTCAAACCCAGTCGCCTCGCCCAGACTCCAAGTCAGCAGTAGGCAGTTGTAAGGGGTCCCATCGAGAAGGTCTAACGTGCCCGACCGATACCAATCGCGAATCGCTTGTGTCTCCGTTTCGCTAAGAGGTCGGAATTCTGTCCTTTGGCCGTTCTCTTGCTCGACAGGGGGCTGGTTTCGGCGCCGCGCGAGTTCCAGCGGGCCGCCGTCCCAGCGGAGAGGAACCCAGTCTCGCGGCGGCAAAGCGGCGGAGAGCAATGCCGTGTGCAGCGCGATCAAAACCGCTATCCGCACGGTCGCCATGGCCCTAGCCTATCACGGAGGCCGGCGGCATATCTTTAGGTCGTTGGCAGGCTTCGACGGTTCGGTATCGCCAAGATCCAACCCGGGGCCTCAGCGCAAGAGTGGAACTACAATGAGTCGGCGCTGGAGGATTCTCGCTGTGGTCTCCGCCGAGCAAGCTAGGTCGAATAAGCGGGTCCGGGCGGCCTACGCCCCAAGCGGGCTGCTGGCCGAGGCGTGCGTCGTCCTTGTCGGGACCCTGTTTTTTCTCGTCCTGGCCGCAACAGTTGGGATTCCGCGGGTAGAGCCGTGGGCGAGCAACCCCGGCCGCGAGGATTCGCGGCGCGAGGCCGCTGTCTACCACGAGGCCAAAGAGTTCTTCAGGGTCTCGGCTCTGACGGAACATGGTGCGGAGCGCATCGGTCGCCTCCGCCGCCATTTGTCGAAGTTCCGCCTGGGAAAACAGTAACTCGGGCCGGCCGCCACCTGCGGGGACACGATAGAGCGCTGGAGCAACCCCCGAGCTAAAGATGATGTCTTCGCCGTCCGGGGACCATGTGCCGCCGAAGTTACTCCCGCCAGGCAACTTCGCCCTACGTCTGAGCGCATCCGCCGACTTTGAGTTTCGCCCGGTCTGGTCACCGTCGGGTGAAGAGATTGTGTTTGCATCGAACCATCCAGGCGACTACGACATTTTTCTTCGACGAGCGGATGCTAGCGACGAGCCCAACCTGCTCGTCGGGGAGGAGGCGCGTGACGTAGCCTGCGACTGGTCGGTCGACGGCAAGTACATCCTTTATCGCCGCCAACAGTTAGAGGGCGGCGGCGACCTGTGGTATCTCGAGCGCGGCGAAGACGGTACGCAATGGACCCCCCGGCCGTTCTTAGAGACACCGGATGCCGATGACCGGCGGGCTAAGTTCTCTCCCAACGGACGGTTCGTCGCCTATGAGTCGGACGCGTCGGGGAAGGTTGAGATTTACGTGCGATCGTTTCCAGACGGAGAAATGCAAGGCCGGATCTCGACGGAAGGCGGGATAGCGCCCCGGTGGCGTGCCGACGGTAGGGAGCTGTTCTATGTCGAGGGCGACGCGTTGGTCGCGGCGCCGGTCTCGACTGAGGGCGAGTTCTTTTCGGGGACGCCGAGGCGGTTGTTCCGTAGCGCTGGACCTGCGATGTCCCCCGGAGGACGGGAATACCCGTACGCCGTCTCGAGAGACGGAAAACGCTTTGTTGTGTCAGAGCAAGTCGGCCAGGCCCCAGAGCCGAAGATCCATGTGGTACTGAACTGGTACGAGGAGTTCCGCGACCGGCAGCCCAAGTAACGAACGTTCGCCGGCTGGTTAGCGCTACAATCCGACATCGCGCTCTGCCAAGTAGCTCAGATCGTGCTGCACATCGGCCGATCCCGTCATCGTGAAGATTGAACAGCATCAATGAACCGCCGCCGCTTTCTTTCGCGAACCGCCGCGCTCGCAACGCTCGTCTCCGCCCGCGCGCAATCCGGCCGCCCTCCGCGCGTTCTGCTTCGAAGCTCGTGGCAGAGCGTCAACATCGGCGACATCGGGCACACGCCAGGCGCGCTATCGTTGCTTGAAAAGCACTTCCCTGACGCAGAGATCACCTTGTGGCCGGGCCGGCTGGGCCACGGATCGAGAGAGCTGCTCACCAAGGCCTATCCGCAGCTCAAGATCGCGGAGGGAACCGTCGACCAAGACAATCGTCCTTCGACGCCCGAGTTGGCTAAGGCATGGGAAGAGGCGGACCTCTACCTGAACGGTTCCGGCTCGGGCTTCCCCGGCCGAACCCACGCGATCGCCTTCCGCCGAGCCACCGGAAAGCCCGTGGGCGTTTTTGGCGTCAGCACCGACCCGATCTCGGGCCTGGGTCCCGGACGAGAAGCTGAGGGAGGCACGCTCGAAGAAATTCGAGCCAAGGCCGCCCGTCTTCCGCCGACTCATCTCAGCGACGATCTGCGCTTCATCATCAACCAAGCTGCGTTCTTCTTCTGCCGCGAGACGATCTCGCGCGACTACCTCCGTTCGCAAGATCTGAAGACGCCGATCATCGAATTCGGACCCGACGCGCAACTCGGCATGCCGTTGCGGGACGACGCGAAGGGCTTCGCCTACCTGGAGGCGAATGGCCTCAAGGAAGGCGAGTTCATCTGCGTCATCCCGCGCCTGCGTTATACGCCGTATTACCGGATCAGAAACATTCCGCGGGTTCCCACCGACGACGTCAAAGACGCGATCAATGAACGCTCCACCGAGAAGGATCACGCCAAGATGCGTGAGATGATCATCTCCTACGTCAAACACACCGGGAACAAAGTCATGGCTTGCGCCGAGATGACCTATCAGGTAGCCATGGCGAAGGAAGCGCTCGTCGATCCGTTGCCTGCCGAGGTGAAGAAGAACGTCGTCTGGCGTGACAGTTATTGGCTGCCGGATGAGGCGGCGTCTGTCTACTCGAAAGCGCAGGCAGTCGTTAGCTTCGAGTGCCATTCGCCTCTGATCGCTCTTCACAACGGCACGCCGGCCTTCTACATCCGCCAACCCACCGACACCTGCAAAGGACAGATGTATCGCGACTTCGGAGCAGGGGAATGGTTCTTCGAGGTCGATCAGACCAGCGGCCCGGAGTTGTGGTCGCGGCTCGAGACGATCCACCGCGATCACGCTCGGGCAAGGGCCAAGGCCGATTCGATCATGGCCGCCGTCGATACCCTGCAAGAGCGGATGGTCGACGCTGTGCGCGAGGCTTGCCGGAACTGAAAGTCGCCCTCGTCCCAAGCGCTGTACATAAGAGTCTTGAGCAAGCCCGGTCCGGCTTGACTCCGCCTGCTACCCTCAAGTCAAGCCCTTAGCGGATGGGCTTCAACGGATGGGAATACCAAGATTCCGGTGACGCTTCGGTTGCCGATTCGACGCACTCGGGAGGTGCTCCTCCGGTTTGCCGTCGAGGTCCGGTATTGTCCGGAAATGACCTAGGTATTTTTATTGTCATTCCGATTCTTTAGAATCAGCGGCATACAAGGCTGCAACCCGCCGCTTTCTGTCCGAGGGCGGACAGAGATCGCCGGGAAGCCGATTTAACAACCCTAAAATCAATAACTTAGCCAAAAGGCTTGCCAAGTCGTGCCGGACATGACGCACGGCCGGATGACTCACTGCGGCTGAAGTGTGACATCTGACATACCGCAGGCTCGTTTCTGGCCCGCCGCCTCCGCCGCCCTCCTCCTGCTGCCCTTCCGCGATAATGCGGTCGATGCCCGATCACGCGAATTCTGTCTTTCTCGACAGCATCAATACGATGTACGACAGAGCGGTTTCGTTCCTCGACCTCTCGCCCGGCCTCGCCGAGCTGATTCGCGGCTGCAACTCCGTCTACGAAGTGCGCTTCCCGGTGACGATCCGTGGCGAGGTGCGCGTCTTCAAGGGCTGGCGCGCCGTCCACAGCGAACATAAGCTGCCGGTCAAGGGCGGCATTCGCTACTCGCCCCAGGTGAGCCACAGCGAGGTTCAGGCGCTGGCCGCGCTGATGACCTTCAAGAACGCGGTCGTGGACGTGCCTTTCGGCGGATCGAAAGGCGGCCTCGTCCTCAACCCGCGCGACTTCGAAGTCGAAGAGCTCAAGGCGATCACCATCGCTTTCACCGCTCAGTTGGCCAAGAAGGATTACATCAGCCCGGCTTTGAACGTCCCCGCGCCCGATGTCGGCACGGGCGCGCGCGAGATGGCCTGGATGGCTGAAGCCTATCGGGCGCTCTACCCCGAGGACATCAATGCCGGCGCCTGCGTCACCGGCAAGCCGCTCGATCTCGGCGGCGTCGCCGGCCGCCTCGAGGCCACCGGCCGCGGCGTGCAATACGGGCTGCAAGAGTTCTTCCGCCACGCCGACGACGTGCGTGAGGCCGGGCTCGAAGGAGGGCTCGAGGGCAAGCGGATCATCGTTCAAGGATTCGGCAACGTCGGATATCACGCCGCTAAGTTTCTCTCCGAGCAGGACGGCGCAAAGATCGTCGGTGTGATCAAGAGCGACGGCGCTCTCGCCGCCTCGGGCGGGATCAACATCGAGAGCCTGCGCGAGTACGTCGCGGAAACCGGCGGCTTCCAGGGTTTCCCGGACGCGGCGTTTAGCGAGGACGGAGGCGCCTTGCTCGAGGCCGAGTGCGATATCCTCATCCTGGCCGCGCTCGAGTCCCAAATCCACGGCGGCAACGCCGGGCGCGTGCAGGCCAGGCTGATTGCCGAAGCCGCTAACGGGCCGATCACCTTCGAGGCGAACGAGATCTTGCGGGAAGCCGGCAAGATCATCGTCCCTGATCTGTTTCTCAACGCCGGCGGGGTCACGGTTTCCTACTTCGAGTGGATTCGCAACCTTTCGCACATGCGCTTCGGACGCCTGGAACGGCGCATGCACGCCAGCCGCACACAGAGTTTCATCCAACTCTTCAAGACGTTCACGCGCGGCGAGATCCCCTCCGACCTGCTCAAGGGTTTCAAGCTCGAAACCGATGAGCTCAACCTTGTCCGGTCCGGCCTGGAAGACACGATGTGCGAGGCTTACCAGCACATTCGCGAAATTTGGCGCTCGCGCGAGGGAGTACCCGACTTGCGCACTGCGGGCTACATGTTCGGCATCGAAAAGGTTGCCCGTTACTACAACGAATACGCGCTGGGCTGATTGGCGCTACCCAGCCGATCGGGCGAGCAACGGGCTTTCCTGGTGATCGCAGTACTCCGGCGGCAGCAACACGCGCACGGTTTCCGGGCCCAATCGGACACGCGCCGGCAGCTCGCCCGCCAACTCGCCGTCGACCTGAACGTGAACGCGCGAGCTGGGATCGATCGCTCGCAACTCGACCTTGGCGGCCGAACGTCGCTCCACCCCGCGCGGGCTGCTCAGCTTGTGTAGCAGCAGCGCGGCCGCATAGGTCGCGTAGCGCAGGCCGGAGGCGGTACGGAACCCGATCACTTTGAAGTGCTCGGAGAGTAGGTGCGCGCCCGGCGTCAGAATCAAAACGCCGCCGTAGATACGGCTCTTCGAGATGACAACAAGCGTGCAGTCCATCTGCTCCGCGCCCAAGCTCATGCGAAACTTCTCGAAAGGCAAGACGAGTTGCTGGAGCCCGCTCCAAACATAGGCCCCGAAGCCGCTGCGGCGTTTGAGATTGCCGTTGAGACGGTAGACGGCGCCCGCGTCTACCCCGGCGCCGCACATCAGCAGGAAGAATCGCCGCCGGCCTTCGTCCGGCAGCTCGACGACGCCGAGCGGAGCTTCGCGCTCGACCAACTCGGGCAGCAGGGCCGCCGCGCGCGCCGGGTCGAGCGGCAGACCGGTTTCGCGGGCGAAGACGTTTGCCGTGCCGGCTGGCAGCGGGGCCAGTACGGCGTCGGACCCCGCCATGCCCTGCAACGCCTCGTTGATGGTGCCGTCGCCGCCGCAAGGGGAGATAAGATCAAAGCCCCTTTGAACGGCCTCGGCGGCGAGCACATCGGCCCGCCTTTCAAGCTCGGTAGCGAACAGCTCAACCTCAAGGCCATGCCGACGGTATTCCTCAGCGGCCTCTCGCGCGCGCTGCTCGGCGCGGCGGCGCGCCCCCCCAGCGGCTGGATTGAAAAGGATCGCCGCCCGTTGGAGAGCCATCTAATTTTATGATAGAACGACCATGCCGAGCCCCGGAGCGGCGGCCGACGTCGTCGCCGAAATCGAGTCCCTGCGCCGGGAGTTGCGCCGTCACGAGCATCTCTACTACGTGCTCGATCAACCCGAGATCAGCGACGCCGAGTACGACGCCAAGATCCGCCGGTTGGAGGCGATCGAGGGCGAACATCCCGAGCTCAAGACGCCCGACTCGCCCACGCAGCGCGTCGGCGGCGCCCCTCGCGAGGGATTCGCCAAGGCATCGCACTCGGCTGCGATGATCAGCCTCGACAACGCCTTCGACGAGGAGGAGCTGCGCGACTTCGACCGCCGCGCGCGCGAGCTGGCCGAGGTTGAGACGATCGACTACGTCGCCGAGCTCAAGCTCGACGGCCTATCGATGGCGGTGCGCTTCGAGGGCTCCCGGATGAGCTTGGCGCTCACTCGCGGCGACGGGCTCACGGGAGAGCTCGTCACTGAGAATGCCCGCACGATTCGTTCGCTGCCGCTCGTCGTCGACCCCGCGCCGCTCGGCTTTCCGGCGACGTTCGAGGTGCGCGGTGAAGTGGTGATGCCTCGGCGCGCTTTCGACCGTCTCAACTCGGCACGGCTCGCCGACGAGCTGCCGACCTTCGCAAATCCGCGCAACGCCGCCGCCGGCGCGTTGCGGATGCTCGATCCCAAAGCGACCGCCGAGCGGCGCCTTGAATTTTTCGCCTATGGCTTGCTGGTTAACGGGGAGGTTGTCCTCGAGGGCCAATGGGAGGCGCTCGAGGCGTTGGCGAGGTTGGGCTTCAAGGTCAATCCCAATCGCCAACGGCTGCACGGCGTCGACGAGGCCTTCGCCTACTGCGGCGAGTGGCTGGCCAGGCGCGACGGCCTGCCCTACGAGATCGACGGCGTCGTCCTTAAAGTCGACTCGCATCAGCTGCAACAACGCCTCGGACGTACCGCCAAGGCGCCGCGCTGGGCGATCGCCTACAAGCTCGAAGCGGAGCAAGCCGAGACCAGTGTCGACGACATCATCGTCAACGTCGGACGCACCGGTGCGATTACTCCGACGGCCGTCCTCGACCCAGTCTTTGTCGGCGGCGTCACCGTCTCACGCGCAACGTTGCACAACGAAGACGAGATCGAGCGCCTCGGCCTACAAAAAGGCGACACGGTGCTGATCGAGCGCGCCGGGGACGTCATCCCCAAGGTCGTTCGCGTCGTCGCGCCGGGCGAGAGCCGCGAGCCCTACTGCGTGCCGTCGGAATGCCCGGTCTGCGACACGAGGCTCGTGCGCGAAGAAGGCGAGGCGATCCGCCGCTGCGTCAATGTGAGCTGTCCGGCGCGGCTCAAGGAGTCGATCTTCCATTTCGCCTCGCGCCGCGCGATGGACATCGACGGCATGGGCGAGGTGCTGATCGAGCAACTCGTCGACCAAGGGCTGGTGCGGAACTTGGCCGACATCTACTCGCTCACCAAGGAGCAGCTCGCTGGGCTTGAGCGCATGGCGGAGAAGTCGGCCGAGAACGTGCTTGACGGGATCAAACGCTCCCGGGAAACGCCTCTGCCGCGGCTGCTGTTCGGGCTAGGGGTGCGTTTCGTCGGCGAGCGAACGGCGCAACTCCTGGCCGACTATTTCGGCTCCGTCGACGCGATCGCGGCGGCGTCGCCCGAGGAGCTTGAGGCGGTCGACGAAGTCGGGCCGCGGATCGGCCAGTCGATCGTCGATTTTTTTGGAGCGCCGCGCAATCGCGAGCTGATCGAACGCTTGCGAACCGAGCGCCTCCAGTTTTCGCAGGAAAAGCGAGCCAAGCGGGGAACGTTGACCGGCAAGACATTCGTACTGACCGGAACGTTGCCGAACCTGACGCGCGACGAGGCCAAAGCGAAGATCGAAGCCGCCGGCGGCCGCGTCGCTTCTTCGGTCAGCAAGAAGACACACTTCGTCGTCGCAGGAGAAAAAGCCGGATCGAAGATCGAGAAGGCGCGGAAGCTCGAGATTGCGGTGCTCGACGAAGAAGCCCTCAACGAACTGCTGGCCGGTCCAGGGTAAGAGGCGGCGAGCCCCCCCTCGCGAAGGCTCGAAGAAACAGGACAAGAGGAGGTAGATCGTCGCCTCCGACCCACGTTTAACGGAGCGCCAGGGTGCGAGCCGGTTCCTCGAGGAAGACGTTGTGGTCGGCGTAGCCGTTGGCGCGTAAAGAAGAGGCCAGCTTCTGCAGCGCCGTCTTGTGAATCTGAGAGACGCGGCTCTCGTTGACTCCTAGCTCAGCGCCGATCTGCTTCATCGTGCACTCCTTGTCGTAGTAGAGTCGGATGACGGTTTGGTAGCGCGGCGGCAGAGTCTCGACGGCGACGTCGAGCGCCGAGCGAAGTTGGTGATTCGCGAAGATGTGATCCGGGCTGTGATCGGGGCTTTCGGACGGCTCGGCGTAGGAGTTGTCGGGCTGTTCGACTCGATGCGGCTGGCCCGAGGTGAGGCCGGCGGACTGTAGGTCGCTTTTCTGCTTGCGCAACTGAGCGGGCGTGAGGCCTAATGCTTCGGCCACTTCTTCTTCGGCGGGCGCCCGGCCAAACTTCTGCGCTTGGCGCTGCCCTGCCGCCTCGATCGACTTGTAGCGTTTTCGAAGGTCGCGCGAGGCCCAGTCAAGCTGACGTAGGCTGTCGAGAATCGCTCCTCGGATGCGGTGCTTGGCGTAGAGATGGAAGGCCACCTTCTTACTCGCGTCGTACTTCGCCACCGCGTCGAAGAGGCCCAGCACTCCGGCGTGCGCAAGATCGTCCAACTCAACCTGGACGGGCAGACTTTCGCGAACCCTGGCGGCGATCGCGCGCACTAACGGCAGGTGCTTGAGGACTTGTTCGTCACGGGCCGACAGCTTGCCCTTCGCCGCGGCGAGGGAGGGCTTGCGTGCGCGGCGCGCGGCGGTTCCTGCGGATTGAGCGGACATGGTTATTCAGACTCCTCCAAAGACTCTTTTCTTCAGCGATTCTTGTTCTTCGTGGAACTCTCTTTCGGCGATCCAGAGAGCTTCCGAGCGTTTCTGTTTCGGGGACATCAGCCTATATGCATCGCCGGGGCCATTCGGCCTATACGTCCTAAGTCACTGTGAATAAGGAGATTGTGAGAGAGAAGCGGGATCTGGAATTGTCGAGTTTTTGACGCCCGCCGTCGGAAAATTCGGCGCCGGGTCGTTGACAGCCGAGGGCCTGCCGTTTCGGCTTCTTGACATCCCCCAGCGTCGCTTCCACCCGGGTTTTGACAGCCTCGCCGCCGCCCCGCCGCCGGTGAGTTTCATTTTGGAACTGGAGTCTCGTTTTGCACTTGACCGTCCGGCGGCTCCTACGCGGTTGAATCTTCAAGGCGCTCTGGCCGTTAGCGCGGAGATAGAGGGCAGGAGGAGTTCCAATTTGCGTCCTTGCGAGACTGCAGCAAAGGGTCGCTGTTCTCGTCTAAGTTTCAATGAATCAAAGCGATGCGAATGCTGTCCCCGCTTCGGCTCAGGGATTGCCGAAGCATTGACGCCGGGCGACGACACACAGGCCCGCCGGAGCTTTGCAAGATGCTGAACGAGCCGCTAGATGACCGGGACCGCCGCAGGGTATTGATCGCCAGTGCGGATCGCAGTTTCGCGATGCAACTCGCCTCGGTCCTTGAAGCGAGGGGCTACGCCGTCGAGCGATCGCCTGATTGCGAGGATGTGCTGGCTCGCATCGCGGCCATGCGGCCCGATGTCGTGCTGGCCAACGTCTCTGCCGCGGGCGAGCCTGGTCGCGGAGACGGCTGCGCCCGGATTGCCGCCGCGGCCTCACCCTATGGCGCCGCGGTGCTGGCTATTGGCCGCGGCGAGACGCCGGCCGAAGCGGCTGAGCTCATGAGCAGCGGCGTGCGCGACGTGATCTTGCGGCCGTTCTCGACCGAAGAGCTTTTGCGTCGGCTGGCAATGGCGCTGGCATCGTGCGGGGTAAGCCCTTCGTTTGTCGCCCGCGGGCGGCCCGGCGAGACCAAGCTGGAAGCTTCGCCGATCTGCGATCCGGCCTCGGAGCTGCTGATCGGGCGCAGCCGGGAGATCCGGCGCGTCATCGAACAGGTGCGGTTGGCGGCGCCGAAGTCCACGACGGTCTTGATCACCGGCGAGACTGGGACCGGCAAGGAGCGCGTGGCGCAGGCGATCCATGCCCTCAGCCCCGGTTCGAATCAGGAGATGGTCCCGGTCAACTGCGGCGGCATTCCGGCCCACCTGCTCGAGGACGAGTTTTTCGGCCACGTCAAGGGCGCCTTTACCGACGCCTATCAGTCGCGCATTGGTCGGTTTGAACAGGCCGAGGGCGGCACGATCTTCCTCGACGAGATCGGCGACCTGCCGCTCGAGCTGCAACCAAAGCTATTGCGCGTGCTGCAAGAGCGCGAGTTGCATCGTATCGGAGGCTCCGAACGAGTCGAAGTCGACGCGCGCGTGATCGCGGCGACCAACGTCGATCTCTGGGCCCGAGTGAACGACAGGGCGTTTCGCGAGGATCTGTTCTACCGCATCAATGTGTTTCCCATCCATCTGCCTCCGTTGCGTGAGCGCCGCGAGGACATTCCGCTCTTCATCGAGCACTTCCTCGAAAGGCTCTGCCGCCGCGACGCCCTGCCGACGAAGCGTTTGGCTTCGGGGGCGGAGGCGGAGCTGATGGCTCGGGCCTGGCCCGGAAATATTCGAGAGCTTGAGAATGCGGTGGAGATGGCGGTGATCCGCTCCGGCGAACGAGAGCAGGTAGGGATAGCCGACTTTCCCGAGGCGCGGCCGACGCCGGGCGTAGCGACGGGGGCCCAGCCGGGCGACTACAAGAGTCTCGTGGCCCGCTTTGAGCGCCAGTTGATCGAGCGCGCGATGCGCCGCGCCGGAGGTAATAAGACCCAGGCCGCCGAGGCGCTTCAGATCAAACGCACCACGCTGATCGAGAAGATCAAGAAGATCGAGAAAGAAGCCATCTCGGCCGCAGCGCAAGAGGAGGACCTGTTCTGAGCGTCAGGCTCAGGCGAACGAATTTCGGCGGCCTTGGCGCGGCCCGCCGCTGAGATGCGAGAATAAGGGATGCCACGCTCGGCTCGGAGAGCGAGCTCCGGCGCCGGGGTGATCTGGTAACTTATCCCTCTATGGGGCGAAGGTAGAATTGGTCGAGGCTTCGCCGCCTTTCTAACGTCGGCCGGCCCCAGTGCGGGCTCGCCGAGTCGTCCCAACCGCGAAACGAAATCATGCGAAACTACTTCCGGTTTGAGATGCGCGCCGTCTGTCGCGCCGTCTTCGTCTTGCTTGCCTGCTCGGCCGTTTTGGGCGCCCAAGACGACGATCCGTTCGACGAGCCCTACGACCGCTGGGCCGTCGGCATCCGTTTCGGCTTCCTGTTTACGGACTTGATGCAAGGCGGGTCCAACGACACGATCATCGACACAGACCCATTCCTGCTCGCGAGCGAATTTTCTTCGGCCCCGAAAAAGCGGTTCTTTATCGGTCCGTCCGCTCAGTTCAACATCAAGCCGCGGATCGGCATCAATGCTGAGTTCGTCACGCGCGAGGTCGAGTTCACTAGAGAAACCAGCCTGCGGGGGGCGGACCGCTTCGGCAATCTGGAGTTCATCTCTTCAGAGAGCACGCGCACCCGGGCGCGCTATTGGGATATGCCGATTCAGGTGCGCTACTACTTCGGCGATCCAGGGCGACCGCGAGCCTACGTCGGCGCCGGCGGAGTGTTCCGTTTCGTGACCAACCTGAGGGCTAACCTCGACACGGTCGACGCGGAAGGCACGGAGAAAACTAAGAACGTGGACGGTGAGGTTTCCAACAAGAATCCGATCGGCGGCATCGGCAGCATCGGCGTCCAACTCACTGACGACATCGGCATTAAGGTGGAGATTGAAGGCCGCTACACGTACTGGTTAGACCGGGCCTTCGCCATCGGCTTTTCCAATTCCGCGCAGAGCCAGGTCGAGGTCGCGATCGGGTTTTCGTTCTAGGAATCAGGCAAGGGAACTCGATTCCCATGACACGACCCGCGTCGCTGATGCTGCTGGCCGCCTCGTTGCTTGCCGCTCCGCTGGGCGCGGCGGATTGGGAGGCGGTGCGCGCCGTAGAGATCGCGCGCCTGCGGAGCTACACGGAGGGAGTCGTGATCGACGACTCGGGCGACCTCTACGTCTCGCACGCCGACCGCATCAGCAAGGTCACCCCGCGGGGAGAGATCTCTGAGTGGGCGCGGACGCCTTCGCCAAACGGACACAAGATCCGGCCCGGCGGCAAGCACCTCGTCTGCGACCGCAAGGGCGCCGTCTACCTGATCAGCGCCGACGGCAGGATCGAACGTAGGCTCGCTGCGCTCGACTACGGCGCCAACGACATCGCCCTTGACCCCGGCAGCGGCGGCTTCTACTTCAGCTCGCCCTACGCCTCGCAGACTGAGCCTAAGGGTACGCTCTATTACCTGAGCGCCTACGGCGAACTAAAGGTCGTTGCCGAGAACCTGGGCTTTCCGAACGGCGTCGTGCTGCGGCCCGACGGCCGAGCGTTGCTGGTCGGAGAGAGTCTCTACAATCGCATCTTGGAGTTTCCGCTGCGGGCGCCGGGTGAGGTCGGTCCGTCGCGGGTCTTCGCCGAACTGCCGTCCAAGGGCGTGTCTCAGCTCGACAATAAGCCCGACGGGATCGCGTTCGGCGCCGACGGCAATCTCTACGCGGCGCACTACGGCATGGGACAGGTGCAGGTGCTCGACCCGCAAGGAAAGCTACTGGCGAGCTTGCCGACCGGCGCCGTGTTTACGTCGAACGTCGCTTTCGGCGGACCGCGCGGAAATCAGCTCTACGTTACCGGCAGCATCGGCCCAACCGAGCAGACCGCGGGCGTGCTGCTGCGTCTGGATCTACCCTGGTAGCGCAAGACTGCGAGGCCGGCCGCGCCGACTAGAACTCGCGAACCTGCTTGCGATAACCCTCGAGGTTGCGCAGCGTCTCGCTCAACGAATCCCCGCCGAACTTGTCGAGGAACGCCGTCGCGAGCACGATCGCCGTCATTGCCTCTCCGATCACGCCGGCGGCGGGAACGACCGCCACGTCGGAGCGCTCGTAGGCCGCCGAGGAGGGATCGCGAGTTTCGAGGTCGACCGACTCGAGCGGACGCCGCAGCGTCGAGATGGGCTTGATGTAGCCTCGCACGACAACGTCCTGACCGTTGGACATGCCGCCCTCGATGCCGCCGGCCTTGTTTGAGCCTCGAGAGAACTCCGACTTCTGCTTGTTGTAGTGGATCGTGTCTTGGACTTCCGAACCCGGCGAGAGCGCGGCGATCGTGCCGGAGCCGATCTCAACGCCCTTGACCGCTTGCATCGACATGATCGCTTGCGCGAGTTTTGCGTCCAGGCGCGCGTCCCAGGTGATGTAGGAGCCGAGCCCGATCGGCAACCCCCGTGCGACGACCTCAAAAATACCGCCGCGAGTGTCGCCGGTCTTGTAAGCGACGTCGACCTCCGCCTTCATGTGCTGCTCGGTCTCCGGGTCGACGCAGTTGAGTAGAACCTCGTCCCTCTCGGAGAGCGCCTTGATCTCTTCCCAGCTTGCTTCGCGCTCGAGCCGCGCCGAGCCGACCGCGACCACATGGCTCAAGACCTCGACGCCGAGTTCCGCCAAAAAAAGCTTGCAGAGGCCGCCGACTGCTACGCGCGAGGTGGTCTCACGGGCGCTTGCGCGTTCGAGGACGTAGCGCGCGTCGGGGAAGTTGTACTTGATGCAGCCGGCGAGATCGGCATGTCCGGGCCGCGGCCGGTTCACGGGCTTGGCGGCGTCGGCGGCGCCTTCTGCATCTTCCACCGGCAACGCCTCGGTCCAGTTCTTCCAGTCGCGGTTTTGGAGCAGGACGGCGATCGGCGAGCCGATCGTTTGGCCGTGGCGCACGCCGGAAACAATGTGCGCCTTGTCGGTCTCGATCTTCATCCGGCCGCCGCGGCCATAGCCCTGTTGGCGTCGCCAAAGCTCGCGGTCGAGCTTTTCGAGCGAGATGGGAACTCCGGCAGGCAAGCCTGTCAGGGTCGTAACTAGGGTTTCGCCGTGCGACTCGCCGGCGGTTTCAAAGCGCAACATTTTCTTAGGGATCAGGGCGATCGGCCAGCCGGAGCCTTCAAGCGCCCTGAATTGTTCATGATAGCGAAGCGGAGGCTACGAACGCCCTTGGGAGTGATGTGGAATGGCTAGGGCCGGAGCGTCGACGTTGGCGCCCGCGCCACGAGGTTCGAGAGAAAGGTGGGCATTGACGGCGCTTCTAAACGCGGCGTTCTGCGAGCGTCTTTTCATTGAGCTTTACGCCCAGACCCGGCGTGTCCGGCACGCGCAGTCGTCCGTTGACGAGTTCTTCGGGCGGATCGGTCAGCTCGGCTCGCCACGGAGCGTCGGAGTGCGAAAACTCGAGAATCAACTGATTCGGCAGGCTGGCGCAAACGTGCATCGCCGCCAGGTTGCCGATTGGGCTAGCGGGACCGTGAGGCGCCACTTGCATCCCAGCGGCCTCGGCGATCGCGGAGACTTTTTTCAGCTCGAGCATGCCGCCGATATACTTCACGTCCGGCATCAGGATTTCAACCGGGTCGTAGCGCACGTACTCGAGCGTCTCTCGGATACCGAACAGCGACTCGCCGCCGGCGGTCGGCATCGTCGCGGCTTCGCGCAGCGTCGCCAGATCGTCCAAGGGACGCGTTAGCTCTTCAAGCCAGAAGAGATTGAGCGGCGCGAGCATCTTGATTACCGCTCGGCCGCGCTCCACGTCGAAGTTGGAATGGGCGTCGAGCAGCAGGTCGCGATCCGGCCCCAGTACTTCGCGAGCGGCGCGGGCGCAGTCGACGCCGAGCTGGGTGTGAGCGGCGATTTCGGCCGCCGAGCCGTCGCGGGGCATGCCGTCGAACGGCGCCATCTTCACCGCGTCGAAGCCGGCGGCGATGGCGCTCTCGACGTTGACCGCGAAGCCCTTAGGCGTCCGATCGTCGGTGCCGCGATTGATGTTGGCGTAGTTGCGAATCTCCTTGTGCAGCTTGCCGCCGAAGAGCGCCCAACAGGGCACGCCGGCGACTTGGCCTTGGATGTCGAAGAGCGCCTGCTCGATAGCACTCAAGGCGCAAGACGTCGCGCGGCCATACTCGCCGAAGTCGCCGTGAACGCGGCCTCGCAGCCATTCGATGTCGTAGATCGAGCGACCGCCCATCAGCTCGGAGTACTCGTGGAGCTTGGCGACCTGGGGGTCGTTGCGGCCAGCGTGCGAAGCGTCGCCGATGCCGCTGATCCCGGCGTCCGTCTGTAGTCGGATGACGACCCAGTTGCCGCGGTCGTTGACGCGCAGCGTGAAGACCTCGATCCCGGTGACTTTGATCGCGGCGGCGTTGCGGTCGGGAGGAGCGGGCGTCGAGCAAGCGGCCGAGGCGAGTGTGCCCGCGGCGGCGGAGCCAAAAAAGTCTCTGCGGCGCATCGTGCCTATTGTAGCCGCGCCGTTGGGATAGTTTCGCTGCGTTCCCGAATGTTGTCCAGCACGCGCAGGTGAATTTTGTGAGCAATCTCGTCAGAAATGATTCGCCAGTAGCCGCTTGGCCACAAGCCGTGGCGGTACCAGCTCGTTCCTTCGAGACGAGTCCGGCCTCCCGGCAGCTCGGTCAACAGAAAGCGACCTCCGCTTGAGACCATAAATCCCTCGAGGTGGGGCGCGTGGATTTCCTCGTACGGCGTCCACTCCCGCATCGAGGGCGGCGTGGAGACGACGGAGAATTGGAGCAGGCGGGCCTCCTCCCAAGCTTCGATCGGCTCGACGAACACTCCGGTAGAGAAAACACAACGGCGCTTGCCGCCGACGCCGGCGCCCTCGATCTCCGTTCGGATCGGGTAGGCGATTCCGAAACGAAACAGCCAGTCCTTAGGCTCGGGCAACTCCGCGAGCTCGATCACGTGCGGCCAGACCTCCGCTGGGGTTGCGTCGACCTCCACCGCCGTCGTCACTTCGAAGACGGGAGGCGGCGGCAGTACGCGGTTTTCGAACGACATCACAGCCGGGAGCACGAGTATCGCGGCGGCCGCAACCTGTCCATGATCGCGCCTCGCCCGGGAGATCGCATAGGCGACTGCGCCCCCGAGCCAAGCGAGGGGAAAAGCAAGGGGAGCCGCCATCACAAGGCAGATGACTCCCTCGATCGCGCATGCCAACAGCGCGGCTCCGGCACAAACGATCGAGGCGGATGTGACCGCCAGCACGCCCAGAGCCGACGTTTCACGTCCTCGCACAAACAGGGACGTGGAAAGGAATCCCAGCACAAACGGCGTTCCAACGAATAACGACCATCCGTAGCCGCCTAGCAGAGTAGCGCCGAAGCCTGTCAGAACGACCGCGACCCCGGCGGCGGCTGCTGTCACGGTCACAGCGGATCCCCAACGATCCCTCGCGACCCAGCGGTTGCCGGCTTCGGATCTTTCCGCTCGGCCCGGGATCACGGACAACGCCCCAAAGAGCAGGAGATTGCCCCAGGGCAACAGGAGGCCTAGCGAGAACAACTGCGAGACTCCGATGTCGCGCAGGCGCTGACGTGTCAGCACGAACGCACCGATCAGGAACGCAACCGTCGAGATCAGCCAATAGAGAAGGTATTCATCGTCGAGAAGCGGTAGTTCCGCCGCCTCCGTGAAAAAGGGTCCCCAGAAAGTGTTCTTTGGTTCCAACCAGCTGTAGAAGGTGTTCCCGGGGGGCAGCCAACGATCCAGGTGCCACTTGAGGCCGCCCCCCACCAGCCCCAAAACGGCGTAGGGCATGCGCCCAATCGTGCCGTCCCATCGAATGGTCTCGCGCAGGCTCATCGTCAGACCCCCTAGTCGATAATGTCTGTCATTTCTGTCAAGAAAGAAATTGCCGGGCAAATTTTTTTACCCCCCGCTGGCCTTTGCGCCGCGCAGTAGTGAGCGCAGCTTGCCGCGTAGTCCAACCAGGCCTCGCAACGCGCCGGCGGGCAAGCGGCGCATCTCCTCGTAGGCGCCCGAGGCGTTCTCAAAGAACTCGCGCAGTTCGCCGATACGCTCGCGGGCATAGGCGCTCTTCGCCCCTCCGCCTTTCAGCTCGTCGGCGCAGCCGCGCAGCAGCTCGAGCGTCGGATCGATCTCGCGGCGCTTGCGTTCATCGAGTATCCGGCGGAACATCTCATACACGTCGTCTGTCGAATCAAAGTGATCACGCCGGTCGCCCAGCCTGTGTACGACGTGGACCAAACCCCAGCCCTGCAGCTCTCGAAGGCTATTGGAGACGTTGGAACGGGCTACCGACAAGGTTGTCGCGATTTCGTCGGCGGGCAACGGCTGGGCCGAGAGATACAGCAGCGCGTGAATCTGCGCCACGGTGCGGTTGATCCCCCAGCGGGTCCCCATCTCTCCCCAGTGGAGAATGAAACGCTCTTCAACGGCGGTTAGCTTAGGCATCCTGTTAGTTCTGTTCTAACAGAAACAACAGGAACTACGCAAGGCCTAACTTGGAAATAATCCGCTTCGCGACCCGCGTTGCTGGCTCGCCCGCCGTCCGCGTCGATTCAGCTGGGCGGACCGTTAGAACTCGAGCGTCTCGATCATTGCGTTGAGCTCACGTTGCAGCTCGTCGGCTTGGCGTCGCAAGTCGGCTTGATTGTCGCGTAGGCCCACCAGGCTTGCTTCTTGCTCGGCCAACTTTTCGGAGTACTCCATCACCCGCTCCTGTTGGCCAGCCACCGACCGCAGCGTGGAGATATTGCTGCGCAGGCGGTTTTGGTCCTGCGACATTTCGTTGATGCGCTGCTCGGCGCGCTGCGCTTGCTGCTGCGTGTCGCCGATGCGGCGCTTCAGCTCGGCGATCTCTCCGAGCTTGGCGCGGCCCGCCTCACTGAGCTCCTTGTTGCGCACCCAAACCATGATCTGCTGGTAGTTCATGTTGGTTACGGCGTGGGTTTCGTCGTACGGCCGCTCCTCGACGATCGCCAGCCGGCCGGTCGAGTCCGCGCCGAGCGCCAGCTCAAAGCGATAGGCGCTGGCGGTCTTTTCGGCGGGCTCGATGTCGATCAGCTTGTATCCGGGCCGGACCGGGTGCTCGACAATCATCGTCTTGGCCTCGTCGTCCACATTGCGGACTGTAAAGGTCTTGGTCTCGCGCAAGACTCGTCGGACATGGATGATGCCCCGATTGAAGTGGAACTCACTCTGGAGTTTCTGGCTCGAATCGTACTTCGTCGTCGCGCGTGTTCCCAGATCGACCGCGTAGCTGATCAGCCGTTTGTCGCCTGCCTTGACGGTTTCGACCAACGCTTCGCCGGCGTAGGCGCCGGCGTCGTAGACGGTGATTGCGCCGCCGTCGAGCGTCGCGCCGGATGAGTTCGTGATCTCGACGGCGTTCAGGGGATGTTGCGAGCCGTTCGACTCGTCATAGATGATCAGCCGCCGCGCTTCCACGCGTTCGCGAAAGAAGGGCAGCATGGCCGATTCGCTTTTCCGAATCGTCACCGGGTGATCGATGGCGTACTCGAACAGGTCGCCTAGGTCGGCCTTGACGGCTGTCGCCGCTACGGTCGACGCCATCTGGCTGCGGCGGAACTCGTCGGATTCCGCCGACAGGTTGGCCGCAGCGTCCATCATGACGCTCTGGCGGTAGTTGCGGCCTACCTCTTTCCTTTCCATCGGCGCGGATGCTGGAGGGGGGGCCGGGCGGCCGCCCGCGAAACCGCCTATAGCGGCTACCTGCGCTCCTTCGGCCTGTTCGATCGCGCCGCCGTGCACAGTCGGACGCCAGGCCCGATCCTGCGCCAATTGAATCACCGGACGATTGACATAGCGCGGCTCATACAGTTTGCTGATGAACGAGACCGGCAGGCCGGAGACGAGCGACAGCCGCACGTTCTCCCAGTCGTCGCCCGAGGTGTTGTCGACGATCGCCCAGCCTTCGAGCAGCGGCCGTTGCTGTTGGTCGAAGACGAGACGATAGCTCGACTTCCAGATCGGCGTCGGCACGACGTAGCTAGCCGCCACGCGCGAAGCTCCGCCGAGCGATTCGATCGTCACCGTGCGTTTGTCCGTGTTACGCGAGCGGGAGAGAACGGCGAGGTAGTCGGCGAATTGCGATTGCACCTTGGGGTCGACGAAGCGCAGGCTTGAGGCGGCGTTGAGGTCGATCGTCCTTAACGCTCCATCGACGAGCAGTACGAGCTCTTGGCGTTCGATCTGCTTGTCGGTTGCTCCGATCGTACGTGCGCTGACGATCAATCCTTGCAGTTGGTCGCGACTCAACTCGAGCGCGACTTCAGAGCCCTTGAGCTGATCGAGGATGTCGGCCATAGTGACACGTCCGCCGATTCGAAAAGGGAAAACTTCGAGGCGTTTGGCCAGCGGGTCGGAGGAGTCGTAGCGTACGCCGGAGACGCCTTCGCCGCCCTGCTGCTCGATGGTGAGCGACTTGAGTAAGTCGTCCATCTCCGATGCTTTGAATTCGAGCGTCGCGGAATCGCCGGCGGCGATCTCTCCGGCGCGCTCAAAGAAGCCGACGCCGTGCTTGTAGAGCACGACCTTGGAGACGGTCAGCTCGGCGGCTGAGAGGGCGGCGGCGCCCATCAGGATCAAGGCGGGCAGGGCGAATGCAAGCGGGCGGATCATGGGCGAGGCTCCTTGTCGATTATCGAGTGCCTATCTAGAGAGACGCACGGGTTCGGGTCTTTGTGCAAGATAATTCCGACCTTCGCGGGCTTAATCGGAGGTTGCTAGGCTGGGTGGAGTTCCCTCGATGTCTTCCTCCGTTCGTTTTGAAGTTGTTGCCGAGTGCCCGCACACCCGCGCGCGGGCCGGTTTGCTGCACACTCCGCACGGAACGATTGAGACGCCTGTATTCATGCCGGTCGGGACGCTCGCGAGCGTCAAGTCGCTGACCCCGTCGATGCTCTCCGACGATCTCGGCGCGGGCATCATCCTCGCTAATACCTATCACCTCTATCTGCGGCCCGGTCACGAAACGATTCGCGAGCTCGGCGGGTTGCACGGCTTCATGTCGTGGGATCGCGCGTTGTTGACCGACTCGGGCGGCTTCCAGGTTTTTTCGCTGAGCAAGTTGCGCAAAGTGGAGGAGGAAGGCGTCGTCTTTCAATCGCACCTCGACGGCTCGGAGCACACGTTCACTCCCGAGTCGACCGTTGACGTGCAGCGGGCGCTCGGCTCCGACGTGATGATGACGCTCGATGAGTGCACCGAGTACCCCGCGGATGAAGCGCGCGCTCGCGAATCGATGAAGCTCAGCGTACGCTGGGCCGAGCGGGCCTTCAAGCACTGGCGCTCGCGTCCCGCCGACGAAGCGGTTCCCAACCCAGGCCAGGCGCTGTTCCCGATTGTGCAGGGCTCGACGTATCCGGAGCTGCGGCGGGAGTGCGCCCGAGAGCTGATTGAGCTTGACGCGCCGGGCTATGCCGTCGGCGGTCTCTCGGTGGGCGAGCCGCGGCAGCTCAGCTACGACATGGTTGAGGCGACCGAAGACGTGCTGCCGCGCGATCGTCCGCGCTACGTGATGGGGGTAGGCATGCTTGCCGAACTGGGCGAGTACATTGCGCGCGGCGTCGACATGATGGACTGCGTCTTACCCACCCGCAACGCCCGCAACGGCTACTTGTTTACGCGCGAGGGAAAGATCGTGATCAAGAACAGCCGCTGGGCTCGGGATCCGCGACCGATCGACGAATCGTGCGGTTGCTACGCCTGCCGCCGCTTCTCGCGCGCCTACTTGCGACACCTCTTTCTCGCCAACGAGCTGCTGTTTCACACTCTTGCGACGCTTCACAATCTCCAGGCTTACCTTGACACGATGCGGGCGATTCGGCACTCTATACTAATTGGGGACCTTCCCGGTCATCTAAACCGTTTCGGCGTCAGAGGCTCCTCCCCCGAGCTAAAGGCTGGAGAGGAGCACATACCTGAGGCCTCAGCTTGAAAAGGGTAGAGACGCCGACGGGGGGCTCGCGTAGCCGAGCTCGCCGAGGTACGGGAAAAGATCGCCGAAGTCATGACTGAAACGCTTTTCGCCGTTGGGCCGCCGGCCTTTCTGCTGCAGGGCTCGTCCAGCCCGCTGCAGAACCCGCTGATCCCGGTCATCTTGATGGTGGTCGTGTTCTACGTCGTGCTGTTCTTGCCGATGCGGCGCCGTCAGAAGAAGCTCGACGAGATGCTGAAAAATCTCACGACCGGCGACAAGGTTGTCACCAACGGCGGGGTGATCGGAGTCGTGGTGGGGATTGCAGAAAAGGCCGTGACGCTGCGGGTCAAGCCCGACAACGTCAAGATCGAGTTCGCACGCAGCGCCGTCGTCGGAATGTCGGAGGCGGACGAGGAAACGAAGTAGCCGCGGGCTCGGTGCGGAGAGACTCTGATGAACAATAAGCTCTGGCGCAATGTCGGGATAGTAGTCGTTGTCGTGCTTGGTTGCCTGTACGGCGTCGTCGGCTTGCCGACCTCGCTCGATGAGGCGAAGCAGAATATCGCCGACAACATCCCCCTCGGATTGGACCTCAAGGGCGGTACGCATCTGATCCTGCAAGTCCAGGTGCAGGACGCGATTCGCGCCGAGGCCGACCAGGTAATGGCCCGGCTGCAGCAGGAGATGCGCTCCCAAGACATCGCCTTCACTTCGGTTGAGCGCAACGATCCTGAAGCGATTGAGGAGGCCGACACGATTGCAATCCAGATCGAGGGCGTGCCCACGGAGCGCATTGCGGATCTCAAGTCATCGCTCGAGGCGCTGTTCCCGGACTGGACTTACAAGACCGCAAACTCATCGTCTTGGACGCTGAACATGCGCCCTTCCGCGCTCTCGCGCCTCAAGACGCAGGCGGTCACGCAGTCGATGTCGACGATCGAGAACCGCATTAACGGCTTGGGCTTGACCGAGCCCGTGATCCAACAGCACGGACGCGCCGACGCAGAGTTCGAAATCCTGGTGCAGCTTCCAGGCGTCAGCGATCCGGCGCGGGTGATGTCGCTGCTGCAGATGTCGGCGCAGCTTGAGATTCAGGGCGTGCGCGACGGGCCGTTCCAGTCGCAGCAGGCAGCGTTGGCGTCGCACAACGGCATGCTGCCCCCCAACAGCAAGATTCTCAGCTACAGCAATCGCGGCATCGACGGACGGCTTGTTGAGGAGTGGTACATCCTCGAGCGCACGCCGGTGATCACCGGCAGCGACCTACGCAACGCCCGCGCGGGCCGGAACACCAACGACATGATGTGGCAGACGGCCTTCACGCTTTCGCGCGAGGCCGGTCAGCGCTTTGGCCAGTACACCGGCGGGAACGTCGGCCAGCGGCTCTCCGTCGTCCTCGACAACCGCATCAAGAACGTGGCGACGATTCAGAGCCGCATCGAGGAAGAGGGCGTTATCACCGGCCAGTCGGGCGAACAAGAAGCGTCTGATCTGGCGTTAGTGCTGCGCGCCGGCGCGTTGCCGGCTTCGATTATCTATCTCGAAGAGCGCACCGTTGGAGCTTCGCTCGGCGCAGACTCAATTCAACAGGGAGTTCGCAGTTCGCTCTACGGCGTGGCGTTTATTGTCGTGATCATGTTGATCTACTACCGCCGCTCGGGCGTGAACGCCGTCGTGGCGTTAGCGCTCAATCTCTTGATTCTGCTCGCTTGCCTGAGCTACTTCGGGTTCACCTTGACGCTGCCCGGCATCGCCGGAATCATCTTGACGATCGGCATGGCGGTCGACGCCAACGTGCTGATTTTCGAGCGTGTGCGTGAGGAGCTGCGGGCGGGCAAGGGCGTGGTGGGGGCCTTGAACGCCGGTTTCGGCAAGGCGTTCTTGACGATTATCGACACCAATCTGACGACGATCATTGCGGCCGCCTTCCTGTTCTTATTTGGACGCGGGCCGGTACGCGGCTTCGCTGTCACCTTGGCGGTCGGTTTGATCGCCAACCTGTTTACCTCGGTGTTCGTTTCACGGCTGATCTTTGACCTGGGCATCTCAGGCAAGAAGCAAGTCGAGGAGCTGAGCATCTAGGAATTTTTCTACATCTCGCGGACGAAAGCGCCGTGAGGGGGAACTTTTTGGAGGTCGCTGGTGTCTGAGATTACGGCACAGGCGACAAATGCACATCGATGCAGATTTTCGGCGAAACGGACATCGACTTTATCGGGCGGAGAAACGTCTTTCTCGGCCTGTCGCTGGTGCTGATTTTGGCCGGTCTCGCCAGCTTGATCGCCAAGGGCGGACCGAAGCTTGGGATCGACTTCAAGGGCGGCACATTGGCCTACCTTAAGCTCAAGGATGCGCCGGACCTCAACGCGTTTCGCAGCTCGTTGGCGGAGAGAGGGCTTACGGTTGCGACGTTGCAGCCATTCGACGACAGCGAAGGCGGCTATGAGCTGAAGATCGATCTCGATCTGGACGGCGAGACGGCAGCCACCTCGGGCAAGGATCAGCTCCTCGCGACGCTGAACGACCTCTATCCCGGCGACGCCGCCAAGCTCGACTTCAACAACGCAGGAGTGGAAGCGCTTGCCGAACGGCTGCGGCGCGACGCCGGAGTTGCCGCCTCGGACCTCACCTCGGACGAAGTTTCCGAGGTCGCGCAAGCGCTGATCGACTTCCGTAACGCGCCTCCCCGGGCGGGCTTGGTTACCGATTTCGGCGAGCTCGCTTCCGTTCCGGGGGCAAATCCTGATATCATATCCGCGCTCAAAGCCGAGACGTACCTGGGAGCGTTCGCCATTCGCGGCGTGGAAGTTGTGGGACCCAAAGTCGGCCGCGACCTGCAATGGCAGGCGTTCAGTGCTACCATGTGGGCCCTTGGCGGCATGCTACTCTATATTGCGTTCCGATTTGAATGGATCTACGGAGTGGCGGCGGTCGCGGCGGTTTTTCACGATGTGCTGATCACCGTCGGTTTCTTTTCGCTCTTTGACCGAGAGGTCGAGTTGACAGTTATCGCCGCATTGCTTACCCTGGTCGGCTACTCGATGAACGACACGATTGTGATTTTCGATCGCGTTCGCGAGAACCGAAAACTGACCAGGCGCAAAGGCCTTGAAGAGTTGCTGAACTTGAGCGTGAACCAGACCTTGAGCCGAACGGTGCTCACCTCCGGGTTGACACTGGCCGCGGTCTTGTGTTTGTTTATCTTCGGCGGGGAAGTTTTGCGAGGCTTCTCCTTTGCCCTCGTCGTGGGCGTTTTGGTCGGGACCTATTCTTCGATTTTCGTCGCCAGTCCTATCCTGCTCTGGTCGCAGGGCGCGAAGGCGACGACAGCCGCAAAGGCGACTGAAAAAGCGGGGTCGAGGTCTTGACGGCGGATTGGTCCGGAGTCATGCTCCGGCGGAAACAACGGCGGCGAGTTGCCGCGAGAAGGGGGTAGACGGTCATGTTTGAACATGTCTTGATGGAGCAAAACATCCAGACCGGAAGGTCTTGGACGGTGATGGTGTCATTCGCCTTGCAGGGCTTGCTGGTCGCAGTGATGATGCTGATTCCTCTGCTTAACTACTATGAGTTACCGGCGACGGAGCTGGTGGGCTTTCTAGTGGCGCCGCCGCCCCCCCCGCCGCCCCCGCCTCCTCCTCCGGCGGTCGTGGTGAAGAAGGTCATTCCGCGCGAGTTCGACACCGGTCAGCTCACCCAGCCGACCGCGATTCCCGACCAGGTCGCCATCATTGAAGAAGAGGAAATCGCGCCGTCCGCCGGCATTGCCGGTGTGGTCGGCGGCGTTCCTGGAGGCTCGACCGGCGGTTCTTTGGGCGGTGTCTTGGGCGGCATCATCTCTAACACCCCGAACGTAGCCCCGCCGCCGCCGCCGCCCCCGGTGAAGAAGGCACCGCCGCCGACTCCGAAGCGGATTCGCGTCGGAGGAGCTGTGCAGCGAGCACGCATGCTGAAGAAGGTGAACCCGCAGTATCCGCCGCTCGCACGCTCCGCTCGTATTCAGGGCACCGTCAAACTAACGGCGATCATCGCCAAGGACGGCTCGATCGCGAACCTCGAGGTGCTCAGCGGGCACCCCCTGTTGATTCAAGCCGCAATGTCGGCGGTGAAGCAGTGGCGCTACAAGCCCACTCTGCTCAACAATCAGGCCGTCGAGGTCGTCACCCAGGTCGACGTCGTTTTCACCCTCAGCGGTTGAGGTGCGAACGTCGTATTGAAGCGGTATTTGAAGGGTTTCTTTTTCGGTCGAACGCGGCGGTCCTCGGACGCCAGCCGCTTTGAACCGTATTCGGGTCGGTCTGCGACTCACGATTCGTCTGAGAGGAGGAAGAGTTAGATGTTGTCTCAGTTTTCAGTCATGGGCTTCTTGCTGCTTCAGCAGGAAGTCGCCTTTGACTTGGTTTCAATGTGGAACCAGATGGGCTTCGCGGCTCGCGCCGTCGTTGTCATTATGTTTTTGATGTCGGCTTGGTCCATCGGCGTGATGATCGACCGCTTCATCGCCTTCAAGGGCGCCAAGGGTCAGTCTCGTGCGTTTGCTCCGGCCGTGGCCGGCGCACTGCGCGAAGGCAAGCTCGATGAAGCGATCAAGCTCGCCGAACGCTACAAGAAGAGCCATCTGGCGAAGGTAGTTGTTTCAGGCTTGCAGGAATTTCAAACGCACGACATGGGTACCGAAATTGCGGGCGAGACGATTGAGTCCTCGCGTCGCGCTCTCGAGCGGGCCCAGGCCATTGTCCACGCCGAGCTTCGGCGCGGTCTCAGCGGTCTTGCCACGATCGGATCGACAGCCCCGTTTGTTGGTCTGTTCGGTACCGTGGTTGGTATTATTAACGCGTTTGAAGGCATCAGTCAGGAGAAGTCCACGGGTCTCGGCGCCGTTGCCGGCGGTATCTCGGAGGCGCTCGTCGCCACCGCGATCGGACTCTTCGTGGCGATCCCGGCGGTTTGGATGTTCAACTACTTCAACTCGCAGGTTGAGGGTTTCGACGTCGAGATGGACAACTCCAGCTCGGAGTTGATCGATTACTTCCTCAAGCGCACGCGTAAGGCCGCGTCCAAGTAGGAATCGTTTGAATCGCAGACCTAGATGCGCGCGACCGGGACGGGGTATGAGCCCCGTCCCGGCTGCTGAATCCGGTAGAGGAGGGGATTGATATGGGAATGTCCGCGGGGGGAGAGGGCGCCGGCGGCGCCATCAATGAAATCAACGTGACGCCGATGGTTGACGTCATGTTGGTCTTGCTTATCATCTTCATGGTCATCACGCCGATGCTTTCGAAAGGCGTCAGCGTGGACATGGTGCGCACCCGCAATCCTATTGCGATGGACGCGGCCGACAAGGAAGACGCTGTCCTGGTCGCGGTGACCCGCGACGGGCAAGCCTTCCTCGGCACCCAAAATGTCGACGCGAGAGAGCTTGGCACGCAAGTCGCTGACCTGGTCAGCAGCCGCATCGACAAGACAGTATATTTGAAATGCGACGCTCGTTCTAAGTACGAGCGCGTCGTCGAGGTCGTCAACATTATTCGGTCGGCCGGAGTCGACCAAGTCGGCCTGTTGACCGAGAAGGAAGAAGGCGCCGGGACGATGATCAACTGATCGAAGGAACCGAAGGAGTAACTAGTTATGGGTATGTCAGCAGGTGGTGACGGCGGATCCGTCAGTGCGATTAATATGACGCCGTTGATCGACGTCCTGTTGGTGTTGTTGATCATCTTTATGGTCATCACGCCCCTCGTCCCGAAAGGGCTCGAAGCGTTAGTGCCGCAGCCTTCTGAGGATGAAGCGCCTCCCGAAGCGAACGTGCGCACGGTCGTCGTTTCCGTCAACGCCGACGGGTCGATCCTCATCAATCGCGACCCCTCGAACTACGACGTTCTCGAGGAGGCTCTGCGCGACATCTTCAAGACGCGGGCCGAGCGTGTAATGTTCGTCCGCGGCGCGCCGTCGCTGGACTTTCGCGACGTCGCCCGGGTCATCGACATCGGCAAGGGTGCCGGCGTCGACAAAATTGGTCTGTTGACCGAGGATCTTGAGGGAGGCGGTTGAGGCCGCGCCCCGCCCCTGGTCAGCACAACCGAGTACGGAGCAAGCCAGCATGAGAATCGCCAAATCTCGACTTTTCGCCGTCGCCGTCGCGACGCTCGCAATCTTTAGCCTTGGCTGCTCGAAGCAGATCGACCAGCTCAAGGCCCGCAACGCATTGAATAAGGGTGTTCAGGCTTTCCAGGGCTCAGACTACCCGACCGCCGCGGAGCGGTTCGCGGAGGCTACGCAGCTCGACCCGACGCTGATTGATGCGAAGGCCTATGAGGCCTATTCGTACATGATGCAGTACATCCCGGGCAGCGAGTTTGAAGAGAACGACAGGATCGCCGAAAGGGCCATCGGTCTCTTCATGGAAGTCCTCCAAGAGGATGAGACCAACATGACGGCCGTGTCGAGCCTGGCGTCGTTGTACTTCAACATGAAGGACTTCGACAAGGCTATCGAGTGGCACAACCGTCGCATCGAGCTCGATCCGACCGCCGCCGATTCCTACTACACGATCGGCGTGATCAGTTGGACCCGCTCCTATGAGCCGCGTTTGAAGGCCCGCGCCGACCTCGGCATGAATCCCGAGGATCCGGGCCCGATCAAGGACAAGGAAAAGCGCGCCGAGCTTGCTGAGACGACGGGTCCGGTGATCGCGGAAGGTCTTGAGAGCTTAGAAAAGGCGATTGAGATCAACCCCGACTACTCGGATGCGATGGCCTACGTCAACCTGCTCTACCGCGAGCGCGCCGATCTCGCCGAGACGCCGGAAGAGTATGAACAGATGCTTGCCAGCGCCGATGAGTGGGTGCAGCGGACGCTTGACACCAAGAAGCGGATTGCCGAGGCCGGCACAATCGACCAGTTCCGCGAAGAGTAGCACCTTCTTAGCAGCCTATAATAAGCCCTGGGGGCCGGCGACGTCGCCGGACCTCAGGGCTTTTGTTTTTCGGAGAGCCGAAGATTGAAACACGCCGCGCGCCCATCGAGTCCCCTGTCGCCCTCTCGCGGCGCCTCCGCCACGAGTTCCGCCGCACGGCTCACTGTCAAGCGCTGAGGTCGGGGACGGCCGATGTCGACACAGCCTCTGCCTCCTTCTTCTCCTTCGTCAGCACCGGCCCTCCTGCGCCGGCTCGAAGAGCTCAAGGCCAAGATCCCTCCCCAGCGCGCGGGTGAAGCCGGCGCTCTGATCGACGACGCCTTCGCTTTCGCCGCCGAACGTCACGGCGGCCAAGTCCGCAAGTCCGGCGAGCCCTATCTGGCGCATCCGCTCGAGGTCGCACACCTCTTGGCCGACATGAATCTCGACACTGTCTGTCTCGCGACTGGACTGCTGCACGACACCGTCGAGGACACCGACGCCACAATCGCCGAGATTCGTTCGCGTTTCGGTCAAGACGTCGGCCGTTGCGTCGACGGCGTCACCAAGCTGGGCCGACTTGCCTTCACTTCGGCCGAGGATCGCCAATCGGAGACCTATCGCAAGATGTTGCTGGCGATGGTGGAAGACATCCGCGTCATCCTCGTCAAGCTCGCCGATCGGCTTCACAACATGCGCACGCTGGGCTATCTCTCGCCCGAGCGGCAACAACGCATAGCCAGCGAAACGCGCGACATCTACGCTCCCATCGCCCTCCGACTCGGGATGGGTAAAATCCGCGGCGAGCTTGAAGACTTAGCGTTTTCTTACCTCGATCCGGAAGCTTATCGAAAGATCGCGGACTACATCGAATCCAGCCGGGACGCCAGCGAAGAGTTCCTCGCCGAGGTTCGCGACCAGGTACAACGCAGCTTGCAGGCCGCCGAGATTCCGGTCCGTATCCAAGGGAGAATCAAAAGGCCCTACTCCATCCACCAGAAGCTGGAGCGTCAGCGCATCACCCTTGACCAGGTCTATGACCTGTTGGCTCTGCGCATCATCACGGACTCGACGAAGAGCTGCTACGGCGCTCTCGGCGTCATCCACCAACAATGGCGGCCGTTGCCGGGGCGATTCAAGGACTTCGTCGCGATGCCGAGGCCGAATCTCTATCAGTCGTTGCATACCTCGGTGATCACCGATTCTGGACATCGCTTCGAGGTGCAGATCCGCACCGACGAGATGCACAAGATGGCCGAAGAAGGCATCTGCGCGCACTGGAAGTACAAGGAAGGACGCAGCGGTCCCGACCTTGACGACCGCCGCATGGCGTGGCTGCGACAGATGGTCGAATGGCAGCGCGACCTCAAGGACTCCGGTGATTTCCTCTCCACCCTCAAGGTCGATCTCTACCCCGAAGAGGTCTACGTCTTCACGCCCAAAGGCAAGCTCACCGTCTTGCCGCGTGACGCTACTCCGGTGGACTTTGCCTACTCCATCCATACGGAAGTCGGGAATGCTTGCAGCGGCGCCAAGGTCGACGGCCGCATCGTTCCGCTGAAATACCGTCTCCACAACGGCGACATCGTCCAGGTGCTTACTCAGAAGGGACGCGAGCCAAGCCCGGACTGGCTAGGTTTCGTCAAGACCTCGCGAGCACGACACAAGATTCGGCAGTTCCTCAACGCCAAGCGTCGCGAGCGCGCTCAGGAGATCGGAGAGAAGCTGCTCGAACGAGAGTCCCGTCGGCTCAAGACGCCCGTCAAGCTGCTCTCCTCGGATCGCATGCTCGAAATCGCTCGCGAATACGGATGCTCACAGATCGCCGACCTGCAAGTTGCGCTCGGCTACGGGCGCTATTCTGCACGGCAGATCATCGCCAAATTGAATCCCGAGCCTTCGGTCGTCGAGCCGGCTATCCAGCCGGCGAGCGCCCCAACGCAGATCGAACAGCGCGGCAAGGATCCGCTCCGGGTCAGGGGCTCCGACGACATCCTCGTCTATCGGGCCCGCTGCTGCAATCCAATCAACGGGGAGCCGATCCTCGGGTACATCACGCGCGGTAAGGGCGTCGCAGTCCATGCCCGCGACTGTCCGAACGTGCAGAACTTGATGTATGAGGCCGAGCGCCGGATCGACGTCGAATGGGCGCCGGCGAAAGGCGACGTCACGTTCAAGACGCGGCTCAAGGTCTATGTCGACGAGGATCGGCCGAACATCCTCAACGACATCACGAACATCCTCTCCGACGAGGGCGTCAATATTTCGAGCGTCGATTCGCGTCCGGGGAAAGTGCCGAATCAACCCGTGTCGGTGGTCGTCGATCTAATGGTCGAACTGCGCGATGTAGAGCAACTCGAGCGCATTCGGCGCCGCATCGCTCAACTCCCTTACGTGCGTGAAGTCTCGCGCGGCCCGCGGAACTGAGCGCTTCCCCGCCGAGGCCGCTCAGCGCGGCTAGACATGCAGCACGACCATCTTGGTCTCGGTCATTTCCTCGACGGCGTACTTGGGGCCTTCCTTGCCGAAGCCGCTTTCTTTGAGCCCGCCGTAGGGCATCAGATCAGCCCGCCACTGCGTTGCCCAATTGACGTGGATGTTTCCTGAATCGACCTCGCGGGCGAAACGCATCGCATAGTCGATACTCTCGGTGAAGATCGCTGCCGAGAGGCCGTAGTTCGTATCGTTGGCGAGCGCGATCGCCTCGTCGATGTTGTCGACTCGCGTCACCCCTACTGCCGGTCCGAAGAGCTCGTCGCAAGAAATACGCATGTCTGAGCGCACGTCGGCCAGAATCGCCGGTGTGACGACCGCGCCCTCGCGACCACCGCCGCTTAGCAGCGTGGCGCCGTTCGCGGCTGCTTCCTTGACCCAGGCCTCGACGCGTTGGGCGTCGGCCTCCCGAACCATCGGCCCGACCTTCACGCCCTCGTCGAGCGGGTTGCCCGTGGTGAGCCCTCCAACCTTCGGCTTAAGAGCGTCGAGCAGATCGCCGTAAACCTTGTCGTGCGCCACGATGCGTTGCGCGCTAATGCAGACCTGGCCGGCGTTCGCGTAGCCGGCGGCAGCGATCGCGGTCGCTGCCTTTTCTATGTCGGCGTCGGGCAGCACAATCACCGGAGAATTGCTGCCCAACTCCATGGTCACCTTCTTGATGCCGGCCGTTTTGCATATCGTCTCGCCGACGTCACGGCTGCCTGTGAAGCTGATCTTGCGTACACGGGGATCCGAGCAGAGCTGTGCGCCGAGTGCGCCGCCCGACCCGGTGACCACCTGGACGGCGTCGGCCGGGATGCCTGCGTCGAGCAGCAGCCGCGCGAACTTCAGGCAAACCAGAGGCGTGTCGGTCGCCGGCTTCACCAGGATCGAGTTGCCGCCTGCGATCGCCGGGCCGACCTTGTGACAGACAAGATTGAGTGGGAAGTTGAACGGCGTGATCGCCAGCACGACGCCGCACGGCACGCGCAACGTGAAGCCGATCCGAGAGCCCGTGCCGGGCGCGCCGTCGAGCGGAACCACCTCGGAGCCGAGCCGTTTGGCCTCCTCGGCCGAGCCGATGATCGTCTCCTTAGCACGCGAGACCTCAAGTCGCGCCTCCGGCAGGATCTTGCCTTCCTCGAGGGTAATCGTCCGGGCCAGGTCGTCGAGCCGCTCTTCCATCAGCTCCGCGGCGCGCATCAGCAGGCCGTAGCGGTCGTAGCCCGAGGTGGCGCGCATCTTCTTGGCGCCTTCGACGGCGAAGGCGAGCGCGCGCGCTACATCCGACGAAGAGGCCTTCGGGACGACGTCGATCTGTGAACCGTCGTAGGGATTGAGCACCGGGATCGATTCAGCCGCGTCGACCCACTCTCCGGCGATTAGCATTTGCATGGCGCTTTCAATGATCCAAGCCGGGGGGAAGGGAAGTCAAGGCTTCCCGCAATTCCTCACAACGCGGCCGGTAAGGACCTACTCCAGCGCAAACGCGACTAGCGAATCGCCCAGGACCGTGTTGGCTCTTCCATGACCGCCCGCGGCTACGACGACGAATTGCTTTGAACTCTCGCGCAGACGATACGTCATTGGATTGGCCTGCGCGCTTGCCGGTAGCCGGCCCTTCCACAGTAGCTCGCCGCTCTGAACGTCGTAGGCGCGCAGATAGTTGTCGAGCGCGCCGATGAAGATCAGTCCCCCGCCGGTGACGAGCGGACCGGCGACATTGCCGGTTCCCAACTCGATCGGATACGGCACCGGCGTAAAGTCGCGCAGCGAGCCGAACTCGGTCTCCCATCGCACTTCGCCCGTGGTCAAGTCTACTGCCGCCAAGGTTCCCCACGGAGGCGGAACGCAAGGAATATCCCAGGGCGAGTTCATCATCCCCCGATGCACAGCGTAGGGCGTGCCGCGTTGCGGAGAGATCTCCGCGCCGGGGTTGTCCTGCCGCGCCTGCTCATACTGCTCGGCCGGCAGCAGTCTCACGGCAAAGGCGATGTTCAACACGTTGAGCACCATAACGTTCTGATCGGGCGCCACGGCGACGCCGCCCCAGTTCGTGCCGCCCGCGTTGCCCGGCAACATCAGCGAACCTTGCAGCGACGGCGGCGTGAAGGGACCGTCGTTGCGCAGCGCCTCGATCTTCTCTCGGCACTTTCCGGCGTCCCATGGCGTCAGCCCCCAGGCGTCCTCCCCGCTTAGCGTCCGCAACCCCAGCGGCGGCGGCATGACTGGAAAAGGCTGCGTCGGCGACAGCTTCTCGCCCGGCACGCCGTCTTGAGGTACGGGACGCTCCTCCACGGGAAACAGCGGTTCGCCGGTGTCGCGATGAAGCACAAAGACATGGCCCATCTTCGTGCCCTGGATCACCGCCGGAACGATCTCGCCGTTGTGCTCGATCTCGGCGAGGGTGGGCTGTGCGGCGACGTCGTAGTCCCACACGTCGTGGTGAACCGTGGCGAAGCTCCAAGCCACCTCGCCGGTCGACGCGCGCAACGCGACCACCGAGCTTGCGTACTTGTCGATACCGTCGCGGTGACCGCCGTAGAAGTCCGGGGCGCTGTTTCCGGTGGGTGCGAAGAGTAGATCGCGCTCAGCGTCGAACGACATGGGTCCCCATACGTTTGGCGTTCCCAAGCGGTAGCGAGCAACAGGCTCTGAGCCGGCTTCAGACTCGCCGTCGGAATCAAGCGGCGCCGGGTCCCAGGCCCAACGCAATTCGCCCGTTCTCGCGTCGTAGGCACGCACCACGCCCGAGGGAGCATCGACGCGAGCGTTGTCGGAAACTGCTGAGCCTACGGCGACAAGGTCCCCGGCAACGGTCGGAGCCGAAGTGATCTGATACTCGCCATGCCATTGGATCTTTCCGACGCCGTCGGTCAGGTCGACCTCTCCGGCTTCTCCAAACGCAGCACACGGCTTGCCGCTCGCGGCGTCGAGCGCAATCAGACGGGCGTCGTTCGTCGCCGTGAAGATTCGTGTCTCGCACGCACCGCCGCCGTCGGAGCCTTGCCAATACGAGACGCCGCGGCAGACGAGCTGATTGGCGTAGCGTCCCGAGAGATCGATCTTAGGATTGTAGGTCCAGATCTGCTTGCCGCTCTCGGGTTCGAGTGCGAAAACGCGGTTGAACGGCGAGCAGAAGTAGAGCGTCTCGTCGACGACGATCGGCGTCGCTTCGAACGCCGTCGTCGATTCCACCTCGCCTTCGCCGTCTGAGACGTCCCCCGTGTGAAATTCCCAGGCGATCTCGAGTCGTTCAACGTTCTCGCCGTTGACCTGAGTGAGCGGCGAATACTGGTTGCCGCCCGCTACCGAGCCGAACTCCGGCCAGTCGGCGGTCGGCCCGGAATAGTCGATCTCGAGCGGGCCTTGGCAGCCGGCGATGAGGGTGAATAGGGAGCAGGTAAGCAGAATCGATTGGGGTGAGCGCTTCAAGAAGGTCACAGCGTTCCTCAACACTTCCTACGAGATCCGGGAAGAGGTTGTTCCGAGACGCTATGCGCTCGATGGCTCGACGCCTTGTCTCTCGCGAAACGCCAGCGCGAAAACGATCAGCACGATGAGGGCGAATCCGGCGGGAATCGACCAGAGAGCGCTCCAGTCAACGAGCTGCAGCGCTCTCTGGGCCTTGTCGCCTTGCTCCGCTCGCAGCGCTTCAAGTTGCGCGACCGATTCGGGAGTCTGCGGTTCGGTCTCCATGCGGGCGATCCGCGCCCCGATCTCTTGTACCTCTGCACTCAATGCCGTCGACTCGGGCGGCGTGCTCTGCTGCTCGATCATGCCCGCGACCTGGGCGCCGATCAGCATGCCGAAGCCCAGGGTCAGCATCGCAATTAACCCTTGTGCCTGCGACCGAATGTCCCGATGCGCGACCTGATCGGTGTAGATCTGTCCGGTGACGAAGAAGAAGTCGTAACAGATGCCGTGCAGTACGATGCCGCCGATCATCATCCACCCGATATGCGCCGGCGCGCCGATCGCGAACAGCGCATACCGCAAGACCCAAGCGGCCATGCCGACGATGAGCATCCATTTGACCCCGAGCCGCTTGAAGAACAGCGGCATAAGCATCAAGAACAGAATCTCCGACATTTGGCCGAACGTCATCTTCGCGGCAACGTCGGCGACGCCCGCCTGCTGTACCGCTCTCGCCGCCAGTTGGTAGTAAAAGGCTAACGGAATACAGATCAAGAACGAGGAAATGATGAACACCAGGTAAGAGCGATCCTTGAACAGCACTAGCGCGTCCGCGCCCATCAGTTCGCCGATCGACGCCTTGCGGCCGGCAGCCGGAGGAGGCGTGTGCGGCAGCGTAAAGCAGTACAGGCCCATCAGTATGCCGGCCGTGCCGGTCAGATGGAACATGTAGATCTTGTCGCCCCATCCCAGCCAGGCCAAGCTCAAGCCCACGACGATCCAGCCGAGCGTCCCGAAGAGCCGAATCAACGGAAACTCCTTCTCAGAGTCCTCGACGTTGTGCATCGTGAGCGAGTTCGTCAGCGCTAATGTCGGAAAGTAGCACAAGGTATGGCCGAAGAAGATCAGGTTGATCATGTCCGGCGTCGCTGGATCTTCCGGGTTCATCAGCAGCGTCGAGCCGATCATCAGCGCGCCGCCGACGATGTGCAGCGTCCCAAGCACGCGCTCAGTAGCGAAGAAACGATCGGCCACCATGCCGACGAACAGGGGCGAGATGATCGCTGCTAGAGGTCCCACTGAATAGGTCACGCCGATATCGGAGCCGCTAAAGCCGATCGTGCCCAAATACAGCGGCGCGGTGACGTACCAAGCCCCCCAGACAAAGAACTGGAAGAACATCATTACGGAGAGGCGAATGGCTACTGTTGAGATCATGGCGGTGTCGGGGAAGCCCGTAGTATACGTGGTCGGCGAGGTCCGCGTCGCCTGCGCGGCTGCCTTGCGGTCCCACCTGAGTAAGCTCTACGCGACATAGGTTCTAGGGCGGGGAATTGCTCCCTGGGCGACCACGCAGCTCGGTGAAAGGCTCGCCTTGCGCTTTCAAGCACTTGGCGATTTGGTCCAAACGGCGCCCGAGTTGCCCTTTCCTTGGTGCGCCCTCCCAACCCCTGGAGGAAAACCAATCATGAAAAGACTCTGGACTGTTCTAGCCCTAGCCCTCTTCAGCTTCGCTGCTGTCTCTACCCCGATAGCCTTCGCCGCCGAGGCCGAGCCGACCGAGCAAGGCGACGGCGACAAAGACAAGAAGAAAGACGAAAAGAAGGACGACAAAAAGGACGAGAAGAAGGATCCGAAAAAGAGGTTCCGCGCCTAGGGGATTCTCAGTGTCGGGGCGCGGATCACCCCCGCGCCCCGGCCGCTTGTGCGCGGCTTCTCTCGATCCGCTTAAATAGAGGGCGAGGAGGATCTTGATGCGCACTCTGATCTTGAGCCTGTTGGCGGCTTCGGCGACATGGGCCGCTTCCGACACTCTGCCTACCACCCGCGGCGATCTGAAAATCACTCCCGTAACGCATGGCAGCGTCGTGCTCGAGTTCGGCGGCAAGAGCTGGTACATAGATCCGTGGAGCAGCGGCGATTTTTCCTCGCTGCCGAAAGCCGATGTCATCTTGATCACCGACATCCACGGCGACCACATGGACCCCAAGGCCATCGCGGCGGTCAGCAAGGACTCGACGGTGATCGTCGCGCCTCCCTCCGTCGCCAAGACCGTCTCCGGCGCGCGCGTGATTGAGAACGGAGGGAAGTTGAACCTCCACGGCGTTGCTGTCGAAGCCGTTCCGATGTACAACCTTCAGCGCGGGCCCGAGCCCGGCAAACTCTTCCACGACAAGGGCCGCGGCAATGGCTACGTGCTGACCCTGGGCGGTAAGCGCGTCTACTTTTCCGGCGACACCGAAGGCGTTCCCGAGATGCGCGCGCTCGAGAACATCGACGTCGCCTTCGTCTGCATGAACCTTCCCTACACCATGCCGCCCGACGAGGCCGCCGCCGCGGTCAAGGCTTTCCAGCCGAAGATAGTCTATCCCTACCACTACCGAGGCTCGGACTTGAGCATTTTCGAGAACGCCCTGAAGTCGGACCCCGGCATAGAAGTCCGGTTGCGGGAGTGGTACTGAGTAGCGTGGGTGCGATGTTGCGCGAGCGGCCGCTAACCTAATCCCGCTTTAACTTTGCGGACGATCGCGGCTTCCGGCAATCCTCTGTAGTAGGGGTCCAGCGGATAGCAGCCTGACACGAGCCCGTGTCGCGGTCCGGTCGTGCAATCGCTGAAGGTCCGGCACAACCGTTTCGGATCTAGCGCACCATTCTGGAGAACGTCGGCCGGCAGCGTCGGATAGGAAAGCACCGCGCGGCCGATTCCGACTGCGTCGACCTTCTCGTTGCGCACCGCCCACTGCGCTACGTGCGGCAGATATTCCTGTAGGTAGCTGTAGGCGGTCCCGGCCAGCACCATGTGTGGGAACGCTTCTTTGAGCAATGCAGTCGCTGTGATCTGCCGGGCGCAACCCACCAACGGGTCTTCGGGCGGCTGGTAGCCGTCGCTCGGCGGAAATAGCGCCGGACGTTGAATGTGCGGCGTGTAGTAGGGGCTGCCCGCGCTGACGTTCACCATGCGAATGCCGAGCGAATCGAGCAGCTCAAGGAACTCGTCGGCATCGTGCAGCTTATAGCGCGTCGGGTTTTCAGGGTCGACTCCGAACGCGCTCTGGTAGGGCAGGATGTTTTCGAAGTCTTCCGGGATGCCCGGACCCAGTCGTGTCCCTTCGCTCAAGTCGGGATCAGGGCGAAACGGGACGAAGTCAAATGCCGACAGCCGTACTCCGATGCGTAGGTGGCGCGTTTGGGCCCGGATGCCGTCGACGATCTCGCGCAAAAAGCGCGTGCGGTTCTCAAACGGTCCGCCGTAGGGGCCCGGCCGCATCGTTGCGCTCAAGAACTCGTGCCCTAGGTAGCCGTGGCAATGTTTGATGTCGACAAACTGCGCGCCGCAGTCCTCGGCAATACGCGCCGCGTCGATGAAGCGATCGATGATACGCCGAATCTCATCGTCGTCCATCACCGGATAGTCCCATTCGAGCCCTTGTCTGCGGTCGAGGACGGGATGGTGATAGAGAATCTTCGGCTCCGGCTTGTCTTTCTCGTTGGGCTTACAGAAGCGGCCCGAGTGCGTGAGCTGGAAGCCGACTAATAGATCGTCGAGCGAGCCGCACTCTTTGAGGTGGGTCTCAAGCAGCTCGGCGAGCAGCCGCGCCAGGCTTTCTTCGGTGTCTCGGTTGATCTGGAGCTGGTTCGGGTTTGCGCGACCCTCAGGTACGACCGCCATCGCTTCGCCGCCCCAAATCCATTTCGCCCCGCTACGCCCAAAATTGCGCCAGCGGCGCCGTACGTACTCACTGGGGCGTCCGTCGGGCTCGGCATCCCAACCCTCCATCGGATGGATCACCCAGCGGTTGCCGACGGTCAATCCGTCGACGTTCATCGGCTGAGCGAGCGGAGAATCGGGCGCCGTCTCGATACGGTCCTCGGCCTCAATCGAGAGGTCGAGTTCGCGTAGGCGGGCGCGGAACTCCTCCACGCTGCGGATTCGTGCAATCCGCGGATACGACGACATTTAGCGGTCCCCTATACAGTCTCGCCCGGGCGGCGAGCCTCCAGTATAGGCCAACCTGTTTGCGGCCCTGGGTACGGTTTTGTCTGCTCGATCTTCGGAAAAGCATCGACGCGGCCTCCCGCCTCGACCGTCTCGAGCACGGCACGTGCGGCGGCCTCGATCCGGTCCGTGCGCACGCCGTCGTACTCGGGCAGGTATCCCTGGATCTTGCGCAGCCCTTTACTCAGTTGCTTTGTTGCGCCGACGCGGTTGCCCCGCGTCTCATGATAGAAGCCGACCGCGAAGTGAATCAGCGCCTGCAAGAACCAACGATCGGGCTGCTTTGTCGGAGTCCACACCGCTTCGAGCCATTCATGACACTCGAAGAAGTTCCCAGCGTTGAAGAGGTCGATGCCGCGCTGAAACCCCTCTCGCGGATCACTGAATTCCGGCTCTGCCACTTTGTCGATTCTAACCCGCCCGGCGCGGCGCGCCCGGGTCGGCCCACCGCGCTGATTGTGCTACCATCAGCCTTGCGCGAAAGCGCGATTTAGAACGCGATTCGGAGCAATTACCGATGGCGGATTCCAGACTACCTTGTTTTCTTTTCGGGATCGGAGTTGGCGCCGCCGTCGGCCTTCTCTATGCCCCGCGACCCGGCGAAGCGACTCGAGAAGACTTGTTGCGGCGTGCCGATGAAGGTCGCGATTACCTGCGACAGCGCTCGAGTGAACTGCGCGATCAAGCCGGCGACATTGTCAATAAGGGGCGATCGGGCGTCAGCGACCAGCGCGATCAGCTAGCCGCCGCACTCGATGCCGGCCGCCGCGCCTACAATGAAGCTTCGGGCGCAGACGCCGCTGCAGCGGCGGTCGACTGAACCGTCCGCGCCAGGGTGTTCCATGGAACAACAGATTCTGGAACAGCAACTCTTCTTGCTCAAGATCATGGCGGTCTTTACCGGGATCGCCGCGGTTGCTTTTGTGGTCATGGCGGTCGCGCTCTTTCTGACGTATCGATCGGTGGCGGCGCTGCGCGAGCGATCCATGGTCTTTATGGATCGTTGGGAACCGCTGGCCGACACGGCTCAAAAGGCCCTCGAGGACGTCCGCAAGCAGAGCACCGAGATTCTCTCCCGCGTAAAGGACATCGCCGAGACCAGCCAGGAACAGCTCAAACGCGTCGAGGCTATCGTCACCGACGTCTCCGATACGACCAAGCTGCAGCTTGAGCGCGTCGATCATACGATGCAAGACACCGTGCGGCGCGTCGAAGAGACGACTGAAGCGTTGCAGAAGACCGTCTTGATTCCCGTGCGCCAGATTCGCGCCGCGGCCTCCGCACTGACCGCAATATTCTCCAGCCTGTTCAGCAAGTCGCGCCCGACGGTCGATCAGGCTACGATCGACGAAGAAATGTTCATCTGAGCGCCCCGCTCGCTCGCCCCAAGGTTCGCTGAGGAAAGTAAAAGAATGTCCGTACGAGTCGCATTGTTCGGTACCAAGTTCATGGGGAAGGCCCATTCGCAGGCCTACCGCAACGTCAACATGTACTTCCCGGACGCGCCGCAAGTCGACATGGCGGTGTTGTGCGGCAGGAACCCGAAAGAGACCAAGCAAGCCGCGAAAGCGTTCGGCTGGGCGGAATCCTCCACTGACTGGAAGGCCGTGATGGCTCGCGAGGACATCGATCTGGTCGACATCTCAACCCCCGGTCACATGCATGCCGAGATGGCGCTCGAAGCCGCTCGGCGCGGCAAGATGATCATCTGCGAGAAGCCGCTTGCCAACACTCTTCCCGATGCCCGGCGCATGCTGAAGGCGGCCGAGAAGGCGAAGATCAAGCACTTCTTGATGCACAACTATCGCCGCGTGCCGGCCGTCGCTCTGGCTAAGCGAATGGTCAGCGACGGCCGCATCGGTCAAATTCGTCACTTCCGGGCCTGCTACCTCCAGGAATGGGCGCTCTCGCCGGATCTGCACCTGGTTTGGCGTTTCGATAAGAAGGCCGCCGGCAGCGGTGCGCTCGGTGATCTCGGCGCCCACATTATCGATCTCGCCCGCCACCTTTGCGGAGAGATCGCCGAGCTTTCCGCCGCGATGGAGACCTTCATCAAGAAGCGCTCCGTCGAGCCAGGCTCACGAAAGAAAGCTGATGTGACCGTCGACGACGCTGCGGTGATGTGCGTGCGTTTCGAGAACGGCGCGCTCGGTACGCTAGAAGCTTCGCGCTTTGCTCCCGGCCGCAAGAACCACAACACCTTCGAGATCAACGGCAGCAAGGGCTCGCTTGTATTCGACCTCGAGAACCTCAACAACCTCAAGTTCTACGACACGACCGATGCAGCCGACGCGCTGGGCTTTCACGAGATCATTGCCTGTACCAAAGGCGCTCACCCCTACGCCGACAACTGGTGGTTCGACGGCCACATCATCGGCTACGAGCACACCTTTACACACTCGGTCTACGACTTCTTGATGGCGGCGAAGCGCGGCCGCAACGCCCAACCGAACTTCTTTGACGGAGTGCGGAATCAGTGCGTGCTCGACGCGGCGGAGAAAGCAGCGAAATCGCGCCGCTGGGTCAAGGTTGCACAGAAGTAGCAGCGTTGAGGCTCAAGGCGTCTCACGCGCGCCGTCGCCGGATTCGCAGACGTAGGTTCTGGCCGGGCGTCCGAATCGCTCTTCATAGCGCTGCGAGATTTCGTGCGAAAAGTCCTCGACCTCGTCAGGCCGAACAAGATTCACCGTGCAGCCGCCGAACCCGCCTCCGGTCATACGCGATCCGATGACGCCATCGATCTTCGGAGCCTCGGCGGCGAGGAAGTCGAGCTCGGGACAGCTCACTGCATAATCTTCAGACAGGCTGCGGTGCGACTCCGCCATCAGCTCGCCCAGCCTACCCATCTCGCCTGCGGCCGCCGCTTCCACGAAAGCGAGGACGCGATCATTTTCCTCGATGATGTGGCGCGCTCGGCTGCGGTAGGGATCGTCAAGCTCAGGCTCGCGACGACGCCATTCCTCCGCCGAGACTTCGCGCAACGACGACCTGCCGAGCCGCCTCGCCGCCTCTTCGCACTCCTGCCGCCGAACGTTGTATTCGCTTGAGGCGAGCTCGTGTCGCACGCCGCTGTCTACCATCGCAAGCGACAGTCCTGTCGGTAGCGGCACAGCGCGATGTTCCAAGCTGCGGCAATCGATCAGCACCGCATGGTCTCGCTTGCCGAAGACGGCGATGAACTGGTCCATGATGCCGCAATGTAGGCCGGCGAATTCTTTCTCGGCCGCCAACGCGGCGCGGGCCAGGTCTTCTCCTGGGAGTTCGACGCCGACAAGCGACGACAAAGCCAACCCCACGGCGACCTCGAGCGCCGCCGACGAGCTCAGTCCCGCGCCAATCGGCACGGTGCTGTGAATCGCCAGCTCCGCCGCCGGTACACGTACGCCTCGTGCCGCGAGCTCGCGAGCGACGCCGACGACGTAGTCCGACCAGTCTCGGCGCGGCGCGGCTGACGCCAACTCGTCGAGCCTCCAGGCTCCATCCTGGTCGATGTCGAGCGCCCGGACTCGCAGCCGACCGTCGTTGGTTAGGGTCGCCTCAACTTCACAATAAAGATCGAGCGCGACGGGCAACACGAAGCCGTCGTTGTAGTCGGTGTGCTCGCCGATCAGGTTAACGCGGCCCGGAGCTCGAAATTTTCTTGGGATCACTCGGCGGCCCCTGAGCCGAGTGCGAACAGGTGCGGCGCGTGGCAGCCGGCACAACGCACTTTCGCTTCGGTCCTCGGCTTGGCCGCGCAAGCCTCGGGCCGCGAACGGTGACAGCGGCTACAGCGCATTTCCATGGCGCGGGCGCTTCGGACTCGATGCACACCATGGCAAGTGCCGCAGTTGGGCGCGCGCGTGCTTGACATCGCAGCTACGAGCCGGCCGTGCTTTGATTCCGCGTATTGTGCGGGTAGGCTCGCCTCCGATTCGTCGGCGCCCTTGGTGCGGACATGGCAGCTCCCGCACAGCTCGGCGACCTGCTGCGGCGCAGCGACTCGGTCCGGCGGCGCTGCTCCGACCGCTTCACGATGCCGCTCACTCTCGCCGTGGCAGACGTCGCAATCGAGCCCCGCCGCGAGATGCGGGTGCCCGCGGAAGTCTTCAGAGACCTCGCTGTGGCAAGCCGCGCAAACCTCGTGCAGCGGTTGTTGCGCGACCGCCTGCGAGGCGCCGATCGTCGTAGCCAACGAGAGCAGTCCGACTACAATCCGCACTGAGGGTTTCTGACCAGCCGGTTATCCACCGAGGCGATGTCGCGTTTCCCCGCGAGCGCCATCGCGAGTTTCAGCTCCGCCCGCAGTAGTTCCACGACGCGCTGCACGCCGTCCTGCCCGAAGGCCGCAAGTCCCCATAGATAAGGACGGCCGATCTGAACCGCTGTTGCGCCCAGAGCCAGCGCCTTGAGCACGTCGGTACCGCGGCGAATGCCGCCGTCCATGAGGATCGGCACACGACCGCCCACCGTTTCGACCACGTCGGGCAACGCGTCGATCGAGGCCACAGCCGAACCAAGCTGTCGGGCGCCGTGGTTCGAGACGACGATCGCGGCGGCGCCGTTCTCAACGGCAAGCTCGGCGTCGAAGGGATCGAGCACGCCCTTCACGATGACCGGAAGGTCGGAGACGGATCGTGCCCACCCGAGATAGTCCCAAGTCATGCTCGGCGCGTGAGGAATCCACATTGCCGCAATCGCCGGGCGCCGAGGCTCCCGAGTCTCGCCCTCTTTCGGAGCCCCCGAGGACATGTAGCCGTAGTCGAAGCGGTTGCGGTTATTTCGGTCGCGATTGGATTGATACTGATTGTCGGCCGTCAGCACGATCGCTGCGGCGCCGGAGTCCTCGGAGCGTCGGACGAAGTTGACGGCGGCTTCCTTCGTCTCTTGACCTGTAGTGTTGCGCCACCAACTCAGCTCGACGCCCTCGTCCTCGAGTTTGTCCATCGGCGCGCCGCCGACGGAGTAGATCGTCTTGACGTGCGCCGCTGCACGAGCGCAGGTCAGATCGGCTCCGGGAAAGATGAGATTCTTGCCGCCGGTCGGCGCGAGCAAAATCGGAGACTCGAGCCTGGCGCCCAAGAGCTCAACCGAGGGGTCTACGTCGGAAACGTCGGTCATTACCCTAGGACGCAGCCGTAGACACTCGAGCGACTGGCGATTTGCCCGCAAGGTGACCTCGTCCTCCACGCCTCCGGCGATGAAGTCGTAGGCCATCTTGTGGAGCTTTTGCTTGGCGATCGACTCGAACTCATGTAGGTTGATCGGGCCCATTACCTCGTCTGAGTACGTCGGCGGGTAGGAAACGCCGGGGCGATCGTCTCTCTGCGCCAGCAGCGGCAGCGCCGGCGAGGCGGCTACGAAGCCGAGCAGTTTCCGGAGGACGGTGCGGCGATCGATACGCATAGGCCGCATTGTAATACAGGGCATCAGAGGCCTCAGGAGTCAGCCGCCGTCCTGTCGACCGCGATCGTCATGCAGTATTCCCGAGCCCGCTGCGTCGCCGTCAGCGCTTGGGACAGACGCGCTTGACGAACGCTTCGTACACGCCGTCGCCGCGCCCTTTCGTCCATTCGACGAATTGCTCGCCGACTTGCTCGAGGTTCCTCAGGAAGGAGGGATCGCCGTGAGCAGTTCGCATCTCGGCCAAGATGGGGCGCAACCGCTCGTGGACCAGCAGCATCTCGCGCGTGTTCTCAAAGAAGAGGTCGGGGTGAAGCACGCCGGCGACGATAAACGATGCGGTCATCTCCCAGTAGCCTACGACCATGCGGAATTGGGCGTTGCTGTCAAAGTGGGGCGGGCACAACTTCTCGAACTGGGCCATCGTCGAGATGTGGAACTCTTTGGCGAACCACGCCCGCGCTGCGCGCAGCTTCTCTTCGCGCCGCAGATCGTAGAGGCGAAGGACTAGATTGACGTCGTCGTAGGTGGCGCAGCTCTGCATTGGATTGGAACCCTCCGACCTCACAGGATAGCAGTCTGGTATACTCTCGATTCTCCCGCGCACACGCGCCCTGGGGGGTCCATCGATGGCCGAGACTGAAACAACCGACGCGCCCCAAAAAGCCGAAGAGGCGAAACCCGAGATCCCGAACGTGGTCGCCACGCTTTCCGACGAGACGCTGGTGAGGCGTCGCACGCCGCGCCAGCGCGCCTGCAACATGCCCAAGGGCAAGAAAATCTGTGCGGGTCATCTAAAACGTTGGTACGGCTACGGCGACGAAGTCCGCTCCAAGTTCGGCTCGGAGGTTGAGATTTACCGCTGCGAGCACTGCCAGACGCTCTATCTTCCCAACGAGGAAGAGGTTCCGCGCACCGGGACGCTCGCCTACTAGGCTCCTGTTTCGGGGGCAAAAGGCGCCCCGATTTCGATTCCATCGTTTATCCTGGACGGGGTATGCTCTTCTCCCCGGGCCAGCGTGTTGGCGGCTACGAGGTCGTCGTCCCGCTTGGGGCGGGCGGCATGGGAGAGGTCTACAAGGTCCGCAACGTCGTCTCGGACCGATTGGAGGCGATGAAAGTCGTCCTGCCCGACCTTGAGACCGAGCCGGAAGCCGCCCAGCGGTTCTTGCGCGAGATCAAGGTTCACGCGCGCCTGCAGCACGAAAACATCGCCGCTCTGCACAACGCTTTCGAGGTCGGCGGACGTCTGATCATGATCCTAGAGCTGCTTGAGGGCGAGACCGTGGCGGAGAGGCTCCGGAATGGATCTCTGCCGCTCGGCGAAGTGCTCGACTTGGTCTCTCAGACTCTCACGGGGCTCGCCTACGCCCACGAGCAGGGAGTCGTGCACCGCGACGTGAAACCGTCGAACCTGTTTCTGACCGTCGACGGCCGCATCAAGATCATGGACTTTGGGATTGCGCGCGCCGTCAGCGAGAAGACGATTACAGCGCGCGGTAGTCTAGTCGGCTCGCTGCACTATATGTCGCCTGAGCAGGTCGAGGGAGGCGGGCTCGACGCCCGTTCGGACTTGTACTCGCTGTCTATCGTTCTCTACGAGTGCGTAGTCGGAAAAAAGCCTTTCGAAGGCGCGAGCGAATTCACGATCATGCGGGCGCATCTCGAAGAGACGCCCCCGGCGCCGCACACGATTCAGCCGCGGGTCTCGGAGCAGCTCAGCGGAGTCGTTCTGCGCGGCCTTGAGAAGAGCCCGGCCGATCGCTATCAAGCTGCGGCTGAGATGCGCCAGGCGCTGATGTCGGCTCAGTCGCCGGCGGCCGCCCCGGATCCGGTCAACGTAGCGTCGCGCCAGGCGGTCGAGCAGCCGGCAGCCTCCGTAACCCCCTCGAGTGCGTCGTCGGCCCTGGCCCCTGAGTCGATCGAGAGTCGGCAATGGATTCGCCTCGCCGGAATTGGAGTGGCTGCCGCGGCGGTCGCGTTTGGCGTGCTCTATTGGGCGGGGTCAGGCTCTGAGCGTGGCGAGCCCGCTGTCAGCCGACCACCCTCCGCGGTTGAGACTCCCGCGGATGGAGCCGACTCACCCGATGAGGTGACGGACGGCGTCGGGCTGGCCCGCAGTCGAACCGTGATCGTTCCCAATCCTCCGCCGGAGAGCCCGCCTGCTTCTTCCCTCGCGCCCCCGAAAGCCACGCCCAAGCCGGAGCCCGCGCCGTCTCCCAAGGCGGCGCGGACAAAGAACGCGCGGCCCCCGATTGAAGAAGCTCCTCCGCCCGCGCCGTCGGTCACCGACCCTCCCGCAGCCGCGCCTCTGATTCGGGCGGCTCCGCCTGAGCCTACGCCGCCCGAAACTACGCCGCCCGAAACTGCGGCGCCCCCTCCGGACGACACGCCAGGACAAGACCGTCCCACGAGTCCAGCCGAGTCGGCCCCAGCTCAGTCTCCCGCCCCGGTCACTCCCCCTGCTCCGCCTCCGACAGTTGAGCAGGTCTACGCTCCCGCCGAAGTGGACCAAGCGCCGCAACTGCTGCAGCGAGTCAATCCGGAATACACCGACAATGCACGCCGTGCCGGAGTTCAGGGTCGAGTCCGTCTGCAAGCCGAAATCTGGCCCGACGGCCGCGCTCACAACATCGAGATCGTGCAATCGATCGGCGATGCGGACCTTGATCTCAACGCCGCACGCGCGCTGCGGCAGTGGGCCTTCCAGCCAGGTGCGCTCGATGGCAAAGCTGTGAAGGTGAGCGTGTTGATCGACATGAACTACCGCCTGGAGGGCGTTGGGGCTGGGGCGCCCAAGCTGCAATGAGCGCGTCCCTTCGCGAGCCGCCGCGCATCTTCGACGACGCTTACTACCAAACGCTAGCCGAAGCCGAGCGAGTCAATCCCTGGGCTGCGGCGATGCGGTGCGTCGGGGTCGAGCTGTTGCGCCGCGAGTTGGATGGCCGCCGTGTCCACTCGATTCTCGACGCCGGTTGCGGTTCGGGATACTTCGTCAAGGAATGCGCCCGCGAGCTCGCCATTGACCGCATTGTCGGGGGAGACTTGGCGGCCGAGGCCGTTCGAGCCGCCCGCGCTGATGGGCTGGCGATTACAGCGCGATTGTCGGTCGATCGCTTGCCGTTCCCCGACGCTCTCTTCGACGTCGTCGTTTCAAACGACGTCTTGCAGCACCTCACCGAAGACCAATGCGTCGCCTCTCTCGCCGAGACTCGGCGCGTTCTCGCGCCGGGCGGTGTGGCGCTGATCCGCACCGCCGCGCGCCGCGGTTTGGGCCCAAAGAAGCACATCGATGCGGAGGACTATCGCCAGTGGCTGCCGGCGAGCTTACGCGCGGCGCTTGAGCATGCCGGGCTCAGCTTCCGGTTGGCGGCGCGCGTCAATTGGCTCCCTTCGCTGCTAGCCGATCTGCGCGCGCTTTCGAAACCGACGCCGCGCGGCGACGTCGGCCTGAAGTTGAGGCCGCACGAATCGGCCTGGAAGGAACGCTTGTTGTCGGCGTATTGGAGCGGAGAGCGAGCGGCGGTATTGGGTCTTGGACTACGTTTGCCGTTGGGCCATACCCTTTTCGCCGCGGCGCGTCGAATGAACTGAGATGGCCCGCTCGGGCGGGGCCGCTCGCGCCGGATGGCTCCGGCGTGGCAGAATAGTTAGTAACAGCAGTCCGGATGGGGCTGGCCAAGTTTTGGGGAGTGGTCTTAAGCTAATGCGACTTCAGAGAGTTTTCTTCGCCGTTTCGATTCTTGCTCTTGTGCTCGGGATCGGTGCCGAACGCACCGCGGCGCAAGTCAAGATTGCAGTCATGGATTTTCAACTGGCGTTGCTTGAAACCGCCGACATGCAGAAACAGGCGGCCGCGCTCGAGGCGAGATTCAAACCGCGCCAGGACGAGATGGCCAGGCTTGCGGCCGAGCTCCAGACGATCCAGACCCAGATGCAAAGCGCTGCGCCGGCCGACTCCCAAAGGCTTGCGGCCGAGGGACAGCGCAAGCAGACCGAGGCGCAGCGGTTGGGCGAGGATCTCCAATCCGACGTCGACTTCGAGCGCGACAGCATCCTCCAGAAAGCCGCCCTGAGAATGCGCGAAGTCCTCACCAAGCTGCGCACCGAGAAGGGTCTCGATCTGATCGTCGACGTATCGACGGCGCTCTCCTTCAACGCCGCGTTCGACATTACCAAGGAAGCGACCGCCGCCTACGACGTCGCACATCCGGTCCAGTAGAGGGCTTCGAGTCGGCCCGGCGATCCCAGATGGGCTATCTCGACGAATACGACCAGGGCTCTCCGCTCTTCGAAAAGATTGCCAAGGCTATAGCGGCCGCGCTGCTGTTCTGCGTGCCTGCCTACGGCGTCTACTGGCTGTTCTTTCGCAACTGGCGCGAAGAGAGTCAAACTAAGCTATTTCTCACAATGCTGCAGAACCAGCAGTATGAACAGGCCTATCAAGCCTGGGGCTGCAGCGACGCCGAGCCGTGCCGCTACTACCCTTACGGTGAGTTCCTCGAAGATTGGGGCGCAGACAGCGAGCTCGGAAAGGTGGAGACCTTCCGCCTCGGGCGTTCCTACACCCAAGAGAGCGGCGTGATTCTCGAGCTGACCGTCAACGGCCGACCGCACGAGAATCTCTTCGTCAACCGCGAAACGCAGCACATTAGCTTCTTCCCCTACGCCCGCGAGTAGAACAACTTCCACGGCGCCGGCGATCGCGCCGAACCCCTTTGCAGCGCACAAGTCGCCCCGTCGCTCTGGGCAAGAAGCCGCCTGGCTCCAAGGGTTGACCCTTTTGCGGCAAGCAAGTAGACTGAAGGACAAGCTCGCTGAAGCCGACTCCGGCTCCTGGCGATACTGGCGCGATGTCCGAAAAACGGAGTAAGAACGGCGATCGATTCGCCTCGGCTCACTGCGGCTCGTCCCGCCGTGCGGTCCCCGTACGCGCCCTCGCGACGCAGCTCGACGGCATACCCTCTCCGGGGGATGTCGACGTACCCCGCTTCGCGATTATTCGAATCGGCAGCTCCATTATTATCGTCGCTGTAGCGAGCCCCGGCTAAAGGCTCTCTCGAATCACCAAACGAGAGGCTGCTGGCCGGGGCGAAACGAAATCAGCCGGTCGGCGGCTTTTTTGCGTGCGCTTAAGCCAACGCCTCCGACCGGAACCCGAGTAGACAATCAGAAACGGCGAAAGCGATGAGTTTGGGAGCAAAGGGAAAATGGGAACGGAAGAAAAAACGATGTCCTCGCTGATGTCCGGATCGCAGATTCTGATCGAGAGCCTGGTGCGGGAGGGCGCCGAAGTCATCTTCGGCTATCCCGGCGGAGTGACGATCCCGGTATACGACGTACTCTACGATCATCCGCTGAAGCACATCCTGATGCGGCACGAAGAGAATGCCGCGTTCGCCGCCGAAGGCTTCGCCCGCACTACCGGCAAGGTTGGCGTTTGCATGGCGACGTCTGGTCCCGGCGCGACAAACCTCACCACCGGCCTCGTCGACGCCTTGATGGATTCGATCCCGATAGTCGCTATCACCGGACAGGTTCCCCAGGCTTTCATTGGCCGAGACGCCTTCCAAGAGGCCGACACATTCGGCATCACGCGGGCGGCGACCAAGCACAACTACCTCGTCAAGGAAATTGCAGATCTCACGCAGGTCATCCACGAGGCGTTTCACGTTGCGATCTCGGGCCGACCCGGCCCCGTACTAGTCGACATTACGAAGGATGTCTTGGTGGGCAAGACCCACTTTCATTCGGCGCAGGAGCTTCGTCCGATGCGCGGCTTTCACGTGCAGATGGATCCCGAACCCGCGGCCATTGAAGAGGCTGTAGAGTTTCTCTGGCAGTCAGAGCGGCCCTACATCTATGCAGGCGGCGGTGTGATCTCGTCCGATGCCGCCTTGGAACTGCAGCGCTTCTCAGAGCTTCTCGGCGCGCCGGTCGCCCACACCGTCATGGGTCTAGGCGCGATGCCGACCGAGCATCCGAACTTCATCTCGATGCTCGGCATGCACGGCGGTTACGCCGCCAATATCGGCGTTACCAAATGCGACGCCCTGATCGGCCTCGGCGTGCGTTTTGACGATCGCGTCACCGGCAAGCTCGATCGTTTTGCGCCGGACGCGCGGGTGATGCACGTCGATATCGATCCGGCCGAAATCAACAAGAACCGCCGCGCCGATGTGGGCGTCGAAGGCGACGTCAAGCGCGTGCTGCAAGCACTCAACCAAGGAATCGAGGAGACGAGAGCCGAGAAGGGCGAGGCAAAGGCTTCGGCGCGCGCTGAGTGGATGGAGCAGATTCGAGCTTGGAAACAGGAGCGGCCTTTCCAGTATGAGCCGTCGGAGACTGAGATCAAGCCGCAGCGGTTGATGGAAGAGATCGCCGTGATCGCCAAGGGCGATGCGGTCGTTACGGTCGACGTGGGTCAGCACCAGATGTGGGCGGCCCAGTTCATCAACTTCAACAAGCCTCGGCTGTGGTGCTCTTCCTCGGGTCTCGGCGCGATGGGCTTCGGCCTGCCGGCGGCCTTGGGCGCCCAAGCTGCGAACCCCGATCAGCTTGTGATCAGCCTGAGCGGCGACGGCGGCTTCCAGATGGCTCTGCCCGAAATCTCCACCCTTGTCTCAAACCGTCTTCCGGTCAAGGTCGTGATCATGAACAACGGCTGGCTCGGGATGGTGCGCCAATGGCAAGAACTCTTCTTTCAAAAGCGCTACTCGTCGGTGGCGCTGGACGCCTTCCCCGACATTCCGATGTTGGCTGCGGCATACGGCATCAGGGGCGCCTCCATCGACCGTCCCGGACAGCTCAAGGGCGCCTTTGAAGAGATGCTCGCCGAACCGGGTCCGTATCTGCTGAACGTCAACGTCTCACGCGAAGAAAACGTATACCCGATGGTTCCGTCCGGAGGGGCCGTGGATGAGATGATCCTCGAAGCGCCGCAGTCTGTGGCGGCGGGAGACTGATCGATATGGCGAACCAACTGATTTCTCTGCTGGTGGAAAACACGCCCGGCGCCCTGATGCGCGTCGCCGGCGTGCTCACCTCGCGCGGCTACAATATCGAATCGTTGACCGTCGCCAAGACGCTCGATCCGACGCTCTCGTCGATGACCATCGTCGTCGACACCGCGCCCGAAAACCGCGACCTGTTGATCAAGCAGATCACGCGGCTGGTAAACGTCGTCCAGGCAGTCGACCTGACAGAATCGCGCGCCGTGCAACGCGAGCTGGCGTTGCTCAAGGTCGAGGTCAAGCCCGAGATGCGCTCGGCGCTAAGCAAAGAAGCCGAAATTTTCCGCGCGCGCGTGGTCGATGTCGCGCCGACCTCCTATACTCTCGAAGTCACCGGGTCGTCCGACAAGATCGACGCACTGATCGATCTGCTGCACCACTACGGCGACGTTGAGCTGATCCGTTCGGGCGCCATGGCGATGGCGCGGCTGGAGAAGAACCGTCTGCCCATTCCGCGTTTCGGGGCGAGCGAAGACGAAGAGCCGGCAGCAGTTGAGTCCAAGTAGATTTTTTCTGATTCCAAAGGGAGACAAGATGGCATCAAAGCGTTACTACGAGACAGATGGTGATCTCGGTCATTTGAGCGGCAAGACGGTCGCCGTTATCGGCTACGGCAGCCAAGGACACGCTCACGCGCTCAACCTCAAGGAGAGCGGCGTGGACGTTGTTGTCGGCCTTTATGAAGGCTCGAAGTCCTGGCCCAAGGCCGAAGCCGCCGGCCTGCGCGTGATGTTGACGGCCGACGCGGTCAAGGCGGCCGACGTCGTCATGATCCTCGTCTCGGACCACATCCAGGGCGACCTCTACAAGAACGAGATTGAGCCGAACCTGGTCGACGGCAACACGCTGATGTTCGCCCACGGTTTCGCTATCCGCTTCGGCGAGATCTCGCCTGGCCCCGGCATCGATGTTTCGATGATCGCGCCCAAGGCGCCCGGCCATCGCGTACGCGAGCTGTTTGAAGAGGGCGTCGGCGTACCGGGCCTGTTGGCCGTCCACCAAGATGCTTCGGGCAAGGCACACGAGAACGCGCTTGCCTATGCGCTCGGCCTCGGCTGCTTGAAAGCCGGCGTGATCGAGACGACATTTAAGGAAGAAGCCGAGAGCGATCTCTTCGGCGAGCAGGCCGTGCTTTGCGGCGGTTGTGCCGAGTTGATCCGGGCGGGATTCGAAACGCTGGTGGAGGCGGGATACGCGCCTGAGATCGCCTACTTTGAGTGCCTGCATGAACTCAAGCTGATCGTCGACCTAGTCCAAGAAGGCGGCCTCGGCTACATGCGCTATTCGGTTTCGGATACCGCCGAGTACGGCGATTATTCACGGGGACCGCGGATCATCGACGCTCACGTGCGAGAAAACATGAAGAAGGTGCTCTCCGAGGTCCAGTCGGGCCAATTCGCCAAGGAGTGGATGGACGAGAACCGCGCCGGCCGCCAGAAGTTTCTCGCCACTCGCAAAGCGCAGCAGGATCAGCCGCTCGAAGAAGTTGGCGCAGAGTTGCGAAAGATGATGAGCTTCCTCCATCGCAGGGGCGAAGAGGAGTAGTGAGTTTAGCGAAGGAGCGCGCCGAGGCGCGCTCCTTCAGACTTCGACCAACCAAGTCTCAGAGGGATTAGAACGATGCGGATCGCCATCTACGACACCACTCTGCGCGACGGCACGCAGGGAGAAAACGTACAGTTCTCGGTCGAGGACAAGCTTCTGATCGCCAAGAAGCTCGATGAGTTCGGCATTGACTACATTGAGGGCGGTTGGCCGGGTTCGAATCCTCGCGACAAGGAGTTCTTCGAACAGGCGAAAACGCTCAAGCTCGAGCACGCCCGCATGGCCGCCTTCGGATCGACGCGCCATCCGCGCAACAAGGTCGAGGAAGATCCGAACGTCCTCGCGTTGCTCGAATCCGAGACGCCGGTCGTCACCATCTTCGGCAAGAGCTGGAAGCTGCACACCGAGCACGCGCTGCGCGTCACCGAAGAGCAGAACCTCGCCATGATTGGCGAAACTGTTAAGTTTCTCAAAGACAACGGCCGCGAGGTCATCTACGACGCCGAGCACTTCTTCGACGGCTACATCAACGATCCCGACTTCGCCTTGCGCACGCTCGAAGCCGCCCACAGGGCGGGCGCCGACGCGCTCGTGCTCTGCGACACCAACGGCGGCACGACGCCACATCGGCTGGGCGAGATCTTCGCTGAGGTGCGCAAGCGTTTTGACGGCGTGATCGGCATCCATCCCCACAACGACTCGGAGCTCGCGGTGGCTAACGCTCTCACGGCGGTCGAACTTGGCGCGACTCACGTGCAAGGGACGGTTAACGGCTACGGCGAGCGCTGCGGCAACGCCAACCTCTGCCCCATCCTCGCCAATCTGGAACTCAAACTCGGCCACACCACGGTCGGCCCCGATAAGCTGAAGCATCTCACCGCGCTGGCGAACTACGTCAGCGACACAGCAAATCTGCGGCTTGCCAACGGCGCAGCCTTCGTCGGCCGCAGCGCGTTTGCTCACAAGGGCGGCATCCACGTCAGCGCCGTGCTTCGCGAAGCATCCACCTACGAGCACGTGGAGCCCGAAGTGATCGGCAACCAGCGGCGCGTCCTGGTTTCGGACCTCTCGGGCCGCTCGAACATCTTCTACAAGCTCAAGGAAAAGGGCCTAGAAGAAAAGCTCGACGACGATGCCCGCCGGGAGCTTCTTGATCGCATCAAGAAGATGGAAAATGAAGGCTACGAGCTCGAAGCCGCCGAAGGCTCCTTCGAGTTGTTGGTGCGCGAAGTTCTCCAGCCCGATCACTTCTTCTTTGAGCTCGAGAAGATGAACATCGCGACCGAGAAGACCGGCGCCGATCGCACCGAGCACAAGATCCAGATGAGCGTGCGCGCCCGCGACGGCCAACATTGGGCCGAGGTCACGGCCTCGGGTCCCTTCGACGGGATGGCAAGCTGCCTGCGCCAGTGCCTTTCGAAGACCTTTCCGCCGGTCGCCGACATTCGACTGGTCGACTACAAAGTGCGCGTGCTCGACATGAACAAGGGCACCGCCTCGCAGGTGCGCGTGCTGGTCGAGTGGAGCGACGGTAAAGACACCTGGACGACGGTCGGCGTCTCCGACGACGTCCTCGAAGCGAGCTGGAACGCGCTGGTCGACTCGCTGCGGCTCGAGTTGCTGCGCCTCGCCGATAGCGACGGCTCGATGGTCAAGGTCGAAGACTACTCCTTGGGCGTTTGATCGGCGGGACGAGCTTCGAAGACCTCAAACGCTGGGCGCGCAAGTCGCTCGGACCATCCTTCCCGCTCGCCGGCAGGGGATTTACATCATGGATCTAGAGGCAGCCGGAGCCCGTTGACCTTGGAGCCGAAAGGCGAGTCGCGCTCATCGCCTGCGGCCTCTGAGACCGCAGGCCCACCTGTGGCGTAGACGCTCACGCCCGCCGCGTCGGCCCTCGGCCGATGCCCGAGCGTCGACATAGGCGTCGATGCGCCAGGTCGCAGAGCTGCGCCACAAGGTTCTTCTTGCCACATTCGGTTCATGAATTGCATTGCATTTGTTCAATTGATCCGAATGGAAGCCACTCGAAAGCTCCAAGTCGCGACCGTGGCCCTGATGGCCTGCGTGGCGATCGCAGCTTGCGGACGGCCCGACCGCAGCATCGACCTGCCCATGCCTCCCGCCTCGACGGGCAACGCCGGCATGCACGCCGTCCACAACGAGCAACTCCGCGAGGTGATGAACAGCTTGCGCGGCGTCTCGTTCGACCGCCTGCCGCAAGAGCTCGACGACCCGGGCATGCGACAGGCCTATTTCCAGGAGGCAGGGTCGCTTGCCCAGGATCTGGCCCAAGCCGCTGACCGGATAGCAAGCATCGTCGGTCAAACCGGGCTCACGGCGGACGAACAGCAGGTCTTCTTGGGACTCACCAACGTCCTGCGCGACCGAGCGCTCCTTTTGCAGACGCGAGCTGACCGACGTCAGACCCGGCTCATCAACGACGCCATGAAGGAGATTAACGATACCTGCGTAGCCTGCCACACGCTCTTCCGCGATATGCCCCAACCGTCCACAGCCGGCACGCCTTGACAGTACGATCCTCCTCTTTCAATCGGCGCCTATCACTGGTCTGTGCCTGGGCCATACTTTCGTCGCTTGTGTGCGGCGCCTCCGCCCAGGAGCCCCTGAAATCCTGGTCCGTCAACACGGCTCAACTGACAGGCGACTGGGGCGGAGCCCGGACGGATCTGGAAGCTCAGGGCTTTCGCTTCAGCCTGTTTTATATCCACTACTTTGGACACAAGGGCGTAGGCGGCCTCGACCCGCGGAGCCGCGGCCGCCAGAGCGGCAGCGTCGACCTGTTCGGCCAGTTCGACTTTCAGAAGATGGGCGTCGTGCGCGGCGGAGAAGCCCTGCTGCACATCAAGAACAACTGGAGCCGGAACATCAATCCCGAGGTCGGCGCCCTCGGCGACCCCATCGACGACGCCGACGGCAACCATGCCGTATACATCGATCAGCTCTGGTATCAACAGAGCAGCCCAAGCCGCAAACTCCAGGTCCGACTCGGATATCTCGACCAACAGACGATCCTCGATCGCAATGTTTTCGCCAACATCGAGGACCGTCAGTTCATGAGCACTTTCTTGGACAACAACAACGCCATCATCCCGCTCGCCATCGGTCCCGGGGCGGCTGTCTTCTACAATGCCGCCGACTGGCTGAGCTTCGTCGTGACCGCCTCCGACGCCAAGTCGCGTCCGCCCGACTTCAGCTTTGCCACCGCCTTCGACGGCGAGTACTTCACCTACTTCGAAACAGACTTAAAAGCTCGCATCGGCTCTTCCAACGGCCCTTTGACCGGAAACTACCGTTTCGGTTTCTTCCTCGATCCGCGCGACCGGATGGTCTTCGGCAGCGACAGAATCGTCAAGCGAAACGAAGGCTTTTACGTCAGCTTCGATCAGATGCTGTACGGTGAGCCGTCGGGCGACGATCAAGGATTCGGGGCCTTCTTTCGCTACGGCCAGCGGCCCTCCAATGTGAATCGCATCGCGCGCTTCTGGTCCGCCGGCGCTCAATACAAAGGCCTGATTTCCCGCGCTGATCAACACACCATCGGTTTCGGCATGTATTCCGCGATTGGCTCCCACATCTACCGCGACGAAGTTGATCCCGAGTTCGATCGGGAGACGGCCTACGAGCTCTACTACGCCTTTCCGCTAACGCCCGCAATCGTCCTTTCACCGGGCGTCCAGTACGTCGACCAACCCGGCGGTCTAAAGACCCGCGATAGCGTCGTCGTGTTCGCTCTGCGAGTACGACTCAGCTTCTAGCGCTGGAGGATAGGGCCCTAACGGCTTTCGATCGGAGCCATCGGGAAGAGCTCGCTCGGAACATGCGCTTCACGCATGATCTGTTCAAACTCCGCTACGAGCTCGGGATTCTCCGCCGCCGCATCGCGCTGCTCTCCGATGTCTTCGGCGAGGTTGTAGAGTTCGATCTTCAGCGGCTCTGCATTGTCCTCCCGGAGCATGTTTTGGCGGATCGCCTTCCAATCTCCTCGACGAACCGCTTGTTGGCCGCCGTATGCCGGAAACTCCCAGTAGAGGTACTCATGGCGTTGCTGTCGCGCGCTTTCACCCAATAGCGTGGGCAAGTAGCTGACACCGTCGATGCCCGGCGGCGCCTCAACTCCGGCGATCTCCAGTAAGGTCGGCATCACATCCCAGAAGGCGGAGAGGTGATCGCTGACGGTTCCGGGCTCGATCTTGCCCGGCCAGCGCGCCAGCATGGGTATTCGAATCCCGCCTTCATATAGGCTGCCCTTGAATCCGCGAAACGGTCCGGCCGACTCGAAGAACTCCGAATCAGACCCGCCCAGCCGATTGTAGGTTGGCCCGTTGTCGGAGCTGAAGAGGACGATCGTACCTTCGTCTAACCCAAGTTCCTCGACTAGCGCCAGAATCTTGCCGACGTCGCGATCCAGATGGCTGACCATCGCTGCATATCCGGCGCGCGGAGACGGGTGTTCGATATAACCGCGGTGCTCGTACTCCTCTTCGGGGATCTCGCCCGTGTATTGCGCCAGCGACTCCTCCGGGACCTGAATCGAGAGGTGTGGAATCGCGAACGGCATGTACAAGAAGAACGGCCGATCCTTGTTCTCGCGGACAAATTCGAGCGCCGTCTCGGTGAACTTGTCCTGGGAATAGGTCGCACCGCTGTGGGTTCGATCGTTGCCGGGCAGCGTCTCTTTCTCGTCGTTGCGCCACAGAAAGCGCGGATAGTGGTTGTGGGCGTGGACCTGGCAGTTGAAGCCGTAGAAGAGATCGAATCCCTGCTTATTGGGGTCGCCGCTCGTCCCGGTGTGTCCGAGTCCCCATTTGCCGATGGCGGCCGTGGCGTAGCCCCTCGCTTTGAGCTCTTCGGCGATGGTGATCTCGCTGTCCGGGATCGGGTTCTGGCCGGGGAACTCCCAGCCATATTGTTCCTTGAGCGTGTCGAGCCCGCTGGGATTGCCGTTGTTACGAACGTAAGCGTGGCCGGGATGCTTGCCAGTCATCAAGCAGCTACGCGAAGGAGCGCAGACGGCGTTGCCCGAATAATGCTGAGTGAAGCGAATCCCTTCCTGGCCGATACGGTCGATGTTCGGCGTCTTGATCCATTTTTGGCCGTAGATCCCAAGCTCGGCGTAGCCGAGATCGTCCGCCAGCAGATAGATGATGTTCGGAGCCCGCGCGCTCGTCTCACCTCCACCGCAGGCCGTCGTGAGCGCCGCGAGCAGTACAAACAGGAATAGGAATCGATGGTTCACATCCGCTCTCCAGCGCCGGGAAAAAACCGGGGCGGCTTGACGCCAGCTAGAGCTCCAACTCCCAACCTGGACGGAACTCAGGCTTGACGTACTGGTTCGCCTCTTCGCTGTTGGTGAAACGCACGTTCTTGCTGTCCCACATCAGTTTGCCCGGGACCCTGTAGGCGATGGCTCCGAGCACGACCCACTCGTTGTAAGGTCCCGAGATGCCGAAGTGCGAACACGACGCTTCGCCGCCCTTGCAGGAGCGGATCCAGTCCAGCATGTGCCCCGGAGAGCGAGTGAGCAGCTTCGGGGGAAGCTTGTAGTCGGCCCATCGATCGCCCGGCAGAAGCTGGACGCCTTCGCCGCGAGCCACGGTGGACATCATTCCCTTGCTACCGACGAAGACCGCACCGTTTTGGCTCAGTACGCCGGGCTCGGCGGGTGCACGATTGTTGCGCCCGTAGACGGCGACCCCTGGCCCTCCAGCACCTCGGCGCGGCGCGTTGGCCGGCCTCGGTCTACGCGGCGGCCGGCGGCGTTGGCCGTCACCCATCGGGCGCCCTTTGTCGCTCAGATTGGCGCTTGGAGGAAGGATGGTTTCGTCCTCCATGCCGGGCACGCGATAGGCGTCTTCATCCGTAGAGAGCGAGGAGTCGTGCCAGTAGACGGAGACGGGCGGAAGGCTGCCTCGAGCGGGGAAGGCGTAGCGAATAACGGCTCGGGAGGGAAAGGTCAGTTCGCTGGCGTCGCGCTGGCTGAGCAGCTCCACGCTCTCTGGAGCACCCAACTGAAGCGCCAGATTTACCGGGCCCAGCACGTGGATTCCCCAGTTGCCAAGCTGGCCAGTGCCGAAGTCAAAGAAGCCACGCCAGTTGTACGGCGTGTAGGCCTCGCTGAAGGCGCGCATGCGAGCGCCGCCAAGCCATAGATCCCAGTCAAGAGTTGATGGAACGCTCTTTTCGGGGGGAGGGCTGTGCAAGTCCACCGGGTGCGTGCCAGGCGAAGAAGAAGCATGGACTTCCGTAACTTCGCCGATCTCGCCGGACCAGAGGATCTCGCCGGCTACACGACAACTCTCGTGAGAGTAGCCCTGGTTGCCCATCTGCGTGGCCACCTTGTATTTCACCGCCGCGTCCGACATCAAGCGAGATTCCCAGGGAGTGCGGGTGAGCGGTTTCTCCAAATAGACGTGCTTCTCACGCTTCATGCAGGCCAGGGCCGTGGTCGCATGCATGTGGTCCGGGATCCCGATGGTCACGGCGTCGATATTCGCGCCTTCCTTGTCGAGCATTACGCGGAAATCCTTGTACTTCGGCGCCTTGGCGTACTTTGTGAAGTTATCGGCGGCGCGCACCTCGTCGACGTCGCACAGCGCGACGATGTTCTCGGTCTGGGCCGCCTCATTGAGAATCGCACCGCCGCGGCCGCCGCAGCCGATCGCAGCGACGTTGAGCTTGTCATAGTACGGCTTGTACCCGAGGGCTTTCAAAGAAGATACACTGCCGAATCCGCCGAGCGGCACGGCGCCCGCGAGCAACGAACCGAAGAAGAAGTATCGCCTCGAAACACCTCTATCCGCCATCGTGTGTTGATCCTCCAAGAATCCCAGAAACGCGCCGGAGATCCTGGACGCCCCGACTAGGGGCAGTGTACACCAGCTTGGGCTCGCCTAGGCACCCGATCTTGCTGGGAGACAACCCAGCCAATGTTCAGTTCGAGCGAAGGTGCTTATTGAGAAAGGCGGCCACCATACGGGTGCGATCGTCGTCCGCGCCGTCAAGAGGCCGCACCTGCCGGGAGTTGCTGCGTGATGTGCATTCAACAGGTTCGCTGCCTCGTAGTGGTGCGATCGGGATTGGAGATCCGATGGCTCGCTGTTCTTCAAGACCGAAGCTTCAGACGACGAAACAGCCTTCCCGTTGATTCTATTCCGCGGGCCCAACGTTTTGAAAGAGGTGCCGGACCATTCGGTGACCGTTCCGCTTCGTTCGGGCCGGCCGCGCGACTCCCCGCCTCGCTCGCGCTATTGTGAAAAGCATGATGCGAGCCTGGATCGCCGCTGTTGCGCTCTGCTCCTTTCTCAGCGGGCTTTCTAGTTTGGCCCAAGAACCACACCCTCCCGGCGCCGGACACAGTCATGAGTCTCGGTCCGCAGAGGAATGGATTCGGATACTCGAAAATTCGGAACGCGACGAGTGGCAGATGCCCAGGCAGGTCGTGGCGTCCCTGGGGCTTCGCACGGGCAACGCGGCGGCCGACATCGGCGCAGGCTCGGGCTATTTCAGTGTCCGCCTAGCTGCAGCGGTCGGGTCCGAAGGACGGCTGTACGCCGTCGACGTCGTCGAAGGCCTGATCGACCACCTGAACGAGCGCGCCCGGGAAGCTGGCCTGAACAATCTAGTGGGAGTGCTCGGAGCCCTCGACGATCCGCGCCTCGACCCAGCCTCGGTCGACTTGATCTTCATCTGCGACGTCGTCCACCACATCGAGAACCGCCGTTCCTACTATGACAAGCTGAGCAAGGCGCTACGGCCTGGCGGCCGATTGGCGATCGTTGATTTCTACAAGCGCGATGGCCGGATCGGCCCGCCAAAAGCCATGCGGATCGCCAAGACGGACATGATCGCCGAGCTGGCCGAGGCGGGCTTCTCGCTGGCCGAGGAGTTCGACTTCCTGCCGGAGCAGTATTTCTTGGTCTTCCAATCCGGTCCAAAGCACTAGCCGTGGCCGGCCTTTCGGATCTCAAGCTCAGTTACCGCCTCTATATGAAGGCGTATCGCTACCGGAGCTTCGACTGGGGTCCGGGCGCACGTCTCGACAAGCGGCTCTCGGAGTGCCGGGTCGCCGCGATTACGACAGCGGCGCTCCACGCGCCTCATCAGAAGCCCTTCGACGAGAGCTTCAAGGGCGGCGATTTTTCCTACCGCGTCATCGAACAAGGCAGCGATCTTGCGGCGCTGAGGGTCTCGCACAAGAGCGACGCCTTCGACGCCTCGGGCATCGAGGCCGACCGCAACCTGACGCTGCCGCTCGATCGCCTGGACGAGTTGGCGGCCGAGGGGAGGATCGGATCGGTCGCTCCGCGCCACTTCAGCTTCATGGGCTCCATCCCAGCGCCGGGCCGGCTGATTGCCCAAACCGCGCCGGAAGTCGCGCGGATCCTGCGCGAGGACGGTGTCGATGCGGTCGTTCTCACCCCAGTTTGACCGCTCTGCCATCAGTCCGTGGGACTGATTCAAAGCGTCATCGAGCGCGCCGGCATCGCTACCACCTCGATCACTCTCTTGCGCGAGATTACCGACAAGGTGAGCCCGCCTAGGGCGCTTTTCGTCGACCGGCCGCTCGGCTACCCATTGGGAGAGCCCCACGCCGCAAGCCTGCAGAGGGAAATCCTGCAAGAAGCGCTGGCATTACTCGATCAAACCTCGTCTGAGCCGCTGACTGAGAATTTCGGCGGCTAATAGCCTGTCCAGCAGAGTCGCCCTCGCCAACCTCGGGAGACTATCTCCCGACCCCTGGTACTATTAGGCGACGACTCGACCAAAATTCGTCATGAAGCTTCACTACCGTCTACTCCTCGCGGCCTGGATCGGATGCGTTGCTGTCTGTGCGGCGGCAGACGTCGCCGAGACGCGCGATGCGGTGCGTGTCCGCAATGGACTAGTGGCTCTCTACGATTTCCAAGCAGGGGATGGTGAGATCGTTGAAGACCGCTCGCAGCTCGGGGAAGCGGCGGATCTAAAGATAGGCCGCCTTGAAGCGGTACTACGCTGTCAAGGCTCCCTTCAGTTGAGGGGCGACGCGAACGTCGCCAACATCAGGACACGCGAACGTCCGGCCAAGATATCGGACATGGTGCGGATTGCCGGAGAGATCACGCTGGAAGCCTGGGTCAAGCCCGCGAACGCCGAACAAGGCGGGCCGGCTATCATCTTCGCGATGTCGAATGGTCGTGACGAGCGCAACTTCTCCGTTGGGCAAGAGGGTGACCGTTTCCTAGTTCGCTTTCGGACTCTACAGACGGCGACGGACGGATCTCCAGGCCTGGAAACAGCGGCGGGGACTGCTCGGGCCGAGCAGACACATCTGGTCTATACGAGAGACCGCTCAGGTAGGACGCGCATCTTTCTCAACGGCAAGCCGGCGGCTGAGCAGAACACCGCGGGCGGAGTTTCGGATTGGGAGAAAGCGCACTTGACCCTCGGCAAGGAATCGAAGACCGGGGGGCAGTGGTTGGGGACGTACTATCTGCTCGCTGTCTACGGCAGGGATCTTTCGGCCTCCGAGGTTGAGCGAAACTACCGTGCGGGTACGGGGCCTACCGAGACCGTGGTATCAGCGTTGACAGAGAAGACCCATCAGTTTGAATCGAACGTAGCGCCGTTGCTGGCAAGCCGCTGCGTTGGGTGCCACGACTCGGCAACGAAGCAGGGCGGATTGGATCTTTCGAAGAAGGCGGCGGCCTTTACGGGTGGCGGCAACGGGCCGGCGATCAAGCCTGGAAAGGCGACTGAAAGTTTACTGTGGCTCATGGCAGAAGCCGAGTCCATGCCGAAGGGCCGCGCGCCGCTTGAGCCCGAGGAAAAGCAGCTTCTACGCGATTGGATTGACGGCGGCGCCGTCTGGTCCTACGAGAGCCTCGATCCCGCAATCTACAAGCACGGGGATCGCGCGATCGGAAATTGGGTGCAGCGGCTAACCGTAGACGAGTACATCGAGACGATCCGTACGGCGTTCGGCGTTGATATCTCGAAAGAGGCGCGGGAAATCTTACCGCCTGAGCTTCGGGCTGACGGTTTCAAGAACACGGCCTACAACCTGAATGTCGACTTTGAGCATGTGATGGCTTACGCCCGACTCGCTGAGTCGGTAGCTGGGCGCATGGACGTCGCCGCTTTTGCCGGCGGCGGGGCGGAATTGACCGATGCTCAGATAGCGCGGATGGGCGAACGCATCTTGCGCGGGCCGCTTACCGAGATTGAGATCGGCTTGCATTCCGACCTCGCGAAGTCGGTCGTCGCCTCCGGCGGGACCTACGAGGAGGCCGCCCGGTACGTGATCGAAGCGATGCTGCAGTCTCCTCGGTTTCTGTATCGGGTAGAGCAACAGCGCGGCGATGGAACGCCTTGGCCCACGGACGCTCACGAGCTGGCCTCGAGGTTGAGCTACATTCTGTGGGGCGCCCCTCCGGACGGCGAGCTGCTGCAAGCGGCGGAATCGGGCGCGCTCTATGCCGACGCCGAAGTCGAGCGCCAGGCGCGGCGCATGCTTGCGGATCCACGGGCGGTAGCAAGGTCGGCCGATTTTGTCGACCAGTGGCTTGACCTCGATAGACTTGCGAGCTTGAGTCCGAACGAAGAGAAATTTCCGGCGTGGGATCCAGCACTGGCCGGCGACATGCGGCGAGAGACGCTGGCGTTCTTCGAGGACTTGGTGTGGACTCAGAAACGTCCGCTGGCCGATTTGCTGAATGCGCAGTTTAGCTACCTGACGCCCCGGCTGGCCCGGCACTACGGAGTCGAGCCCGCAGGGCCCGGAGTGCAACGTTATGATTTGGCCTCGACGCCGGGCCGCGGCGGACTGTTGACCCACGGAAGCGTACTAACCGTAGGCGGCGACGATGCTTCAATGGTCACTCGCGGGCTTTTTGTTCTTCGCGACTTGCTGTTCGGAGAAGTCGGCGATCCCCCGCCGGGGCTCGATACGAGTCCTGTACCTACGGCGCCTGGGCGGTCGCACCGTTCGGTCGCGATGGAGCGCGTAGAGAGCGGCACATGCGGCGGCTGCCACGCGAAATTCGAGCCGCTGGCGTTCGGTCTCGAGAAGTTTGACGGCCTCGGAAGCCGTCACGAGATCGACGAACACGGCAATGAGCTGCGGGAGGACGGCGAGATCCTTTTCCCCGGCGCGGCTAAGCCCGTCTCCTATGGCGCAGCGGCCGAGATGATGGATTTGCTCGCCGGCAACGACCGTGTCCGCCGCACCATTACTCGAAAGCTTACACAGTTCGCGATGGGACGCCCGCTGGTCGCCGGCGATGAATCGGCCGTGGAATGGATTCATCGGTCGGCGCAGGCCAGCGGCGGAACGTATCAAGATCTAATCACCGCGATCGTAATGAGCGATTTGGTGCAAACGACCCGCACTGAGTTTGAAGAGTAGGCCCGAGAGTCCCACAAACGATATACAATCCACATGAAGCCATGAAAGTTCCAACACTCAGCCGTAGAACCGTGCTGCGGGGCGCCGGCGGCGTGATGATCGGCCTCCCTCTAGTCGAGGAGATGATTGCCGCGAGCGCATCAAGTGAAGTGCCGGTGAGGGCTTTCAACGTGTTCTTCGGCCTCGGCGTTCCGGCGCCGTTGCAGACGGAAGGATACGACGGCGTGCTGGAACCGTTCAAGCCGTTGGCGGACAAGCTGCTAGTCCTACGGGACATCGATCAGGTTCGCTGTGACGAGTCCGGCATCAACGCTCATTTCGACGGCGCGAGCGGTGCGTTTACGGCCGAGCCGCCGAACGGCGAGGCGCGCGCCGGGGGCCCTTCGATCGATCAGGTTGTTCGCAAAGCGCACTATCCGGACGGGCAGCCGCGAGGCGTTACTCCGACGCTGATCGGCGGTACGTATTTTCGGCGAAGTCGCTTGGGCCGCTACGTTCATAGTTACAACTACGACGGCACAACGGCTGCAGCAATACAAGAGAGACCGAGGGATCTGTTTGATCGCGTCTTCGGGGAGATCACGTTCTCTGACGCGGCACCCGATGAGCGCCGCGACCGCTTGCGCCGCAGCGTGCTTGATTCCGTCGTTGGCCAATACCAACACTTCACGGGAATCAACTCGCCGCTCGGCGCTCAGTCTAGGGCCCGGCTCGCCGACCATCTCGACCGAATTCGCGAACTTGAAGAGCGTGCATTCGCGAACAAAGAGAAAGATCCGAATGAGCCACAACTGCCGCCGCGTTCACGGGTCGCCCATGGCGGCTACGCCGACCCCGGCGGTGAGGGCATCGATATGCCGCTCGATGAGTTGACGACCGAGTGGCGGTTGATGGCGGACCTCTACGCATTGGCGGTTGAGCTTGACCGCGTCCGCTTCGGATCCTTGACGTTCCTCGCGGCGGGCGAGCGCCTGCGGGTTAAAGGCGACTATGTCTACGGCGGACGCAAGGTCTTCGCGTTCGATGACGCCGGCCAGCGCAACTCTACAGGCGCGATAGCTTGTAGTCACGAGTGGTGGCACGACTTCAAGCCCGAAGCGCGAAATGAGGAGTTGCGAGCGCACGTACACATGCACTTGCGAGAAGTCGCATACTTCCTCGAACGGCTCGACGCGATACGTGATGCGAACGGAAAGAGTGTCTTGGAAAATTCAATGGTTGCCGTTTCAACCGAGTCCGGCGACGGGCGGCACGCGGATGTTAAGCGCGAGCTGTCAGGGGTCTTCCACGCGATCTCCGGAGCGAACGGGCGTTTCAAAACGGGCGAGATCCTCGATATAGGCGCCGAGGGGCTGGACCTCTACAACACGATGCTGGAGGCGATGGGCGCGCCGGATCGGCTAGGTCCGATTGACCGCGAGTCGCGCCGCATCGAGGCGATTCGCGCCTAAGGGCCGCCGGAGACGGCTTCCCCGCCGACCTGACGCAGCCACGCACCAAATTGCGCTTTTAGCCGATCCACGATGTCTGGCTTTTGCGCCGCCAGGTCGGTCGTTTCAGCGATGTCGGCTCGTACGTCGAATAGTTGAAACGGATCGTCCGGAGCTGCTCGCAAGAGCTTGTGGCGTCCGCTGCGGACCGCGCTGTAGCCCCTGTAGCTCCAATACAGCGAGCGGTCGCCGAAGCCGGTCGTGCCGGCGAGGACGTCCGTGGGATCGCGACCGTCGAGCTCCGGCGGCGCCTCCGCCCCAGCGCCGGCGAGCAGCATGGGCAAGATGTCTAGGCTGATCAGCGGCTCACTAACCACTGTCGCCGGCCGGATCCGTCCCGGATGGCGCACTATTGCGGCAACACGAATGCCGCCCTCCCACAACGTATTGCCCCCGTCGCGCAGCGGTTTGTTGGTCGCCACCTCCAACCCTGTCCCCTCACGCATGAACGCGCCGTTGTCGGAGTAGAAGATGACGATCGTTTCCGAGGCTAGATCCAACGCGTCGAGCTGGTCGAGCACGCGCCCTACCCCTGCGTCGAGCCCGGTGACCGTCGCCTGGTAGCGTTTCTTCTGGTCCATCGTGTCCGGCCGGTAGCCGTACTGGAAGAAGAAACGCGGCGGCGCTTGCCAAATGTTCTGCTCGTCGGGACGCTTGTTGCGCGCCTTGGGGTAGTGCACGGCGCTGAACGGCAAATAGACAAAGAAGGGTTCGCGCTTGTGTCGCCTGATGAAATCGCAGGCGGCCTCGGCAAACAGATCGGTCGAGTAGCCGGAAACGTAGGCGGGCTCAACGCCTCGATAGAGGTCGTGCTCGCCCGAGTACACATGTGAATAGTAGTCAGCATTGCCGCTGCGAACTCCCAGGAACTCGTCGAAGCCCCGCTCGGTCGGGCGGCTCCCTTCGGCGAACCCTATGTTCCATTTACCGAAGCAGGCCGTAGCGTAGCCGAGCGGCCTGAGGTATTGCGGAATCAGCTTCTCGCTATGCGGCACGCCGATACCGCTTCGATTCTCTTCGACGCTAAGTTGGTGATTGAGGCCAACCCGCTGCGGATACCGGCCGGTCAACAGCGTCGCGCGGGACACCGTGCAAGTGGCGCCGGCCGTGTAGAAACTCGTCAGGCGCACACCCTGGCTGGCGAGGCGGTCGATTCTTGGTGTTTGGTTCGCACGATTGCCATAACAACCCAAGTCGCCATACCCCAGGTTGTCGGCGGTAATAAGTACAATGTTCGGCGGGCGGGCTTGGGCCGACAGCCGCCCGCCAACCAACAGCACGAGGGCAAGAAGTAGTCGACGAACTGCTAAACTCGGCATCCGACTGAACCAGGAACTGGGCTGAGAACGCACCGGTACAGCTTACTCGAACTCCGTCGTGCGAGCAATCGCTTGGGCGTCGATCCCCTTTGGCCACCCGGATCTGCGCCGAGCAGGATCAGCCGGGACTTGCTTCGATCTCGGTTCGACGTACGGCCGTGTTTTGTAACCCTATTCGACCGACATTGCGGGACGAAAAGCGACTCTAATCCCTTGCAAACAGAATGGATTGGATGTCTAATAATACTGGCCGCGAGCGGCCGCGAGATGTTTCGTTGCGTCTCGTCCATCGAGAGAGGAAGCAGTGAGCAAGAGCATGGCGATTCCGGCGGCGCTGGCCGCCCTGCTGTTCGTTTCGATTCTCTCGGCCGAAGAGCCTTTGCACGAGGGACCGGTCCAGGTCTCAGTCTTCGAGAATCTACCCGAGGGGCAACGGATTGCGCCGAGCGGCCAGCCGACGTCGCAGTACGGCGAGCCCGCCATGGCTTTCGTACGAATCCCGGCGGCCTTCAGCCGGAACGCATTGGCGATCGACCGGTCCGCGCCGTTCACGCTCCGCGCGGAAATCAAGCGCGAGCTTCCCGCGGGCGAGTACCGCTTCCGGCTGCGCTCCAAGGGCCTGGCGGCTTTTTCGATTGACGGTGCGCCGTTGCTGCACACCCCCGCTCAGATGCCAAACAGAGCGGCTCATGACGCATTGCCGGAGACGCCGAAGAGCGACGGGATTGTGCGTCCGGCGCCGCCTCCGCATCGAGATGCGCTTGAGACAATCCGCTTGGAAGCGGGCGAGCACGTCTTCGCCCTAATCGCGGTGATCGGCGGGAAAGGCTTGGCTCCCTTTCCCGGCGAACTCTCTGTCAGCTACGCACGTCCGGGAGAAGTCGACCGCGTACTCGGAGGCGAAAACGCTCCGCTGCTGACGGACGCGGACTGGGAGCGCTACGTCGCGCAATCGCGTGAGCGACATCTTCTCGCTGACATCGCGCGCCGAAGAGCCTCCGACGATGCACTCGAGACCGCCTGGGAGAAACGCCACCAGGAGGTGCGCGAGTGGGAGAGCAAGCGGGCCGCGATCGAGCCTCCGCGCGAGAGCTTCCCGGCGGCGAGCCGCAACTCGATCGATCGCTTCATCAATGCCAAGCTGGCCGAGGCGAAACTGGAACCGAGTGAGCTGATTTCCGACCTTGAGTTCCTCCGCCGCGTAACGCTCGACACGACCGGCCTGATCCCGACGCGCCAGGAGGTCGATGCCTACTTGGCCGAATCTCAAGAGACCCGCCGCGAAACAGCGATTGCTCGTTTGCTCGACGATCCCGGCTGGGCGGACCACTGGGTGGCGTATTGGCAAGACGTGCTCGCCGAGAACCCCGGCATCCTCAAGCCGGACCTCAACAACACAGGCCCTTTCCGTTGGTATTTGCACCAGGCCTTTCTTGACGGCTACCCCTTCGACCGCATCGTCACCGAGCTCGTCGAGATGGAAGGCAGCCTTCAACAAGGAGCGCCCGCGGGCTTCGGCATGGCCAGCCTCAACGATGCACCGATGGCGGCCAAGGCCGACATCCTTTCGCAAGCGTTCTTGGGCAACAAGCTGTCGTGCGCGCGCTGCCACGACGCACCTTTCCACCCCTTCATGCAGAAGGATCTCTACAGCATGGCGGCACTGCTCGACGGGAAACCGATCGTCTTGCCTGAGTCGAGCACCGTCCCGGTTCGCGAGGGTGGGCGCAGGCCTTACGTGCAGATTACTTTGAAGGCGGGGGAAGCAATCGACCCGCATTGGCCCTTTCAGGATCTAGCCGACGAACTGTCGGTCGCCGCGCCGCCCAGTAACACTTTGGTCGAGTCGCGACACGCGCTCGCTACCCTGCTCGTCAGCCCATCCAATCAGCGCTTTGCGCGCGTCGTCGTCAACCGCGTGTGGAAGCGCTACATCGGACGAGGAATCGTCGAGCCGGCCGACGACTGGTCCAACGCCAAGCCTTCGCATCCGGAGCTAATGGACTGGTTGGCGCGGGAGCTTCTCAACAGCGGCTACGATCTGAAGCATCTCGCAGGGCTAATCTTCCGCTCGCACTCCTATCAGCGTCGGCCCGTCGGCGATGATCCATCTTCGCCAACAAAGGGCGGCCGGCTCTTTGCCGGCCCGATGCGCCGCACGATGACGGCTGAACAACTGGCGGATTCGATCCACCATCTCGCAGGCAAGAATCTCGACTCCGAGGAGCTGAATCTGAATCCGTTGGGCGACCGTTCTCTTCGGCAATTCCTCAACATGGGCGTTCCTAGGCGGGCCTGGGAGATGACGGCGCTCTCAAACGAACGAGACCGCCCGAGCCTGGCGCTGCCGCGAGCGCAGTCGCTGATCGATCTGATGGCGCCGTTTGGCTGGAGACAGTCGCGTCAAGCCCCGGCCACGGATCGCGACGACGGCGCTTCTCCGATGCAGACTTTGGCGCTGGCCAACGGCTCTACCGGCACCCGTGTTGTGCGGCTTTCCGACGACAGCTTCTTTACATCGCTTGCGCTCCAAGATCGGCCGCTGGAGGAGATGATAGAAACCTCATTCGTGCGCGTGCTGACCCGGAGCCCGACTGACGGCGAGATGAAGATGTTCGCGGAGCATTTGCAGCCCGCCTTCGCCGACCGTGTCGTCAACCGCGATGCTGCGAGCGCGATCTCCGAGCGAAAGAAAACGAACACCGCGATTTCGTGGGCGAATCATTTCGACCAAGAATCAACGTTGATCCGCATGGAAGAGGAGCGCAGCGTCCGCATGGGCGATCCTCCGACCGAGCGCCTCACCGCGGACTTTCGAGAGCGCTACGAAGACTTTGTTTGGGCGATGGTCAACTCGCCCGAGTTCATGGTGATCCCCTAAAACGCGCCGTATCACGAGAGAAGAATCATGAGCGATTGGAAACCTACCCGACGTGAATTGATGACGACCGCTGCGGCCGGGTTGGGAGCGCCCGCCCTCTCGGCGGCTGTGAACAAGGAGATGCCGCGAGGGAGAGCCGACTCCTGCATCTTCGTCTGGTTGGGCGGCGGAGCGGGACACATCGACACCTTCGACCCCAAGCGGTTGGGCGACCCAGTCAAGAACGTCCCCGGCTCCTACTATGAGTCCATCCCGACGGCGGCCTGCGGCGTGCGCCTGGCGAAGCACATGCCAGGCCTAGCCGACCGCATGGACCGCGGCTTGATACTGCGCAACGTCAGCCACGACATCAACAGCCAGCACGGCGCGGCGTCGAATCTGATGCACACAGGCCGTAAGCCGAGCGGCACCATCATCTATCCCTCGGTGGGCTCGATCGTCTCCCACGAGTTGGGGTCGAAGTCCGACGAAGTGCCGGCCTACGTGGTGATGGGCTACCCGAACATCATGCGCGACCCAGGCTTCCTTGGCGCCCGTGACGGCTACGTTTACCTGACTCAAGTCAAGACGGGGCCGTCGGGGTTGACCCGCGCGCCCGACGTCGACGACGAGCGGCAAGCGAGACGAGAGATGCTGTTGGGCCGCATGCGCGTTGACTATTTGGCTCGCAACGACAACGACGCCGTCGTGCGCGCTCGGGCCGAAGTGAGCGAGCAAGGCTTCCGGATGGCAGGTCCTCGCTTCATGAGCGTCTTCGACTTGGACAGCGAGTCGAAGTCGGCGAACCAGTCCTACGACAGCGAATTCGGACAGCGTTGCCTGTTGGCGCGCCGGCTGGTTCAGTCAGGAGTGCGTTTCGTCGAGGTCTCCTACAATCTCAACTTCCTCAACGGCACCGGCTGGGACGTTCACCAAGACGGTATCGTGAACCAGCACTTGTTGATTCAGGATCTCGACAAGTCGCTCGCGGCGCTGATCGACGATTTGGATTGCAGCAAGCTGCTCGATACAACGCTGATCGTCGTCTCCACCGAGTTCGGCCGTCCCGCAGAGTTCGACGCACAAGGCGGACGCGGTCACCAAGCGGGCGTTTTCAGCCTTTTCCTCGCCGGCGGCGGGCTGCGCACCGGACAGGCGATCGGGGCAACCGATGAGATCGGCAAGGAGCCCGTGGGCGACGTGTTTAGCGTCCCGGATTCTTTCGCGACGATCTTCGCGGCGATGGGCATCAACCCCGCCAAGAACCTCTACGCCTCCGAGCGCCCAGTGCCGATCACCGATCACGGCAAGCCGGCTCTCGCAGCGTTTTCGTGATCCCTGACTAAGCCCTGAGACAGCCCGCTCTAGTCGAGCGCAACAAATTTGATACAGACCGGGGCGTCCGTCGAGACGCTTTCGCCGGTGGGAGTCAGCCTCCCAGTCTCGGCGTCAACGCGGAACACAAAGATATCGTCCGAACGCTGATTGGCGGCGAGGATGTACTGTCCGGTTGGGTCGATGGCGAAATTGCGGGGCGTTTTTCCTTGCGTCGGAAAGTGGTCCTCGAGCGTCACTGTTCCTGTCTCCTGGTCAATGGAAAACAGCGCGATGCTGTTGTGGCCGCGGTTTGAGACGTAGACGAATTTCCCTGATGGATGGACCTCGGATTCCGCCGTGCTGTTGCGGCCGCTGTAACCCTCGGGGAGCGTCGACAAAGTCTGCATCTTGGCGAGGACGCCCTTGGCCCCGTCCCAGGAATAGGCGTTGAGCGTTGAAGAGCTTTCGTTGTTGCCGTAAGCCCAGCGAGCGCTCGGATGAAAAGCGAAGTGGCGTGGCCCTGATCCCGGATCGATTCTGAGAAACGCCGGATCGCTGGGAGTGAGGGAGCTCGCCCTGGCGTCGAAACGATAGACAAACAACTTGTCGACGCCTTTGTCCGACGTTACGAGGAAACGGTTATCCGGCGAGAAATCGGCGGAGTGCGCAAGAGGTCCCGGTTGACGCCGACCCTCATACTCCTCGGGCTGGTGTTGGTCAAACGCCGAAGCCTCCCCAAGGCTCCCATCCGAATTGATTGGAAAAGCGGCGACATTCCCGGTGGTGTAGTTCGCAACCGCAAGCGTCCCGCCGGTGCTGTCCACGCTGATGTGGCAGGGCCAGCCGCCTTTGGCGGAAACCGAGTTGATCTTTGTCAGTTTCCCTGTCGCATGGTCGATCGCGTAGGAGACGAGCGTGCCGTCATCCGTCTCACTCACCGCATAGAGGAAGTTTCTATTGGGGTGGATCGTTACGAACGACGGATGCTCGACTTCCGCCACGAGGCCGATGGTCGAAAGCTTTCCGGTCGAGGCGTCAAAACGATAGGCGTAGATGCCCTTACTCTCTTCGTGCGTGTAGGTCCCCACGTAAGCCAAGAACTGATCCCCGGCCGCGAAGGTTCGCGGGGCGAACATGGGCGCCAACAAGAAAAAGCTCAAGGCCGAAATGGAAAGGGAGCTGATCTTTCGCACGCAGCTATCAAAGCGCAAACGGCACAGGATTGCAAATAAGCGACACGGATGTCGATGCTATTCCAAGGCGTAGAGACCGACATCCAAGTCACGCGGGCGACCGGGACGCGACGCATCCGTTTCCGCCTCTACCGCGAGGACGTTCTCGCCCTTCCTCAGGGCATCGAGCGCGTGGCTGACATTCGCGTGGTGATATTCACGGCGGGTGCCGCCTGGGAGGTCGGCGACCTTGGTCCCGTTTAGATAGATCACGCCCTTCGAAGAGTTGGTGAGCACCTCGAGCCAGAGGTTGGCGGGACGCTCGCTTACGTCGAAGGTTCGGCGGAGCCAGAGAGAACCCTCGGGTAAGGATGTTCCGTTCGGGAAGGCCATGTCGGGCGACGATCGGAACGGAGCCGAACCTTTTTCCCAATCGCTGTCCTCGTAGCCGAGCGCGTTCCAGTTGCCGGGAGGTTGCTCGAAACGGTAAAGCCACGGCTGGGGGGCGGACATCGCTGAGGGCGAGATGACGGTAGGACGGGGAGGCTGCCCGTAGAACGCTCTGTGAATCTTGCTCGCCGCGTCGGCGTCGAACTTCACCAAAGCCCGGTCGTAGGTCATTAGGCCGTTCACTTCGCCTTCGACGTCGGTGGTCTGTGTGTAGATTGCCGCCGCGACGCCGCGACTCCACGGACCGCGCAGATTCTCATACACCGCAGCGTAATTGCTCGCCAGTTCCTCACGGCTTTGGTAGGTTCGATAGCCCCAATTTCGCTTATCCCACCAAAGATGCTCGGGGACGGGCCAGCCGAGTCCGCCGAACTCTCCCAAGACAGCCGCTCGCCCAGAGCCGCCTAGTTGCATTCCCGGCCCGGGATACATGTGCGTGTCGTACATGTCGCCGACGCCGGGGCGGTCCGTCCAACCGCTGATCGCGTTGACCAAGCGGCTGGGATCGTACTCCTTCAGCCAAGCGGCGATGCGCGCAGCGTCGTATTGCCCCCAACCCTCGTTAAACGGCACCCACATCACGATCGAAGGGAAATGAGTGAGCGAGTCGATCATCTCCCGCAACTCGCTCTCGAACTGTGCTGCCGAGACGCCGTCGCGCGGGGCGTCTTCGGCGTCCCATGGACCGACGAATAGGCTTCCCGGAGCACGTCCGCCGAGGTAGGCGCTAGGCATGTCTTGCCAGACCATCAGCCCGATTCGGTCGCAATGGTAGTACCAGCGTGCCGGTTCGACTTTGACGTGCTTGCGGACGGCATTGAAGCCGAGATCGCGAGTCACCTCGATGTCGTAGCGTAGGGCTTCGTCAGTGGGAGCGGTATAAAGCCCGTCAGGCCACCATCCCTGGTCGAGTGGGCCCAGGTGAAACAGCGACTTGTTGTTCAGGAAAAACCTCAGGTCGCCACGATCGTCCGGAGCGATCGCGATCTTGCGCATACCGACGTAGCTTTTCGCCTCATCGAGCGTTTCGCCGTCGCGCACAAGAGCCACGGTCATGTCGTAGAGATGCGGCGAATCGGGGGACCATAATTTCGGGTTGCGGATCGATACGTTCAGCGGTTCACCCGCCGGACCCTCGGCGGTCGCCGCCTGCTCCGAGCTGTCGCGCGCCGAACTGTCCCGCACCGTGACGCGCAGGCGCAGGCCCTCGGCCGAACCAGTCAAAACCGTTTTCAACGTGAAGAGTTGATTGTCGATGTCCGGGATTGCCTGGAGGCGGCGAATCGAAATCTCACTGACAGGCTCGATCCAAACTGTTTGCCAGATGCCGGTGACCGCGGTGTACCAGATCCCCTGCGGCTCGAGAACCTGTTTCCCGCGCGCCTGCGTGCCTCTGTTGGTCGGGTCCCAAACGCGGACAGTTAGTTCCTGACGGCCTTCGGGCCGCAGCGCTTCGGTGATGTCGAAGGAAAATGGGGCGTACCCGCCGCGATGCTCACCAATCCGCAATCCATTGACGAAAACTACCGCTTCCCAATCAACAGCGCCGAAGTTCAGCAAGACGCGTTGGCCGCTCCACTCCGGCGGTGCGTCGAAGGACCTTTGATACCAGAGACACTGATTTGGTGAAACGGGTTTCTTTACGCCCGACAAGGCGGATTCCACAGCAAACGGGACGAGGATCTCACCCTGGGCTAGTCCGGCTTGCAGTGCCGAGCGGTCGGTAATGGAGTACTTCCACAAGCCGTTTAGATTCACCCAGCGCTCGCGCTGCAACTGCGGCCGGGGATACTCGGGCCAGGCCTTCTCGGGGGAGACGTCCGCAGCCCAACGCGTAAGCAGCTGGCCTTCGACGGGGCTCCAACCCGACGCGTGAGGAGCCGAAAACGCCAGTGCGAGAGCTGCGTTGAGAGCAAGGCGCGCAATCCAGAGGGCCGCCTCAACGCCCAGGCTCGGAAAATTGGATGACCAGATTCGTGACATTTGGCGCCTTCTTGGTCGACGGCCGTCCGGTTAGTGCTTGGACCTCGGGTTCTTAAGGTAGTAGAAGAAGCCGTCTTCAGTCCCGATCAAGAGATCTCGCACCCCATTGCCGTCCCAGTCAACCGTGGTCGGGCTGGTGGTGTGTCCAGCCAGCACGATGTCGGTGAGCGGCCCGCGATCCGCAAACATGTTGTCGCCCAGGTTCTCGAAGAGGTTGACGCTGACGCTATTGACAAGCAGGTCGGGCCGTCCGTCGCCGTTCCAGTCCGTGACCGCCAGCTTACGGCGGCCGCTCTTGCCCGCCTGCCCGTTGTTGAGGCGCAGAGGCTCAGCTCCGGCGGTAATCGATTTGGAATCTTTGCGGCGGAACACTCTCTGTCCAGGCAGAAGCTGTAGGCGTCCGCCTCGGCTGACTCGTTGGAACAACGACAGATAGCCTTCGTGGTCGAGCATGACCAGGTCGACCAATTCGTCGCCTGTCCAGTCCACGGCGACAGGGGTCGTTCGCCACTGGCTGACGAACTCGCCCGGCTTGGGACTCCACCAGTTCCAGGCCGGCTTCGGCGTCGCGTCGCTCGATGCCTCGATGGGCTTGGCTTCCGCGAGTCTGGGCCGGCGGCGCGTGCCCAGGTTGCGATGCCAGACGACCCTTCCCCAAATCGAGTTGACGACAAGATCGGGTAGCCCGTCTGCGTCCCAGTCGGCTACGCTCAACGTGGTGTAGCCCCATTTCGCCTCCGCAGGTCCTTGGATCGAGCCGTTGGGGCCGGCCTGGATTCGAATCGGCGCTCCCGCGGCTTCCAACAGGACCGGCGCGGCCCACTTGGGAGGGTCGCCGCCGTCCAGGTTCTCCATGAAGCCGAGGTAGCCGGCCGTGTTTCCGGAGATCAAGTCCTCGTCTCCGTCTCCGTCCCAGTCGAATCCGACCGGCGTGGCCAACGCGCCGAACTTCAGCCTATCGGCCTCTTGTTGGAAGTAGCGCGGCGGCAAAAAGCTAGGTAGCCCGTCGGAGACTTTGCCAGTGTTCTCAACGAAAGCGACTCGACCGTCTTCGTCGCCCGCTATCAGATCGACATCGCCGTCGCCGTCCCAATCGACCGACGTCGGCGTGATCATCTGTAGGTCCATCCTGAGAACGAGGCCGTCGTACGATAGGAATCGTCCGGCCGCAAACCGCGGCTGCTCGCGGCTGCCGACGTTCTCGAAGTAGTTGAAACGGTCTAAGAACTCGCCGCAGATCAGATCGAGGTCGCCGTCGCCGTCAAAGTCCGCGACGTTTGGGCTGGGCATCCCGAAAACGTCGATCGGCTCTTCTCCTGCTTCCAGCTTCCGAGAGGCAGTCCACCGCGGGTTGGCGTCATCGCCTTCGTTCTCGACGAGATAGACCCAGCCGTGCAGCGGGCCCTGTGTCCACTCGCCCTTCTCGTTGAACGCGTCATCCCAGCCGTAGTCGGTCCAGTCTCCGATGCCGATAACGAGGTCGAGGTCGCCGTCGCCCTCCCAATCGACGAGCTTCCATTGGCGCGCGCGCAGACGACCCTCGGCTTGGTGCACTTCCGTCTGATCAATGCCGAGCTCTGTCGGACTCTGAAAACCGACTTTCAAAAACTCTGGATGCTCCTCCCCGGGCGTCAACACCTTCCAGCCGCCGGGTATCTGAGAGATTTGTACGTTGCGGCGATAGTCCGCGACCCGTACGCCGGGCTTGAACACCGGCATCTTCACGGGATCGCCCGGCGGCGACGGGTTCTCAAAGAAGTACGTCCCTTGGTAGGGCTTGCCGCCGCTCGAGACGACCAGGTCCAGGTCGCCGTCGCCGTCGTAGTCCATCGGCAAGGGCCAGGCCCACAATCCGACTCCCAGATCGACGGTCAGGCCAGGGTTGTTGTAACTCAGCAGGGTGGGCGAGTCGCTCGCGAAAAGCGAAGGGAAAAGGAAGAGTCCCAGTGTGAAGATTCGCCGCAAGCTTCTTCTCCAAAGCGCGCCCCAGCTCGATTGGGCGGCTTCATGTTCGCGTAGTGGGAGCTTAGCATGGCACGGTGTTTGGAGTTCGGGATGAAAATTCGGCGTGTCCGATCACACCCGCTCCCTGGCAGGTAGACTACCCTAAAGCGAGCCATGTCGACCCAAGCCTCCCTTCTTTCCCGTGATCTCGACCACCTTCTCCACCCCATCAACAACCCTGGGCTGCACAAGACCCACGGCCATGTTTGGATCAAGGGGAAAGGGGCCGTCCTGACTGATGCTGACGGCGCGGAATACATTGACGGCCTCTCAGGGCTCTGGAACGTCGTCGCCGGCCACGGACGCCGCGAGCTTGCCGAAGCCGCCGCCAGCCAAATGGAGACGCTCGGGTACTGCTCCGGCTACGCGGGCAGCTCTAACCCCCAAGCCATCGAGCTCGCTGAAAAGCTTGCGGCGATGGTCTACCCTGGCATCAATCGCTTCTTCTTCACCTGCGGAGGCGGCGAAGCCAGCGAGACTAGTTTCAAGATTGCTCGCTCCTACTGGAAGCTGCGCGGCAAACCTGATAAGACCAAGGTCATCTCGCGCCAATTGGGCTACCACGGGGTGACCCTTGCGGCGATGAGCGCGACGGGCCTCCCCGGCTACTGGCCGCTGTTTGAGCCGCGCACGCCGGGATTCATCCATATTCCCTCGCCTTACCCCTACCGCTACGAGGCGCCGGAGGGCGTCAGCCAGGGGATCGCTGCCGCGAACGAATTGGAGCAGGCGATCCTGCGCGAAGGCCCTGATACTGTCGCCATGTTCTTCGCCGAGCCGATCCAGGGCGCCGGCGGCGTCATCATTCCGCAGGACGATTACTTCCCACGCATCCGCGAGATTTGCGACCAATACGACGTGCTCTTCGCAGCCGACGAAGTGATCACCGGCTTTGGCCGCACCGGAAGGTGGTTCGGCCTCGAACATTGGGGCGTCGAGCCCGACCTGATGCAGTTCGCCAAGGCGATCACCTCGGGCTACTTCCCCTTTGGCGGCGTCGGCGTCAACGACCACATCGCAGCCGCACTCGACACAAGCTCGTCGCCATGGATGCACGCCTACACCTACAGCGCGCACCCGGTCGGCTGCGCCGTCGCATTGCGCAATCTTCGCATCCTCGAGGAGGAAGATTTTCCGAGCCAAGCTGCCGCGAAAGGCGAGCGACTGCTGGCAAATCTGCGCGCCGCGCTAGGCGATCATCCTCACGTCGGCGAGGTCCGGGGCAAGGGCTTGATGTGCGCCGTCGAGTTTGTCAAAGACAGATCGACCAAGGCGGCGTTCGCGCCCGAGGAGAAGATCAGCGCTAGGCTCGACGCGGAAGCTCAGAAGCGAGGCTTGTTCACTCGACAGAACGGGGATGTGTTCTTCATTGCACCGCCTACAGTCACGACCGAGGAGCAGCTTGATCGGATTGTGGAGATCCTGAGCGAATCGTCGCAAGCGGTATTAGGATAGCCGCGCGGCCTACGCCAATAGCTGCTTGACTACCTGAGCCGGTATGACGCCCGTGAGCTTGGCGTCGAGACCTTGGTGGCGATGCGTGAAGCGCTCGTGATCGATGCCGAACAGGTGCATGATCGTCGCTTGGAAGTCGCGAATGTGCACCGGGTCTTTGACGATGTTGTACGCGAACTCGTCGGTCTCGCCGTGGACCACTCCGCCCTTGACGCCTCCGCCGGCCATCCACAGGCTGTAGCAACGCGGGTGATGATCGCGGCCGTAGTTGGTGGGCGTAAGCTCCCCCTGGGAGTAGATCGTGCGGCCGAACTCTCCGCCCCAGATCACGAGCGTATCCTCAAACAGGCCGCGTTCCTTTAGGTCTTGGATCAGCGCCCAGCTTGAGCGGTCGACGTCCTTGGCTTGCGCCGGCAGAACCTCTGGGGCGAAGTTATGCACGTCCCAGCCGCGGTGGTAGATCTGGACGAACCGGGTGCCGCGCTCGATGAGGCGCCGGGCCATCAACGCCGCGTTCTGAAACTTGCCGGGCTCACGGGCCTCTTCACCCCAACGCTTGAAGGTGCTTTCCGGCTCGCTGGAGAGGTCGCTCATTTCCGGGACTGCGGACTGCATCCGGAAGGCCATTTCGTATTGCTCGATCCGGGCAAGGGTCTCCGGGTCTCCGACGCGTCCGTGCTGGATCTGATTGAGCTCACTGAGGCCGTCCAGCATCGCGCGTCTTACATCCGGGGACACGCCGTCCGGATTGTTGACGTAGAGCACTGGGTCCGCTCCTGCGCGCATTGCCACGCCGGCGTATTCGGGAGAGAGAAAGCCGGAACTCCACAAGCGCGCCGATATCGCTTGCACGCCCGACTTGGGGTGACTGCGCTCGGCGTTCATCACAACGAACGTCGGTAGGTCACGGTTCATGCTGCCGAGTCCATAAGCGAGCCAGGAGCCGATGCAGGGAAGGCCCTCGACCTGGCGGCCGGTTTGGATGAACGTGATAGCGGGCTCGTGGTTGATCGCCTCGGTGTGCATCGAGCGGATGATGGCGATGTCATCCGCCATGCTGGCGATGTTCGGCAGGAGCTCAGAGATCCAGGCGCCGCTCTGCCCATGCTGCTTGAACTGAAAAACGGACGGAGCGATCGGGAATCGGGCCTGGCCTGCCGTCATCGTGGTGAGCCGCTGGCCCTGGCGGATGGATTCGGGCAGGTCTTTGTCGTACCAGTCCTTCATGCCCGGCTTGTAGTCGAGCAAGTCCATCTGGGGCGGTGCGCCCATCATGTGCAGATAGATGCAGCGCTTGGCCTTAGGGGCGAAATGAGGAAGTCCCGGCAGGCCCCCGAAGGCTGCCTCGCCCTTCGATGCGCCGAGGCCTTCTTCCGCAAGGAGGTTGGCGAGGGCGATGCCCCCGATGCCTTTCGCGCCGCGTGCGAAAAATTGCCTTCTAGTCTCTGTGCGGATCGCTTCTTCAGACGGATGCATCTCAATAGTCTCCTGGTAGTTCTCGCGGCTACTTGTTCAAAACCTCGTCCAGGTTCATGATCTGATTCGCCAGCATGGTCAGCGCCGCGGACTCGGCGGCAGGCAGAGAATGATCCGGCGAGGAGTCTCCGGTGGCGAGCAGGTCCCTGGCTCCATTGTGCGAGCGGTAGTAGTCGACCAGCCGTTCGTAGCTGCGCTCGGCGACCGCGCTCTCTTTGGCATCGAACGGACGGCTCAGCAAACGCGCCGTGATGTAGCCGAGGCGGTCGTCGAAACTGTCCCCGGATTCGCGCATTGCGTTCTGCGCCAAGTGACGAGCCGCCTCGACGAACTGCGGGTCGTTCATTGTCACTAACGCTTGGAGCGGAGTGTTGGTGCGCTCGCGGCGCACGGTCGAATGTTCCCGGCTAGGCGCGTTGAAGATCTGCATTGAGGCCGGCGGTGCGGCCCGCTTCCAAAACGTGTAAAGACTCCGGCGATAGAGCTTGTCGCCTTTGTCTTGCTTGTAGAAGCGCGTGTTGCTTTGGCGCATGGCGACGGTTTCCCACACGCGGGGCGGCTGGTACGGCTTCACACTGGGCCCTCCGATCTTGGAGACCAATAAGCCGCTGGCCGACAGCGCATAGTCGCGAACCATCTCGGCGTCCATTCGGAAACGCGGCCCCCGCGACACTAGCCGATTCTGCGGATCTTTCTCAATTTTGGCCGGCGTCGTCTCCGCCGATTGGCGATAGGTTGCGGAAGTAAGCAGCGTTCGTAGGAAGCCTTTGACGTTCCAGTTCTTCTCTCGAAACTCGACGGCAAGCCAATCGAGCAATTTCGGGTGGGATGGCTGTTCGCCCTGTGAGCCGAAGTCGTCGCTGGTCTTGACGATGCCGGTTCCGAAGAGCTCTTGCCAGTAGCGGTTCACCGTGACCCGGGCGGTCATCGGATTGGACTCGTCGACGAGCCACTTGGCAAGACCCATGCGGTTTCGCGGATAAGTCGCCGGCATGGCGGGCAAAGCGCTTGGCGTCTTGGCCTTGACGGCATCCTCACGCTGATCGTACATGCCGCGATTCAGCACGTGAGCCGCGGCCTCGCTGCCCTGCATCTCCTGCATGACGTGCGTGCTGCCGCCGCGTCGGCGGATCTCCCGTACTTCACGCTCGATCTCGGTTTTCGCCGAGGCGAGCCGACGATAGTCGACGTCTTTCTGGGTGAGATAGTAGTCGTGGAGCGTCTTGCGCTCTTCTGCGGTCATGCTCGCGGCCTGTTTCGTCGTCGCCTGCTGGAGCGCCTGCCACCCAGATAGAACGCGGGCCTCATCAACTGAAATGGCGCGGTTGAGCAACCGAAAGTCGGCAATTGCTCCTCCGGCAAAGTAGCGGGGGACGTGCTCGTCTCGAATCTCAACATACCCGCGTCCGATTTGAATCGGCCGGTCGTTTCGAATTGAACTCTTCAGCATCTTGAAGTGCTCGCTGCCGCGAGAGAAGACGTTCTCTCCGTTCAGGTAGAAATCCAGGCCGGCACGCTCCTCTGTCCCGTCGTAGGAGACCGCGATGTGAGCCCAAGTCCCGGGCTCAAGCTGATTCTGGCTGTTGGGCGCGATGTCGATCGACGCAGGATCGCCGTCGTCGTCCACCGACGTCATCTTGAAGTTGATCTGCCTTGCGCCGATCGAAAGCGACCACCCCCGCATCTCATCCTCTGGATCGGTTTGGCTCGCTACCACGAAGTTCCCGTTCTTCTCGGGGTGGAACACCCAGGCTGTGAGTGAGAACGGCTCGCTGCCGTCGATCGACGATGCAGGCAACTCCAGCCAGGACTCCTTTTCGAAGCGCAACGCGGGCCCGACGGCCTCCTTGGCGGCGTGCGTCTCAACTCCGGGCGGCAAAGTAATCGTTTGCTGATTTCCACGGTTGAGGAGATCGACTTCATCGTCAACGCGCAGCGTCATCATCTCGGCAGACTCTTCAACCGGAGTCGCCAACGACCGATACTCGCCGCTTGCAAGCCAGCGCTCGAACGGCCCGTCCGATTCCGGTGCGTCCTTTATCTTTGCCTGGGTCGCTGCAAACTTTTTCCTGAGTTCGTCGAACCGTCCGCGGTCTTCGTCCTGAGGGACGATGACGATGGGCGGCGGATCCGAGATGTTGCCGTCCATCACGTGCTGGGTCGTATTGCGGAAGAAGGCCGTGAGGGAATAGAAGTCCTTCTGAGGGATGGGGTCGAACTTGTGGTCGTGGCAGGTGGCGCAGCCCACGGTGAGGCCGAGATACACCGTGCCGATGGTGTCCGCTCGATCCTTGGCATAGACGACTTCGTACTCTTCTGCGATAACGCCGCCTTCGTTGGTCGTTATGTTGCAGCGTTGGAAGCCGGTGGCCACAAGCTGTTCAAGCGTCGGATCGGGCAAGAGGTCTCCGGCGAGTTGCTCGATGGTGAACTCGTCGAAGGGCTTGTTGTCGTTGAAGGCTTCGATAACCCAATCGCGGTACGGCCACATCTCTCGGTAGTTGTCGATATGGATGCCGTGCGTGTCGCCGTAACGTGCGGCGTCGAGCCAGTAGCGCGCGCGGTGCTCGCCGTAGGCTTCGGATTGCAATAGACGATCGACGTAGCGCTCATAGGCGTCGGGCGAATCGTCGTTTAGATACTGTTCGACCTGATTCGGAGTCGGAGGCAGACCAGTGACGTCGAGTGAGGCGCGCCGGGCGAGCGTTCGCTTGTCGGCTTCCGGTGCCGGCTCCAGTCCCTCCTGATCCAGTCGCGCCAGGATGAAACGATCGACCGGGTTGCGCGCCCAAGCCTCGTTCTTGACTGCAGGCGTCTGGGGTCGCGTCGGCGTCCGGAATGACCAGTGCTCGTTCCAATCGGCGCCCTGTTCGATCCAGTTGCGGATGAGCCCGATCTGCTCTGGCTCGAGCTTCTTGTTGGAGTACTCCGGCGGCATACGCCGTACCGGGTCGGAGTGCGTAATGCGCTGATAGACGGCGCTCGCATCGACGTCGCCTGGGACGATGGGCGTGCCCGTCTCGCGCTTGCCGAAGGCGGCGTCCTGCTGGTCGAGCCGTAGGCCGGCGAGGCGCGTGCTCGGGTCCGGACCGTGACACTGAAAGCAGGCGTCGGAGAGGATCGGCCGAACTTCACGCTGAAAGTCCACCGTGGCGCCGGCAGGTTCAGCCGCGGCGCGGACAGCCAGCGAGCACACCCAGACAACCAGCAGTAATCGATGAATCCCCATGCCGTACATTCTAGCTCCAATGTTTCGATAGGCGGCTATAAAAACACGTGGAAAGGCTCCCGTGCAGACGGCGTCGACTAGAATCTTGGCCGCGCGCGGACGCTGCGCGGTCGATTTCGCCAGCGCGGTTGCCAGGCGCCTCGGCCCTCACTACACTGTGGGCATGTCGCACAAGCTGACTCGTCGTGAACTTGGGCTGGCCGGAATGAGCGCAGCCTTGACCCCTCTCGCCGCGGACGCCGCCTCGAGCTACACGGGGGCGCTAGACGGCTTCAAGGACCGTGTCGAGACAGCGGCATTTGATCCCGTCCTATGGGCCCAGTCCCGCTACCAGGACGTGCCGCTTCGCATGACCTTCGGCGCATCCGCGCCCAGCGAGGCAAGGCGCTGGCAGAATGATCTTCGCCCCAAGGTGACCGAGTTGATCGGCGGGTTTCCATCGGAGAAACCGTCGCTCAAGTCGCAGACGCTCGAAGTGCGTGATTTCCCGAAGTATCGGCGTGAGAAGTTCGTTTTTGAGAGCAAGCCGGGGCTTTTCGTTCTGGGATACCTCCTGACGCCGCAATCCGACCCAGCGCCGCATCGCACGATGATTTGCCTCCCCGGTCATGGCCGTGGCGTGGACGACATCGTCGGCATCGATGACGAAGGTCAGGACCGCACAGACAAAGACGGATACCAGCACGACTTCGCACTCCAGTGCGTTGAGCACGGAATGGCGGCCGTCGCGATTGAGCAGATGGCGTTCGGCTGCCGCCGCGATGTTCGGGCCCAGGCCAAGGGTTTGGGCACGGCTTCGTGCAGGCCGACCGCCGGTGCAGCTCTGCTTCTAGGCGAGACGATGGTTGCCTGGCGAGTCTACGACGTGATGCGCACGATCGATTGGATCGAGACGCGCGACGAACTGGACTCGAACCGGGTCGGCTGCATGGGCATTTCCGGGGGAGGAACCATCACGACTTTCGCCTCGGCCCTTGAGCCGCGCATCAAGGCCGCGCTCATCAGCGGCTACCTCAACACCTTCCGCGACAGTATCTTCAGCATCTCGCACTGTATTGATAACTACGTTCCCGGTATTTTGCAGTGGTGCGAGATGTACGACGTCGCGGGACTGATCGCCCCACGGCCGCTGTTCGTCGAGTCTGGAGACAAAGACGACATCTTCCCCGTGGAGGCCAGCAGAGCGAGCTTTGAGAAAGTGAAGCAGGTCTACGCCGTTTTCGGCAAAGCCCAACTTGCCGAGCACGAGGTCTTCAAAGGCGAACACAGCTTCCACGGAAAACTCGGACTGCCTTTCCTCGCGGAACACCTCTAGGCCGGGCGCGGTCAATGAAACCTAAGGGCGTTAAGGAATTCGTGAAGAGCTGCCGTTACGTCGGCCTTGCGTTGGCAGTCGCCGTCGTCATGATGTCGTCGCTGGCGGCTCAGGACCTCCCGCCTATCTCGGCGAACGACAACCGTACTCCGGCGGGCGAACTACGAGATGGGGTCTTGTACTTGAGGCTTGAGCTCAAGAAAGGCGTCTGGCATCCAGAGTCCGAAGACGGGGAGGCCATCCCGTCCTATGCTTTTGGCGAGGCCGGGAAGGCGCTGCAAGTTCCGAGCCCGACGATTCGAGTCCCTCAAGGCGCCACGATCGACATTTCGCTGCACAACTCAGTCGGAGTGCCGGCCACGTTGCATGGCCTGCATCAGCGGCCGGGCGACGCCGGCGATGTGGCGACTATCGGCCCCGGAAAGACGAAACATCTTCGTTTTGAGGCCGGTGCGCCGGGTACGTATTTGTATTGGGCGCGGACGCCGGACGGCAAGCGAGGCAGTGGCCGAGTCTTAGACGCCCTGCTCGGCGGCGCCTTGGTGGTGGACCGTCCCGGCGAGGACCCGACGAAAGACCGCATCTTCGTTCTGGAACGTTGGAACGGACCGACCCGCACGGCGATCAACGGGAAATCATGGCCGTTTACGGAGCGGCTGGATGCCGAGGTGGGTAAGGAGGTTCACTGGAAGATCGTGAATGCTTCGGATCTGAGCCACCCGATGCACCTGCACGGCTTCCACTTCTGGCTCGACGCCCAGGGCGACGGAGAATCCTACACCGTCTTCGACGGCGGCAAGAGGCGTGAGGAGTTTACGCATTCGGTCGAGATCATGGAGACTTTCGAGATCACCTGGGTTCCCAAGGAGCCCGGCCGATGGCTCTACCACTGTCACCGCATGCCGCACATGCGGTTGCCTGTGCCGCTGGATCCGAACGACGCCGACCTGCCAGAGCACAACCCAGACCATGAACACATGCACGAGTTGGACTCGGGCTACGCCGGAATGGGCGGCATGATCATGGGCATCACGGTGACAGGGCCGTCGGAGTTCGATACCGTCAACGATTGGGAACCAGGGCGGCGTCTCGAGATGAACGTGGGCAATCGCGACGACGATCCGCGGTTCTACGAGATCGCCCTCAAAGATCTGGATTCGGAGAAACCAGCGACCTTGAGTACCGGGCTAACGGGCCCGTTGCTGGTGGTGACGGAAGGGCAGAAGACCGAAATTACCGTCACGAATACCTCGCAGAAGCCCACCAGCGTTCACTGGCATGGGCTGGAGATCGAGAGCTATTACGACGGAGTTCCCTGGTGGAGCGGTATCGGCGAAAAGAGGGCGCCGGCCGTGGAGCCGGGCCACAGGTTCATGGTGCGGATGATCCCGCAGCGGGCCGGGTCGTTCATCTACCACACGCATTGGCACGACGAAGCGCAACTCACCGGAGGAGTGAATGGACCGATGATCGTGCTGCCGCCGGGCCAGACGTACGATCCGGCAACGGACAAGAGCTTCTTAATGAGCTTGTCCCCGCGCGAGCCCTTCGGCGGCGGACTGTTGCTGATGAACGGAACGCCTCAGCCCTCGACGTTGCGTCTCAAGGTTGGGACGACGTACCGGCTTCGGTTCATGAACATTACTCCGACGATGGACAACCTGCACGTTGCACTGCGGAGCTCCACGGGGCCGGTGAAGTGGCGGCTGACGGCGAAGGATGCGGCGGAAGTGAAGAGTGCAGGCCTACGCGAGGCGATTCAACACGTTGCAGTAGGTGAAACGTTTGACTTTGAGTACCGGGCGACGGGCAAGGAAGAGTTGAGGCTGGAGGCGTGGTCGCCGGGAAACCACCGGCGAGCCGTCCAGACGCTGATCTTCGCGGACTGAGAATCCGCCGCCTTCAAACACGCGCTGATCCGGCATCGGGGTTCTCCTCGAAGACAGTTACCCGAACGCCGCGGAATACTGCTGCTTGAGGTAGGCGAAGTCTTTCCCCGCGGCCTCCAACGTCTTTTCGTGTCGAGCCGCGGCGGTCGGCCCATCGATCTCATACTCGACGTGCAGCGAAATCGGACCTGTGAATCCGCTTTTCGCCAGCAGAGCAAAGAACTTCGGATAGTCGACCATGCCCTCGCCCAGCGGACACATTGTCGCCTGCCACTTGCCCTGAACCTTCTCCCAGAAGAAGTCCTTGCAGGCGACCATCTTGATGCGGTCGGCGAGGCGATGCAAGCCGATCTCCCAGCCCGACTTGCCGCCCTCGATCGTGGCGTGGCAGGGGTCGAAATAAAAGCCCATCGAACGCGGATCAGCGTCGCGCAGAATCGTCCAGTGGTCCCACAGTGCTGAGCCGATGTAGGGGCCGGAGTGGTTGTGGAAGCCGCCGGTGACGCCGGCGTGCTGCGCTAGCCCGGCCAGAGCCTCGACGTCGCGTTTGACCGCTGCTAGCTTGGCGTCTAGGTTCGCGAGATCGTCTCCGCGGTAGCGATAGTAGCCGAGCTTGAAGAATGGAATGCCAAGCTTGCCGGCGGTATAGATCGTCGGGCGCGCGGCCTCGTCGGCCAGCGAAACCAAGCCGGTGCTGATCATCGGGACCGAGACGCCCTCGGCCTGGAACGCCTCGAAAGCCTTGGGTAGATCGCGCGCGGCGTTCTCCGGCAGGACGTGCCCTTTTGGACGGACAGTGAGGTCAACGCCGGGAATGCCGAGACCGCGAACGGCCTTGGCAGTCTCGGGGTAGGGGGCCTCCACGGGCAAGTGCTTCGAGAAGAGGCACAGCTCCGGTTTCTTCGGTGGCCCGCCCTCGGCGGCGGAAGCGGCAGCCCCCGCAGCGGCGGTCACAAGCAATTGACGGCGGGTGTAGGTGGACATCGAAGCAATCCTCCTCTGTAGCGCCTCTATTGTAGGCGGACGTCTAGCCGGCGAGCTTCTTCGCTAGCAACTCGTTGACGGTTTTCGGGTTCGCTTGGCCGCGGGTAGCCTTCATCACCTGGCCGACAAAAAATCCGAGCACGCTTGTCTTACCGGAGCGGTAGGTGGCGACTTGCTTCTCGTTCGCCGCCAAGATGCCGTCGATGATCTTCTCTAGCTCGCCGGTGTCGCTGATCTGCTTCAGTCCTTCGGCTTCCACGATCTCAGCCGCCGTCTTGCCAGACTCGAACATCTTGGCGAAGACGCCCTTTGCGAGCTTGCCTGAGAGCGTTCCGTCGGCTATCAGCTTGATGAGTTCCCCAAGGCGCTCGGCCTCAACCGGCGACTCTTCGACCGTCTTGCCCGCCCCGTTGAGCGCACCCAGCAGCTCGCCCTGCACCCAGTTGGAGGCCGTCTTAGCGTCGCCCGACGTCTTCGCCGCGGTCTCGAAGTAGTCGGCCGATTCCTTCGTCAGAGCCAGCACCTCGGCGTCGTAGTCCGAGAGTCCGTAGTCGTTGACGAAGCGGAGACGCCTGGCCCGCGGCAGTTCAGGCAGTTGCGAACGAATTTCTTCCCGCCACTGCTCGGAGACGATCAGCGGCGGCAGATCCGGCTCGGGGAAGTAGCGATAGTCGTGCGCCTCTTCCTTGCTGCGCATCGTCTGAGTCTCGCCCGTCGCCGTGTTGTAGAGCCGCGTCTCTTGCTGGATCTCTCCGCCGCCTTCGATCACCGCGATCTGGCGCGCGATCTCGTACTCGATGGCTTGGCGCACAAAGCGGAAGGAGTTGAGGTTCTTGACCTCGGCCTTGACGCCAAGCTCCTCTTGGCCCCTCGGGCGCACTGACACGTTGGCGTCGCAACGAAGCTGGCCTTTCTCCATGTCGCAGTCGGAGGCACCGACGAACTGCACGATCTGCTTCAGCTCTGTGAGGTAGGCGTATGCTTCTTCGCCGCTGCGCATATCGGGTTCGGAGACGATCTCGCAAAGAGGCGCTCCGGCGCGATTGAGGTCGACGTAGCTGTAGCGCGCCGAATCGGAAAAACCGTCGTGGATGGTCTTGCCCGCGTCCTCTTCCATGTGGAGACGCGTAACTCCGATACGTTTGGTTGATCCGTCCTCGAGGTCGATCTCGATCGAGCCGTGCTCAGCGAGCGGTTCGTCGAACTGGGAGATCTGGTAGCCCTTGGGAAGGTCGGGATAGAAGTAGTTCTTGCGCGCGAAGACCGACCGTTCGCGAACCTCGCAGCCGATCGCGAGTGAGGCGCGCACCGCCAGTGCGACGGCTTCTTTGTTGAGCACCGGCAGGGCTCCCGGCAAGCCGAGCACGACCGGATCCGTCTGTGTGTTCGGGGCCAGCCCGAACTCGTGCGTGCTCGAAGAGAAGATCTTGGTTCGGGTTTTGACCTGGACGTGAACCTCAAGCCCAATCACGGGCTCGTACTTGGCAAGCGTTTGGGGATCGACCAGACCGGCTTCGGCGACGTCCATGGAGTTCCTCGGTGAGTCGAGCGCAGTCCGGCGCCCCTACGCAGCCCACTAGCGGACGAATCATCGCCGCGCGACCGCGTCTCGAAACCTCAAATTATAACAATCATGGCGCTCAAGACTTGGAGAAGAGCGCCTTGAGCAAGGGCGGCGTTGCTAGGGTAGTGACCATCACCATGACGACAATCGCCGAGAAGGTTTCAGCGGAAAAGACGGGCACTCCGGCAACCATCAGAGCGGCCCCCTGGGAGGCGAAGATCAACCCTACTTCGCCGCGCGGAATCATGCCGACGCCGACGGCGAGACGGTTGATCCCTTTCTCGAGAATGCCGAGCGAGCAGATCTGTTTACCGATTATCGCTGCGACGCTCAACACGCCCGCGAACTGCAGCACGCTCAGCGAGCCGAACGACGCCAGGTCGACCTGGATTCCCATCAAGACAAAAAAGACGGGTACCAGGACGGCGCTAAGAGGCGCCAGGATCTCCTCAATCCGGCGCGAGCGCATCTCTTCGTAGCCTCCATAGTGCGTCTCGTCGAGCACGAGGCCGGCGGCAAAGGAGCCGACGATCGCGGCCAATCCGATGGTCTCGGCAAGGCCCGCCATCAGCATGCAGTAGGCGATGCTGAGCACGATCGGCATACCGTGCACCCGAAAGCGCGAACCGAAGTGAAGCACCCGGCCCGCGATGAGGCGTCCAGCGAAGATCGCGAGCCCTAGGAAGGCGACGGACTTGAAGGTGATCCAGACGACCTGTCCGGCGTCGACCTGGCCTGACCCGCCCGCGGCGATGGATCCGATGAGCCCGGTCACAACCGCGAGCACAATGAGGCCGAGCACGTCGTCAATCACGGCGGCGCCCAAAATGATGCGCGCCTCGCTGGTGTTCATCTTGCCCATATCTTTGAGGACGCGGGCGGTAATTCCAACGCTCGTAGCCGCAAGAGTGGCGGCTACGAAGAGGTGAACGTACCAAGCCGCATCGGTGAGAAACAGCAAGCTGACGCCGTAACCGAGCGCCATCGGCGCGACGACCCCAAGCATCGCGACGAGCATAGCCGAGCCGCCGACCTTGACGAGCTCGTCGATATCGGATTCGAGACCGACTTCGAACAGGAGCAGAATGACGCCGACCTCGGCGACTCCCGAGAGTAGATGATGGATTTCGACTCGATCAATCCAGTCGAGTCCTACCATGCCGAGGTTGCCGATAATGACGCCGAAGACGAGCTCGCCCAGCACAGCCGGCTGATTCATGCGCTCGAAGAACTCTCCCCCCAACTTGGCCACGAGCAAGATGCCGACCAGGTAGAAGAGAAACTCGGCGATATGTGGTGCGCTCCCCGCTGCCTCTCCGCCCTCGGCTGCCCAAGAGCGCCACGCGACGCCAAGCCCGAGCAGCAGAAGCAGAGTGAGTCGGGATCTCCCGAAAGACCGGATCAAGTTGTTCATTGCTGAGAAAACTAGACTATTCCACTGCGAATGCGAGATATCGCGTCGAAGTCCCTCGTTGAATCAGGAAGACCGCCGTGCCGTTCGGCTCGATGTCTCCCAGCGCTGCACGCAGCTCTTCAAGCGACGGCGTGGGTTTCGTGTTCACTTCAAAGATGATGTCGCCGGCCTCAAACTCGGCGCTTGATCGCGGGCCCTGGGCGGATCTAGCGCCGACGACGACTCCCGCCGACTTGCGCAGATCGGGCACCATACTCGCCAGCTTGGAATCGAGAGTCAGGGCGAGGACGCCCAACCGGCGCACCCAATGTTTCTCTTGGTTGACCAGCCCAGCAAGCCGAGTCGGATCGTTCTCCCGCTCCAAGACAGCGACGTTGAATTCCAAGGTTTGCTCGCCCCGCAGCGCTCGGATCTTGACGACGTCTCCGATACGGCGGCTGTAGAGATTGACGTGCATTTGGCGTCCGTTCTCCATCGGTTTGCCGTCGAGCGACAGGGCGATGTCGCCAGTGCGTAGGCCTGCGATGTAAGCCGGGCCGCTGGGCGTGACGTCGCCGAGCAACGCGCCCCAGTCTTGTTTGAGGCCCAAGCCCTCCACCAGCTCCGGCGTGATCGTCTGCGCGGCAGCGCCTATCTCGCCGCGTATCACTCGCCCGTCTTCGCGCAGTTGCCCATAGACGTGGAGTGCGATGTTGCTTGGCGCGGCAAAACCGACTCCTTCGCTGCCGCCGGATTGCGAAAGGATCAGGGTGTTGATGCCGACGACGAGCCCCTCCGCGTTGACCAGCGGACCGCCGCTGTTGCCGGGGTTGACCGCGGCGTCGGTCTGCAAGTAGATCATTGGCGATTCAGGCTCGAGCTGGCGAGCCGAGGAGCTGATGATGCCGAGCGATACGGAGCTGCGTAGCCCGAGCGGGCTGCCGAAGGCGAGGACGAGTTCGCCTGGGCGAACATCGTCTGAGTCCGCGAAAGCAAGGGTCGGCATGTCGGTTTCGTCGATCTTGAGCAGCGCGAGGTCTGTCTCTTCGTCGACGCCGATGATTTCCGCGTCCCGCATACGAGGTTGGGACTTCAAGACCGAGGCGGCCGGGGCGGAGCCGCTTCGCTCGCCGCCGAGCACGATCTGCACGCGGCGCGCTCCTTTGACGACGTGATGATTCGTAAGAATATAGCCCGCCGAATCGACGATCATGCCGGAGCCGCCGCTGACCTGGCTTGCGAGGGCTGTTCCTCCCGCGGCCTGCGGAGCCGGCGCGTAGCCCGAAGCGACGATGTGTACGACGGACGGCGCCACACGGTCAACGAGCGATCGGACGCCTGCGCTGAGATTCTCGAGGTTGAGCCCGGCGGACGTCTGAGCAGGAGAACGCGGCGCACCCGCCAGCAACGCGACTACGATCAGACAAAGCCGCACTGCTTTACGAGACTTCATGGATTTCCTCTCCGCCGGAACCAGCGAACCCATCACTATAGCCGATCAGCCTCGGAAAACGCCGCCGGAACGCTACACTAAAGCTTCAATTCTGATGAGCAAACCGAAGTTCGAACAAGCCAAACCAATCGTTGATTTTCCTTCGGTAGAAGCTTCGATTAGCCGTTTTTGGCGTGAGCAAGACATCTTTCACAAGAGCCTCCGGCTGCGCGAGGGCGGGCCCCGTTTCGTCTTCTACGAAGGGCCCCCGACCGCCAACGGGCTGCCGCACAACGGGCACGTTCTGACGCGCGTGCTTAAGGACGTGTTCCTGCGATACCGCACGATGCGTGGCTGCTACGTACCGCGCAAGGCAGGTTGGGATACGCACGGGCTGCCTGTCGAGGTCGAAGTCGAGAAAGAACTTGGTATCCACGGCAAGGAAGCGATCGAAGCCTTCGGCATCGAAGAGTTCATCGAACGCTGTATGGCGTCGGTCTTTCGCTACACCAAAGAGTGGGAAACGATGACCGAGCGCGTTGGCTTCTGGGTCGACCTGCCCGAAGCCTACGTCACTTATCACAAGAGCTACGTCGAGAGCGTCTGGTGGGCGCTCTCTGAGCTCTTCAAGAAAGGCCTGCTCTACAAGGGGCATAAGATCGTCTGGTGGTGGCCGCAAGGCGGCACCGCTCTCTCGGCGGGCGAGGTCGGCCAGGGATATAAGAGCGTCGAGGACCCGTCGGTCTATGTGGCGTTGCCGCTGATCGACGAGCCCGAAACGTCGCTGCTGATCTGGACGACGACTCCCTGGACGCTGCCCTCGAATCAGTACTCGGCGGTACGCCCGGAGTACGACTACGTTCAAGTTCAAGATGAGGCCCGCAATCTGATCGTCGCAGCGGCTCTGAGAGAAACGATCGAAAAGAAGCTCGGCCGCGAACTGCCGATCGTCAAGGAGATGAAAGGCGAAGCGTTGCTCGGCCGCCGCTATCGGCCTCCGTTTGACTACTTCTACTCGCAATACAAGGATCTCGAAGTCGAGACTTCCGACGGACGCAAGTTGCCGGCCTTGTGGAGAGTTGTCTCCGCTGACTTCGTCGAGCTCGACGCCGGCACGGGACTGGTCCATGAGGCGCCGGCATTCGGCGAGGTCGACCACGAGCTGCACCGCGCGCTTGTCGACTCCTATAAGAACGGCGCCGACGTACCGTTGCTTTGTCCGGTCGGCCCCGACGGCAAGTTTACCGATGCGGTCTCCGATCATGCCGGGACATTTGTCAAAGACGCGGATCGCGCCTTGATCCGGCAGTTGCAGGAGAGCGGCGCGCTGGTCCATCGCGAAAACTATCGTCACGACTATCCTTTCTGCTGGCGCGCCGACGAAGACCCTCTGATTCAGTACGCGCGGCCCGCTTGGTTCATCCGCACCACCGCGCGCAACAAAGAAGTCCTCGCCAACAACGACAAGATTCGTTGGCTGCCCGAGCACATCGGACAAGGCCGCTTCGGCGATTTCCTGCGAAACAACGTCGACTGGGCCTTGTCTCGCGAGCGCTATTGGGGCACGCCGCTGAACGTCTGGGTTAACGACGCGACGGGCGCGATCCAGGCGCCGGCTTCGGCCTCGGAGATTCTGGAAAAGAACCCAAACGCCTTCGATCATTTCCACGCGGCGAAAAAGGAGCGCCCGGAGCTCTCCGACCACCTGATGATCCACAAGCCTTGGATCGATCAAGTGAGCTGGACGGAGCCGGGCGAAGAAGGCGTTTATCGACGCGTGCCCGAGGTAATCGATTGCTGGTTCGATTCCGGTTGCATGCCGTTTGCGCAGTGGGGCTTTCCGCATCAGGGCAGGGAACGCTTCGCTCAGGAGTTCCCGGCCGACTACATCACCGAGGCGATCGATCAGACGCGCGGCTGGTTCTATTCGCAGCTGATGATTTCGACGCTGCTCTTTGACGAAGAATGCCAGAAGAGCTTTGGCCTTGAGCCCCGCCCGTACCCCCATCCTTTCAAGACGTGCATTGTGCTTGGGCTCGTCACCGATGCGGAGGGCAAAAAGGAGTCGAAGTCAAAGGGTAACTATACGCCGCCCGAGGCGATTCTCGACCGCGTGGTGCAGGACTTCGCCGTAGTCTCGGCGGAAGATTGCGATCAGAGCGTTCAGACAGGAGAGGCCGTGATTGCTCGCCAGGACCTCGAGGCGCTCGACCTGTTGCCCGGCGCCAAGATGAAGATCCATCCGCCTGGTGATCGCGATAGTTCGATCGTCGTCACGATGAAGCAGGGCAAGCGGATGCCGCGCCGCGTCGTTGTGCTCGCGGAAGAGGATCGTGAGAAGCTCGGCGCCAAGGTGAACGCCCAGCGCGAAAAGATCAAACCGAACGACGTGCCGCGGTTACCCGCCGATGAGCGCCTAACGGTCGAAAGTCCGGTCGCCGCAGCGCCCGGGGCCGATGCGTTCCGCTGGTTTTTCCTGGCTGGGAATCCTCCCTGGTCATCCACGCGCCACTCGCTGGCGAACGTTCGGACTATTCAAAAAGAGTTTCCGCTCAAGCTGCGCAACGTCTACTCGTTCTTCACGATCTACGCCAACATCGACGGCTTCGATCCGCGCGAGCACGCCGGACGGCCCGTGCGGGAGCGTTCCCTATTGGACCGCTGGGTCCTCTCTGAGTTGGCTCTGACCACGCGCACCGTTAGCGAGCAGATGGACGACTTCCACGCCTATGAAGCGGCGCAGGCGTTGGCGAGCTTCGTCGACGGCCTTTCGAACTGGTATTTGCGCCGAGGAAGACGGCGTTACTGGAAGAGCGGATTCGACGAGGACAAGCAAGACGCCTATGCGACTCTGTACGAATGCCTGACGGGCGTAATCAAGCTGGCGGCGCCGTTCACGCCCTATCAGTGCGAGGAGATCTATCAGAACATCGCGCGGCGCGCAGGCGGCGAAGCAGCTGAGAGCGTTCATCTGACGGACTTTCCCGAGGTTGACGAGGCGGCGATCGACGAGAAACTGTCGCAAGAGATGGCGTCGGTGCGCAACATCGTCTCACTCGGCCTGCGCGTTCGAACCGACAATCGTCTGAAGGTGCGGCAGCCTCTCGCGCGGGCCGAGGTCGTCCTGAACGATCACGAGTTGCAGAAGCGCGTCGAGCCGCTGGCGCATCTTATCGCCGAAGAGCTGAACGTCCATGAGGTGGTCTTCGTAGAAGGCGGGCAGGCGCACGTTAGCTACGTCGTTACCCCGAACTTCCGACGCCTCGGGCCGCGCCTGGGCAAGAAGATGCCCCTCGCGAAGAAGACGTTCGCATCGCTCGATGCCGGACCGCTGCGGGCACAACTTCTGGCGGAGGGCAAGGCGGAGATCGAGTTCGACGGCGAAACGCTGACGCTTGACGCCGAAGACGTCGAGGTACAGGTGCAGGCCGCGGAGCACTTTGCGGCCGCCGGCGACGCCACGACGGTGGTGGTGCTCCACACGGACCTCGACGACAAGCTTCGTGATGAGGGTTTCTATCGCGAGCTATTGCACCGAGTGCAGAATCTGCGCAAGGAGCTCGACGTGGAGTACACCCAGCGAATCCGTTTGGCGATCACCGGCTCGGAGCGGTTGCGGCGCGTTGTCGAAGAGAATCGCGCACACCTGATGGATGAGACCCTGTGCCTCGATCTTTCCCTCGATGGTCTCGATGGCTCCGGTGGTGAGAAGCGCGAGATGGAAGTGGACGGTGAAGCGGTTGCGATTTCGTTGTCTCGAAGCTAGCGAGAGCCCAAGCGCGCCCGGGAGCCGTGCCCTGAGGCGGCTGTTGGGCGAAGGCATCGAGAGCCCGAGCATTGCACTGCCCACTCTCGCGCTCCGCTCCCAGGGGTATCCGGGCCAACCGCCACGCGATCGCGCTGGTAGAATTTAGTTATGTCTTTCGTCTCGATCGACGCGGCGCTCGAAGAGTTTCGGGCCGGCCGCATGATCATCGTCGTCGACGATGAAGACCGTGAAAACGAAGGCGATCTCACCATCGCCGCAGAGAAGGTCACTCCCGAAGCGATCAACTTCATGGCCAAACACGGCCGCGGATTGATCTGCCTCGCCTTGACTGAGCAGAGGGCTGACCACCTGCGGATTCCACTCGCCACCGAACGCAACACGTCGTTGCTCGGCACCGCGTTTTGCGAGCCGATCGACGCTGCCGAGGGTGTCACCACTGGAGTCTCAGCGGCTGATCGCGCGCACACGATTCAAGTCTCCATCGATCCGGCCGCCTCGCCCGCCGACTTGGCGCGACCCGGCCATATCTCGCCGCTGCGGGCGCAGAAGGGCGGCGTGCTAGTCCGTTCGGGGCAAACGGAAGCCGCCGTTGATCTCGCTCGGCTCGCCGGTATGGTACCTGCGGGAGTGATCTGCGAGATCATGAACGACGACGGCACGATGGCGCGCGTGCCCGAGCTGCTCGAATTCTGCAAGAAGCACGAGCTCAAGATGATCAGCGTCGCCGAGCTGATCCGATATCGGCTGAACAACGAGCGCTTCGTCCATCGTTTCGCCGAAGGGGCGCTGCCCACGCGATTCGGCGAGTTCCGCTCCGTCGCTTTCAAGAGCGACATCGACGACGAGACGCATTTGGCGCTGGTGATGGGCGACGTAGAGGTTGAAGATCCCGTACTCGTCCGCGTCCACTCTCAGAACTTGATGGGCGACGTCTTCTGCTCGACCGACTATCCTTCTCGCGAGCTGATTGACGCGGCGCTCGAGCGAATCGCCGCTGAGGGACGCGGCGTGTTCGTCTATCTCCACCAGAATGGCCCCGGCTTTGGTCTCGAAGCGCTCGCCGACGGCTCGCAGCGGATCGTGTCGCAGCCCGCTGGTGCGGTCATGACGGGCGGCGAGCAGAGCCGGCTGCAGTACCGCGCCGGCATCGGAGCGCAAATACTCTCCGACCTGAAGCTTCGCAGTATCCGTTTGCTGACGAACCGTCCGCGCAAAGTCGTCGGCCTCGAAGGCTTCGGAGTCAAGATCGTCGACCAGATTCCAATCCGCGAAGGCGTCGGCGAGCCTCGCGGTTAGCGGCCGAGGGCCGTCGCTGCTCTCGACGTACAAAACTAAGGATGAACATTCTACCCATGCGAGCCTCCTCCGCGGCCCTCCTCGTCACGGTTTTCGCAACCGTCGCCATGTTGGGCGGGTGCTCTTCGGGCATGGATCCCGCCGTCGCCGAAGAGCTACAGCAACAGCGGAATCTCGGCAAGGCGTTCTACGAGAATCCGGGTTCCTCGGAAGAAGCGGTCGAGGCGCTGCGCAAGGCGCTCGCGCTGAATCCGGAATCCGCGCGCGAACACCTCAACTACGGCTTGGCGCTTCTCCGCGCGGGCAATCTCGAAGAAGGGCTCGCTGAGGTGGAGAAGGCGAAGGAAATCGATCCGACGCTGCCGCATCCGTACTTCAATCTCGGTATCGAATACAAACAACAAGGCGAAGCCGAGCGCGCCGCCGCCGAGCTCGAAAAGATGGCGGAGCTCGTCCCCGGCGAGGCGAAGACGCACTACAACCTGGGGCAGCTCTACAAGCAGCTCGAACGCAATGAGGAGGCCATAGCCAAGTTCGAACTCGCCGCCGAGCTCGATCCCAGCTTGGCCGCTCCGCACTTCCAGCTCTACAACATGTTTCGCCGCGCGGACCGCGAACGGGCTCGCCGCGAGATGGACGAGTTTCGTCGCATCAAGGCCGCCCAAGACACCATCGACGCTTCCGAAGACATCAACTGGAGTTTCTACTCTGAGCTCTATGATCCGGCCGAGCCGGGCCCCGGCGCCGAGCGCGCCGCGAGCCTGCGTTTTGAATCCGAGACGTTAGCGTTACGCACGATTGAGGCCGAACCGCTCGCGACGCTTGACGCCGAAGGCAACGCCGGCCTGCTGGTGCTCGATATCGACGCCGACAAGAAGCCCGACCTGCTGGCGTGGTCGAGTACATTGGTGGGGCTTTGGAACGCGCGAGGTTCCGGTTTGGCGACCTCCGACGAACTGCCGCTCGGCCGGCGCGCCTGGGGAGCGCGCGGCGTCTCTGCGGGCGATTGGGACAACGACGGTTTCCCCGAAATCTGCATCGCGAACGCGGATTCCGTCGTCTTGGCGGAAAACGCAGAAGGTTGGTTCGCCGGCGGGTCGCTCCAGGCGCTCGGCGACTACGAGTCCTGTCTCTTTTTCGACTACGACCACGACCTCGATCCCGACCTGTTCGCCCTCGGCGCCGAGAGCCGCCTGTTCGTCAACGCCTCTGGTGAGGACGAGTTAACGCCTGGCGAGTTTCCGTTCGTGCCGGGCAAGCGTGCACTTGCAGCCATCGCGGCGGAGTTCTTCGAAGACAACTCGGTCGATCTAGTCGTGGCCTACGAAGATTCCGTCATCGTCTATAAAGACCGCAAACTCGGACGCTTCGAGCCGAGCGATCCGATCAAGGGCGTCGTTCCGGGCCCCGCGCCGATTGAGCTGCAAGTCGTTGACGTTGATCAGAACGGTTTCTACGATGTCGTTCTCCGAGCCGCTGACGGTTCAACCCGCCTGCTGCGCAACGATGAAGGAACGCTGCACGCCGGCCCGCAACTGCCCCGCACGCTCGCCTTCGCCGACTTCGAAAATCGCGGCTGGGCCGACGTGGTACGTCCAGATGGGGTCGGCGTCAACAACGGTGAATTCGACTTCGACGACGCTTCGGCTGAAGGGCTGCCCGCCTCGCTCGTGGCCGCCGCTGCGGCCGACTTTGACGGCGACGGGCTTATCGACTTGGCTGTTCTGGACGAGAATCGCGCGGTCCATTTGGCGACCAATGCAACGGAAACATCCAACTCCTGGACTTCGATCGGCCTCAGCGGAGTCAAGAGTCCGAAATTGCCGAAAGGCGCACGCGTCGAGGTGAAGGCTGGTCGGATCTATCGCAAGCAGCTCTACCAGGGGGCGCCGCTGCACTTCGGTCTCGGCGGCGCCGAGCAGATCGACACCGTTCGCATCACCTGGCCGAACGGGCTGATCCAAAACGAATTCCGCCAAGCGATCAACGAAGCCTTCGCCTGGGACGAGAAGCCACGCCTTTCGGGCTCGTGCCCGATGATCTACACCTGGAACGGCAAGGAGTTTGAGTACATCAGCGAAGTGCTCGGCGTTGCGCCGCTCGGGGCGAGCCTCGGAGACGGACAGTTCTTCGCCGTCGATCACGACGAGCACGTTTTCATTCGCGGCGATCAGCTCGCAGCGCGCGATGGGTTCTACGAGATTCGCCTCACCGAGGAGCTGCGCGAGGTCGCCTACGTTGATCTGGTCGAGCTGCTGGTTGTCGACCATCCCGCCGACGTCGAGATCTTTTCGAACGAGAAGTTCAAGGCGCCGCCCTTTCCCGAGTTCAAGCTCTTCGGCGTACACCAACACGAGAAGCTGCGCCCCGTGACCGCAGTCGACCATCGCGGCGTGGACGTACGCGAACGCTTGCTCGCCGCCGACCGGCGCGACATCGACTCCTTCGAGCGCACCTATCGCAACGTTGCCGAGCCGCATTCGCTGACTCTCGACTTCCCTGCGCTTGCCGGAAAGAGCGAGGCGCGCCTTTTCCTCAACGGCTGGGCCGACTGGTCCGACGCAAGCACAATTGTCGCCGGTTCGCAGACGCGCAGCCAGAAGATCGCGCCGCCTGTACTACAAGTTCGCGATGCAGCCGGCGAGTGGCGCACAGTGATAGAGGACCTCGGCCTGCCCGGCGGACGTCGCCGTACCATGAGCGTCGACCTGACCGGTAAGTTCCTCTCGGAGTCTCGTGAAATCCGCATCCTGACCAACATGTGTCTCTACTGGGATGAGATCTTCGCGGTTGCCGGCTCCGCCGAGAACCCCGAGCACGCATTGCGGCGCGTCTCGCCGAGCGAAGCTCAACTCCGCTTCCGAGGCTTCTCCGAGAACGTCGTTCACTCCGAGCGCACTCAGCCGGAAGAGTTCATCTACGCCAGCGTCCAACCGGCCTCGGCCTGGAACCCGACCCACGGCGAGTACACGGCGTTTGGGCCGGTCAACGAGTTGCTTGCCGACATCGACGATCGGCTCGCGATCTTCGGAGCGGGAGACGAGATCGCCTTGCGCTTCCCCGCCGTCAACGAGCCGCCGCCCCACGGTTGGAAGCGTGACTACCTACTGCTCGTAGACGGCTGGGCGAAGGAGAACGAAGCGAACACAGCCTTCGGCGATTCGGTCGAGCCGCTGCCGTTTCACTCGATGTCGAGTTACCCCTACGGCTCGCAGGAATCCTTCCCTTCAACACCGGAACACCTGGAGTATTTGCGAAACTACAATACACGGCCGGCGTTACGTTTGATACGGCCCTTACGTCCATGAACCGCTGGGATCGTATGGCCGCGGGAGGCGCGCTCCTGTTGCTGCTGAATTCAGGATGGGTCTGGGCCTTTCCTGAAGCCGACCTCTTCTACATCGCGAACGTCCTGCTGCACCTAGGCCTCGGCGTCTTCCTACTAGCGGCCTTTTGGGCCGGGCGCGGCGAGCTTCTTCGAGCGGCTCGCGGAGACCGGCCGGTGTTCGTATTGCTTTCCGTTGCTGGAGTGCTCGGGCTTGTGCTGGCTTGGATCGGCGCCACGACCCCCAACATGAAAGTCGTGGTCGCTCACGGCGCGGCGGGCTTTGTCGGAGCGGCTGCACTGGCCGTTTGGGCTCGACGCCGCAGTCCGCGCTTTGCAGCGGCGATCGGCGCGGCTCTGGTCGTCTCGCTTGGCTTTCCTGCCTACGCTGCGCTGCGCTCCAACTACTACCCGGCGGCCGACGACCGCATCGTCAACCCGACGACAGCGCCGGTGAGCATGGACTACGAAGGCGCCGGCGTCGACAGCCCGTTCTTCCCCTCAGCCTCGACGACGAATACCGGCGATCTGATCCCCTCCGACTTCTTCATGGACTCTAAGGTCTGCGGCGACTGCCACGTCGACGTCTACGAACAATGGGCCGGATCGATGCACCGTTGGTCGTCTTTCAATAATCAGTTCTATCGCAAGTCGATCGAGTACATGCAAGATGTCGCCGGCGTTGAGCCTTCAAAGTGGTGCGCCGGTTGCCACGATCACGCGATGTTCTTCAACGGCCGATTCGATACGCCGGTCAAAGAGCAGATCGATACGCCGCAGGCGCACGCCGGTCTCGGCTGCATGTCGTGTCACTCGATTACGCACATCCCCGATTCGATGGGCAACGGCGGCATGCGCATGGAGTATCCGCCGTTGCACGATCTTTCAAAAAGTGAAAATGCGCTGATCCACGCGGTCCAGAAGTATGTGACCGAGACGGCGCCTGCGGCCCACCGGCGCGCCTTCATTAAGCCGTTCATGCGAGAGGACGGAGCCGAGTTCTGCTCCACTTGCCACAAGGTGCATCTCGACGTCCCGGTCAACGACTATCGCTGGATTCGCGGTTTTAACGAATACGATTCCTGGCAGGCAAGCGGCGTCTCCGGCCACGGAGCGCGCTCGTTCTACTACCCTGCGGCCTCCGCCGACTGCGCTGACTGCCACATGCCGCTTGTCGCCTCCGACGACCCAGGGAATATCAACGGCTTCGTGCACTCTCACCGTTTTCCGGCGGCTAACACGGCCGTGCCCTACATCAACGGCGACGATGAGCAGCTTCGCATCACCGAAGAGTTTCTTCAGAGCGGCATCGTCTCAGTGGATATCTTCGCCGCCTCCCCTGCGGAGGAGATCGACGAGGAGCAGGCTTTGCGCCGCGCCTCACAAGCGCCCCAAGCCGCGACTGCCTTCGCCGTCGGCGAAGAGGCCGAAGGCGGCGCCGCTCCAGCGGTACTGCGAGAAGTCGGCGAGCTCTCGGCGCCAATCGACCGCACTCGTCCTGCGCTGAGGCCAGGCGACACGGTCAAAGTCGACGTCGTCGTGCGGACCTTGAAGGTCGGCCACTTCTTCCCGGGTGGTACCGTCGATTCGGTGGACTGCTGGATTGAGCTCAAGGCCATCGATGCCGCGGGTCGAACGGTTTTCGAAAGCGGCGGCCTGCTGGAGGACGGCCCCGTCGAGCCCGGCGCCCACTTTTATCGCTCCTTCATGCTCGACGAGCACGGCAACCCGATCAACAAACGCAATGCGTTTCAGACGCGCAGCGTGCTCTACGCTCGGCTGATTCCGCCCGGCGCCGCCGACGTGGCGCACTACCGTATCAAGATTCCCGCCGATGCCGAGGGGCCGATCCGGCTCGAGGCGAAGGTCAACTACCGCAAATTCTCCGACTACTACACGAAGTTTTCGTTCGCCGGTCAACCGGATCCCGACGACCCCGCCGAGCACGGCCGCGGATTCGAGGACCGCCGCTTCACCTTCAACGCGAGCGACATCCCCGCCAACGTTTCCTCCGAGAAGTACAAAGACAGCATTCCGGCGCTGCCCGTCACGGTGTTAGCCGAGGCTACGTCAGATCTGACTCTCGGCGACGTGCCTCCCGAATGGAGCGTCGAAGCAAGAGCCGAAGATCACATCCGCTGGAACGACTACGGCATCGGTCTGCTCTTGCAGGGCGATCTGCGCGGCGCTCAGTTCGCCTTCGAACGAGTGATTGAAGCAAAGCCGGACTTCGCTGACGGCTGGCTTAACTTTGCGCGTTCGCTGATCGAAGAGGGCCGCACCGAGGACGCGCGGCCCTACGTAGAGAAGACGCTGGAGCTGGCGCCCGATCTCGCTCGCGGCCATTACTTTGCCGCCCTGGCCGACAAGGCTGCTGGAGATTTCGACAGCGCGCTTGAACACCTCCGCCAGGTCGAGGCGCAGTATCCACGCGACCGGGTCGCGCTTAACCAGGCGGCGCGCATTCGCCTGCTGCGGCGCGAGTACGTCCAAGCCCTTGAACTGCTCGATCGCGTGGCGAGGATTGATCCCGAAGATCTCCAGATGCACTACACTCGCATGCTCTGCTACCGAGGCCTGGGCAACAACGAACTTGCCGACGAAGAGGAAGAAATCTTTCTACGCTTCAAGGCCGACGAGTCTTCGCAGACGCGCACGGCTAGGATTCGTCGCGCCAATCCTGCCGATAATAATGAACGTCAACCTATTCACGAGCACGCCACAACTGTCCTCGCCGAGGGTTTCGATGATTGAGCGGCGAAACAATCCATTGCGGGCCGCCATCGTCACGACGCTGCTCATTGGTTTCGGCTGCATGCCGGGCGAAACCGAGTCCGATCAACCCACGGTCGCCGTCACCCAAGCCGCCGACGTCGTCTTCAGCGACGTCACTTCGGCTGCCGGCATCGCCTTCGAGCACAATAACGGGCGCTCCGGCAAGAAGTGGCTGCCCGAGACGCTAGGCTCCGGCTGCGCCTTTCTGGATTACGACAACGACGGCTTGCTCGACATTTTCCTGATCAATAGCCGACCCTGGGATCCGCCCGCCGACAATAAGACGAGCTCCAAGCTCTACCGCAACGCCGGCGACGGCACGTTCGCCGACGCAACCTCCGAGACGGGACTCGACTTCAGCAGCTACGGCCTGGGCGTCGCCGTCGGCGACTACGACAACGACGGTTTTGACGATCTCTACCTCACTTCTCTCGACGGCGATCGCCTCTTGCACAACGAAGGCGGCGAACAGTTTCGCGACGTTTCGGCCGCGTCCGGAATTACGAACAAGGCCTTCGGCACGAGCGTCGCTTTCTTCGACTACGATCGGGACGGCCGGCTCGACATCTTTGTCGACAACTACGTTGCTTGGAGTCGCGAGTCCGACCTCTGGTGCACGCTCGACGGTGACAACAAGAGCTACTGCACGCCCGAGTCGTACCCCGGCGTCGCCGCGCGCCTCTATCGCAATCTCGGCGACGGCAAGTTTGAGGACGTCGCCGAGCAAGCCGGCGTTGCCGACCCCTCGAGCAAGGCGCTCGGCACGGCGATCCTCGACTTTGACGACGACGGCCTGCCGGATATTTTCCAGGCTAACGACACCGAGCCCAACAAGCTCTACCGCAACAACGGCGACGGAACTTTCACGAACGTCGGGATCTCGGCCGGCGTCGCGCTGGCCGAGGACGGTACGGCGCGAGGGGCGATGGGCGTTGCCGCCGCCGACTACGATCGCTCCGGTCGTCCGCACCTGCTCGTCGGCAACTTTTCGAACGAGATGCTCAACCTCTTCCACAACGAGGGAACCGGGCTGTTCATCGACGATGCGCCGGCCAGCGAGGTCGGCCGCCAAAGCTTGCTCACGCTTACCTTCGGCACGTTCTTCTTCGATTACGACTTGGACTCCTACCTCGACATCTTCGTCGCCAACGGGCATCTCGAAGAAGAGATTCAAAAGGTGCAGCCGAAAGTACGCTACGCACAACCTCCGCAGCTCTTCCGCAACAACGGGCGCGGCGCCTTTCGGCTCGCCAACTCCGAAATCGGCGAAGACCTCGTGCGGCCGATCGTCGCCCGCGGCGCCGCCTACGGCGACTACGACAACGACGGCGATCTCGATGTACTAGTCACGACCAACAACGGACCCGCCTATCTGTTTCGCAACGACGGCGGCAACGCCAACTCCTATCTGCGGCTCAAGCTGCAGGGAGTTGAATCGAATCGCAACGGCTACGGAACCAAAGTCACCGTGCGCGCCCCGTCGGGCGAGCAGACCCAGACGCTATCGAGCGGTTCAAGTTACTGCTCGGCGAGCGAAGCGGTCTTGACGTTCGGCCTTAGCGGTGACGTGACGGTCGAAGAGGCCGAGATCGTGTGGCCCAGCGGAGCGACGCAGCGCTTGGCGAATATTGAGCCGAATCGCACCTGGCTAGCGCATGAAAAGGATGGGTTGAGGCCCTATCCCTCGCCGTGAGCTTGTTTGAACAGCACGACCCCGGCGGTCTGCGCCGCGGCCGAATTCGCTATCTGCCCGTCGTTCCCGGCAAGCTCGAGTTCGCGTCGCTGGTTCGCGAGGAGATCTTGCGTGAGCCGCCCGACGTTCTCGCGGTCGAGTTGCCCGTTACGCTTGAGGAAACCTATCTTCGGGCAGTCGATCGCTTGCCGGAAATCTCCGTCGTGATCTACGACGATGAAGGCGCCGACCAATCCGTCTACATTCCGATTGAGCCTGCTGATCCCTTCATAGAAGCGTTGCGCAGCGCCCGTGAGAAGAAGATCGAGACTGCATTTCTCGATCCCGACATCGGCGAGCGGCCGCATCTCGACGACGTCTACCCCGACTCCTACGCGCTCCCGCGAGTTGGGCTGCAGAGCTACGTCGGCCGCTATCGAGCCTGGCCGCGTCCGCGCACGCAGCAGGTGGCAGTGCACGCTGAAGGGCTCGCCTGGAAGCTGCAAGGCATGCGCCCGGACGCCGAGATCCTGGTCGTTGTCTCGCTCAACTTGCTCGACCCCTTGCTCGATGCGATGGAGAGCCCGCAGACACAGCCCATGCGCAAGGCCAAGCGCCAAGGCATCCATATTCTCAACCTGCATCCCGAGTCGCTCGCGGAGGTTCTGGCAGATCTTCCTCTGCTGCAAGCGGCCTACGAAGCGAAACGGTCGGGCAAGAGGCCGAGCGCGCCCGAGCCCGCCCGAGAGCGCATCGTACAGGGCTTCGGCGTTGTCGAACGCAGCGAGAGCGACATCAAGGCTGCTGCTTTGGCGCGCATCTGCGACGACGATCTCGACCGCCAGAAGGTCAACCTGCAGTTGTTCCCCGAGACAGCCCGACTCTACGAACGCTCGACCGGAGAGCGCGTGCAGCCCTGGCAGAAACGTCTGTGGTCGCGCTACACCCGCAATCTCGCCGTCACCGAGCAGCGCCTTCTCCCCAGCTTGTTCGACATGACGGTGGGAGCCCGCTCGGTCGTCGACGACAACTTCGGTTGGGAGATGTGGGAGCTCGCCGGCTACTATCCCGCGCAGAAGATCCAGACCGACCTCGCCACCGTCAAAGTCTCCGGCGAGCAAATGTGGCTCAATACCCGCAGAATCCAACTGCGGCCGCGCACACGTTCAAAGAAGGGTCGCGGCAAGCCCGTCGGTCTGCGCGGACGCAAGCGTGAGAAGACTCCCGGCGAGTGGAAGAAGGAATGGAAGGGTACGGGCATCTGTTCCTACCCGCCCGAGGATCTAGTCATCGAGGACTACGGACTCTATCTCAAGAAGAAGGGCAAGAGCATTCTCTCGGAGGAGCGCTCGCGCGTCGAGCCGTTCACCACCTCGATGCTCGACGGCATCGACCTGCGCGAGACGCTGCGCAATTGGCATCAGCGCAAGATCTTCGTCCGCGAGAACCAGAAGGTCTCAGGCGACGTCGGCGCGGTCGTGGTGATCTTCGACGAAGATCGCGACAACCGCTACCCCTACTGTGTCACCTGGCTCGGCGAGCACCAAAACGAGTCCGACATGGCCTTCTATGCCACCGACCCGTTCGAGAAAGTGGTTGGCCCGGGCATAGGACGCGCCGAGTACGGCGGACTTCTGCTTTCGATGCCGTCGCAACGCATGGCCGATGTCTGGAGCGACTGGGATTACCAGTTCGCCGAATCGAAACCCGAGCGACTACTCGCCGCCGCGCTTGACTATTCGCTCGAACGCATCGTAGTCTACGTCGCCGCCAATCCCCCGCGATCGCTGTTTCGCAGCATCGCGGCCCGCCTCGGACGCAAGCTAGTCTACATCCCCATCGGCCAGCTCTCGCCCCCGGCGCTCAAGAAAATCCGCGCCATGCACGTACTAGACGGCCACGACAAACGCGAAACCGCCAAAGACTACATCTGGTAGCAGTTCTCTGTCACAGAGCCGCGGGCGAGAGCCTGCGGCTGAGGCTGCGGACCACCGATCCTCAACCCGACAGGTCGCCTACGCCGTGCCCGAGTCGAAAATCTTTCCCGGGTTCATCAACCCAGCCGGGTCGAGCGCCGCCTTGATTCGCCGCATCACTTCGACCCCATCAGGGTGCTCGGCTCGCAGCCATTCAATCTTTCCCATCCCAACGCCGTGTTCCCCGGTGCAGGTCCCGCCAGCCGCCAAGGTCCTCTCCAGTAAGCTCGCGTTGATAGCCCGAGCCTTCCGCGCTCCTTCGGGATACTGTGGATCAAGCAGAAATATAACGTGGAAATTCCCATCGCCGACATGGCCCAAGATCGGCGCTTCCAGTCCCGCCTCGTCGATCTCTCGCCGCGTCGCGACAATGATCTCCGCCAGCCGCGAAACAGGCACGCAAACATCGGTCGTCCAACCCGACGAGCCCGGCCGCAGCGCCTTCGCCGCGTAGTACGCCTCGTGGCGCGCCTCCCAGAGCTCCTCGCGCTTCTCCCGTCGAGCCGCCCACTCGAAATCCCCGGCGCCATGCTCGGCGACAATCTCACCGGCCAGCCTCGCCTGTTCCTCGACGCCCGTTTCGGTCCCATGGAACTCAAAGAACAAGGTCGGCCGCTCCGGCAGTGAGAGCTTCGAGTATGCATTGACCGCCCGCAACGACGACTCATCGAGCAGCTCCACGCGAGCAACCGATATTCCGGCCTGGAGAATCTCTATTACCGATTCAACCGCCCCTGCAATCGTGTCGAAAGGACAGACCGCCGCCGAGATCGCCTCCGGCAGAGGGTGCAGCTTCAAACGCAACTCGGTGATCACCCCTAGGGTGCCTTCGGAGCCGACGAACAACCGCGACAAGTCATAACCTGCCGACGATTTCCGCGCCTGCCCGCCCGTCCGGACGACGACCCCATCGGGCGTTACGACCGTCATGCCCAACACGTTCTCGCGCATCGTGCCGTAGCGAACCGTAGTCGTACCCGACGCGCCGGTCGCCGCCATGCCGCCGAGTGTGGCGTCTGCGCCCGGGTCGACCGGGAAAAACATCCCCTGCTTCTCTAGCTGTTCGTTGAGCGCAACCCGGTTGACTCCCGCCTGGACGAGGCAATCAAGATCCTCCGGATTGACCTCGAGAATCTCATTCATCTTCGTAAGATCGATCGAGACTCCGCCCCGGAGCGCCTGCACGTGACCCTCGACCGACGTTCCGGCCCCGAACGGAATCATCGGCACGCCGCGCTCGGCGCAGATGCGCACCACGCCGGCAACCTCCTTGGTCGAAGCCGGAAACGCAACCGCGTCGGGAGGCGCGGCGGCATGGTAAGACTCATCCCGCGAGTGACTCTCGATCGCAGAGGGTGAAACGGAAAGCCTCTCGCCCAGCAGAGCGCGAAGCTCTTCGATCGTGGTTTGAATTCGTGCCGTCAACTCAGGAATCCCCGGCGACAGCATACCAGTTCAGGGGTAGTGGCCCAACCGAGCCGCAGCGCAAGCCGCGATGAGCCGGTCGGCGGGCCTCAACGCTGATCCGAACTTTTCATCGCGCCTTGCGACGCGGCTCGGACTTCGCGGCTATTGAGGTAGAGGGCCGAGAGAAAGCGCGTGCGAGAACCGCTCTACTAGAAAGGGCTTCGTCCCGACGACCCGCAGCACAGCAGCCAAGCGTGAACCGGCTTACCGTAGAAAATCAAAGATTGGGTTCGTTTCGCATTTAGTACTATTGCGGAGCGTTGAATTCGGACGGTACTACTGGAACCCTGAGCCTACAAGTAGGTGAGGGGCCAAGGTTGCCGTTGGAGGACTGAGCGAGGAGCGTTTCGGAGCGGGTTTTGAGTTCGGCGCTTCTTGGGCCTGCAATCTCGGCGGTCCCAGGGCGTTCGGCGGCGGTTGGAGCTTCGACGGACACGGTAGTAGAGCCTCTACCGCCAGGATATCAGGGCGGGTCAAGCGAGCCGGAGCGCCGGGGGCAACTACGGGATCGCTGGGGGTAAGCAGCGCCTCCTGGCCCTGCCCTTGGGGCTGAATAGCGTGCAGGTTTCTAGCCGCAAACTGTTACTCCCATAAGGGCTTCGTTAGTTGCGTGCCTGTCACCGATCTCCCATCTCCCACCGATCTCCCACCGATCTCCCCGATCTCCAAATACCGATCTCCACCGATCTCCCTGATTAATACTCAAAAACAGAACAGGCCTAGCTAAAGTCGCAAAGGCGTGGTAGATTGTGAACGCTCTTTCCCGGAGGACAACTCTGATGAGGACCACGATTGTCGTGGTCCTCGCCCTGTCGCCGGCTTCCGAGGCTGGCGCTCAGATGACACTGACTACGGGCAGACCGAGTCCGACAATGACGGGAAGCTTGTCGTGACGGTCGACCGTGTCCGTTTGTGCCGGAAGAAGCAAAGCTGGAGCGGGAAACTCTCGATCAGGTGCTCGACTCGGATCGCGGGGAGTGAGGGGAAGAAATGAAGCTGATCATCGCGCTGCTGATCGCAGCAACCGCCTTCGGATGCGCCCAGGCTCTGAGCGCCGAAGATGAAGAAGCTTTACGCATTGAACTCACCATGCTTGCCGAGGATATCGCGGCCAGCGAGCTTGAAAACGAACGCTACTCTGGCGGTCTGGTCAAATCTCTGATATCGGCTAGGTTGGCCATCTTTCGCCAAACCAAGGCCATGTTAGAGCAACGCTCCGCCGCATCGTCCTTCAGCGTCAACCTCAGCTACACTGTCGACGGGAAGCCGTTTGTGCTTCCGTCCGACGCCAAAGAGCAGGCCGCAAACATAGAACTCGAACTGACCGCTCTTCGGGAGAAAATCAAGGCCCAGGAAGAAGATGCGAAGAGATACAGGGGGGGATTAGTCTTGAGCATGAAGCTCTCGGCGATTGCGACGATGCGCCAAACCGAAGCAATGATGCAGCAGCGGAAGCTCTCCCTTGAGTACGGCCTGCCGCAGTACATCGGGCATCAAGTGTCGACCGATGCGGAGTTAGCCGGTGAGACAGCCAAACCCAAGGAGAGTCATTGGGAGATCGTGACCATCGGAGGAAAGGTAACCGAGCGAAACGACGTTTGGTGGAAGTACGCTTGGAAGCTCGTTCTCAAGAACAAGTCGAATCAGGCTCAAACCTGCAATGCCACGGTAGAGTTTCAGGACGCGGAAGGTTTTATCGTTGACAGCGATCGGGTCCGCGGCCTTACGGTCCCTGCCGGGGGCGAAGAGACATTCACAGGCTTCTCGCTCGTGACGGCTGAAGTGGCTGGGAACGTCGCCAGGGTTGCTGCCAAGGTCCAGTAGCTCCACTCCAAGCAGAGTCCCAGCGGGGAGGACAGAGCGGGACAGTCAGGAAATTGGCGATCCGGCGGCTGCGGCGGCGGTTTTTTGGAGCGGCGGAGGTAGGGCCCGCGCCGGCTCGAACGCGCCGGGCGTCCGACGGTTTGTTCGAGCTGCGAGATGAAGGAATCGTCTCCGAGGGCGACACCGTTAGCTGTCGCTGTTCTCGGCGCGGCGGCTTGCTCGTCGTTCGTGCCGGTCCGCAGAACGGCCACACCGCTCGGACCCGCTCGGACTCGAAACCTGGACGACGCCGAGCGGCACGACCGTTGAATTAGAATAATAACATGTGCCATTTTCGGATGGGCCCGCTATTATTCCTGACGTTATTTGTTCTCGTCTCCCCTCGATTTTCTACGGCCCAAGGTAGCGATGGTGAGTCGTACTACGAAAAAATGTCACGCGCCGTGATTCGACTAGAATATCGCGACGGGTCGTCGTTCAAGCCCCTCGGGACTGCATTCTTCGTGAAGAGTGGCTCAGACCAGCTCTTCGTGGTTACAGCTCGGCATGTAGCGGACCAGAAGTTCGACTTGAGAGCTCGGGTCCCGTCTCTGCACCTGACTACGCATCAGACGAGTGTGGTCGAACTTCGATTGCCATCTGAACGCTGGGTGTTTCACCCCGAACCCGGTGACAGCGAGACTTGGCCGGTCGACGTTGCCGCGATGAGAATTCCTGGTGTGAAAGATCGCTCGATCTCGATCTTCCAGTATTGCCCGGAGACTTGTCCTGATGGTAGCCGCGATCAGTTGCTAGTCGATCCTTTACCTCCGCAGTCGGTTCATATTTTTGGATATCCTCTTGACCTTGGTTTCGAGCTGCGTGAGCCGCGGCCATTGGCTCGTCAAGGCATGGTGGCGTTAACGACTAGCGAACGATTCATTAGGACCGGCCCCCGCGGCGGTTCTAAGAAGCTTGCTCCCGCCAAGACCTTCTTGGTAGATGTTGACGCGTTTGGGGGCAATAGTGGAAGCCCTGTCGTGACCTACCCCGAAACTAACTTGCTAGGACTAGTCAGCGCGTCAAACGATTCCCTTGATTATGCAATCTCCATGCCAGTGGAGTTCATCCGCGAAGTCTTGAACGAGGCGGCCAAGCAGCCGTTTGAGCCGTTTGGCACCTGGAGAACGCTGCCCGAGTAGCCGTTGTTCCGTCGCCTCGTCTTGTCACACCGGGCTCGAACGGGTCTCTTCAACCCAGGCTCCGGCGGTCCGATTCAGAAGAGATCGGCCAGAGATCGGTGAGAGATCGGATCGGGAGAGATCGGTAGAGAGATCGGTGGAGATCGGGGAGATCGGTAGATCGGTAGATCGGGGGAGATCGGTGGAGATCGGTGACAGGCACACAATTGCGCAAGCTGCTGAAACCATTGGGAAAGTCGAGACAGCCTCGACATACAGCTCCAACGCGCCGAAGCAGGCTCGAGCCGAACCGCAAGGCCTCAGATGACGGGTCTTTACCGCGAACGCGCCACCCGTCCGGGCAGCGACAATCTCCGCACCCGCCTGATCGCAAAAAAGACCGGCGCGTCTTTCAACGCGCCGGCCACTCAGTCAGGCTTGATCGTCACGCCCTGATCAAGCAGAGCGTTCATCCCTCCGACCACGGTGATCTTCTCCACCTTGTCGGCGATCTTCTCGAGCGCCTCGAGCTCCTTGAGGCGCACCAACAGAGGATTCTCCTCCATCAGCCGCGCCGTGTTGAGCAGCGACCGAGTCGAAGCCACCTCTTCTCGGCGGCGGATCAAGTTGGCCTGCGCCTGCTTCTCCGCCGTTACAACCTGGTTCAAGATGTCGCGGACATCCCCAGGCAGGATAACGTCCTTGATGGCGATCACGCCCACGCGCACGCCGAACGGCTCCATCTCTGCGCGAACCGTCTCGGCGACGGCCGCATCGAGGTCGGTCTTCTCCGCGAGCATCTCCTCGAGCGTCCGCTTGCCCAGATACTGACGCACCACGATCTGGAGCGTACGGTAGAGGTGCTCGCGGATATCCGTGACCCCGGCGCGCGCGGCCGCGGCGTTTACAACTTGGTAAACCGCCGAGACGTTGACGCGCAGAGCGATCTTATCGCTCGTCAGGATCTCTTGACCCGTGACCTCGAGACTCTGCCGGCGCAGCTCCTCGATTTCGATACGAGGTACGGCGACCGCGCTCCAGAATGCATACGAGCCGGCCTCGAGCTCGCGGATCAAACGCCCGTCGAGATAGACGAAGCCGAGCTTGCCCTCTTCAACCAACGTGAAGACCGAAAGCCCCCGCGCGCCCAGACGCGCCAGCGGCGCCTTGAGCCGTTCCGGGACCTCCGGCTCGGCCAGCACGTCGAAGCGCTCGAAGCTCACCTCGACGGAGGCGCGCCAATAGAGGGCGCGCTGGCCCGGCCCGATCGCGTGGGCGAGCTTGCCGTCGAAGTAGACGACGGCGACTTCGGAGTCGCCCGTCTCGACGACGGTGAAGTGACGGGAGACGACTTCCGGCCGTTCGGCCACGAGGAAGTCCGCCCAATCGCTCACCAACTCGGGCGAGCGCGTGCTGTGCGGCTCGGTCTCAATGCCCAGGCCGCGGAGCCAGTACTTGCCCGGCTCAAGAATGGTTTCGAAGCGACGCTTGTGGATCAGCACAACGCGCTCGGTATCTCCTACAAGGATTCGACGGATCATGACTATTCACCTCCTGATTGTTGAAGTTCCGTCTAGTGAAATAAGATCCCCGGGCCGCGCTTCACGCAGCCTAACGGCGGGCTTGGGCTAGAGCCGCCTCGTCCCAAGTGCAAACTTCACACGCGGCGACGAAACGGTAGTTTCAACCCAAACGCAAAGCCGAGGTCGCGCTGCCCTGTGAAAGCGGCAGAAACGCGGCCCGGTTCACTCGTAGTTACTGATTGGTGATCAGCGGATAGCGGGAATCGAACCCGCGACCGACAGCGCTAAAGGCTGTTGCTCTACCCTCTGAGCTATATCCAGGCGGAGCTGAAGCACCGACCCAAACCGGGCATACGGTAACTCAGCGAGCCCGCACCAGAGAGGCGTTTGGAACCTCTGCTTAATGGTTTGATCGGCATAATGTCTCCAGCGAGTTCGATAGTATCACCACTTTCTAGTGGTGGTCAATAGAAAAATCGCAAGAAGTCCGCCGAGCTTAACAATCCGAACCAAGGCGCGAACAGCCTTGCGGACTCTTACTACGCCAGTTGGTAGACCAGCGAAGCCAGCATGATCAGCAACATCATCGCGGAAGTAATCCAAAGTGCGAGCGTCAGCCAACCGCGCGGCACGATCTCGGCCGGCAGGCGGCGATAGCGCAGATAGAGCGCGGAGAACCCGATCACAGGCAGCATCATCGCCTGCCCGATGCCGCTGATCTTGACCATTACGACAGGCTCACGCACGTAGAGGAACGTCAGACACGGGATGAGGATCAGCGGAAGCAGCAGCAAGCGCATGACCCGCGTCCTCTGTGCAAAGTTTCGGCTGTCGCAGACGCCCACCATGCCGAGGAAGTCGGTAAACAATCTGCTGTGCGCGGCGGTGACCGCAAACACCGTGGAGTAGAGCACCGCGACCGCCCCGGCCAAGAACAAAGGCCGCGACCATGCGCCGAGCGTCTGAGTAAACATGGTTGACAGCGTCGAGACCATGTCGGAGCCTTGGGGCACTGTCGCTTGGCCATGCAGCACGCCGGCGCCAAGCAAATAGAACGCCAGCGTCGCAAACGTGTAGATCACCAACGAAGAGATCACGTCGATGCCCATCACGCGAATCCAGCCGTGCGCCCTCGCGCTCCAGACAGACGTCGCGTCGCGCTTGCCGCTGAATCGCGCGTACCCTTTCTCGATGCACCAGTACGGGTACATCACGAGCTCGCCCGACCCGACGCCCGTGCCGCCGAAAACGGTGACCGCCGTAGACAGTCCCCCCTCCGGAAGCTGGAACGACAGACCCTCGGCGAGTCCCGTGAACGAGATCAGCTCGGGCTGCTGGAAAAGGAGCACCGCGCCCAACAATGTCATCGTCGTGAACACGACCACTAACGACCGCGAGGCGCGTTCGATGAAGCTGTAGCGCCCATAGGAAAGCAGCGCGAGCGTGACGGCCGCGACGATCCACACCCCGGCGCCGATCGAGAGCTCCGGGACGATCATGTTCAGCACTTCGGCCACGGCGCCGAGCATTCCGCCGATCGCGAACAAGACCGCGCAGACCATTCCGAACCAAGCCCACACCACCCAACCCACGATCCAGCGCGGGCCGGGAACGTGATCGAAGGCCTGCAAGGTGGTCTCGCCCGTTCCGATGGAGTAGCGCCCGAGCTCGTTCTGAACCACGACCTTGATCAGACAGCTCAGCAGGATTAACCACAGCAGGCGGTAGCCGTTTTCGGCTCCCAGAACCGTCGTGGCGACGAGCTCGCCGGAGCCCACGACGGCCGACGCCATCACGATGCCGGGGCCAACGCTCCGAAGCACCGAGCGAAAGCTACGCGGAGGCTCTCGAACGGCGTCTGGTCGCAGCTCGTAGGGGTCCGCGTCGGCTCGTCGACTCATTAGATTTGGCTGGGGGCTCCGACCGCTTCGGCTGATTTGACCAGCCCAGCAACAGTCTCGTTGTTGAGAGGTATCCCTTCGCTCCGATAGCGAGCTTCAGTTGCCGCTTCGAGCCCGCCGGGCGCGTAGAGGTGCTCGACGCCATCCTTCGCGCGGCTCTCGCGAATCTCCCGAACTACTCCGTCCGCCTGACGCTTGAGCTCCTCAGCTGGACAAAAGGCGTCGACATTCAAGGCGAGCAAGAAGTGACCGTCCTGGCCGGGCTTGGCTCCGTCTACCATGTTTCCCAGCTCCGTGCCGTAGGCCGAACCCGAGAGCAGCGACGAGAGGACTCCCATGACGATCGCTAATCCAACGCCCTTGAACTGTCCGATTGGCTGCAGCAGCCCTTCGACGGCTTTGGCGGCGTCGGTCGTCGGTGCGCCGTTGCTGTCGAACGCCCAGTGAGAGGGGATGTCGAGGCCTTTCTGCTGGAAGACGCGTATCTTGCCGTGCGAGGACCCCGCGAACGCGGCGTCGAGGACAATCGCGGGCTCCTCCCCAGTTGGAACCGCTGCGGCCATCGGGTTGATGCCGACAATCTTGTCGAGCCCGCCCCAGGGCGCCATCGTCGGAAGGGCGTTTGTAGCGGCGATGCCGATCATGTCGTGCGGGAGCGCTTGCATTGCGAAGTAGGCCATCGCGCCGCAGTGATTGCTGCCGCGGACGGCAGCGACCCCGACGCCGTTTCGCTGGGCGCGCTCGATGGCTTGGTCCATAGCGTAGGACGCGGCGATCTGCCCCATGGCGTTGTCGCCGTCCACGACGAGGACCGCCCCAGATTCGCGGACGATACGCGGGCGGCCCTTCGCATTCACCCCGCGCGTCGTCAGTTTGCCGACGTATTCCGGCACGCGCAAAAGACCGTGCGAGTGCACGCCTCTCAAGTCGGCCGATACCAGGCTGTCGGAGAGAAGCCCCGCGTCTGCGGGCTCCATGTCGCAACGCTCGAAGACGTTCTGGACGAAGGTGAGAAGGCGACCGCAGTCGACTCGCCGCTCGTCGTCGCTCGTCGGATAGCCGGACATGAGGCGCCAGTATAGCCGTTCGAACCTACTGCTCGCTCGGTAACAAAGACGAGACGCCCCGCACGCCCTCGAGGTCGAGCCGGTACACGCGCCCCGGCGTATCGCGGCGGTGGCCCGTGCTGCCGGTCACGAAAAGCTGATTCAGATCCGGACCGCCGAACACCAGATTACTGGCGTCGTAGACGCCGGCGGGCAGTGCACGAATAAGCTCGCCCTTGGGGTTCAGCACGCGCACCGTGCCGGTGCCGAGATGCGCGACGTAGAGGTTGCCTTCCGAGTCTACCGCCATCCCGTCGGGAGAGGCGTCGTGCCCCTCACGATCGGGCAGTCGAGCAAAGATTTCAATCGGCCCCAACTCGCCCGGGCTCTTGATGTCGAACCTGAGGATGCGGTTGGGAACCGTCTCGGCAACGTAGAGCGTCCCCCCGTCCGGACTCCTCACCAGCCCGTTCGGCACCCACATTCCGGCGGCAACGAGGCGGCTCGCGCCGTCGGGGCCAACGTGGCAAACCGTTCCTACCGGCCGCTCTCGAGAGCCGCCCGGGTCGGAGAAGTAGAAGCCCCCTGCGCCGTCAAGCGAAATGTCGTTTGGCGCTCGAAGCTGCTGACCTTCGCACTCGCGAGCGGCTTCGCCCAATATCCCCCCGTCCGTGCCGACGTGGAGAACTGCATGCCTAGCCGGCGAACAAACCAGGTGCGTACCGTCTGGCAGAACCTTATGTCCGTTCGCACTAGCTTCGAGCCAATCGGAAGAAAATCCGTCGGGCGTCAGCTTGATGACCTTGTTCGGCTCGCTAAAAAACAGATTGCCGTCGTAGTCGAAGACCGGGCCCTCGGTGTAGTGATCCGCGCTGAAGACTTCGACCGGCTTGGGGTCGCCCTGCGTGAAGGCGGGGACAACGATGAGGGCAAGGGCAAGCAGTTTCATCGCGACTAGCATACCCGACCGCTCCCAACGTAGCGCCTCAAGGCCACCGAGCCGCGGCGCAAGCCGCGATGAGCCGATCGCAAGTGCTAACGCTCATCCGAACACCTCATCGCGCCTTTCGGCGCGGCTCCGAACGGCTCGCACCACACCGCCATTAACGCGCCTGACTCAAAGCCAGGCATCACGCCATCGGGCGAAGGGGGGCAAAGGAAACCAGCAAGCTACCATTAGAGGGTAGAGGGAGCTTCACATATGATGGCGAGAGCGGCGCGTGAAGGTCTTCGCTCCGTCTACCCCCGTCCGCACTCCAATCCTGCGATAGGTCGTAGCATGCCTGACAGAACTTTGATCTATGTAGGCGATCCGATGTGCTCGTGGTGCTGGGGCTTTGCGCCGACGGTTCGTCAAGCCGTCGACTTGGTCGGCGACCGGGCGAACTTCTCGATCATCACCGGCGGACTACGCTCGGAAACGGAGCCAGTGCCTGCGGAGCGCAGGGCCATGTACCGGAGAATTTGGCCCGAGATTCAACAGCGCACCGGGCAGACCTTCGCCAACGACCTCGTCGATGCGCCGCACTTCCGATACGACACGGAACCATCCTGTCGCGCTGTAGTAACAGCTCGATCTATGACGGGAGACTTGGCGGCTTTGGACCTGTTCGTTCGTCTACAGGCCGCCTTCTATGTCGAAAATCTGGACGTCACGCAGGAGGACTGCTGCATCTCGGTCGCTGTGAAGGCAGGGTACGAGCCGAGCCAGTTCTCCGATCGCTTCACGAGCGAAGCGCTCAGAACGGCCACGCAAGAGGACTTCAGTCAGGCTCGCTCGCTGGGGGCCACGGGATTTCCGACCGTGATCACCACCGAGGCAAGTCAAGGCTCCTATCTGACGCGGGGCTATCAGCCCTTCTGGGCTCTGAGAGCGCCTCTCGAAGATTGGCTCGGACGTGCTGATCAAACGGCGTCGCCTGAAATCCCGCCCCCCTGAAGCTCATCCCAGGTCTTCGGTTTCCACTCGCGCGCTAGGCGCCGCGCTTCGTGGATCTGCTCGCTGGTCATCTTCTTCGCGACGCTCTGCCGCGTTTGGGCGAACTTGGCGCCTTTCTCGCCGCGCACCCGTGTCATCGCCAGAGTCAGCCACATGTGCGCCCGGACGTAGCCCCGCGGCAAGCCCCGGCCAAGGCCGTACATCAAGCCGAGGTTGGACTGTGCGTCGGAGTCACCCTGCTCGGCGGCGAGCCGCCACCACCTGACGGCTTCAACGTAATCCCGAGGCACGACCCCGCCGATCTCGTACGCCAATCCGAAGAGATATTGCGCCGGAGCGTATCCTTGTTCTGCGGCATTGTGAACCCACTGGACGACCTTAGCGTCGATCTGCGGCACGTCCTCGCAGAGCAAGTACGCCACGCCAATGCGGGCGTCTTCGTCGCTGGCTGTGTCCGGTTGATGCATCTGTGGTTCTGGCGCGCCGCGCAAGGGCGGTTAACCCGCTCATCTCGATCCGGTCCCGGAGTGACGCAGGGGGGACGGGCATGCCGGAGACGCTCTTTTGCGTCCATCGCTTGCTTCGATAGTGCGCGGACAACGCCTGCCCCGGCTATCGCCCAACGGGTTCATTCTCACCTAGGGTGTTCGCTTCCCGGACTAGGACCGAGGTTCAATCATCGGTACTGGAAAAAGCGGGTCGATCCGACAGGGATGTCGATCACTTGATGAGAAGAACAGAGTGCCGTTCTCGGCCGTTCAGACAGAGAATTGTTCCGGATTTTCCGGCAATTCGCTGAGGCAACGCGTCGACCGCCGAACCGGCCGTTCAGTAGAGCATAAGAAGCCGCTTTCGCTCGTCTCTCGAACGATTCCGTGGGTCGGATTCGAATCAGGACTTATCGAAATGACTGCGCCGGGTATGATCGCACCGCTTGCGTCCTTTACGACGCCTTCGAGCGATCCTACGACTTGGGCCGCGACCCCGGCCGAGAAAACGAGACATACAAATACACTGCGAGCTAATTGCGTAAGCATTCCCCACTCCTTGGGCGACGCTTTAGTTTTACGCGCGCGCTGTATATGCCGCCGTCTCTTACAGCGCTCGTGACGCCGGCTAGGGTTCAATAAACGTACGAGCAACTCACCTACTCCGCCGAAACCACACAGGAGTCAAGCTGACCACATACTCGCTATGCCTCTACAAGCAAAGATACACGCGATCTCAGTGACTGTCGCGGGACGCCTGTCTATTGTGGCCCGACCGCGGGGGGCTGACTGGCTGGAGGATGAGATCGATGCGCTTCGGCGGGCCGGCGTCAACGTGCTCGTCTCCGCACTCACCCGCGCCGAAGAGGACGAGCTCGGGCTCCTCGACGAATGCGACGTCTGCCGGCGTCTCGGAGTCGGTCACATTGGGCTTCCCATCAACGACCGCGACGTGCCGAGCACGACGGAACCGGCGGGCTCCGTCATCCGAGCCTTGGCGTTGAAGATAGAATCCGGCGCCTCGATCGCCGTGCACTGCCGCCAGGGAATCGGCCGTTCTGGCTTGATCACAGCCGCAATTCTCTGTGTCTTGGGCTCCTCCCCCGCCGACGCCTTCGCACGAGTCGAGGAGGCGCGAGGGCGACCCGTCCCCGATACCCAGGCGCAAATCGACTGGGTGGCGCGCTTTGCGACGTCGCTCTCCATCCCTAGTTCGGATCAAGGCTAGGACAGGCCCCAGGGGCGTTTGGACCCAGGTGCTATCGTAGGAAAAAAGCACCGTCTCCCGAGGACTCGTGTCGATGTCCGGTCTTGTCCGATTCTGACCTGGGTATTTTGTTCCGACAGTCTTTATCAATTAGATCAACCACTTAGAGCGATTGAAACGTCCGGTCTCTGTCCGCCCCCGAAACTCCCCGTCGCCCTGACCGCTTGCGATTCCGATCCCCGCCGAGTATCCTCGTCGCGGGAGCTCCGCTATGACACGCCTCGTCGCAGTCTCTTTTCTGATCGTCTTCGCAGCCCAGATCGTCCAAGCCGCTGACCCGCCGCTGCAGCCTCTTTCGCAGCATATCCGTCGCCTCGAGGACGCCCTCAACTACCTCGGTCAGCCGATGCCGAAAGAGACCCACGACGCGCTCAACACGGCGATGGCGATGGAGGATGAGTCGGCCGCCGTCGCCCGTATCCAGGAATTGCTTGACCCCTTCGTGCTCGCGCGGATCGAGATCAATCCCGAGAGTCGAGTCAAGGTCGTCCAGGCCGACGCCAAGCCCGAGCTCGTCGAGGGAGGCACGCGGTTGTTTCTCGTCAAGGTGCTCAACGACGCGGGGGTAACCGCACCTCTCGTGGTCGACAGTCCGAACTCCGGCCCTGTTTCGCTGCGATCGCGCGGTGAGCACGAACCCGAAATGGAGCTGACGCAGCAAGACGTCAAGGATCGTTGGGCGAACTTTTCGATCTACGACAAGCCGCCGATGGCCCAGCGGCTCCTAGGGCTCGGCGTCGAGTACCAGATCCTCGAAGCCTACAGCCGCGATCGCGGACAGCGCTCGGCGAAGCTCGCCTTCAACGTCGGCCAAGGTACCCAAGACATCGGCTTCCGCAACGACATCCTTGTGCTGTTCAACATCGAGCCGTCGCGGGCGATTCGGCTGCGCGTTAAGGACGAGAAAGGCGAGCCGACCATGGCCTCGTTCGTGGTTGAAGATCGCCAAGGCCGCATTTACCCCAACCCGTCAAAGCGCCTCGAGCCTGACTTCCCCTTTCAACAGCAGGTCTACCGCGCCGACGGTGAAACCCTGCGTTTGCCGCCGGGTTACTTCACCATGCGCTACTCAGGCGGCCCCGAGTACTACACGCGCACCAAGGAGCTGGCGGTCGAGGCCGACGGCCCTGAAGAGCTCGCCTTCCAACTTCAGCGCTGGATCGATCCGTCGAAGTACGGCTGGTGGTCCGGCGATCACCACGTGCATGCCTCCGGCTGCGCCCATTACAAGAACCCCACGGAAGGCGTGCAGCCCGAGGCGATGCTGCGGCAGGCGCTGGGCGAGAGCCTCAACATAAGTTCGGTGCTGACTTGGGGTCCCTCTTGGTACTACCAGAAGCGGTTTTTCAGTGCCGCCGATCATCCGCTCTCGAAAGAAGAGAGGCTCATGCACTACGACGTGGAGGTCTCGGGCTTCCCCTCGAGCCACGCCGGCCATCTGATCCTGCTCGGCATCAACGAGGACGATTACCCAGGAACGACGCGCATCGACGAGTGGCCGTCGTGGGATCTGCCGGTTCTCAAGTGGGGCAAGTCACAAGGCGGAGTGACTGGGTTCTCCCACTCCGGCTGGGGCCTACAGGTACGGACCGACGAGCTGCCCAATTATGAAATGCCTGGCTTCGACGGCATCGGCGCCAACGAGTACATCGTCGACGTGACGCACCCAGATACGATCGACTTCATCTCGATGGTCGACACTCCGTCGATCTGGGAGCTCAATATTTGGTATCAAGCGCTCAACGTCGGCTTTCGCACGCGCGTCTCGGGCGAGACCGACTTCCCCTGCATCTACCAGGAGAGGGTGGGACTCGGGCGCAGCTACGTCAAGCTCGATAAGCTCAGCTACGACGGTTGGATCAAGGGCGTCCAACGAGGCGAGGCCTACGTCAGCGACGGCAAGAGCCACTTGATGGATTTCGCCGTCAACGGCGCCGCTATGGGGCGGAACGGCAGCGAACTCGCGGTGAAGCCCGGAGAAACCGTGCGGGTCACGCTCAAGGCGGCTGCGATGCTGCCGCGCTTCCCAGACCCGAAGTTCCACAACCTGCGCTATGACGAGAAGCCCTACTGGGACGTCGAGCGGGCCCGTATTCCGAATACGCGCGAGGTTCCGGTCGAGATCATCGTCAACGGTTTGCCCGTGGCGACGAAGAGCCTTATCGCCGACGGACAGGTTCGCGAGATGGAGTTCGAGATTCCAGTCGAGCGCTCGAGTTGGATCGCGGCGCGGATTCTGATGTCGTCGCACACCAACCCGATGTTCCTGGTCGCCGACGGCAAGCCGATTCGAGCTTCGCGCCGCAGCGCCGAGTGGTGCCTAGCGGCGGTCGATCAGTGCTGGACGCAGAAGGCGCCGCGAATCCGCGCCGAGGATCTGGAAGCGGCGCGCGCCGCGTACGATCATGCGCGGGCGACATATCGCCGGCTGATCAGCGAAAGCGAGGTCTACTGACCCGCCTGGGCTCGGGCCGAGAGCACAAGCCCGGCTTGCCGATCGCGAGCTGCGCTCCCGCTCCGTCAATATTGAGGTCCTTCCGGTTTCCCCTGGAACCGCTCACGAATCACCGCCCTCGCGCGCGTAACGCGCGCGATGCCCGAACCCTGCCCCTTCCTGACATCGCCGCGAGCGGTTCCAAGGGAAACCGGAAGCCTTGACTCCCAATCCAAACCCGATCTGCGATCGGCAACCACCCCCATCCAGCTGCGAGACACGGTTCGGGGAAGTCCGCGTCTAGACTGCTAGCATGGGGGGACGGGGGGCTCACTCCCCGCTTACCGCGATCAGCCGCGACGCGAACCTGCTCCGCGCGGCTCGCTCGACGGCTGCATCCCAAGCCGCCGGACGCGACCGACCCCGTAGCCCGCCGGATCGCAGATAGCGGCAATGCGATAGGCGGCCATGGCCTGGGACAAAAAATGACACGCAACGGCCAATACTTGTTCGAGCATCCCGGCATATGCCCGATCTGCGAGGAGGAGGTCACCTTCGTCGCAGCACACTCCTGGTTTCGAGACCACCTGCTTTGCCCGAAATGCCAATCGATACCGCGTGAACGAGCGGTCATGCATCTAGTCCGACAGTTCTATCCGAGTTGGCGTAGCCTTGACATTTTTGAAATGGCTCCAGGAAACCGGGGGACATCTGTCAAGCTCCAGGAGGCTGCCGGTTACGTAGCTTCGCAATTCGAACCATCCCTTGCACTTGGCGAACGAAGCCCCCACGGATGGATCAACCAAGACGCGGAATCCTTGACCTACCAAGACGAGACTTTTGATCTGGTAGTAACGCAGGATGTTTTCGAGCACATCTTTGACATTGATGCCGCTCTGCTGGAGATCGCCCGGATCCTGCGGCCGGGAGGCGCCCACATCTTCACGACGCCGCTTGTAAACAAGACGCAACCCACGGAAGCAAGGGCTCGACGGGCGAAGGACGGAACGATCGAGCATTTGGCGCCGGCCGAATATCATGGAAATCCGGTCGACCCGGAAGGCTCTTTGGTCACCTGGCATTTCGGTTTCGACCTCGCGGCCAGGATCATGGAGTTGGCAAAGACGCCCACCATCGTCTTTTCGCTTGACCGCTTGGATCTAGGCATCCAAGCCGAGTATCTCGAAGTATTAGTCAGCTTGAAGGGTACGAAACCCACGCCGCCTGTCGAATCAAATTGATCGGCTTCTAAGCTCAGCGAGCACGCCCGCCTGAGAGCCCGCGCCTTGGCTATACTGTCCGTGCCATGACGATCGCAACGAAAACTCCGCACGGAGTGCGTTCGCCTACGCGATGGACCTTGATTCCATTGGCTATCGTGGTCGTCGCCGCGCCGTTGCGGGCCGATTCGGAGTCGGGCGGCTTCCAGCGGAAGGTTCTGCCGCTGCTCAAGCAGCGCTGCATGGTTTGTCATCAGGGCGAGAACGCCCAGCAGGGCTTGCGGGTCGTCAGCGCGGCGGGTTTACTCAAGGGCGGCGCAAGCGGTCCCGCAGTGACGCCCAGCAAGCCGGAAGAGAGTCTGCTGCTCGCCAAGATTAGCGGAGACAAGCCGGCCATGCCGCCGGCCGGCGAACCGCTAACAGCGGCCGAAGTCGCGCTGATCCGGCAATGGATCGCCGACGGCGCCGTTGACGATTCGGCGGGTGAACCGGAATCGCCCGAGTCCGTCTGGTGGTCGTTGCAGCCGTTCCGGTCTGTCGATCCGCCAGCCGTCGAAGACGCCTGGCTGCGGGGCGAGATCGATCGCTTCGTTCTGGCCAGGCTTCGAGAGAAAGGGCTTTCCCCGTCTAATGTCGCAGATCGCCGCACGCTGATTCGACGCCTGAAGTTCGATTTGCTTGGCTTACCGCCGACGCCGGAAGAAGTCCGGTCCTTCATCACAGACCGAGACCCGGCTGCGTACGAGAGGCTCGTGGACCAGTTCCTCGGCGACCCTGCCTACGGGGAGCGCTGGGGCCGTCACTGGCTCGACGTCGTCCGCTTTGGAGAGAGCAACGGCTATGAGCAGAACCATCTGCGCAACAACGCCTGGCCCTATCGCGACTGGGTCATCCGCTCGCTCAACGAGGACAAGCCGTTTAATCGCATGATTCTCGAGCAGCTTGCCGGGGACCAGCTCGCCCCGGGCGACCCGGCGATCGAAGCGGCGACCGGTTTTCTGGTGGCTGGCCCCCACGATACGGTCAAGATCCAGAACCCTGAAGGCGAGGCTCAGAAGCGCGCCAATCACCTCGACGACATCATCGCGGCGACCGCGTCCTCCTTCCTTGGGCTCACCGTGCACTGCGCGCGGTGCCACGACCACAAATTCGACCCTATTCCTCAACAGGACTACTACCGGCTGCAGTCAGCGTTCGCGGGCGTCCAGCACGGCGAGCGTGATTGGGCCGATCCGAAGGAAATCGCGGACTACAACGAGGCGGCGACGCCTTTGCGCACTGCGATCCGAGAGGCTGATGAAGGTCTCGATGCTCTCCGAGAAGCTTCGGCCTCGCTTGTTGAGGCAAGCGAGCAGACGATCCTAGAGCGCTTTCGCCCGAGCGTGGATGCCGCAGGAACGGAAGAATCGTTCGAGCCGGTCGAGGCGCGTTTCGTGCGCTTGACGATCGAGCAGGCCAGCTCAAGACGATCCATTGTTCAGCTTGACGAGCTGGAAGTCTGGACGGCCGGCGCTGACTCCCGCAATGTCGCGGTGCAAGGAACTGCGTCGGCCGGTTCGATGCGTAGCGAAGAGGCCAGCCCGGATACCTACGCTCCCGCAAACCTCACGGACGGCAGATTCGACAAACGTTGGATTTCGGGCGGCGGCATTCCGGAATGGGTCATGGTCGAACTTCCGGAGGCCGAGCGGATCGCTCGGGTCCATTGGTCATCGAACCGCCTGATGGGTTTTGGAGGCCGCTTCAGCCTGCCGATCCCCGAAGATTACAAGGTCGAGACCTCGCTCGACGGCAACGAGTGGCGTACTGTCGCCGACTCGGAAGGCCGGTTGCCGTACTCCGAAGCCGACCGCGAGCGCGTGCTTCTGTTCGCCGTCTTCACGGACGACGAGAAGAGCCGCTGGAAGGCCTTGGAGCAGCGAAAAGAGACATCTCGGAAGCAACTAAGCGACCTCAAGAAGCCTGCCGCCGCGTTCCTTGGCCGCTTTGAGCAGCCCGCGGAACCGAGCTTCATCATGGTTCGCGGCAACCCGATGGACCGAGGCGAAACGGTTCAGCCGCGCAGTCTCGCGGTACTTGACGGCCTTACGCCAAGCTATGAGCTCGCCCCGGAGGCGCCCGAAGGCGATCGACGCCTCGCATTGGCGCGCTGGATCGCGTCCGACGACAACGCCTTGACGGCCCGTGTGATCGTGAACCGCGTATGGATGCACCATTTCGGCCGGCCGTTCGCAAGGAACCCCAGCGATTTTGGAGTCAACGGCGGCGAACCGACGCACCCGGCGCTTTTGGAACGACTCGCCGGCCGCCTTGTGAAGAAGTACGGTTGGCGGCTCAAGCCGCTGCATCGCGAGATTGTGCTTTCCGCGGCGTACCGCCAGGCGAGCACGTTTCGTAAAGAAGCTGCGAACGTCGATCGTGACGCCGACTATCTGTGGCGCTTCCCTCCGCGACGCCTCGGCGCCGAGGAGGTTCGAGACTCGATTCTTGCGATCAGCGGAGCGCTCGACCGCACCATGGGCGGCCCGGGTTTCAGGCTCTACCGCTACACCGTCGACAACGTCGCCACCTACTATCCGATCGAGGACTTCGGCTCGGATACCTACCGCCGCTCGGTCTATCACCAACACGCCCGCTCCGTGAAACCGGACCTATTGGGCCAATTCGACTGCCCCGACAGTTCCTTGCCTGCTCCAAAACGCGTTTCGACGACAACGCCGCTGCAAGCGTTGAGCTTACTCAACAGCCCTTTCATGCTCGATCAGTCGAGCCTACTTGCTGAGCGATCTCTGCGAGAAGCCGGCGAGGATCCGGGGGCTCGCATCGAGAACATATGGAGGCTGGCGTTCGGTCGAACGCCGGACTTCCGCGAGAGCGACGAAGCCCGCCGATTCATCGATGAGCAAGGCTGGCAGTTGTTTGCCCTCGCGATCCTCAACGCCAACGAGCTTGTCTATGTCTTCTAGGCGCGTAACACGCCGGGATTGGTTCGCCGATCTGACGACGGGGCTCGGCGGCGTTGCGTTGGCGGCGATGCTGCCCCGGCAGGCGGGCGCGGACGGACGAACCCATTTTGCGCCCAAAGCCAAGCGTGTGTTGCAGATATTCTGCCCGGGCGCGGCTTCGCACATCGACCTTTGGGACTACAAGCCCGAGCTGCAGAAGCGCTCCGGCGAGGCTCCGCCAGTCGACGCGGAACTGGTCACATTCCAGGGAAAGAACGGAGCGCTCATGGGCTCTCCTTGGAAGTTCATGCCGCGCGGCCAATCGGGCAAGCGGATTACCGAGCTTCTGCCGCATCTCGGCGGTTGGGCGGACGAGATCGCTTTCGTCCACTCGATGACCTCCAAAACCAACACGCACGGCCCCGCTTGCGTCTACATGAACACGGGATTCACCCTCGAAGGCTTCCCGTCCGCCGGAGCTTGGACCAGTTATGCGCTCGGCTCCGACAACAACAATCTGCCGACCTACGTGGCCATCCCCGACATCCGCGGCGAACCCCCTGCGGGTCCGGCGAACTGGGGCGCCGGCTTCCTGCCGGCCGAGCATCAGGCAATCGTCTTCAACGCCCAGAACCCGATTCGGAATCTCGCCCGGCCTCCGTCGATCAGCAGCGGCGAGGAGCAAGCGACTCGAGATTTCTTGGGCATCATCAATCGCCGCCACGCTGCAACACGCCCCGGCGACGACGAGTTGCGGGCGCGCATCGAGTCGTACGAGCTTGCGGCGCGGATGCAGCTCTCGGCGCCCGAGGCATCCGACCTCTCCAAGGAAAGCAGAGCCACGCGCGAACTCTACGGGGCCGACGACTCGAACCCGCTCAAGGCCGCCTACGCCCGCAACTGCCTACTGGCGCGTCGACTGCTTGAACGCGGCGTGCGCTTTGTGAATCTCTTCTGCGCTTCGAGGGCCTCCGGCGTCGACGGTCTGCTCAACTGGGACGCCCACAAGACCCTGAAGGCGGACTACGAGCGGCATTGCCCAGTCCTCGATCAGCCGACGGCCGGCTTGCTCCGAGACATGAAGGCGCTCGGGCTGCTCGACGATACGTTAGTCGTGTGGGCCACTGAGTTCGGTCGTATGCCGACGCACCAGGAAGGCACCATCGGCCGCGACCACAACCCGCATGCGTTTACCGTCTGGTTCGCAGGCGCGGGAGTGAAAGGCGGCGTCAGCTACGGCGCAACCGATGAGCTCGGGGGCAAGGCAGTGGAGAACGTCGCCACGCCGTACGACTTCCATGCCACGATGCTGCACTTACTCGGACTCGACCATGAGCGACTCACCTGGTATCACAACGGAATCAACCGCCGCCTCACCGATGTTCACGGGCAGGTCATCCGTGAGATCTTGGCCTGAAGCGCACTCGATCGCGTGCGCGACTTGTAGCCCTCGCACCGGGTTATTAGAGTAGTGGCCGACCGAGCGAGGCAGGAAAGGATGCTGACAGTGAAATCAAATCGGCGCGCAGCCTACGTGATGGTGGTGCTGCTCGCCGTAGCGGCCTGCGGCTGCAGCTGGACCGACGAGGCCGGCAGAGCGGACAACGGCGAGGCGGCGGGGGCGTCACCGCCCATTGACTCGGGTGGAGAAACCCCACAACCTCCCGGCAACTTCCATCTTGGCGAACCGCGCGACGACCTGGAACGCTATCTCGGCCTGTACGGCGACCCCGGGCGCGGCCAGTTCTTCGTCGCCGAGGCGAGGCGCCCCGAGTATGCGGAGCAAGCGCCGGAAATCCCACCGGGATACCTAGCGATTGGGGCCATGTGGGGCGACGTCGCGCCGATGCATATGAAGTCGCACTCCGAGATGAAGTTCGAACAAGTCGACCTCAGCGACTTCGCTCCGGACGAGCCCAGCGTCGCGCAGTTCGAATTTGGCCCGGACGGACGTGCTGTGGCCTTGACCTTCACGAGTGGCGGCATGAGTGAGTTTGGCCGCCGGCCCCGCGTCGGCGACCTGCCGGCGGATTGGCGGTAAGAGCCGGCTGACGTCAGTAGGGCGGGGCTGGAGTGTAATTGCCGGAGCCAAACACCATATCGGAGTAGTTGCCCGACGGAATCGGTTCGTCTGGGTCGAGCGCATACCGGTCGACGACGGCAGGGTCGAGCTCGATGCCCAGCCCAGGAGCCTTAGGAAGCTCGACCTCGCCGTTCACGACGGTCAACGGTTCAGTGAGAAGCTCTTCGATCAACGGGTTGCCGGTCTGATCCATTTCCACCGTGATAGCGTGGGATTGAGCGGCGACGAAGTGCATGTTGGCCGAGAGCGCGACTGCGTCGCTCCAGGTGTGCGGTGCGACACGTAGGCGGCGCACCGCAGCGGCATCGGCGATCCGCAGCGCCGCAGTCAGCCCTCCACACCGGCAGCAGTCAGGCTGAACAATCTGTACGATGCCTCCGTCGATCAGCTCGCGGAAGCCTTGCGGCCCGAACTCGTTCTCGCCCGCCGATAATGGGATGCCGTCCAGATCCTGCCTTAGCGCAACGAAGTCGTCAGGTTTCTCGGGCAAGAACGGTTCCTCTAGCCAGAATACGTCCGCGCGTTTGAAGTCATCGACGAGGCTGCGCGCCTGCTCAAGCGAGTAGCGCGCGTTGCCGTCGATCATCAAACGATTGTTCGGGCCGATGGCCTCGCGGACGGATGCGAGCGCGGCGCGGTCGTATTCGCGACGCCTGCCCAAACGCATCTTCATGGCTTGGAAACCGTTGGCAAGGTGACGCTCGGCTTCGCGTTGGAGCTCTTCGACCGAATCCTTCCACAACAGTGCGCTGGCGTAAGCGGGTACACGGTTGCGCTGGGCGCCCAGCAGCTCGAATATCGGCTTGCCGGCGGCTTTGCCGCGTATATCCCACAGCGCGATGTCGACGCCGCCCAGGGCTGAGACAGCGGCGCCCTTGCGGCCGTACCAGCGGGTCACGCTGTAGCAACGTTCCCATAGCTCCTCGACCTCGAGCGGGTCTTCACCGATCAGCAGCGGCCGCAGTTGCTCTTCGATGATCGAGCGGACCAGGCCGGGATGCGAGTAGACCGATCCGAGGCCGACGATTCCGTCGTCCGTGAAAACCTTTACCAAGCTCGTGAGCCGGCCGGTGCAGACCCCGCCAGCATATCGGAACCGCTTGTCGTCCGGGTATTCGTAACGGAGGTTGAGGACCTCGATGTCGCGGATAGTCACAGCGTTACCAGAATACGACGAAGGATAACAACGTGCCGGCGAGAATCACGGCGACGCCGAGCACGGCCGGCAGTATAGCGCAGCGGCCCAGCGCCAACTCCAGGCGACCAGCCGCGAGTTGGATCGGGAGCTGGCTCAACCGGCATGGTAGACTGTGCCCAATATTGTGCCACTCCGGGCGTAATGGAGCGCCACCGAGCGATACGCCCTTCGTCCAACATGCTGAGGGTGTTGCTCGGTGACTACCGGCGACAACGCTCGGTTTCTGGCTTCGGACCAGCAGGCCGGGAGTTCGAGTCTCTCCCCGTCCGCGATCGCTTCCACCGCCAGGGCTTGCTTAGCGGCACGGAAGGCGTGGGGCCATTTGAGCCGCCACACGAATGTCAGCCGTGAGAACCCCTGACCTCAACCCCGGCAGCGGCAACTGGAGCCACTTCAGCGGGCCGCTCGATCCTCTCTTTGAGGCGGCATCGGATTGGAAGCAAGAGCTCGCCGGTGTCGAGAAGCCTTGGCTGTGCTGGAACGTCAATAGTCGTTGGTGCGAACTGCAACAGAGCCTGGTAAAGGAGGTCGGCTGGACGCCGGTCGTCGGCTCCGACCCTCGCCATCCCGACCCGCGGCTGCTGCCCGGCGCGATCAAGATTGACTTCAACCGGCGTCTGCAGTTCCCCAACATGTGGATGCACTTCCCCCTGGATCTTGTGTATCTGTATGCCGATCGTCTCGCGTTCTGGCACTCTGACTTGCTGTGCCGGCGGGAGAACATGCAGTTCCTAGCGGGATCCTTCGATGGTCTCGAAAATGGACGGATGGCGGCGGTTTTCGACGACGGAGGCTGGCGCTACTTGCTGAGCCGCTCCCGCCATCGCTACTGGGAGCTTGCCGGCTGTGTGACTCGAGCAGCAAGCAAGTCCCTTTGGGATCATGGCGCCGGCTGGTGGCGACACTTCTATCTCCATCCGAATTTTCCGGCCCGGCGCGCCGATCAGACCAGAAACAAGTGGAACTGGGACCACGGCTACGGGATTATACATTGGAAACGGCATTGCGGCGGCAACGTCGTAGACCTGGGCGTGCGCCGGCTCGGCGAAGGTCACTGCACGTGGGTCGGACGCACGAACTACAGTCCTACAGTACCCGAGGGTGCTTCCCATGGCGAGTCCGCGCGGCCGAGCGAAAGCTCCCAGTTCAACCTTGGAAGCGAGATCGACGGGCGCTACGATCTGCGTGCCGTTGCTCAGCGTCTCGGGATCGACGACCTCCTGTCTGACAAAGTTTTGCGTTGAGAATCTCGCTTGCAGAGCGCGGCTCTCTACGGCTCCACTCGATGGCTACGCCTCCCGATCGATCTATCAATCTCATATAAAACGAGTTATACTCTCGACCCTGTGGATATTCACATTCTGGGATTTGCCCTTGTCAAAGTCTATGAACTTTGGTATGCTTATACAAAGCCGGGGAGGCTACCCCCACCGAAGCGAGACTAACCTCAACCTACAAAGACCCCTGAAACCCCTCCCCGGCGCCCCTTTTAGATATTCTCCTCACACCCCTGAACAAGAGCTTGCAAGACGCTGTCGTCGCCCCAACGACAGCGTCTTGTTTTTGGTCCTAAATTCATCTCTGTGGTACCTTAGACTTTAGTTTTCTTACGTTTACACGTGATGCGAATCGCCGTCTTAGGATCGACCGGATCGATCGGGCGCAACACGCTCCAAGTCGCACGCGAGATGGGCGCCGATCATCGGATCGAAGCGCTAACCGCGGGCCGGAACTTCGAGTTGCTCGCCAATCAAGCAATCGAGTTCCGTCCGAGGTTGCTTTCGATAGGGGCCGAAAAGCTTCGACGCCCGCTCGCCGAGCGCTTGGCCGAGCTCGGAGCGGGCGGCTACTGCCCGGAGATCTTGGCGGGCGATCAGGGCAACCGCGCGGCGGCCGAACTCGCCGAGGTTGACACGCTCGTCTCGGCGGCGGTCGGCGTGGTTGGCCTCGACGCCACCTGGCGTGCGGTACGCCGCGGCATCCGGGTCGCGCTGGCCAACAAAGAAACGCTCGTCGCCGCCGGAGAAATCGTGATGGCCGAGGCGAAATGCTCGGGGTCGGAGTTGTTGCCGGTCGACAGCGAACACAACGGCGTGCATCAATGCCTAAGGGCCGGGCTGCACGGCGAGGTCGACCGCATCATTCTTACCGCTTCGGGCGGCCCGTTTCGAAAGACGCCTGTTGCGGAGCTTGATGACGTGACGCCGGAGCAGGCGCTCAATCACCCGACCTGGAAGATGGGGCGACGCATCACCATCGACTCGGCCACGTTGATGAACAAGGGCTTTGAGGTGATGGAAGCGGTTCATCTCTTCGATTTTCCACCCGAACGGGTGCAGGTCGTCGTTCATCCGCAATCGCTCGTTCATGCCATGGTCGAGTACTGCGACGGCTCGGTCGTAGCGCAGCTTTGCCCGGCGGATATGAAAATGCCCATTCGCTATGCGCTTACACATCCGGCGCGCGAGGTTGGTCTGGCCGACCGCAGACTGTCCTGGGATCGTGTGAGACAATTAGAGTTTGAGCCTCCAGATATGGAGAAGTTCCCTTTGCTGGGGCTTGCCTATCGGGCTGCGGAGGCGGGCGGAGCCGCTGGCTGCGTGCTGAACGCCGCCGATGAGATTGCCGTCGAGGAGTTCCTCGAAGGCAGGATAGGGTTTCCGGCGATTGCCGCCACGGTGGCGGAGACGCTCGATCGTCTGCCGGGAGGTCCAGCGGCGTCGGTCGAGGAGATCCTCGCGATCGACAGCGAGGCCCGGCGACTGGCGCGAGGCGTCGCCGCCGATCGGGCAGTGCGGGTAAGCGGATAAATGACTTACGCTCTGGCTTTTGTATTCGTTCTCGGCGTCATGGTGCTGGTCCATGAGCTGGGGCACCTCCTCGCCGCGCGGCTGTTCAAAGTGCGCGTAGAGGCGTTCGCTTTCGGCTTCGGACCGCGACTATTTGGCTTCAAGCACGGCGACACCGACTACAAGGTCTGCCTGTTGCCGCTCGGCGGCTTCGTCAAGATGTCCGGGGAAAACGTCGGCGAGCCGAGCGACGAGCCCGACAGCTTGCTCTCCAAGCCGCGTTGGCAGCGAATTATCATAGCCTTCGCCGGACCGCTGTTTAACGGCATCCTTTCGGTCGTACTATTGGTCGGCCTCTTCATGACGCACTACGAGCGTCCGACCTTCTGGGCGGAGCCGGCGGTGATCGGTTACGTCGAGGACGACTCTCCGGCAAAACGCGCCGGTGTGGCGCAGGGCGATGAAGTGGTCTCTTTCGACGGCGAACCCACGCCGGACTGGGACAGCCTGCGCCGAGTCGAAGCCACGGCCGCGCTCAAGAGAGTCGAAATTGAGGTACGCCGCGAAGGACGCATCGAGCGAATGACGTTCGGTATCGATGCCGGCATGCACGGCATAGGAGCCGCCGGTTGGCACGAATCGGCGCCGGTCCGGCTCGGCCGCTCGCAGCCGGGGGCGCCCGCCTCGAAAGCCGACATCAAACCCAACGACGTCCTCGTTGCCATCGACGGCGAACAGATCGACTCCGTCGCCGAGGTGTTTGACCTGATCGGACGCTCCGGCGGAACGGAACTGACCCTCGACATATTGCGCGGAACCGAAGTCCATCAGACGAAGGTGACCCCAGAATACGACGAGCCGGCTGATGCCTGGCGGATCGGCATCTACCTCGGGCCCGCCTACGATATGGTCGTCACGCGCGCGGGCCTCGGCGAGGCTTTCCGGCTGTCGCTCAAACGAAACGCCGCCGACGCCACGCTGATCTTTCGCTTCCTCGAAGGGCTCTTCGAACAGCGCATGTCCGCGCGTTCTCTACAGGGACCGCTGGGCATCGCGCAGATGTCGGGCGAAGCGGCCGAGGCTGGTTGGCCGGCGCTGATTCAGCTCATGGCCGGCATCAGCCTCAATTTGGGCATCTTCAACCTATTTCCGATTCCGATTCTGGACGGCGGCGTGATTTTGATGCTTCTCGTCGAGTCGGTGATTCGCCGCGACGTTTCTCTGGCCGTCAAGGAACGCATCATGCAAGTCGGGTTGGTCGCCCTGATGCTGCTGTTCGCGTTTGTGATGTACAACGACATCTTGCGCGCCCTTCCAAGCTAGCTCCGGCCGCGCAGTCCTCAGCTACTTTCTGTCCAGAGGGAGCTTCAGCAAGTGAGCCGGCTTCCAGGCAGCGGGATCCCATTTCGAGCTCGGATCGAGCTGTAGCGCTACGAGGAAGTCGTCTTCACGAACTTCACAGCGCCGCACTTGGGCGCGTCCGTCGAAACCATCGGCATGGACGCGAACTCGAGCGCCGACTGAGAGCGGCAGGCTCGTACTAATGCAAAGCCCGTCTAGGCTCAGGTCCTCGAGCAAGCCGGTGCTGCTCACTGTCGAGCCACGCTGTTCCTCGAAACCGATCTCAACAAGCTCCGAGCACAAGTCGCGGCGATGTTCCCGTCTCTCTTCGAGTGGACTAAGTTTGAACACACGCATTCCTCGCTGAGCGTCATATCGTCTCAAGCGGCCCGAATTCGAGCTTTGTGTCGAAGAGATCGGAAACTCGTCCGGCAACATGACCTTCAATGTTCGGGTATGACCTAGGTAAGCCGTTTGCAGACAATGACTTGAAGTTCTCTTTGCGCGGACTCGCCTCGGCTGCGAGGCCCTGTGGAGACACTTCGGCACGGTTCGTACCGGGGTCCAGGTCCGGCGAACGACGCCAAAGCATACGGCCTAACCCCTGGTTTCCCTACAGCGAACGCCCGATTTCCCCTGAGTACGTAAGTCCCTAAACTGACATACGTTAGTTGCCGAATAGATTCGAAATATGACTGAGCTTCCACCGCTTCCGGCGCAGGACATTATCTTCGCGTTGAGTTCGGCCGGCATCTTGCTGTGGGCCTTGCTCTATATGGCCCGCTCGGGCGTGCTCGACGGCGCGCAACGGCGCACGGCGCGCAACAAGGAGCCTGAGCTGTTCTCGACCTTGGAGCCGTCACCAGGAGGAGGTCATCTTAGTTTCCTCGGTTCGTTGTTCGTCCACCTGTTCTTGGTAGCGCTGATTCCCACGCTGGGCTTGCTGTTTCCAGACCAGCTCGATTTCAACATCGATCAGTACGATCTTGTAATCGTGCAATTCAGGACGAAGGAAGCTCCGTTCCGTCTGCCGGCGGATCTGGCCGCGCGACGGCGTAAGGATCCCGTACCGGCTCCGATTCCTGATGACGCCCTGCCGGGGGATCAGGACGACCCGGGCCGCGGCAACCGTATCGACGCTCCGAAGCTCGAAAAGAAGCCAGGAGGCGAGCCGGCGCCGAAACCCGAGCGCGCCGTACTGGAGATCATGCTGCCCGAAAGGCCGGCGCCCGCCCGAGAGGCGCTGACACCGCTTGACCAACCCGAGCTTGTCGTTGAACTGGCCAAGATCGACGCAGCGAACACCGCAATGGAGTTCACCACTCCCGATCTGTCGACGATTCGGAACCCAGGGCTGCCTGCTTTGGCCGAGCTTGACCTCGTTCAGGCGCCCCAGCTAGCGGTCCACGCAGGCCAAGTCGGCATGTTGCCTCCGGGCTTGGTCCCGATCCGCGGTATGACGCCCGCGCTCGGGGACTTCGCCGGACCAGCCGATTTAGGACCCGACGGCTACAGCAGTCTGCTCGCCGACGGCTCTGGAGACGAAGTTGGTTCGCTGCTCGGCCAAGCCATATTCGAGGGAGCCCTCGGGGAGCTCTTTGGCGGCGGATCGGGCGAAGGCGGCATCGGAGGCGGCTCCGGCGTGGGCATCGGCGACGGCTCCGCCGCCGGCGCGTCGGGCGGAGGCGGCGACGGTTTCGGTCTCGGTTGGGGGGGGCGCAGCCCGGTGCCGCGAAAACTACACGGCATCATCATGATCTCGAACGAGGCCGCCTCGTTGCCTGAGGCGATCGGTGTGCTTACAGGCAATCCGATCTACACAGTTTACGTTGAGGTTCCGGAATCCTCGCGCAAGTGGGTATTCCAGGTCTGCATCCCGGCAGCCTCTGGAGGATCGCTTGATCTTAGCGGCGACGTAGTGCGCGTCGTCTCTCGCAAACGGGTCGATCCGCCCTACGCCTTCAAGAAGATTCCGCTCGGTCTCCGGCTAACCGCTGAACGCTGGCGCGCCATGCCCGAGCGCATCGTCGTCTACGCCACCGTCGACGAGGAAGGCGAGTTGGCGAATCTTCGGGTCGTCTCTGGAGCCGACCCGGAAGTAGACGGCTCCGTGCTCGCCAAGCTCCAAGAGTGGGACTTCGCTCCGGCCTACCGAGACGGCCAGCCGGTCGCCGTCGAGGCGCTCTTCGGCATCCCTCTCTGGTAGGTCTCGCAGCCTATCTCAGGTCACGTATTTCAGGTCTTTCCCTGTGATATGCTGGGACTTGAGCGTCTCTCGCCGGCTCTATGCTCGGCGCACCCGAAGAGCCCTCCAGCGGTCGCTCAGGCACGCACATGATTTCTGTTTTCTCCGGTAGCGAGATTCCTGCCGAAAAGCTGTTCGTCCTGTACTACCCGCCCACGATGTCCCATCAAAAATGGGACAAGTCGGTGTATGCGGCGACGCGCGCGAAAGAGGCTCTCGACGAGGCAGTTCGTCTGCTGAAAAGCTTTCACAGCCGTTACGTTTTGGGTCCTGGGCTGGCCTTGCACCTTGCCATCGGAGCGGCGGGCTTGGCGCTTCTCGGATACTGGCTGTGGGTATTGTTGACTGGTTGGGCCGAGTCGGAATTCGTCTCAGCCTTTCTAGCGCCGTTCGCTGGAGCAGCCCTCACCCTGTACGGGCGTTTTCGTCTGAAACGGTTCCTCGATCGACGGCGCCTTTGGAATGAATCCGGCGCCGCCGCTGTAGCGACCGAGCTCAAGGCGATGGAGAAGGCGATCACCGAGCTTCCCGACGACCCCGACGCTGAAGAGGCAGCCCCGGCGATGCGGCGCGAATGTCCCGTCGTGCTCAGCGAGATCGCGTTCCAGGGCGTGCACTACCACGCCTTTACTTACTTAGACTTCGTGCTCTTTCCGCACCTCAAACATCCGAGTCGTCGCGAAGAGCTGCCTTCGGCGCACAGCCTGCACCGCGACGCCTACTACGTCGGCGAGGTCGTCTACGACAGTTGGCGGTTGTTCCAGAAGGATAATCGTGACCTGGCCGATCCGCGTTTCGCCGGAAGCGGCGGCCGCCGCGGCGTCATCTAGAAGCGGCCCGCCGTTGAGCGCCGACCGTTCCTCCCGGCACGATCTTGTGCGGCGGGTTATCTTAGTAGCGGGAGCCTCCACTATGCATAACCGTTTGCTTGACCGTTTTCCCGGCGTGATCGGATTCCCGGTCACCCCTTTCGACGGAGACGACAACCTCGACGAAGCCGCTTTCAGCTCAAACGTCGATTTCTTGATGGCCTCCGAGTTGGCGGCGCTCGCTTTTTGCGGAAGCAACGGAGAGTTGCAGTCTCTCACTCTCGACGAATACCGCCGCGTCGTCTCACTCGCCGGGGCCAAGATCGCCGGCCAGAAAGGCTTCATTTGCGGCGTCGGACAGACGCTGCACAACGCCTGTGACCAAGCCCGCGCCGCGCGCGAAGCCGGCGCCGAGGCTGTGATCGTCATGGCGCCCTACTCGAACGACCTCTCGGAGCAGGGACTCGCCGACTACTACCGCCGCGTCGCCGGCGCCGCCGAGATTCCCTGTTTTCTCTACCAGACTAAATGGAGCGGCGTGCTGCCCTTGACCTTGCTCGACCGCTTGACCGGCGTTGAAGGCATCCAGATGGTCAAGGACGAGCATGGCAGCCTCTCGCACTACCTCAACGTCCGCACCGCTTTCGGCGACCGCTTCCACTGGATCAACGGCATGGCCGAGCCGTTCGTGCCGGCGTACTGGAACTTGGGCGTACGCACCTTCACGTCCGGCCTGGCTTGCTTTGCGCCGCAGACTGCGATTCGGATCTTACGCCTTGCCGAGGCCAGCGACTTCCCCGCGATCAATCAACTGCTCAATGATGTCGTCGTACCGCTCTACAAGCTTCGCAATCGACGACCGGGCTATAAGTGCTCGATGATTAAGACGGCCATGACGCTCTGCGGCCTCGCCGGCGGACGCGTCCGAGCGCCTTTGATCGAGATGAGCTCTGAGGATCGCGCCGATCTAGATGCACTACTAGAGCGTACAGGCGTCAAGGAAGCGGTGAAGGCATCCGCTCTCGCTTGAAGTGAAGTCCTGGCTGTTATCCCTGACTCTGGCAACGCTGGCCCTGCCCGGCGTATCATGCTCCTCGTTCGCCTCCGGACAGGCCGACCAAGCCCCCGCCGGCCCGGTCGACGAGCAGGGCCGGCTGCCTTTGCGCGTCGGTAAGCTCGTCAAGAAGCGGCAAATCGCTCCAGTAATGAACGTCGCGCATGCCGGTTGGCTCACCCGCCCCGAGCGCGACGCTGAAGAGCAGCCCGATCGTGTGGTTGAGGCTTTACGGATCCCATCGGGCGGAACCGTGGTCGACCTCGGCGCGGGCGTCGGCTACTTCACTTGGAGGCTGGCGCGCGCGGTCGGACTCCAAGGCCGCGTGATAGCCGTCGACATCCAACCCGGAATGATCGACCTATTGGCCGAGAATCTAGCTAAACGCGGCATCACCAACGTAGAACCGGTGCTCGCCGCCGAGGATGATCCGAAGCTGCCCGAGGGGGTTGATCTGGTTCTTTTGGTCGATGTCTATCACGAACTGCAGCAACCGGAACGAACGATGGAGCACGTCCGTCGCGCACTTGCGCCGGAAGGCCGTGTCGTCCTGATCGAGTACCGCAAGGAGGACCCCGGCATCCCGATTCAACCGCTGCACAAGATGACGGCCGAAGAGGTTCGGAACGAGCTCGAGCCGATGGGCTTTCGGTTGGACGAGCAGCTCGACTTCCTGCCGAGGCAGCACATCCTGATCTTCAAACGCGCGATCTAATAAACCAAGCCGAACGCCAGGCGGTTGGCAGAGGCGACATTCGTCGCATTTCTGCTACTATCCGGTTCGACATGCCCATTAGAACCATTCTCGTAGCGTCCGCCGCCCTCGCGGTCGCCCTGATTCTTGCTTGCGGCGGCGGTCCGGCCCAGTCTCGCGAGACGGTCACTAAAGAGACGGTCGATGCTTGGATGACCGAGCTGTCGAATTGGGGGCGCTGGGGCGACGACGATCAGCTTGGAACAATCAACCTCATCACACCGGAGAAACGCAAGCAGGCCGCTGCCTTGGTGAGCGAAGGCATTGCAGTGTCGCTCGCGCGAGATACGGAGAAGGTCGAAGCGCCAGACAACCCCAACCCGTTTGGCCATCGCATGCTTCAAACGGGAGCGACGACGAAGTCACAGTTCGTCAGCGACAACTACTCGGTCTCCTATCACGGCTGGGCTCACACCCACATGGACTCGTTGAGTCACATGTCCTGGCAGGGCAAGATGTACAACGGCCTCGAACAGCGGACCGAAGTCCTGGATGAGGGCGCAAAGAGCCTGGCTGTGACCAACTTCAAGAGCGGGATCTTCACTCGCGGCATTCTTATGGATATTCCTAGTTTGAAGGGCGTTGAGTACTTGGAACCCGGCACGCCGATTTATCCCGAGGACTTGGACGCCTGGGAGAAGAAGTCCGGCGTCAAGGTAGGATCGGGCGACGTCGTGTTTGTTCGGACCGGACGTTGGAAGCTGCGTGACGAGAAGGGTCCTTGGGCCGCTGGAGGAACCGCGGCCGGACTCCACGCATCGAGCGCTAAGTGGCTCAGGGAGCGCGATATCGCAATGCTGGGAAGCGATCTAGGAAGCGACGTGATGCCTTCGGGAGTCGACGGCGTGGTTCAGCCGATTCATCAGCTGATGTTGATCGCGTTTGGTACGCCAATCTTCGACAATTGCGATTTGGAGGCGGTGGCTGCTGAAGCGGCGAAACATGAGCGTTGGGAGTTTCTGATTACGGCGTCGCCCATTCCGGTGCCGGGGGGGACCGGCTCTCCGCTCAATCCAATTGCAGTGTTCTGAGTGGGCTTATGCTGCGGCCGAAGGGTCGATCGGTGACGCCTAGAGCGATCGGACTTGCTTAAAGGCTGTTTGCCTTGTCGACTTGGCTAGTCAGCTTCGAGAAGATCGTGGATAGTTCGTTTCCGACCGGAGGAAACGCAGCAGCCACGGCGATCGTAATGAAGCCTGCCATGAGAGCGTATTCGACCATATCTTGGCCATGCGTGTCGGACCAGATCTTGCAGCGAAGTATCTTGTCCCAGAGTATTTTTTTCATAGCATCCTCTCGGTGGACTACTTGCATGGTACCTGGGAACTCCTAGTGCCACAATTGGACTATTCGCCCTATTTTATATACTACTTTAGTCGTATGTCTAAGTACCTTGGGACCGGAATGTTTCGGTGAGATGCCGGCTGGCCGGCGCGAGAACTTATGAACGAGCTCGGAAGTGCGGATTTCATCGATTTTGGCTCGTTGCTGAACGAGCAAGAGGCGCTGGTGCGCCGTACCACGCGCCAGTTCGTGGAGGAGCGCTTCAAGCCATTGATTCGAAAGTGCTTTCGTGAAGGCTGTTTTCCCTTCGAGTTGGTCTCCGAACTCGGCGATCTGGGCTTCTTCGGGGCCAATCTAAGCGGATATGGATGCGCCGGCATGAGCGAGGTCGAGTACGGGCTGCTAATGCAGGAGTTGGAGCGAGGCGACAGCGGTTTACGCAGCTTCGTTTCCGTTCAAGGTAGCCTGTCGATGTACTGCGTACGAAAGTACGGTTCTGAAAAGCAGCGAAAGAAGTGGTTGCCTGACATGGCTGCCGGTAGGAAACTGGGTTGTTTCGGCCTCACGGAGCCCGCCTTCGGCTCGAATCCTTCTGGAATGCTGACGCGAGCGAGGGAGGACGGCAACGGGTTCGTTCTTAACGGCGAGAAGACTTGGATCACCAACGGCTCGGTAGCCGATGTCGCGATCGTTTGGGCGAAGCTCAACGACACGGACGAGATTCGCGGGTTCCTGGTCGAAAAGGGCTCGTCAGGCTTCACCACATCCGACTTGCACAACAAGCTGTCGATGCGCGCTTCAACAACGTCTAGCCTGGCTTTCTCGGATTGCCGCATCCCGGCGGAGAATGCGCTGCCGGGGGCGATTGGGCTCAAGGCGGCGCTCGACTGTTTGAGCCAAGCACGCACCGGCATTGGCTGGGGCGTCATCGGCGCGGCAATGGAGTGCTATGAGACGGCCCGGGAATACACGGTATTGCGCAAGCAGTTCGACGGGCGGCCCATTGCCTCGCACCAACTTGTACAGAACGAGTTGGCGTGGATGATCACGGAGATCAGCAAGGCGCAGCTCCTGGCGTTGCATGTCAGCCGATTGAAAGAGAACGGAAAGGCCCACCACAGCCAAGTCTCGATGGTCAAGCGCAATAACGCCTGGATGGCGCTCGAGGTTGCGCGCCGCGCCCGCGACTTGCTCGGCGCCAACGGCATCACCGACGAGTATCCGGTCTTCCGCCACATGGCGAACCTTGAGACCGTGAAGACGTACGAGGGGACGCACAACATCCACACGCTCGCGATCGGCGCCCGAGTGACAGGCGTCTCGGCCTACTTATGAGATTTTTTGTCCCGCTCTTAGTCGTGGTGGCCGCTCTGAATCTTTGCGGCTGTTCTGGAGAGGAGGCGACGCCGCAAGGTTTGGGCCGGATCGAGTTTCCCAATTCGGGCGCCGCCGAGTCCCAAGCCGATTTCCTCGAGGGCGTGCTGCTGCTGCACAGCTTTGAGTATGAGGACGCCCGTGAGGCCTTCCAGCGGGCGCGCAAGATCGATCCGGGGTTCGCCTTGGCGGCTTGGGGGGAAGCGCTGACGCACTATCACCCGGTCTGGAACCGTGAAGAGCCGGAACAGGGAAGAGACGCGCTGACAGACGCTCCAGATGCCTCGACCGATCGCGAAGCGGCGTATCTAGCGGCGGCTCGCGTGCTCTTCGGCGACGGCGAGCGCGAACAACGTTGGGCGGACTACGCCTCGGTGATGGAAGAGGTCGCAGAGCGTTATCCCGAAGACCTCGAGGCGCGCACGTTCTGGGCCGTTTCTCTCTTTGGGACAACCGGCGGAGAACGCGATTTTCGGACCTACATGCGAGTCGGGTCGATCGTCGAAGAGGTGTTCATGACGAATCGGGAGCATCCGGGAGCATTGCACTACTTAATCCATGCATACGACGATCCCGTCCATGCAGCGCTTGGCCTGCGCGCGGCGCGGCGCTACGCAGCGGTCGCCCCTAGCGCGGCGCATGCTCTGCACATGCCTTCACACGTTTTCTTCGCGCTCGGCATGTGGCACGAGAGCATAGCCTCGAACATCGATTCCTTCCAAGCCGCCGAAGACCGAGTCGCCCGTAAGGGACTGGGCGCGGAGTCGCGGGGCTACCATGCCCTCTGGTGGCTCGAGTACGCGTTGCTGCAGCAGGGCCGTTTCGCGGAAGCGCGCGAGAAGCTAGACATCGCCGCCGCGGACGCATCCGCGAACAACTCCGCTAGAATTCGGCTGCACTACTCGACGATGCGTTCGCATTACCTCATCGAAACCGAGGATTGGAACGCCGAGCTGCCGAGGGTTGCGGTCGAGGATCTCGAGGATCGGGCTCGCGGCACGGCGATATTTACTGATGGACTGGCGGCGTTGCGAAGCGGTGATCTCGCGGGAGCGAAGGCGGCGCTCGAGGCAATTCCCGCCGTTGAGTCCGGCCCTAGGATCGATGCGCTCGAACTGGAGGGGTTGATCCTAATCGAGGAGGGCCAGGCCGAACAGGGGTTGGAAAAGCTTGCCCTAGCCGCTGCTCTCGAGGATCGTACGCCCCTCGACTTCGGCCCTCCCGATCCGATCAAGCCGGCACACGAGTTGCTCGGCGAGGTTCTTCTGACAATGGGGTTCCCGGAGCGTGCCGCGGAACAGTTCCGCGCCGCGCTGGAGCGCGCACCGGGTCGTCGCTTGTCGCTCGACGGACTGAAACGGGCCAGCGCCGAGCGCTAACGCAAACACTGAAACTTCTACACTTCGTCGGGAACGACGAAAGGCGGCCGGTAATCGCGCGTGAGCATTTCGTTGGCCGCCGGGTTGCCGTGGAAGCGTTCGTTCTCCGGATCGAACAGCAGCTTGTCGCCGGTGCGATAGGAGATATTCGCAAGGTGGCACATTGCCGCCGAGATGTGGCCTTCGAGGATATCGCAGGTTAGATCTTCGACCTTGCGGCTCTTCACAGCAGCGAGAAAGTTGGCGATGTGCATCGCCGTGGTGTCCTGGGCGTCCGGGCTTTCTTCCGACGGGCCGGGCTCGCGCTTCTCGCCGAGGTAAGACCAGTAGCCGTTGCCGGCCATCGTCAGATAGCCTTCGCTGCCAAAGAAAAGCACGCCGACCGTATTGGAGCCGCCGCCGGATTTCTCGAGCAGACCGCATTCCCCGCCAGTATGGATGCCGCGCACCTCAAAACCGAGCTGCGAGTCGCCGTAGTCGAAGATCGCTTGCTGCGTGTTGGGAGTCTGCTGGTCGTCGTCGTAGACGTAGTGCCCGCCCATTGAGACGGCGTGCTCGGGCAAGGCATCCTTGCCGAGGCCCCAACGCGCGACATCCATTTGGTGGACGCCTTGGTTGCCGATATCTCCGTTGCCGTAGGCCCAGTTCCAGTGCCATTTGTAGTGAAAACGGTTTTCTTGGAAGTCCGCGGGGCGCGCCGGTCCTAGCCAGATGTCGTACTCGATGCCTGGGGGAACCGGCGAGGGGCTCATCGAGCCGATCGTCTTGCGGCGCTTGTAGCAAAGGCCCTTGGCCATGTAGACCTCGCCGATGAGGCCATTGCGCAGTTGCTCGATTCCGTTGATCTTGTGCGGCGTAGAGCGGCTCTGTTGGCCGACCTGCACGATGCGCCTGTACTTGCGAGCCGCTTCGACCATCTTGCGGCCTTCGAAGACATTGTGACTGGCGGGCTTTTCGACGTAGACGTCTTTGCCGGCTTGGCAAGCCCAAATTGTCGAAAGGGCGTGCCAGTGATTGGGGGTGGCGATGGAGACAGCGTCGATCGATTTGTCCTCGAGCATCTCGCGCTGGTCCTGGTACTCCTTGGGCGAAACCTTTTGGAACTTACGAGCCAGGGCTGCGCCTTCCTCTGCGTGCGCTTGGTCGATGTCGACAATAGCTACAACGTCGGCTTCGGAACTCTGGGCGTGTCCCCTGACGTGAGACTTGCCGCGCCCGCCCGTGCCCACCACGGCGACAGCGATGCGATCGTTGGCGCCGAGCACCCTTGAGTATTGTGCGGCGGTGAGAAAAGCCGCCGCAGTGCCGGTCTTGCTTAGGAATTGTCGACGATCGATTCCGGTCACTGCGAAAACCTCCGTGGGCGCTCAGAGACAGAGCGCGAGCTTCATCAGCGTAGCACGAGCGTTGAACCGTGAGGCGGGCTCCTGCGACACTTGGGATTCGCGTGGCAAGCGGCACATATCGGATTGCACAGGCGGGCTTTGTCGCCCTGGCGGCGGGCTGGAGCGTTGCGCTGCTCGACCCGGTCCTCACGGCGCACGTGCAGGGGGTGCGGCTAGAGTCGGTGCGGGCGTTCGCCTGGCCGACGCTGATGCTGCTCGGCGGCGTGTTCTTGCTCTCGTTGCTTGGAGTTGCGGCGGCTCGCCTCTTCCTAGGCGCGAGCGAGGAGGCGCTCTTGTCGGGCGCCCTAGGCGGCCCGGCAGCGGCGGCGCTGTGGGTGCTCGGCGTTCGGACTCCGGCGTGGGCCGCGGCTACTTGGAAGGAGGCGGCGTTCTGGTCGGCGGCGGCGTTGCTGTGCGGCAGCGCAGTTTTCTTCTTCGCCGAGGGGCTCGCGCGACGGCCTCGTTCGAGGCGCGCGGCGGCTCGCCTCGCGGCGTTGTCTCCGCTTCTGTTGGCTCTCGTCTTCCTGCTGCAGGCTTGGCGCTCGGGCCATGGACCGTCGACTGCGTTCGGCGCAGGAGCTGCCGTTTGCGGACTCGCACTGATCGCGGCCGCCCGATGGAGACGCGAACGGGCGACGGTCGCCGCGCTCGGTTTGGCGACCGCGGCGGCCATCGCGTTGGCCGCCGTGTCCGAGCCGATCCCCGCTGCGCCTGCGCCGCGCGTCGCCGCTTCCTCAGGGGAAGCGCCCAGGCGCATCGTGTTGATTACGATCGATACGTTGCGCCGCGACGCTCTGGGCGTCTACTCGCCGGAGCGATCTACGCCGCATCTCGATCGGCTGGCCGCCGATTCGATGGTCTTCGAGCACGCCTACTCTTCGGCGCCTTGGACACTGTCGGCGGTGACCGGGCTATTGACGGGCGTCTCATCCTGGACTCACGGAGTCCGCACGCTCGGCGACTCTCCAGCAGCGGGAATTCCGACGCTTGCTGAACGGCTGAATGCCGTCGGTTTTCGCACGGCGGCCTTCGCAGCGAATTACTTCCTGACGGATCGCAGCGCCGGACCGACGCTCGGGCGGGGCTTCGAGGAGTATCGCCCTTACCCGCTCGATCACCGTCCGACTACCGCCGCACTTACCGCTCTCGGCCCGAGGTTCCGGCACGCGCTCGGCCGCGACGCGTCGACCGACGACATCAGCGACGCGGGCTTGGCCTGGCTCGACGGATATCTCAACGACGACGTTTTTCTCTGGCTGCACTACTTCGACCCGCATGCTCCTTACGATCCGCCTGCCGCATACGCTCCTGAAGGGCCGCCGAACCCCGCCGTCGGACGGGCATTCGGCGAAGACTTGATGCGCCGTTGGCGTGCTCATCAGTTCTTGCCTTCGCCGGGGGCGGTGGAGTGGATGCGTCGGCTCTATCAAGCGGAGACGAGCTACGTCGACGCCGCAGCCGGGCGCGTCATCGATTGGTTGAAGCAATCCGGCGCGTATGAAGATTCGATGATCATCGTCACCAGCGATCACGGCGAGGAGTTTTACGAGCACGGCGGGCTCGACCATGGCCACTCCCTGTTTGACGAGTTGCTGCTCGTGCCTCTCTTGCTGAAACTGCCGAACTCGGAGCGCGCCGGACGGATCGAGAGGCGCGTCTCCACTTTGGCGACCGCGCCGACGATCCTACGTTTCGCGGACGTGGACTTCGACGCCGCCGAGATGGTGGCGGGCGATCTCGCGGGAGAAATGCCGGAGGGGCCGGAAGCGGTCTACGCGGCGGGAATCTATCGCGGCGCCGATCGCGAGGCGGTGCTTTTCGACCGATGGAAACTGATTCGCGAGGTCGATTGGGGCCGGACCGAACTTTACGATCTCGAAGCCGATCCGGAGGAGTTCACGAACCTGGCGGCCTCGCGCCCCGAGGAGGTTGCTTTGGGGGTGGCTCTGCTTGGCCGGCAAGCTTCCGAGGCGGCCGAACGTCGCGAGCGTCTCGGGTTGGGCGAGGCGCAGCCCATAACGTTCGACGATAACGATCTCAAGCTCCTGAAATCGCTTGGCTACGTTCAGTGAAGCGAAGACTCAGAGGCTCGTTCGACCCCGGCGGGATCCGCAGTGTTCACACCGAGGTCGCGGCGGAACGAGTCGCTCGCGTCTCCGGCGCGCGGGTACAGGGGACGAAAGGCGACATCGGTCCCGCATCGACGCGACTCAACCCGTCGCGATGCCGAGCCTTGGCAGGCGAGCTCCCAGAGCGTTGACGTTCGATTGCAGCCGGCGGGTCTCACGTCGCAAACGGGCGGTCTCGCCCACCACGAACGCCAAAGCCTGGTTGCTGTCGTCCGACGGTTTGTCGGCTGGGCCGGCAAACCCTAGAAGACCCTTTGCGCTCGCCTTTCCGACGTCGCCGAGAGTGTTGATCAACGGATCGTCGCCGTCGAGCAACTCGACGTCGACCAAGGTGCTCGCGAAACTGACTCGTGGTTCCATATCCCGAAGGCCGTTTGTCTTGGCCGGCGGGCAATCGTCGTCTGGCCCGCATGGCGTCGGCCTGAGCAGATAAACGTTGACTTCGAGCCGCACTTCGATTTCAGAACCTACCTCCGATTTCGGCCAGAATCCGTTCAGCGGAGCCAGTTGAACAGCCGTCGCCGGCGGCTGAAGCGGAGCCTGTCCCTTGGGCGGAGCGGTGCTAGTGCTGATGCTGAAGGTGCGAGTGGCGCCCGCATCGAAACAGTACGCCTTGACCTCCGCCGATGTATTTGCCGCGATCGTACGGTCGAAAGAGCTTGCACTTCCGAAACTGATAATCGTCAAAGTCTCACTGTTGTCCTCGACCAAGCGAACGACGACGGCATAACAGCCATTGAGGTCAACGGCAACGTCAAACACCGCAAGAAACTGATCTTGCCGTATTGGCGCGACGCCGCCTCGTCCAAACACATTGCCAGGTAGATCAAACTGTTTCAAGCTAACAGTGCCCATCGCTGGTTCCTCCTCTGTTCTTTCTTCTCTTCGAGCCTCAATGGGACCTACGAGAGGAGGGAGCCAGTCGGATTGCCGCCTGGGCAAATATAGTTCAGGCGAGCTTCTGAAAGATCGCAGCGCCGGCTCAACCGCAGCAGCCTCACACTGCATCGAGCCGACTGAGAAACAGGCTCATCAAGAATGCGCATGGAACCGGGGGTCGGTTTCTGTTCTGCGCCTAAGTCCTTGACAAGAGCCAGCCGATGAAGCCTTGAGCTCTCACATCTCTGTTCAGCGGTGCAGTAAATGGACTCTCGAGACGGCGCCCTCGAAGACGAGCTCGGACTCGGAGAAGCTATGGCGCAAGGCCGGATGGGTCAGAGTGAACGCTGCTTGGCGTTCGGGCGACTCGCGTACGCAGACGGCGTTGTGCTCGACGATTACGACGAACGCTCGCTGGACTCCGGCAAGAACCGCGGCGTCGCCGCCAAGGCCGCGGCGGTACGAAGCCGGCAGACCACGCAACAACAAGTAGTAGTCGACGGCCCCGGAGGCGACGCTGGGCGCGCGTGTGACGATTGCGTCGCCGGCGCGCAGTTCGTTCGCGAGGCGGTCGACGATCGCTTCCGCGTCGAGAAAGCGCCCGCGCTGCAGAGTACACGTGTCAGAAAGATTTCCGGCCTGCGCCCAGGTCGTATACGCCACTGAGGTGACTATGAACGTGGCGAAGGCTGCTAGTGGAGTCCGTCCTCCGAAACGTTCCAAAGCCTTGAGCGCGAGCGAAACGCCTGCACCGGTGAGGATGAGCGCAAGCGGTAGAAGAAACTGAAGCACGCGCGGTTCGGGCGCGACGCGTTGCGCGGCGATGAGCAACGCGGTCGGCACAACTGCGGCGATGAACAAGCGCCGAAGACGGCCGTCAACCGCCAGTCCGGCGAAGGCTCCACATAGGCCGACAGCCAGGACAAAGTACAGGACGAGGCTCCAATCATCGCTCCAAGCTTGGGCCGATAGGGCGAGCTCGGACACGATCTTCTCGCGCCACGCCGCTGGGGGGAGCGGCTGTACGTAACGATTCGAAGTGATCTTGGCGAGGCCGCCGCGAACGACGGCTGGAAGGTAGAGCACAGCGGCCAGAAGCGCGCCGATGATAGCTGTAGCCGCCGCCGACTTCGCGACATACGTGCGGCGCTGGGCCGAGAGTACAGCCCAAGTCAGAGTGGCCGCCAGGGAGTAGGCCGCAGTAGGAACGCTCCACAAGGAACACGCGAAGAGTGCAGCCAGCAGCGGCCAGACGGCTGTACCACCTTCTTCCTCGAGCCAAGTCGCGAGCAGCAGCGCCATGACGAAGAAGAGCACGACCAGAGAATACCCGCGTGCGTTCGCCGAGAAGTCCACGAGTACGGGGGAGGCTGCGACCAGCGCGGCGGCCGTGAGCGCGGCGCGGCTGTCGAAGATCCGTCGCGCAACTGCGAAGGATGCCGGAATCGTCAAGGTCCCGGCCAGCAACGCCGGGAGCCTGATCGAAGCCGGCCCGGCGCCGAACAGCTTGTAGCTCAGATGCACCCAAAGCGTGTGGAAGACGTGATTGTTGGGCTCGGCGTAGTCGCTGACGATATCCAGCAGGCCACGCCGCGCCCAACGCAAGAAGGTGTGTGCTTCGTCGTAGCGGATCGGAGAATCGAGCAACGCCGAACGCAGGATCAAGCCGCCCGCGGTAATCGCCGCCAGCGCGGCGACCTCGGTTGGATTGCCGGCGATCCACTCCCTCAGTTCGCGTCGGCGATCGGCTGAGAAGACCTGAGACGCTCGTATCCAAGGTTCGAGCGCCGCCTCCAGTCGATCTCGCGCTACAACCAAAGCAAGACCGGTTGTGGCCGCGAGGACTGCCGCTGCCGCAGAGAACAAACGCAGCAGCGAGAGTGCATCGGCGCTGATCGAAGCGGGTGAGCCGTCCATTTCGCTCAGCGGCCCAAGAATGTCCAACATCGTTCGCGGAGCGGCTGCGAACGCCGCGGCGACCAGTGCGGCGACGGCCGTCCCGGCCGCTGCGGCCCGCAACAACATCCTTGAGCTCACTGGGCCTCCAGTGCCTCGGCGAGCATCTTAGCGACCTTTTCGTGGCCGGCGGCGGTGAGGTGGAAGTCTAGGTCGAAGAAGTCGCCGCGGGTTAACTTCGAGCCGATATCGAGCAGCTCGACGTGGGCGGGTATTTCGTCTTCCAGCATCGAGCTGAGGGTTTCGGCAAGCAGCGGCAGGAACCAGTCCCTTTGGGCGTCCGGCTCGTCGAGTTGGAAGATGAGCAGACGATAAGGCGACAGGTCCAGCCGCGAACTGCGCAGAGCCGCGAGGAAGGCGTCGACTTCGCGGCGGCGACCCTCGGGTTCACGCCAGTCCGGGTTGTAGCCGAAACTTGGTTCGCTCGCTGCTAGCGGCGGCCACCCGACTGCGTGCAATCGGTGAAGTGCTGGCTTCGCCAAGAGATCTGTGTAGAGTCGATAGGAGTAGCGCGGAAAACGATAGACGACCTCGCGCCCGCGGCCGCGCACTGCCTCCTCGTACTCGGCACGATCACGCACAGGCAGGGCGCCGGTCAGTCCGGCAAACGAGCTGTTCTCGCCGAAGTCGTTCGAGGAGTACTGCAGCAGCAAGACCTGAGCGTGGCTGCGCTCGATTCGATCGAGCATGCGAAGCTCGCGAACGGCGGCGTAGGAGGAGACGCCGGCATTGAGGGTCTTGCGTCCGGTGAGCGCGCCGAGACGTTGAGGAAACGCCTCGTGCTGCTCGACCCCCCAGCCCATCGTCAGCGAATCTCCGAGGGCAATGATCTCAGGTCCGACCAGGGCTTGCTCGGAGTCGCGCAGACCGAGACTGTTGATCTGGTATCGAGTGCTGAATTCGGTGTTCTCGAAGACGCACTCGCCGGGCTTGAGCCCGTATCCAAGCTCTACGTCCCACTGGGCGCATTCAGGCAGATATTGGATGATGTTCAAGTCCAGCAAATAGAGCTGTCTAGCCAAAGGCTGCACGGCCACCAGAGCCGCAATTCCAGAAATGTGCCGGACCATGTAGAGAGCGGCCTCGGCCAAGCCCGCCGTCGTGCAGGCTAGCAGCGGCAGCGATAAGAGAGTCGCGCGCGGACGCTTGGCGCCCAGAACGAGCTGAAGCAGCACGCCGGCCGCCGCGGCAGGCGGCGCAAACCGGCTGGCGGCGACGCAAAGCGCGGCGCCCGTTACCACTGCGACCAATAGCAACGCAACGGCTGTTGGGCGCAGCCCTTCGGGTTGATGCGCTGCCGCCCAGAATGCCGCCGCGAGCCAAGTCGTCCAGGCAATCAGCAGAGAGAAGTCGGAAACCGCGAGGCCCTCGCGACTCTGGATCGTCCAGACGGCGACGAGCCAGCCGATCGTCGCCGCCGCCGGGGCCGCCCAGCGCGCTGCGCGCTGCGATTCGACGCTCACCCTACCGAAGCCTCGCTCGGGCCCTCATCTGAGACATCCGCGTCCGACAAGCATCAGCTTGCACATCTTACTAAAGTGCGCTTTGGGTTCTCGACGCAAAAAAAGAGCGCGGCCAGCTGGGCCGCGCTCGATGTTGATCTAGGGGGAACCGCACCGGTTTGAGCGGCCGTGCCAGCCGTACGAGGGAGGACAGTGCAAGCAGTGTGATGGAGAACAGGCGGAATCGGCCTAGACCTCCGCCGTTTTTTGGACCGGCACGGCGGCGTAGGAAGCCGAGCTGCTGCCGACCGGACTGCCTGCATAGGATCCGCCGCCGGAGACGAGGAAGTCGGGATAGCAGCTCGAGCCGTGTTCGCCGATGTCGAGACCCTGAATCTCTTCCTGCTCGGTGACGCGCAGACCGACGGTGGCGTCCACGATCTTGAATAGGATGAAGGCCGTCGTGAAGGTCCAGACGAAGCAGATCACAATGCCGGTGATCTGGATGCCCAACTGCCCGACAAGGTCATAATCGGAATGCCCGCCGAACAGCGGGCCAGCCTCATGGAACAGAGCCGCGCTGAGAGTGCCCCACACGCCGCAAACACCGTGAACCGAAATCGCGCCGACCGGATCGTCGATCTTGATCTTGTCGAAGAACAGTACAGCGAAGACCACGATGACGCCGGCGACGGCGCCGATAATGATCGCGCCCAGCGGAGTGACGATGTCGCACGGAGCGGTGATGCCGACCAAGCCGGCCAGCACGCCGTTGAGTGTCATGCCGATGTCCGGCTTGCCGAACTTCATCCACGAAGTCAGCATCGCCAGAATGGCTCCGGCACACCCCGATAGGAACGTGTTGACCGCAATGCGGGCGATCGAGCCGTCGGCGGTGGTCGTCGAGCCGGCATTGAATCCGAACCAACCCAAGAAGAGGATGAAGACGCCAAGAGCGCCCATCGTCAGATTGTGGCCGGGGATGACTCGCGCCTTTCCGTCCTTGCTGAACTTGCCAAGCCGCGGCCCGACGACGATCGCGCCGGCCAGCGCGGCCCACGCGCCCACCGAGTGGACGACGGTCGAGCCGGCGAAATCGTGGAAGCCCATATCGCCCAGCCAGGCCGGGTTATCGCTGATCAGCAGGCTGCCCCAAGCCCAGCTTCCGAAGACCGGGTAGATGAGCGCGGAGATGACGAGCGAATAGATCAAGTAGCCGGAGAACTTTGTGCGCTCGGCCATCGCGCCGGAGACGATCGTGGCCGCCGTCGCCGCGAAGACGACCTGGAACATCCAGAAGGTGTATTCCCATTGTCCGTCGCCGTTTGAATTATCAGGCGACATCATGAAGTGATCCGTGCCGAAAATGCCGTTGCTGGCGCCGAACATCAAGCCGAAACCGAGCGCCCAGAACACGATCGCACCCATCGACATGTCGAGCATGTTCTTCATCATGATGTGAGCGGCGTTCTTGGCTCTCGTGAAGCCTGCCTCTACGAAGGCGAATCCGGCCTGCATCCAAAAAACCAAGCAGGCGGCCAGCAACGTCCAAAGGATGTTGGCGTTCTGCTGGACGTCGGCGGCGGTTGCCTCTCTTTCCTGCGCCCAAGCCGTCGAAGCGGTCAGGGCGAATAGGCCTAGGGCGCCGAAACTTCGGCTCGCGGTCACTCCCAGGCTGAAATCTTTCAGTAGCGTCATCCTCATCACATGCTCCTACGCAATACTTGCGACAGCGCGTCCCAGGGCCGCCGCAAGGGCCGCGACGACGGGAGACACGCGCAAAACCATACTTCCGGGTGAGGTTTCCGACGTCCTGGTCAGAAAGGAAGGCTGAAACAGACGCCTTCGCCTGTCGGTGCGCGCAACTCGCGGATACCGCAGTTACGGCGCATCAGTGAAGCAAGGGGAAGCTCTTCGATGAGTTTCCTTGTTTCGGAGTCCACTATAGCGTTCAGCTCGTGCGGGGGGGAAGCAGATTATTTCTATGCGGCCCATAAACGGGAGCATTCCACTGGGTCAGCCCTCTGAAATGAGCCGTTTCCGGCCGATAAGCGGTTGCAGCTTGTGTCAAGTCGACCCCAGCCGATTCGGGTGCTCATCGCCGACCGCCATGCGATGTTTCGCGCTGGGGTGCGGCTGCTGTTCGAATCCGAGAGCGACATCGAGGTGAGCGGAGAGGCGGGAGACCCTAGACGGGTCGCGGCGGCGCTGGCCGCCTCGCCTTCCGACGTTGTACTGCTGGACCTTGAGCTCGACGAGTCGCTGCCCGGCCTCATCGAGTCCTTGGCCGGAATGGCTAAGTGCGTCGAGCTGAGCGGTTCCGACAACGTTGCGTCGCTTTCTCGATCTCTCGATCGCGGTGCGCTCGGCGCCGTCTCGAAGAGCGCCCCTTCCTCAGCGCTTGCGCAGGCCGTCCGCGCGGCGCGCCGAGGGTTGCGTTGGAGCGATGAGATCGTCAGCGCGTATCGTCGTGAACGAGGGTTTCAAACTGTCACTTCTCACGGCAGGGGCGGCGAAGCCGGCCCCTTGGGGACGCTGACCGGGCGGGAACGAGAGGTGGCTGCGCTCGTGGCGCAAGGGCTGCGCTACCGCGACGTAGCCGAACAGCTTCGCATCAGCGATCACACCGTGAAGAATCACCTGCGGCGCATCTTTCACAAGCTTCAGATCCGAAGCCGCGTCGAGTTGGCGATTCAGGAGAGCCAGGGGAGCGCCTAGCGCGGCGGCCTGTTCGGAGCCGGTTTCCTTTCTTGCGTGGAGCGCACTCCTTTGGCTCTCCGGTATTCGCCTGGGGCGTCGCCGGAAGCGATGCGGCCCATGCTCGGAATTGTACGGTGGGTCGATGGTCAGAGTTCGCCTGGAGTCTATCGGCGCGGCTGCTTCATGATAAGATTCGTGAGCGGACAAGCCCCGAGAGCTGTCCGCGCGGTCGCCGTTCGTGCGCCCGATCCTCGGGCCGCCGCGGCTCCGAGGCGGCGCTTTGGCCGGTCCGCCGATTCTGTCAGACGGGACTCTTTGGAAGGTCATGCGTTTCCTTGTGGTCATCATCGCCCTCGCCGCGTATACGCCTTGCGCGTCGGCGGTCGAGATCGCGACTGGATCGATGCTCGGCCTTCGCTACAAGTCGGATCAATTCTATGTACGTTCCACGCCGCGGGGGAAGTGGAAGCGGACCTACGACCAGAAGCCCTATCGCAAGGAGGCGCGCGGCAAGTTGATGGCGCTGCGCCTGGCTCAGGGCATTTTTCGGGATGAATGGCTGACTGAAAGGCCGTTTGATCCTGAAGCGAACACCCGGTCTCTGATTGAGGAGCTGGACCTCTACAAACGACACGGCGTACTGGGGCTCAGCGTGAGCCTACAGGGCGAGGACCCGGCCTACCAGGAGCAGACAGCCGGCGTGACCCGGCTGGACGGCGCGGTTCTCGGCAAGAGCGCCGGTACCTTGGTCTCGGCGTTTCAGCCGGACGGTTCGCTCAAGAACGACTGGATGGAGCGGCTCGAGACTCTGTTGCGCGCCGCCGACGAACGCGGCCTCATCGTTGTCGTGATCTACTTCTACCAGGGTCAAGACGAAGTATTCGAAGACCAACAAGCAATACTGAATGCGGCGCGCAACGCCACGCAGTGGTTGATCGAGAAAGACTTTCGGAACGTGATCATCGACGTCGCCGATGCCTGGGACGTCGAGATGGGCGATTGGGACCACGGGCGTTTTATCTCCCGCAACGTAGCTAGCTTGATCCAGTACGTTCGCGAGCAATTCAACGATGCCGCCTATCTTCTGCCGATCGGCGCATCGAGCGGCGACGGCATGAGTTACCCTAGCTCGTTGGCGCAAGTCTCCGACGTGGTATTGCTGCACGGAAACGAGCAGTCCGCTGGCGAAAAGCTGGCACGCCTGAGGGAGTATCAGGACTATGGGCGGCCGGTGTTGATCGTGGACGACGACAACGGCCGGAGCAGCAGATCGGCCGATCTCGCGCGTGAGCGAGCCAGCGCCGACGCCGTGTTTCGCAGCGGCGCGGGATGGAGCTACACGCCGTGGGGCTCCGCCCAGCGCTTTCCCTTTACCTATCAGCCCGCCGAGACAAGCGCTTTTGAAGATGGAGAGCCGCTGGCTCAGCGTGAGACCGCCTACTTCCGCGCCATATTGGAGCACATCGCCAGGCTGACTTTGCGCAAGCCGCCCACCACCCAGCCCGGCAAGAAGAAATAATAGCGAGGTGGTGTTTTCGCTATCGTAGATAGTAGCCTCGCGAAATGCTTTCGAAGCTGCGCTCTCTGCTCCGCCGCCCACCTCCCCCGCCTCCCCTGCTCGGGCGGCCGAGGGTGCGTCGAGAGAAAAGCTATTCGGCCGACAGCGGCTACGTCTATCAGTACTTCCACGAAGGCTATCGGGAGACTACGCTCGACGGAGAGCTTGGGGCGGAGTACATCTTCGATGTCAGCTCCGACCGTAAGGCTCGATTCCGAACGGCCGTTTTCCTCGGTAACCGCGTCGTGGAACAGTGGCAGGAAGAGAACGGTCGCGAACTCAACATGACCGAGCGCTACGCTCTCGTCAAGATGACGCTGTTTGAAGCGCTTGACGAACGGGAGGGTTCCGAGGAGGCTGCCCTCGTCGTGCGAGCCGGCGTCGCGGATATCTCTCGGCACGCCGAGTCTCTGGACTTTTAGCCCCGCTTAGGCTGCGCGCCTACCCGAAGGAGCCTTGATGCCCGATCATCCGCCGAAAGCTTACGAAAACCTAACGTTTCTTCACAGTGCCTCGGCGCGCCCGATTCGCATCCTCTCCGAGTACGTGGAACCTCGCTCGCGCCTCGATCAGCATGGCGTGCGCGACACGATCGTCTTCTTCGGCTCGGCGCGGTTCGTAGACCGTGAGCGAGCCCAGGCGATGCAAGCCGCGGCGCAGACGCCGAGCGAGCACACGAAAGCCCAACAAATGCTTGACGGCGCTCGCTACTACGAGGATGCGCGGCGGCTGGGCGGGATGCTGACGACTTGGGCGCACGAGGTGAAAAACGACGGACGGCATTTCGTCGTTTGCACCGGCGGCGGGCCCGGCATCATGGAGGCGGCCAATCGCGGCGCGCACGAGGCGGGCGGCCCCACGGTCGGGTTCAATATCAGCTTGCCGTTCGAGCAAGAGCCCAACCCCTACATCACGCCGGATCTCTCCTTCGACTTCCACTACTTCTTCATGCGCAAACTCTGGTTCGCCTATTTGGCGAAGGCCTTGGTCGTGTTCCCGGGTGGTTTCGGCACCCTCGATGAGATGGCGGAGATGTTGACGTTGGTGCAGACCAACAAACTGCGCAAGGGCATGTTGACGTTGATTTACGGCAGTGAATTCTGGAAGAAGGTCATCAACTTCGATGCGCTGGTCGAAGCGGGGACGATCAGCCCTGAAGATCTTGAACTGTTTCGCTACGTCGACAGCCCCGAACAGGCTTTTGAAATGCTCACACCCTGGCTTCGCGCCAACTATCTCCAGGGCTGATGTTGGGGAAAAGGGAGAACGTGATGCTGCGATTTTCACTTTTGGGGGCTGGCCGGATCGGCCGCATGCACGCCCGCAACCTGGCCGCCGATCCGCGCGTGGAGTTGGTCTCGGTCTACGACGTCGACCGATCGGCGACGCGCGGCGCAGCGGAAGAGACTAATGCCTCCGAAGCTCCCAGCGTCGAGGCGGCGATTGCCGGCGTCGACGCCGTGCTGATCGCCTCGCCGACAAAAACCCACGTCGACCTCATCACCCAAGCCGTCGAGGCGGGCCTGGCGGTGCTGTGCGAGAAGCCGATCGACCTCGACATCGATCGCGTTGAGGCCTGCCGCGAACGGATCGCCGAACTCGGCTCCCGCGTGCAGGTCGGCTTCAACCGGCGCTTCGATCTCAGCCACGGCGGTCTGCAAAGAGCGGTTCGCAACGGTGAGATCGGACGGTGTGAGCAGCTTGTCATCACCAGCCGCGACCCCGCACCGCCGCCGCTTGCATACATCAAGGTCTCCGGCGGCTTGTTTCGTGACATGATGATTCACGATTTTGATCTGGCGCGGTTCATCCTCGATGAGGACCCAATAGAGGTACGGGCCGTCGCCAGCTCGTTGGTTGATCCTGAGATCGGAGCGGCGGGCGACGTTGACAACGCCATGGTCGTGATGAAAACTCCTTCCGGCGCCCTCTGCCACATCAACTGCTCGCGGCGCTCGGTCTACGGGTACGATCAGCGCGTAGAGGCGTTCGGGTCCGAAGGCATGGTCATCTCCGGCAACCACGCCACTACAAATCTAGAACGTTGGGATAAGCAGGCGACCGCATCACGCGAGCCGCTGCTGCCTTTCTTTATCGAGCGCTACGCCGAATCTTACCGCGCACAGATCTCCGCTTTCGTCGATGCCGTCGAGCAAGACAGCGCGCCGTCGCCGAGCTTCGAGGATGGACGGCGAGCGATGATTCTGGCCGACGCGGCGGCGGAGTCATTGCGATCCGGGCGCGCGGTACGGCCGGTCTATTAACGCGCTGGGGCGGAATCAATTTGAGCTTGATGGGGAGAGCTGCGATCATGACTAGACGTCGAACTTCTGGAGGCTTTGCCATGTCCCGCGCCGTGCTCACACTCGTGCTCGTCCTCGTCGCGCTGCCGCCGCTGGCGGCTCAGCAAGCTGGGGAAAAGAAGCACCTGCTCTTTCTAGGGGGTAGTCAAGCATTCGCCCACGACACCGTTTCGAAGGCGATGTACACATTTGAAAAGATCGGCTCCGAGTCGGGCTTGTTCGACGTGCGATTCCACACCGACCTTGAACTCGTTACCAAGCAGAAGCTACGGGGCAACAAGAAGAACCTGGATTGGTTCGACGCCGTAGTTTTCTATACCCAGGGCGATCTCCCGATCAGCGAACAGCAAAGGGCCGACCTGATGTCGTTTGTCCGCGAGGACGGCAAAGGGATTCTCGCCGTTCACTCCGGGACGGATTCCTTCCGCGACACCTGGCCCGAGTATGTGGAGATGATCGGCGGTACGTTCTTGAACCACCCCTGGAATCAGAAGGTAACCGTCCTCGTCGACGACCGAGAGTTTCCGGCCACGAAACACTTTCCTCGAGAGTTTGAGATTATCGACGAGATCTATCAGCTCCAGACCTACTCGCGCGACAACGTGCGCGTGTTTATGCGGCTCGACACCAGCAGTGTCGATATGAACAAGAAGGGCGTTGAGCGGACCGACGGCGACTTTGCCATGGCTTGGGCCCGGATGTGGGGCAAGGGGCGCGTTTTCGCCAGTGTGTTAGGGCATAGAGACGAGGTTTGGGAGCGCGGCGATATTCAGAAGATGTGGCTCGAGGCAATCAAGTGGACGCTCGGCATGACCGAGGGCAAGACCGAGTCGATTCCGCTGCCGAACTAGGACGCGGGGCCGGGCTCGCTCCGCTCGTCGCTGTGCTCGGGCCGACGGCCTCGGGGAAGAGTGAGCTGGGGCTGGCAATCGCGGAACGTTTCCGCGGCGAGATTGTCAACTACGACTCTGTCCAACTCTATCGCGGTTTCGACGTTGGCTCGGCCAAGACGCCTATCTCGCAGCGCCGCGGTGTCCCACATCACTTGATCGACGTCGCAGACCCCGACCAGCTATTATCCGCCGGAGAATACGCTCGCCGGTCCCGCTCAGTCGTTGCGGAGATCTCCTCGCGAGGCGTCGTCCCGATCTTGGTCGGCGGCACTGGGTTTTATCTTCGTGCTCTGACTGAAGGTTTGTTTGCCGGTCCGGGGCGTGATGAGCGGCTGCGCGAGCGTCTCGAGGAATCGCGCCGTCGACGCGGCGCCGGATATCTGCATCGAGTTCTCTCCCGTCTCGATCCGCGCTCCGCTGGCCGCATTCACCCCAACGATGCGCCCAAGCTGATTCGCGCAATCGAAGTTTGTCTGCTGGCGAAGGCGCCGATGTCCTCTCTTCTGCGTGAAGGACTAGAGCCGCTCGAGGGTTTTGAGATCGTCCGCTTGGGTCTCGACCCGCCGCGCGGGCAGCTTTATGAGCGCATCAATCTTCGAGCACGCCGAATGTTTGAGCAGGGCCTCGTCGAGGAGTGCCGCTCGTTGCTGGCCGCGGGCGTCTCCCGCGATGCCCGCCCCTTCGGCTCACTTGGATACAAACAGACGATCGAGCTGCTTGACAGCAAGATCGACGAAGCACAAGCGATCAAGGCGACGGCACAAGCGACGCGGCGGTACGCCAAGCGTCAACTGACCTGGTTTCGACCCGAGCCGGATGTGCGACGGTTCGAGGGATTCGGCGACGACCCGGCGGTCATCGCGTCGGCCGTGGAGCATGTCGAGCGAGCGATTGCCTTCGAGGCCGATGGCGCCCCGGGGTCGCACTAGGCTATGATCAACAAAGCCGCGCAAGGCGGGGCGTAGCGCAGCCTGGTAGCGCGCCTGCTTCGGGAGCAGGAGGTCCGGGGTTCGAATCCCCGCGCCCCGACCAACTTCCCCTTTGTTTTCAACGCATCCCTATCGTCGCCGTTGATCCGAGCCGGTCGAAACCGGCAAAACGTAGCAAAACCGTACCAAAAGTCGGCACGGCTGGTCAGACCGTAACAGAAGTGCCGGCATGCTCCGCCGCTCCGCGGTCGAGCTTGGTCAGCGCCTCCCGCATCATCTTGAGCTTTGCCTGGCTGTAGCGCTTGAACACGGCCGAATCGCCCTGCCGCAGGAGTTGCGTGACGAAGTGGTCGGCGACGCCTCCGGCGCTCAGCCGCGTAGCGAACGTGTGCCGCAGCTCGTACAGCGAAAAGTGCTCGATCCCGGCCCTCCGCAGAGTCGCGTTCCAACCCCGCCGAATGTTTCTCAGGTGCGGCGTCACAGATGTTGGATTGCTCGACGGGAAGAGATATTCCGACCCCTCGCTTTCCCGCATCTGGTCCGCGAACGCTTCATGGGCTCTCTCCGTCATAGGCATGTCGGCGATGCCGTTGGGCGTCTTTGAATCGGGCAGGTGAACGAAGCGGTTCGACAGATCGACTTGCTCCTTGCGCATTGGCAAAAGCTCCTTGTAGGGCCGAAGCCCCATCTCGACCATGATGACCACAACGTTCCTTAGGTAGCGTGGCGCGAGGAACTCAACTCGCTCCTGTTCGGTGGCAGTAAGGTAGTGCGGCTTCCTGGTGCTGCCGGCCAGCCGAACCGGGAAGTCGGCTCCCTGGCACGGATTGGCCACGATCCGCCTCTTCTGCACTGCTACGTTCAAGATTCGATTGAGCACGCGATACTCCCGATGAACTGTCGAGGGCCTCAAGGTCCCTTTCTCATAGGTTTTCAGTTTGCTCTTGATTGTTCGCCGGGATCGCAACCGTTTGGCCAGATACTCCTCGATCAACTCGGATGTGATTTCCGAGAGCGCCAGCTTCCCGAAGACCGGCCGAATCTGCTTCAGAACTTCCAGGTTCGCCTGGTGAGTCTTCTCCGCGCGAATCGGCGGTCGAGAGCGGTTCTCAAGGAACCAGTCCGCCCAATTGTTGAAGGTCAGGCTCCTGCCGGACAGCAGTCCGGAGAGCGTTCCTTCGTCGCGAGCGGCGAGTCTCTCACGTAGGATTTTCTCAGCTTTGTCACGATCGGTGGTCCCGGTCGATTCTTGGATGGTCCTCCCTTGATTGTCTGGGTACCGCATCCACCAGCGCGCAGAATCGCTACGCGGGTAGAGCGAACCGTTGGTTTTTCGTGGTCTACCGTTTCTGTTCATCGATTCCTCCATTCACATGAAATTGCCGGCGCCACTCGGCCAGCTCCGACAGTCGGAACCGGATCGAGCGGCCCATCATGCGGTAATGGGGAATCTGCTTTCGCTCGACGTAAGCATACACCAGCGAGGGGCTCACGCCCAGGAATCGGGCGGCGGCCTTCACCGTGATTGGGGCCTCCGTGGCCTCCCGGTCGAGAGTCTGTGTCATAGGGTTCCGGAGAATGGGAGCCGATGAGCGCAGAAAAACTCACGGAGCGTGCTCAGCCACAGATTTCGGTCTTGAGGTTTTCCGGTCTCGCGGACTCTGATAAAGCAAGGTCAATTTCGGCCGTTCGCGCCCGCTCGGAGACTCGTTCGGAGGACATTTATGGCTACGCATTATTCGCGCATTGCGCTCCTGTTCTTCTGTCTGCTCGGCCTTCTTGCTGAACCAGCCGCTGGACAGCTTCCAAGCGGAGGAATCGCTGGTTCTGTCTTGGACTCGTCTGGCGCTGTCGTGCCTGATGCGACGCTCGTCGCGCGAAGCGTGGTTACGGGGCTTGAGCGGGAGACCGAGACGGACCAGCGCGGCTCGTTCTCGTTCCCACTTCTGCCGCCGGGCGTCTACGAGCTCAACGTCGAGGCTGAAGGCTTGCAGAATCCCCAGAAGCGGATTGTCGTCCAAACGGGCGCGACCACTCGCGTCGAGATTGAGCTTGTAGTTGATGTCCTCGAACAGGTCGTCGAGGCGCTCGATACGTTGCCGGAACTGCGGTACGACTGGCATGGAATTGACGGCGTCGTCTCTCGCTTCCAGATCGAGAACCTGCCGCTCAATGGCCGCGAGTTCCTCCAGCTCTCGATACTCGAGCCGGGCGTGACCGCAGCGCCCCGAGCTGGGTTCTTCACGCGACAGTTTGACGTGTGGCTGGCGAATTCGTAAGAACTTGAGAGATCGCCCGCGGTTCTTGTCGCGTGAGCCGGAGTCATCCTCAACACGGTCAGGATGGCGGGTGTAAGATGTGCTGCTGAAGCCTGCTCGTCGGTTTCGCGATGGCCGTCAGGCGAGGGACGGCGCAACACGGGCGAGTCGACCCACCGGCCGGCGTCTTTGGTTTCAGATTTCAAGCGGCGATCGGCGTCTGATAGAGTCCGCGGCAATGCTCTTCCCAGCGGTAGCGGTTGAGCGTTGCGGCATCCTTCGGTTTCGGGACTGGCGCCCGTCCTTCCAACGACGCATGCGCCCGATGAGTATTATAGAAGCCCTGGAATTCGAACAGTTTCTGTTCCAGGTCGGGCGCGGACCAGAACAGCATCCGATCCAAGCATTCTCGTCGCAGGGTGCCGATCAGCCGTTCGACAAACGGATGCGACATCGGAACATAAGGAACACTCTTGACCTCGGTCACACACAGCACCCGCAGGTTGGCCTGCCATTGGTAGAACCGGTACAGCGGATCGTTGTCGGAGCTGAGGTATTTCGGCGTCGCATGCCCTCGAATGGCATGGTTGAACATGCAGCACAAGGCTCTGCCATCCACGATGCCTGCATGGATGCCGAAGCCGACGATCCGCCGCGTGCACTGGTCCATGACCACCAGCACCCAATGGCTTCGCAAGATCGCTGACTCGCACCGGAACAGGTCGATGCTCCAGAGGCTGTCTTTCGCATGTCCGAGGAACGTCAGCCATGAGGGGCCACACGAATCTGGCTCCGGCTGGCGCCGAACGGCGAGAATGCGCCGAACAACATCCTTATCGATTGGAATGCCGAAGGCCAGGGCGATCTGTTGCGCGATCCGTGGACAGCCCCAGGTCGGATTCCGCTGCTTCATGTCGACGACGGCGGCCTTCACCTCCTGGGTGGGGCCCTTTGGGCCAGGCTTGTTCGGGACCCCGGATGAGAAGAGCCGGCGATATTTCCGCTTGGTCAGCTCTCGATGGAGCCTCAAGAGCGTCGAGGGTTTCATGACGATCGCAGAACGGATCAACCGGCGAGGACGCATGAGGAGTGCACACAAACCGGCGACCATGCGATCCCAGGGGCGAAGGTTGGGTGACCGTCTACGGGAGCGATTGAGGATCAGCAATTGCTGCTTAACGAGCACGGATTCGGCCACCACGGAACGCGCGCCGCCAGGACCGGCGAGTCGGGCCACCGTCGCCAACAGATGGAGAAACAGGACGGCCAGATCGCGCATGTCACGATCCTAACAAGCTCGCGAAATCGAAGAAATGTTCACTGAATTAGCAATTCGCCATGCACAGGAGCAACAACGCCTGGCGAGTCAAGACTTATCTTGGCTATCGCTTTTTGCCGTCATTTCCCCATAAAGCTTGAATCCGGCGAGCGTTGCCGAGAAGACCCAAAGGACCATCGCAGAAAGACTACCGACCATCGGATCACGAAACAACGCGTCCAGCACCGATACTCTAAAAGTCCGGAACGGTTCACCAGCTCCCACACTGAAACGCCGGGTTTCGCCCTCCAGCACGACGTGTAGACCGGGCATTGTGCTTGTTCGCAACATTCGCAGACTCTTTATCCAAAAACTTTGCGTATCCTCGAAAAGAACCAAGTCCGAATCACCGATTTCAATATCATCAAAACTAGGATAGTCCCGGTATCTCAAGCGCCCGTCACCTATAACACTGCTCGCCAAACGATCTGCTTGAGGAACTAAGAACTTTAGGTCACGTGCGAGGAGGTTTCCCGCTGACAGAAGATCTTCAGTTTCCTGAGGGGCCAGCACAATTGATAGAGAAGTTCCAGACGGACTTCCCATTAGATGCAACGCAGGGCGGTGATCCGCTAGAGACATGCGGTAGGCGGTCGGTGCCAAGTCAAAAGAACCCAACCACCGCGGCTCTAAAACGCACTCTCGTGTAAATAGTTGAACGCTGTCCTCCACACGGACGTCTAGTTCCAACTCGGACTGCCCAATCGTCACAACCAACGTATTGTCAGAGTCAACCTCAAGAGTGATAACATTGCCCGGTTCCGTATAGATACTAGGCAACTTTCCGATCGGGCCGGACAAATCTGACCAGGCCTCGATAGACATCGCAGGGTGCAGTTCAGGACTACCCGCCACGAAATTCATCTCGCCCGTTTTGTCTAAAGGAGTCCAGGCGCTGTCCTCATAGGATCCAGTCTCCATGTCAAAGCGACTTGGGTCAGCCGCTGAGACCCGTGCCACATGGAATCGGACGTTCTGAAAACCAGAAGCGGACAACTCTCGGAATTGAAGTGGCGCTAGAATGGGGGCTCTCTTGTCGCCAGCCAGCTCGAACTGCAGCCGGCCAACAGCTAGTTCGGCTTCAATCGCGGCAGGGTACGACATAAACGTCAATCCGTAAGCGACAAGTCCGCATACGGCTGCCGGTAAGACCAGAATTCCAATCAAGGCTATATGACGCCGCCGCTTGGCGTTGTGCAACAGTGACATTACTTCTCTCTATCGCAAGCTCTCTCGGTGATAGAAATGAACTATCTGCTTGATATTCTTCCTAGTGCTTCTAACTCGACCATCGACAACGAGGGAGTAGCCGCCGGTTTCGTGCCGAAAACTCCCCCAGTGTACGGTGAGAGGACCTCGCTGTGTTCGAGGATAATGCCTAGGTTCGCCTACTAGCGAACTTGTCTCATCATGATAAAGTGACGCTCTCAAGTCGCTTCTAGTATTTACGCGGAAGACAAACAGGTAATCAGATATTCTATCCGGGGCAGCTGACGAATACAGAGCTGCAGGGGCAACCTGCTCAACCTCATCTGGCCCCGACCTACCCAATCGAACTGCAACGCCTAGATTTGAAGGCTTGAGGTCTCGAAACTTTCCGAGAACTGCTTGCGACGGCCAAGAAAATGTATTGATCGCGTTAGAAACCCATGGTTGGTTGACTCGATCTAGCCGGTAATTGTATTTGTTTTCAATCTCCGTAATCCTTAGGTCTGCGGGCGTGTCACCGGGTAGGTAGAAACGGACAGACATGTTCCCTAGTAATTCTTCGTCTGTCCCCTCTGGCTTGATACGAACCGACAATAGCTCCAGTGGTCGACCGGCACGGGGCTCTTGTAGGATGCCCTCCCAGCGATTACCACGGGGCTTGTATTGCAGGTCGCTGGACAGTTGACTCGCCAAGGCGTTGAGGACGAGCAAACCGGACCCGCCAGCGGCAAGGATCGTCATTCTCTTAAGAGTAATTTGACCGACTTGTATCATGGGCTTCGACTCGCGGTTCTGGGCGGCTCAAGCCCAGAATTCACTCGACGCTATTCTACACCTCGGGCGCCTTGCGGGCAACATCCAGAATCTGAGCAGTTTGCCTGGGGTCAGCCTTGGGACGAATTTCACGGCATTCTCGAAGGCGCCGTGCGCCGTAGACTGGCACGCCGCGAGGCAGAAACGATTTCCCATTTAGACGTCGACGAGAAGAGCTTTCGGAAGCGTCACCGCTATCTCACCGTGGTCAACGACCTGAACCGCCCGCGTGTGTTGTTCGTCGCCGAGGGACGCCGCCAAGCCTGCCCGGACCTTTTTGGAGGCGTTTAGCGAAGAACAGCTCGGCGCGGTCGAGGACGTTGCGATAGACATGTGGGACCCTTACATTGCCTCGACCCAGGAGCACTTACCAGTAGCGCATCAAATATCGTTTATCACAAATATCACATCGCGGCGCATCTGGCGAAAGCCGTGGATCAAGTGCGGTGGGCGGAGAACAAACGCCTACGAGGCTCGGGCGAAGAGCGCTTGAGCGGCACAAAGTACTCTTGGCTGCGGCACCCGGCGAACTTTTCCGAAGACGCCTGGCGCGAGTTCCGCGCCCTGCGCGAGAGCGACTTGAGGACAGCGCGCGCCTGGGCCCTGAAAGAGTTCGTGATGCGACTGTTCGACTATCGCCGCAAGTCGGCGGCGCGCGCTTTCTTCGAACTCTGGCGCAGCTGGGCCTCGCGCATCCGGCTGACTCCGATGGTCGCAGTGGCGCGCATGCTGACGGCGCGCATTGAAAACATCCTCACGTATCGGAAACACCGCATTACGAACGTGGTCAGCGAGGGCCTGAACTCAAGGATTCAATGGGTCAAGGCCATCGCTCGAGGCTTCCGCAATCAACAAAAATTCACTAACGCCATCTGCTTCCACTTCGGCGGACTCGATCTGGCCCCCGGCCACTGAACACCCGGAAAAGCCACATAATCTAACGTCTTGCGGGCAACGGTTCAATGTACGTCAAGTACCTCTTCGCACCCTTTTCACAAAGTACATACTTTAGCCGCACCCTCCTGCCGACGGCCATTAACTTCGGTATCCAGGATGCCGTCGCCCGCGACATTCTATCAGCTATCAAATACTGTCTTTGCACTCCGCGATCGTCTCTCGTAAAGAAGACCAGATCGTCAAGTTGGTATGGCGACTCTTGACCCCACTTTATGACCAACACGTCTGTAGAACGCTCTCGAGAACACTCATACCGATTTGGAGGTCCGATATATTCCTCGCCGAAGATAGGCCCCTCTATGTCCGACGGTGGGGGCGGCAAGCCCGGGGCACCCCAATTGAGTCCGTAGCCTTCCAAAAAAACTTGTGCGATTGAAGCCATCGTCGCAGTACCCAGTCCGGCTTCCGCCCGCGTAAGAACCCCGACTACTGAACCCCCACCGGATACGACCGGTCCTCCTAAACTCCCGTCACCAGCTGGCTCAGTGACGACTACGGTATTCCAACCTGAACGCGAAGAGACGCTGCCCGAGACAACAGCTAAGCGGTTTTCTCGTGAATAGGGGAAACCGAGTACCTGAATCGATTGCCCAACTACAGGCGAAACCTGCGCCGCTGACAAAGCAGCTAAGCCAGCAGGAAAAGGTGCCTCAATACGCAGTAGCGCGAGACCTTCGTCACCATCCTGAATGCCCTCGATCATCGAGCGGTAGGACCGCCCGGGCCCCACATGAAACTCGACCGTAGGGGTCTCATCGCCTTTCTCCAGAATGCGAGAGACGGTGAGCACGAAGACCGCCTGGCTCACCTCAACGATGAATCCGGACCCGATGGTCCCGTCGCTGGCTGTTATGCGAACTACACTGCTCCTGAAGTAGTCTTCGGTTTCTTGCCCCGGCGAGGGCGAACACAGAAGAACGAGCGCGAGAAGCAACGCAACAGGGTGGACGTTGAACAGCCAGATCATAAGTCCTTCCTTTCTGAGCCAGCTGTCACTTCTCTAGGGGGGCGGCCTGAGAGTGCTGGGAAACTCCAGAGTGTTGGGTCGTTCACTCGATCATAAGGATGCTGAGCTGACTACGCAAGTCTTCGGATGAAACGAGACGAACGCACCGCAGCTTGTCCCGAGAAGCCTGATACGTGGTGTGCGGTGCAAACTCAACCGTTCCTCACGGCATAGCCGATGGATTCGCTCGTCATCTATCAGAATGTTTTGTGGCGCAGCAGCGCACCGAGCTGGTGATAGCCGAAGCCCGGACGAACGCGGTGCCGAGCAGGCTCCGGCGGCGGTGCAAGCGATCGCCTAGGACGAGCAGAAGCGGCTTTGCGGACGCTTTCGTCGACTGCAGGCTAGCGGCCTGAGCGCGCCCAAAACGGTGACGGCGATCACTCACAAGCTATGCGGATTCCTCTTGGCGGTCGTGTGCGAGGCGCAACGGCCGGAGACGTTTCCGACGCTGGCTTGAGCCGTCGCCGGAAGCCACAAGGAGGAAGGCGAGAAGGACGACCGGAGAGGAGAACCCTCGAGGCTGCTAAGAAGCGCCCTAGAGGCGATCTTCGACCCAAGAGTCAGGCAGCTCCACGACGAAACTTCTCAGGCGGCAGCCAATCTGTGGTTATCAGTATCATCAACCGTCGTTACAGCCGTCTCTTCGCCTCTCCATTGCGCAGCAAACACAGGGTTGCCTCTGCGCCTTTCGTCCGTCGCGCCGCGATCGTTGCGTCTGAACTTGACAGGTCTCACCATATCAGGACTAACGGCTCGCAGGTAGCGGTTCAATGTAAGTTAAATGCCGGTATCCGCCCATTCCACAGGACGTATACTGTATACGCAGCCTTCTGCCAGGAACCATTGTTATCCGCAGCCGCGAAGCCGCCGCCCGCGTCCGCCTTAACTCAGAAACAATGTACTTCTGTTGGACACCACTACTCTCATCTCTCATGTGAAAGACATTGTTGTTGACCGCTTTCATCATCAACACTTCGTATGTGCCACCGTCTGGAACACAGCCAAACTCCCCCTCCTCCTCTCTGAACAGATCGCGCTTGCGAAGGATAGGCCCCTTTATGTCCGACGGAGGAGGCGGCAAGCCTGGGGTACCCCAATTGAGCCCGTAGCCTTCCAAAAAGACTTGTGCGATTGAAGCCATCGTCGCGGTGCCCAGTCCGGCTCCTCCCCGTGTAAGAATCCCGACTACAGCGCCGTCAGTGGACACGACCGGCCCTCCGGAACTCCCGTCACCTACTGGTGCATTTATTCCAATATTCCAACCTGAACGCGAGGAGATAATACCCGGGAAAACGGAAAAGCGGTTTTCCTCAGAATACGGAAAACCGAGTACCTGAATCGATTGGCCGATCTCAGGCGAAACTTGCGCCGCTGACAAAGCGGCCAAACCGATCGAAAACGGCGCCGCAACACGCAACAGCGCGAGGCCTTCGTCGCCGCTCCCAGTTCCCTCGATCACCGAGCGGAAGGACCGGTTTGGACGCTTCTGAAACTCAACCTCGGGGGTCTCATTGCCTTTCTCCAGAATGTGAGAAACGGTGAGCACGAACGCCGCCTCAGGGCTCACCTCGACGATGAACCCGGACCCGACAGTCCCGTCGCTGGCTGTGATGCGAACCACACCGCGCCTGAAATCTTCAGTTGTTTGCGCAGGCGAGGGCAGCCCAAGCGCGAGAAGCAACGCCACAGTGCTGGGCTTGAGCCTACAAGTCATGACTCCTTCCTTGCTGAGCCAACCCTCACTTCTCTACGGAGGCGGCACTCTACTGACGGTGCTGGAGAAGTCCAGAGCATTATACCGACAGCGCCAGAGAACCTACAAGGACAAGGAAGGCAACTTGGCTGAGCTTACGCCCTGACAGGGCCTCTTCAATGAGCGGACTCGGACTATGGTGGCCGGGGAGGACGGCAGCTGCTGCTCTGCCACAAAGACATCCGAAATTGGATCTCAGGGCTGCTGGGTTTGCGAGCAGGCCCCACTTCCCTGTTTGCGGCTTGCCGCATTTCTTGCGACGCCCCTTCTGGGCTCTCGTAATCAACGCTCTACGTTAGTTTTGCATGTAGGCCGAGTTCATGCCGTAGGGAGGCGAGTATTTCTCTCTCAGCGTGCAAGCGCTCACTACAGAAAACGACGGTGCGTAAGTCACCTCAGAATCGACATACTCCGCAACAGAGAAAGTCTTTCCGCTAGATTCAGCGCCAACGCAAGCACATGGTCGGGTGGTTGCTCAGAGTCGTCGTCGATGCATGTAGAGTGTCGAAAGTCCCTTCCTATTAACGGGGCGCGTGGCCTCGCGCTGGAACGCCCAGAAGTCTCAGGTATACGCGATGATGTCTACAAAGTGTGGGAGAGGCGCTGGGCAGGAGCGCCAATCGCTATGGAGTTCCGCACGACCGAGAGCGAACAAGACGAGCGCTCACCGGTATTGTCACTTTGTTGGTGGAAGCCGCAGCGCGGCGCCGACAGAAGCGGAACAGGTTGGCGATCGCACCGTTGGCTCGACAAGAAGCGTTGTGCGTGACTAACGGATTTGAACCGTCTCATCTGCCGTTCCCGCTGGCGCGTTGCTTCGTACGACACCTCGGCCCGGTTATTCTGCCAGCGATCCTGAACATGTCTCACGCGCGGCAGCAATTCGCGGCGAGCCGCTCCATAGCTGCCTAACCTGTCCATAACGATCACGCGCGGCACGGAGCGCGAAGCCTTGAGCAGCTTGAGGAAGAAGCGCTTGGCGGCTCGTTTATCTCGGCCCTTCTGAACCAGAATGTTGAGCACATCGCCGTCCTGATCGACGGCGCGCCATAGCTAATGGCGCTCGCCATTGATGCTCACGAACACTTCATCGAGGAACCACGTATCGCCGGGACGGTCGCGCCGACGGCGCAGGGATCGAGCATAGGAGCGACCGAACTTGAGACGCCATTGCCGGACTGTCTCGTGGCTGACCGTGATTCCGCGCTCGGCCAAGAGATCTTCGACGTCCCGGAAGCTCAGGCAGAAACGGCGATACAGCCACACGGCCTGGGCGATGACCTCGCCGGGATAACGATAGCCAACGTAGCGATTCCGGGGCGACTTCATCGCCCGGTCATGCCCAGGCCGCCCAGCTGCTCGTCAACTTGACAGTACCGTCGCGCCCTAGTCCACCGATTGGATTGACGCAAGCCACAGCTCCTTGGTATACCCCTCGCCGGAGAGGTCGACGAGTTTTGCCCTCACTACGACCCGGGTTCCCAAGTAACTTGCGAGCAAGAAGTCAATGTTCGGCGCGTAGACGACGTGGTTTCCATCATCCGACCGTAGCGCATACCCTGCAGAGGTTCGACTGGCAGGTCCCGTTACGGTATCCCTTCTCTGCAGGATTCCTTGCCATTCCAGTTCCGCCTCGGGCCGATCAATGTACCAGTCCTCGTCCTCGAATAGTTTGGTCATAGTCGCTCGGGTGTCCGGCTCCACCTGAGCCTGTGGTCGCCGATGGGTGCAGCTCAGTGCGACGCTACCCAAAGAGCAAGCCAACAAAGCGATCATTCCTAGCGCCCATGCGACCACCATCAGGAAGAGCGCACATGCGATGCCCAATAGACTGTCTGTGCCCCAGAGACCCGGTACCCTCGGATCCGTAACTTCCACCTGCCGGCGGCGACCCGGCCGGACTTCCTCACCCGCTCAAATACACTGGGGATCGAAATACTGGAGTCTCTGATGTTGCCTGCTGGGTCAATCAGATAGAGATCAATGTCGTTGTGGATTTCGATCCTGTCGAGAAAGGGAATCCTGATGGCCCATTCGGGCCACCACAAAGCACCGTCGAGGGTATTCGGGCTCCCCGTTCTTGGCACGTCAATGGGGATGTCGACGGTCGCCCCGTCTGCAACCGAGACCTTGCCCCACCAGGCCAAGCCGTCGGTTGGAAGACGAAGAGGCCCGGCTCCAGTCGTGTTGTTGAAGGGATAGGGCTGAGTGCCGGAAAGAATCAATTGAGCGTATACCTGACCAGGGTCGATTGTGCCGCTGGTGCCCTTCAGCCAGTTTCGAAGCAAGGCTGCAGCGCCGGCAGCATACGGTGTCGCCCCGCTTGTTCCGCCGAATCTCTTGAGCGCAGTGTCACTCGCGCTGCCGGCGGTTTCCGTGTTTGTTGGCGCCTGGATGTCCGGCTTGAAGCGTCCGTCGGGCGCGGGCCCTCGGCTTTGGCTGTTGATCTGATTGAGCGTTTCGACGTCAAAATTCCCGACTCCGATTACTCGGTGGGCGTTCGCCGGCGTATTCACAGTGCTGCTGTTAGGCCCGTTATTTCCGTTCGCGGCGATTACAACAGCGCCAGCGTTAAAGGCGTTGTCCGCAGCAGTAGAAATCGCACTTAGGTCGTCGCCGGAGCCCTGGATTTCAGCGACAATCACACGGTCGAGGACGGAGACTGCAACCTGAAAAGCCCGCACCACCGCGTTTCTGTCAAGGCCACCGCATCCGTTTGGGTAGATCTTGAAGCTGTCGATCGTAATCTCCGTAACGCCGCGAAACGCATTACCCAGACGTGAGTTGCCGCTGATGATCGCCGCAGTCGAGGTACCGTGATTCCAGCAGTCGTCCGTAGGGTCACCACCGACGCAAACCGAGTTCCCCGCCACGCAGTCACGGCGGAACGCGATGCGCGATGGTGAGTTGAAGAGGACGTGTGAAAAGCGAACTCCTGTATCGAGCAGACCAATCCAACCACTAGGGAGCCCGACGTTGAAATAGGGGTCGCTGACAATCCTCCTCCGACCGTCATCCACATCGTCATCAGGGTTGGTGTTTTGTGGTGGCTTTTCGCTGGTAAGTCTAGGCTCGAGGTAGACGACGTCGTCCCGCTCGGCCAGCTTCGAGGCTCGAGACAATGGCATGTCTACGAGCATGCCGCTAATGAGCCAGTAAGTCTCCAGGACCTTCAGGTTGTCGCGTTTCAGTTCCCGCGCGAACTGCCTGTATCTCCCGGCTCTACGCTCGGCCACCTGGTCGACCAGGGACGACGCCTCGCGAAGTGCTCGCTTGTTGTAAGCCGAATTGCGAGCCTCATCAGTGTTTGCCTCAGGAAACCGTGGAATGATAAGCTCATCCTGGAACGTAATAACGACCTCGATCCTCTCGCCCCTCTTCGCCTTCCTTGCCCGGCGCCTCAGCTCCGGATGTAGCTTGTTTTTCCGGCGACGGCGTTCTCTGTCCTCCGCCTGCTTCTTCTCAAATGGAACGAAAGAAACGGCGTCCCACGGGAGCCGGTCCGCCGAGAACTTGGACGTCTTGCCCTTCTTTAGCCTTGCGCTGTAGACGAGATCAAAAGGATCTTCAGTTCTCACATTGGTCTTCTTCGTGTCGGCCATGACCTCCCTCCTCTGCTCACGCACCTCCAACTAGAGGGGGCTCCCTCAGCATTAGGCGTTGGAAGTATAGCTCATGGCTTGGAGCGGCGCAATCCAGGACCAGCACCCAGGATTTGCTTCTTGATCTTCTCAAGACAGGTAGGGTCGCGAACCCACGACTGCGACGCAATGCTTTTCGGGCTGTACCCGTTAGTAATCTCTTCGCCACCACTCCGGCCTTCGCATCCGTTTGTTTCGTCAATCGATCAGCCTGAGCGCTCGGACCTACCCGCTTGGCGACAGGTGGATCCCGTGCAACGGTGCAGGCTCGATCAATGAGTGCGTAAGCGCTGGCGGACCGCGAAGTACGTTCAAGGCGCGTCACTGGCACAGTGTCAGGTAACGTAGGATACGAACCACGTTCCCTCTACATGGCGAAGCAGCCACGCATGGATGCCGTTCACCTCTGTCTCGTGACCGCCGCAATCTGCCAGCGAGAGCCGCGTCGTGAACCGGCAGGTCTTGAAGGCGAGAGTCTCACGCGCCTCAAAGTGCACCTCAGAATTCTCCACGCTGATGAGCTGCGAATCGCTACCCCAAGGAAGGCGCGCACTGCCTGACAGGTTGAACCCCCACGCCAGAAGGCCAGCACGAAAGAGATCGCCCCATTCCGTGAAGATGGCTTCTTCATGCCCCCTTCCCAGCTTCCTCGCCGCGGCGTGTAGCACGGAGACTTGCTGTAGCGGACCATCAGTAGGTCCCTTCGGTTCACGGGCCCGTTACTCTGTGAGAAGCACTTCGCGAATTGTCGACCGTACGGGATCCGACATCTACGTTCCTGTGCTCGATCGAATATACCCGATGTAGCCAGCTTCTTCAAATAGCTTGAGGCCGCCGAGCGGCAGACTTCCCACAAATGGATCGACGAACTGAAGCGTCTTGCGACTGGGAAAAGGTAACCCGGCAGGTCTAGCAATCGTTCACGATCAGTGAGGCTCCGCAGCGCGATCTCCGCTGCCCGACGTCGCTCCTTCACGGAATACTTGGCGCGCTGCTCGCGCTCAAGCTCCGCTGCGGCCCGCCATACTCGTTCGAGTTGACCGAGGGCTTGTTGTGCTCGTCGACTCGATCTCGTGTTGACTAGAGCGGGCATTGTCAAGTTAACGAACCTGAGGCAGTTAATGCGCAGAGATGCGCCCGGACTTTCCCTCTTTCAGCAGGCACAAGTCGCCGTCCTCCAGGCCGTGAACGCTCGCTCCCTGAGCAAGCGATGATGGATCGCTTTGAGATGATGACGACCAACTCGGAACAGGTTTTGAATGGGGCCGTGGACGCTGAGAAATCGTTGGGCTTGATCGGCCGACTTGAATCGACGCATTTGGCGTTCCTGCTCTCTGGTGTGTTGGTGGGACAGTTCTGCTCGGTTGTTCTCGTACTGGCCGGTTCGATGGCTGACGGATGGGAAGATCTCTCGGTGCGCAGCTGAATAGCTTCGAAGCTTGTCGGTCACAAGTTGCCACGGCGGCCTGCCCTGTTGCTTCAAGACCTTGCGGAAGAAGCGCTTAGCAGCTCTCTTGTCTCGGCGGCTTGTGACCAGGATGTCAAGCACATCGCCGTCCTGGTCAACGGCTCTCCACAGATAATGACGTTCGCCGCGGATGGTGATGAACACTTCGTCCATGTGCCAGATGTCACCGAGCCGACCTTGCCGTCGCCGCAGCTTGCGGGCGTATTCGGGTTCAAACTTGCGGCACCAGGATCGAATGGCTTCGTGGGATACGGTGATTCCACGCTCAGCGAGCAAGTCCTCGACATCGCGAAGGCTCAAGGTGAACCGATGGTAAAGCCAAACGGCGTGGCTGATGATTTCAGGTGGGAATCGGTGACGTCGATACAAGGATTCCATCCGCCGATTGTCGCCGACTGCCGTTGACTTGACAATGCCAGATGCGGCCATGACGTCGTTTCCTCGACCTCCACGGTCGACCAAGACCGCAAGGCGCCGTTCCGCCCGGCAGCCGAGACCGAGTCATGCAACAACGCCATCGAACGTGGCAGTAGTGCTAAAAACAGTAGTTCGAAAAACGTTGCATCGCGACCGTGGATCGAGTACCCTATCCATGCCTGGGCGGCAAAGAAGGAAACCCCAGATGATACTCTCGGTTGAAGGGATGAATTGTGAGCACGGTTTTGAGGAGGTTGGGGATGATAGGGAAACAATCTAAGGGGTCCGTTCAATGGGGCATGGATTTAGTCTTCATGCTTTTAGTCGTGAGCACCTTCCAAACCGGTGTCTTACTGGCGCAGGATCTAACGGTAGGCTACGGTGACGCGATACGCACCCAGGGAATGGACGCTAACTTGATTCTCAAGACAGGTTGGGAGCGAGGTATCGGCGGCGATTACGTACGCTTCTACGTTCCGGGCAACGATCAGGCCGAAACACCCAAGCTCACCCTTTCAGAGAATGGCAATCTCTTAATGCTATACGGCGCTGCTCTTGGCACCTGGGGCATGGATGCGAATTTGATCCTAAAAACGGGCTGGGAGAGTCTGGTCGGGGACTACCTCAGATTCTATGTCCCAGGTAACGGTGACCTCCCAAGCGAGACCCCTAGACTTACTCTCACAGAAAAGGGGTTCCTGGGTATAGGGCAGACGGCACCCCGCACTCACCTCGACGTCGCTGGTACAGTTCGGACCCGCGCTCTAGAAATAACGGGAGGTGCAGATCTCGCCGAGCAGTTTGCTATGGACGCAGATGAAGCGACTGCGCCGGGCACCGTTGTCGCGATCGATCCGACGAACGCCGGACAGCTTCGTATCGCAGATAGCGCATACGACCGAACCGTTGCAGGCGTTATAAGCGGCGCTGGGGGAACCAGGGCAGGTCTCGTCATGAGGCAATCTGGGACGATAGCAGATGGCCGGGTGAACGTCGCCCTGTCCGGACGAGTGTATTGTTGGGCAGACGCTGCCTTCGGCGCCATTGCGGCGGGAGACCTGCTTACGACTTCCGATACCCCGGGACACGCAATGAGAGTATCCGATCATGAAGCAGCGCAGGGGGCGGTGCTAGGCAAGGCCATGACTCCACTTGAGTGGGGTCGAGGTCTTGTGCTCCTGTTGGTAACTCTCCAATAGAGAAGATTTCACGTGGTAAGGAATAGCGCAATACTCCAAACACCCAAATGCGCGGCTGCATTGATGCTCAACAACATCACGTGCTGCATAGTTCTCGGACTCGTCCAGCTATACTGGCCGTCTAGCGCACTCGCTCAGAGCACGGTTTTCATCGACGGCCAATCAACAGCTCTCCTAGAAGCGGGTACGCAGCTATTTCCTTACAAGACTATAAGCACAGCAGTTCAGCAAGCTCAAAATGGAGCCACGCTGATTGTCGCCAGTGGCGTATACTTTGAGAACGTATCAATCCCCTCCCCCAGACGACTAAAGCTCGAAGCGCAGGGTGGATCGGTAAAGATCGTTGGACAAGCTCCTCCTCTCCGACGGGATTACATGCTGACAGACGACAGAGTTTTGGTGGTATGCGTTAAGTTCCAAGACCTCAACTCCACCCGAGTGCAGCGGTGCGTGGACTGGGTGGATATTCTGAATAGTCAGGCTAGGGAGTACTTTCTGGACGCGACGTACAATAAGACGTCATTCGTTTTTGAAACGTATCGTTCTGGCCCGCAGGATGGTTGGTTTCCAATACCGCTGAATTCTCCAGACCGATTTATGGCGGACAACGGAGTAGGGCAACAGATCATCAGAATGATCGAACCGCATGTCGATTTTGCTCGATACAGTCGTCTACTGATCATTTCTAACAAAGGCAGCTCGAACTTTGGACAGAACTCAACCGATAACGATGGCTATCCATGGTTCGAAGTCGATGAGGGTATTCAGCGATTGAACCCAACTACGGGCCGCGGTGAGAGAAGGCTAAATGTCACCGTGATGCACCAAGGGATGGCAGGCAACCGGCCTCATCTCTTCGATCTCGGCGCGTCCGTTGCTTGTCATGAGCTTGGTCATGGGGTTGGCGCACGTGCGCACTATTCGAACGGCAGCCGATTCCATCAATGGGGAATTATGGATAATCCACAGACTCCCCCGCCTCACTTCCTCGGCTGGATAAAGTACGATCGCGGATGGCTGCGGGGGAACGAGGTCACTATCATAACGCGAGTCGGTGGACAAGAAACTGAGCTTGAGGTTGATCTGAAGACTCACACCAGAAAGACTGGTCCTGGTACGTATTTGATCATGATCCCGTTCGTTTTGTCGGCCGAGTTCGAAGGGTACGTCGTTGAGTACCGCGTTGAGGGCAACAGCAATTGGATCCCTGAGGAAGGTGTTCTGATATACCGTGTTGACGAGAATCTGTCGGGGACGTGGGCTATCATCAACGTTGTCGATGATCCAGACTTCAGAACTGGAGGGGCGATCACGGATGCAGGTGCCCTCCAGAAGGCTGCGTACGAGGTCGGCGATACATTCGAGGACGCGGGTAGGGAGATTCGGATCGAAGTATTGACAACAGGTTCGGATTCAGCGCGTGTTCGCGTCAACTACGGATGGTGACAACATCGAAAACCGGCAAGTCGTGTGAGCGTCTTGATAAAGCTCTCGCAACTGGCATTGTCGTCTGGCGGCTTCGCCTCAGGCCCACCAGGGTTGGTCTTGTCCGGGTCAGCCTAAACAACGGTTATGTGCCGAGGAGCCCGGATAAGAACCCGGACCAAAAGCAATGTCAGTAGAATGGGCAAAACTGATTCTCACGCTCGTGACAGCCGTCGCGACGGCCTGGTGGACGCTTAAGATATGGCGCGAGCAACGTGACAAAGAGTTCCAAGAACGTGAAAAGGAGCGCCAACAAGAACGAAGAAGAGTCTCTGCTCTTTATGTCAATCCATTCTTGCTTGCCTGTGAAGAATTACAAAGCCGTCTCTACAACATCCTAGAGCGAAAAGGTCTTGAGGCTTTAAACGAACAGGCTCCTGATGGTAGTTACGCAGAGGAAACGCTTTATTTGATTGTCCAGTACTTTGGCTGGCAACGGTGTATCTATAGGTACTATCGCGATTCCAAAATCATCGAGCTTCTAGAGCAGATTCGAGATGCATTTGCAACCAGTGACTTCTCTGTAGAGGCGTTTTGTTTTTATCGTCCTCAGCAGCGAAGCCTAGGTGAGATGATTATGCTCAGAACCGAAGGGGAGTTCGGATTCGAGTTTGACACGAAAGGGTATAACGAGTTCTTGAAGATGCCGGCTCTAGAATCGCAGCAAGTGAAAGCTATACAGGACACTTTGACAACCCTCCGGAACGCGAGGCAGGCTCGGGATCTTCCATCGACAGTTTGCAGGCGCTTAGCAAAAATTCAGAAACTGTTGGTTGAAGTGCTAAATTATGTTGAAGAGAAAGAGAACGTTTCGTTCTTCTACTCAAACGGGCAACAGGATCGCTCTATCGCAGATGAGACAATATGCCAACAATCTGCGAACCCTAGATCCTGACTAACGGCGAAGGGTTGAACCAGACCGTCCACTTGGCCGCATTGTCGGCTTGCCGGACAGGTAGTGACCTCCTTGCAACGCCCCAGATAGGGGAACCGCCGTTCGCTGGAGGTCATTTCTCGTTCTGAGGAAGCTGCCCGTCGAGCCAGCGCGCTAGCTCTGCAGCTACCGTGGGCGGCGGCCCGGGTGGAATCCGGTGCGTGCAGTCACGGAGGTCCACACAGCACGCCTCGCTATCCATCGTCCGCTCGACCAGCTTGTCGACCCAGGGAAAGACAACCCGCCACGGCTTGGTGTACGCCGAGGCCTCATCCCCGTGCCTCGCCAAAACTACGTAGCCGTTTAGATTGAGGAGCTTGGCGTCCAGGCTTCCTTGACAGCCGGGTGCGCCGTGCGCGCACTCTGGTAATCGTGATCTTTCTTGTTTTTCGTCTCGTTAGGCTGCTGAACTTGGCTCTGCCGAGCCGCCGGAGCCTCATCCTTGAGAATCTCGCGCTTCGTCAGCAACTCGCTGTCTACAAGCGAAGCGTCAAACGCCCTCGGCTGCGTCAGACCGATCGTATCTTTTGGGTCTGGTTGTCCCGCTGTTGGTCCGGTTGGCGCTCGGTCATCGACATCGTCCGGCCCAAGACCGTCGTAGCCTGGCATCGTCAGGGTTTTCGTCGCTACTGGCGTTGGAAGAGCCGACCGCTCCGGCGAACGTCCGGACGACCGCCTGTGACACCAGAGATCAGTGAGCTGATTCGCACGATGAAACAGGCGAATCCGCTCTGGGGCGCACCGCGCATCCACGGCGAGCTGATCAAGCTGGGCTTCGAGATTTCAGAGCGCACCATCTCGCGTTTACTTCCCAAGACCCGTCAGCCTCCGTCGCAAAGCTGGCGGGCCTTTCTGACCAATCACGCCAGCGATCTGGTGGCGCTGGATTTCTTCACCGTCCCCACGATCAGTTTCCGCATCTTGTATGTATTCGTGGTCCTTTCGCTGGAGCGCCGGCGCGTGGTGCATTTCAACGTGACCGCCAATCCCACGGCGTTTTGGACGGGCCAACAGATGATCGAGGCCTTTCCGGAGGACACGGCGCCCCGCTATTTGCTGCGCGACCGCGATGGGATCTACGGCGACGAGTTCCGCCTTGTCACTCCTTGCTGCGTGGCCCGACTGGCTCCAAGGAACGATTGGCACTTCTCCCACTACCGGTGCCGTGACCGGCGCGGCGCTCTCGTTTCTGTGGCTTCTCAGCATCGACTCCGACTGGGTCAAGGCTCCTGCTGAGGCATACGCACGACAGCTCGTCGAAGCGATAGAGCATCTCTAGTCGTGGCTCTAGAGAAGGCCTCGTGCGGCAGTCGGTCTACTCTCGCTTGGCGGGCTACGAGGACCTCAACGACGTCGGTGCGCATCTCTGCCGATCCGACCTTTCGTTTGATCGGCTCAAAGAAGAACTGGGATCGCGGCGCGGCGCTCACCTCCCGGCTACAGAGCTTCGAGACCGGCATCCTGGCGAGCGACGAGAACCTGATCGGATTGATGGCGATCAACCGCGAGTTGGTCGCTCAGGCCGAAGCCGCCGACGACTCCGAGCGCGTCGGCTCGACATGGACTCGACCGAAAGCCCGGTCCACGGCCAGCAACAGGGCAGCGCCTACAACGGCCACTTTCGAGTTGGTCTGGTATCACCCGCTGTTGTTGTTCAACCAGCACGGCGACTGTCTGGCGGCGAAGCTGCGACCGGGCCATACTCGCGGTTCTTGTCGGATGCGGCCTGCGTCGAGGTGAGTTGCTCGCCTTGACGATGGAGGACACCCAGCTGCGAGAAGAACACTGGGTGATCGCCGATCTCCACGGCAAGGCCAATCACGTTCGCTGAGTCCCGATGCCTGTGTGGGTCAAGAGCGCTGTCGATGAATGGACAAACGCAGGAGGAATCACGAGCGGCAAGATCTTCCGCGCGATCCATCGAACCGGGTGCGTCTGGGGTCGCGGCGTCGCTCCCAAGGTGATCTGGCAAGTCGTCAAGACCGCGGCTACGAAAGCCGGGATCGAAACGCTCGCGCCAACACGATCTTCGGCGAACATGTGCGCGGCTCTGCCACGTAGCCGGAGGAGAGCTTGAGCAGATCCAGTTCCTACTCGGCCACGTGTCGGTTGAGACGACGGAGCGGTATCTCGGGTCGAAGCAGAAGCTCCGACATGCCGTGAACGACACCATGGGACTTGAGCCGGAGCCCGGCTGAAGTGAGCCAGCCGCCGCTGTACACCCGGCGGCGGCGCATGTTGATGGATTTCGCCATGCCGACTAATCGTTATCTATCCGGCGAATTGACATGGTTCGGGGCCCATGTTGCCTCTCCGGCAGTGCTCGAATGCCGCCAGCAACGTCACTCGCCAAGCATTCGCGGGTGTCTGCGCACCAAGCCGGCCTCGGACACGGGGTCAGTAGCTCCAGCAACTACTCAGATGAACGGAAGTCCCGCGCCCGCGCCAGCGCGCCCGCCACCGAACTCGCCTTCCAATACCTTGTTGATTTCGTGCCCTTTACAGCACACCTGGCACTCGTGGACCTCATGATTCAGGTCTCGACTGCAAAACCGAATGGCTTCTTTGCGTCGATCTGACTGCCAAATGCCCTCGAGAGAGTCCTGGTAGATGTTGCCGAAAATGAAACGGCGGTCGGTCATTTGGTACATGCAGACCGCAAGATCCCCACCAGCGTTGAGTACAACAAAAAGGCGATGGGCCGCGCAGCCCGTGTAGCTTCGACCGTAGTTCGGCCTACCGAGGTCCTCGAACTTGTCGTAGGAGACGACAAGCCTTGTTTTCGCTCCTTTGACACGTCGCTCAAGCACCCTCAGGCGCTTGAGCAGGCTTCTCCTCTCGCTAGTAGACAGTAAGTCCTCATCGTTTGCATGGGGGAACGGCGTCAACAGGGTTGGCCGAACCTGGAGATACTTCACGCCGAGTTCTGCCGACCACTCGTAGCACTCCTCCACCTGCGCCAAGTTCCAACGTGCAACATTCAGGTTCAGGCCAACGTAGGCACCTGCCGCGACGAGAGCCTTGACGTTGTCTACAACCCTGGCGAACGCCCTCAAGCCAGCCGTCTGTGTCCGACTGCGTTTCCTCGCGTAGTCGTCCTGATCGTTCGTATCCAGTGAGACGCGAACCCAGTCGCAGGACTGCACAACAGGCGTAACCAGCTCAGGGGAAAAGGCCCCGTGAGTAACCAAACCCTGCGACAGCCCTGCAGACTTGACAATACTCATCCCAAGGGCAAACGTCTTGTGGTTGGTGGGCTCGCCTCCGCCGGACCAACCCACGGCCTTTCCGCCCAGGCGGCGAAAGTCCTCTATGAAAGCCTTAAAGCGCGGGTGCTCGAAATCGATGAACGATCCCGCAGTGTGCGCGTTCTCGCTGATGCACCAGTGGCATCCCTGATCGCAGGAGTTGGCGGGGTTGACTTCCAGGGCCACAGGATATGGGTCCTTGCCGTCCCAAAACGCCTGGACCCGCTCGCGGTAGAGCGTGAGGAGATTGGTGCGAGTGCCGAAAGGAGTTGGATCTGAGTCTGCGTCGGGCTGGCTCTCAGAGGTGGACGCCGCGCCGCTTGGTTGCAGCGCAAACGACCGATTGCGCCCGATCAGCGGATCGACGCGACGCAGGATATCGGGGAACTCATCAGGAAGCATGCCTAGATCAAGCTCGTGTCCACCGCCTGGCGCTTCAATCCCGGTCCACAAGTCCTCGAACGCCGCGAGCCGCTTGCCGAACGGTGAGGAGTCGCCCGGTACGCCCTTCACAGAGTAGCTGGCAGCGGCCTTCAAGAGAAGATCATTCGGATACGGCGCAACGAGAGCGTGCCCTCCGATCCGCGTAAACGAGAAGGCCATCGAGTCTTCAGCTGACATGACACGAACGTGTCCCAGGCCGAGTTCAGGACGCTGTCTCGACAAACGCGCAAGTACGTAGAGGGTGAGGTAGATGTCGGTTAGAGCAAACCGCGTCTTCTCCGCGACGTCACTCGAAGTACGCTGACTTCGGTCTACAGTTCTCGCTTGGTCGCTGTCGGGGTGCAGCAGGAGTACACGGACCTTGAACCTCAGACCGCGTGTCGCGGACAAACCGAGGGACGGCAAAACAGCCCCGTCCAGGTTAAGGAGGTCGATCTCCGGATCGAACTTCTTGATCTCAGATTGCCGATCAAACGGGAGCCCTGGTAGACGTCGTGGTCGCACGGTCCCCCAGAGGCTGTGAGCACTCAGGTCGACCGGGATAGTCCGGTTTCGCCCGTCGGTTGTCGGCTCGCAATCCGCCAGAGCGGATTCGCAGAAGTGCTGCGCTGTCGAAGAGCCTAAAGCGGCCACCTGAGCCACCGCCGGCCCTGGCTCAGAAGCTGGCTGGCGAGAGTCGTTCACGAGGCGGACAATCCATTTCTGAAGGTCCGCTTCGACTCGTTTGGTCAGGTCTACAGGGCTGGAAAATTCTGTGTACTGAACCTGATTCCTCACACGGTCCTTGATGAACCGGTCGAGTTCCTTCGTCCGTTCAGCGCCAGTGCGAAAATAGCAGAAGATGGCTGATCCTCGCGTGGCCGCATCGAATTCTTCCACGACGCCTCGCCGGAGAGTCTCAGAGAGAACGAAGATGGCTATGGCCGAGCGCTCGACCGCCTGAACGTACACTTCTTTAGCGGGGTTGGGGGCGGCGTTGTCTTCAAACAGATACAAGTCGAACGTGCTGCGCAAGAGCGCGCCAATACTGAAACGCTCCCTGAGCACAGCCCGCTCGGTCTTCAGTTCGTCGTTCATGGCCGAACTGAGGAACACTTGAATCTTTTCCATACCCTACTCTAGGAGAATCGCCGTCCCCTGGGCGTACGCCTGACGATAACATGAGCAGAGCAGAATCATCATATGGCGAGCCGACGGTGACCTCGTCCGGAGAACGACGCTGCTTCGTCAGACGGTGTCCTGCGGTGTTCGAACCACGCTGAAATCCGAGTTGGTGAGATACCCAGCGGTGCCAGAATTGAAGCTGGAGTTCCCTGAGGTGTCAAGTCCGATCCTGTCCATCGCCAAAACTTCGTAGCCGATCGAAATGAAGACCGGACTCGTCAACGATCCGGTCTTTTTGGTGTCGTCGTGCTAGGCGTGCGCTGCGAACAAGGGGCAGCGGGCTTTCCGGCGAGCGCGATGCAACACGCGAGCGAGCTGCCGCGTAGTTCAACCGCCGTCGTACGCCGGCTCCTCGCGGGTGGCCAATCGACAACCGGCTCAGATTCGTGGTCTCAACGTGTCAGCTAGGCGGCGCGGCGTTCGTAGCGATGGTGCAACCCACCGACTTCCGGAAACTCCACCACCTTGCCAAGTTCGGGACCTTGCACGTCCCGCTCGAATGGAGCTTCCTTGTCCAACCCCAAGTGCGTTCTAGATCGATGGTAGTAAGCCCAGTAGTTTTTTAGGATGCGCCGCAGATGCCTGCGGTTGAGCACAATCACGTGGTCGAGACACTCCCGCCGAATCGACCCGATCAGGCGTTCCGCGAAAGGATTCTGCCACGGACTGCGCGCAGCCGTCAGCACCTCCTTGATCCCCATCGCGGCGACTTGCTCGCGGAAGTCCTCGCCGTAAATGGCGTCACGATCACGCAGCAGATAGCGCGGCGCGCTCTCGTCGGGGAAGGCTTCGCGCATCTGTTGCGCGGTCCATTCCGCCGTCGGATTACTGGTGACGTTGAAGTGCACCACGCGCCGATGCTGGTGCGCCACGACGAGGAACACATACAAGATGCGGAAGCCGAGCGTGGGGACGGTGAAGAAGTCCAATGCGACCAAGTCCCCGACATGATTGGCCAGAAAAACTCGCCAGCTTTGCGACGGAGGCTTACGGGTCTTGGGGAGCAGCCGCGAGATGGTCCGCTCGGAAATCTCGAAGCCCAGCTTGAGCAACTCGCCGTGGATGCGCGGGGCTCCCCAAAGCGGATTCGCCTGTTTCATCGTGCGAATCAGCGCGCGGACCTCAGGCGTCACACGCGGCCGTCCGGGCTTTTG